>JGI20166J26741_11162226_pt1 | contig 14249 bp, 9 predicted proteins | sample TergutCu122P5_FD_26741 | JGI IMG/M metagenome (IMG submission 26741)
CTTTGGATATAGGTGTTTTGGGTTATATCGGTATAGTTTAACATAAGGAACACCCTCCCGAAGTTTGGTCTGTTCCTCCTGTGACACCCTGTATATATAACAAGACTAGCATCAAACGAAATATTCTCACCATCAAACAAAATACAATGGGAAGTAGGTTGGGCTAAGGACTTATCAGAAGCCCTGTACAGAATTGTATGACTCTTGTAGTATTTTTAACAACTGTTCAGCATATCTGCTCTAAACTTTTTTCAGCATTTGGTTGCCTGTGAACTTGTATTACTTATAGCAGGGGCACTACAACTTGGAGCCAATATGAAATATGTTTCAGTGAACATTTATTGAGTGAATGGGAAATAAGTTTTTGTGATGCAAGAGGGAGGTTCTGACTTTGGTGTTGATAGGATGTTATGCCATGTCACCTGACATTTATTTGCATTCAGCCTTGTGTCCTTAAAAAGTGAAACAAAGTGTTAGGTATTTCTTGACCATGCACTGATGCTTCACTATGATGAAAAAACCAACAAGTGCATATGAAAGTATGTGAATTTATTACATTATAATCATTTTAAACCTCCCTACATGTTTCTGTCACCTTTTGTGGCCATCTTCAGGAAGGTGTTTCTTTGAAGGATGTATTACAAAGACACCCAAACCAATGTACAGATCTCCAATATTAAGTTTTATATATGTGATTCACAATATAAGTTGCAATATAAAATTATTTGTGCTACATTTTTGTGAGTAGGAATTGTTCTCATGCTGCAGACGCAACACCACACTACTTGGATGGTGATATGTCACATACAGCACATGAACGCTTCTTAGAATAGAATAGAATAGTATTTGGGTTCGAGCCCTTGTGGGCCTGATGCACCTAGGTGAACACTTCTTACTCATATAAGTGTAGCACAAGTGATTTTGTCTGTATTTTATATTTTAACATATGTTGTGAATCACATACAAAACATAATATTTTGTATTTGTACATTGGTTTGGTTGTCTTTGTAATTTATCCTGCATTAAAACTCCTCCCTGAAGATGGCCGCTAAAGGTGACCAAAACATGTAGGAGGTTTACAATTATTATATTGTAATAAATTCACATATTTTCATATGCATTTGTTGGTTTTATTCTCACAGTTAAATGAAGGTTTAGGTTGTGTATAAACACTTTGTATAACACTGTTTATAAGTACCCTGCGTCACTGTAGATAATCCAGTGTTGAATTTATATTTCATAAAAGCAGTAAACACACTGAAACATTCCTGAAATCATATGACTCGTGTCATTTTTATAAATGAATCTGTTGTCCCAACATTTATCATCACAGTAATGATACAGTTGTTTATATCATTCTTGATTTCAAACTTTTGTTGTGTTCTGAATGTTGTATTATATTTACATGTAAACTGATACAAACAATTTTGTAAGCTTTCTTCTGGGTAATTCCCTTGCATCTGAATTTTGTATGCTGACATTTCAGAACACTCTGTCTGTTCCATCTTCATAGGCAGGTACCTACCTGCCTCTGAAGATGGAACAGACAGAGTGTTCTGAAACGTCGGCATATAAAATTCAGACGTCGGGGAATTACCCAGAAGAAAGCTTACAACATTGTTTATATCAGTCTGCATGTAAATAAAATAATTTCTGAAGCTGAATAACACAGGGTTCTTGCTTGATCTACTAAACATTGTTTTGTCACTTCTCTGTCTGTTTCACTTGGCAGCGGGTGTCACAGTGATTGCCACTATTCCAATTTACCATTTATCATCACAGTAATGACACAATTGTGTATATCAGTTTACTTGTAAATAAAATAAATGCCGAAGTTCAATAACATAGGGTCCTTGTTTGATCTAATAAATATAGTTTTGTCACGTCTCTGTTTCATGTGGCAACAAGCAGCAGAGCGATTGCCACTTTTTTGATATACCATTAGTCAGGGACCATACATTGTAGTTAATGTTAGGTTTTCAATTGTTTTGTTTGTTTAATGAAGGTACTGGGCAGTTTTAATTCAGTGTTTTGAAGTTAGTATTAAGATTTTACTTACCATATCTAAAGAAGGTGTTGGAAATTATTTTTGTCAGCTCATAGATGTGCATAGCATCTAATAAACATATTCATTCCACATTGAACTTCTGGTAAAAAAGGTTCTGTAATGATTAGACTGTTCAAAAATTGTTTCAGAATGTAACTATCAATGTTGATATATGAACGTACGTGTGTGTGTGTGTGTGTGTGTTGTGGGGGGGGGATTTGACCCATTATTCCTAGTTGCACTCGGGCACACTGCACCCCAACCTTAATGTTGCATAGTGTCACTTTGTAGATTTGTATGCCAAACCTGTTATTCTAAGAATTTCTGTATCCAGTGAGTTGAAACTGAGTTTCACTGCTAAACAGAAGAAGAGTGTTTCATATGAACTGCCTGTAGAAGCTAGCAAATGACTTAGTACACACTTTGATAAGTGTGCCAGTGCGTCAGTATGCTGGTGAGTGGCCATGTATGTGTAATATAAGTGAGCTGACAGGAAGTGACAAGTAATATTTGTCAGATAAGATAGGGACCCTATGCCTTCTATGTTCCATTAAATGCAATTATTATTTTTTGGTCCTTGCTGAAGCTTTGGCATATGTCTGGTCCAAATAAAAAGTTTTCTGGTACCAAATATGAAAAGTTGTACATATGTAAAAAAGTATTTAAAGTAAAAATAGGTAACTGTATTTCATAAATAGCAACTTGAACATGATAATTGAAGAATATGGGAGGTCATTGAGGAAGATGAATTTTGGAAAGGCAGAGCTTGGATACTAATGAACCCACATGAAGTGGAAATGTTTAAGACTTCATTTACCGTCTGTCAGATGAACTAATGAAGTGTGTAAGAATAGGTTGATATCTGTCACAGCCACTGATCAAGTATAAGTATTCTAATATCTGTATCAGCGTGACTGCCAAATGATGTACAAGAAATCAACCACTGTTTTATAGAGTCAATAATTACTGACAAATTCAAGTACTATATATACTTCTTTCATACGTGCACTGAATTGTTGATATCATTGAGACTGTTAAAATTATATCCTAGGAGTCCCCTGTTATCTTTGCCATTTCTCTTTCAAAATGAGAAGGTGTTATGCAACATGAATGAGAATCTAGTTCACAAGGCATATTTACAGATATGTTTGGGATGTTAAATTGAACTGGTAGATTCTCTGCAGTCATGAGTTCAGCTGTTATTTATTTATTAAAAAAAAAAAAGTCCATGTGAAATGGAATTCTTGATGGACCATTGAAAAGACTTACTCCTTAACACTGAATCAAAGGTTCTCTGAGAAAATAAATATCCCTTGTGCCGTTGGGGGACGAGATATCAGAAAATTTTCTTGATGATGTCTAGGTGCATTTTGTGATCTCCAAGCCTCCTTTATGTTTAAAGTTATAAAATGTGCTGGAAATTGTATGAGACAAATTTATTGAAATGGTAACCAATACATTTATCCAATCAGTTTTCTCTGCATATCAGTAACTCGATTTTGAGTATGCAGCTTATGGAATGCATCTTTACTGCATGCCTGCAAAGCAAACAAATGCTGTATTCCCACTGGGTTTCTTTTGCTGTTAATAAAGGGCATACAGTTGTCTGCATTAGTCTTGAGTTTTAGAAAATATGTACATGGCAAAGCAAAGAACAAAAGGCTTACAGCTAGTTGTCTGTGGTGAGCATACATAATGCAGCTGCAATTATTTTAGATGTTTCCATTATTTTTGTGATTCTTGAAAAATATATGCATATTCTATTTTAATAATATCTGAAATACAGGAACCAGGTTTAAATAGTTCAAAATTTTAGCTGCTGTTTTGGGTTGTAACACATACCAAAAATAGGTTCATTGTTTAAAAAAAAAGTTTAGAATTACTGTATAACATATGACTACTGTATAACAAATGACTACTGTATAACAAATGACTACTAAAACACAGATTATGTATTTTGGTATCCATTGTGTATGTATTGCTCTAAACTGAAAAAAACAATGCATGATACTGCAGTTTTAGTGTCAATTTCAAAAATTGCCTACAATGTACAAGAATTGTAGTGTTTGAAAGGATGTAAGGAAGACTAAAAAAGTAGTTGCTTTGCTGTTAAATGGATGAGTATGACTTGCCATTTATTCTATTTCCTGAAGCACTGTTATCAGTAATTGTGTTATTACTCATGTTTTGACATTCAGATAGATTTAGTGCATCAGATTACTGTATGTAAATAAGAGAAATGAGGGCACTTACCAGAGATGGGATTATAAGTAGAAGATCAAACATTCTTATTATGAAAATCTGTGCTTTTATCACTGTGTATTTTTGGAAATGCTGAGGATTGCCTTTTTGATGTGTGAAAACATGGCAAAATGTGATGGTAAAGGACAGATTTCCATATGGATGGCACCATGCATTTTATCCATATGGCTGGGTTTGGAGTCCTCATTCTGATGATGTTTTTATGGACATTGGAAATCTGTTGGCATGGGAAAATTCAGTCCTATCTGAGCTTATAATACTTAGTGTTACAACATGAACCTTGACTGTCCTGAAACAGATGCTAGCCATATCTGTTTTTAATTGTTAGGTTTAAAGACAGTACTTATATGCTGGAGACCTCATAATTGGGGGAGTGGTTACTCATTGAACATTTTGTATTTACATTCGTGCACTACAATGCTGTCTGTACTGAGATTAGAACACTGGACAAATTTGTCGCCTACTACATTTTGCCTGCCACATTTCACATGTGTTTTGTATTTATCTATGTAGAAGTCATAATTTGTCATGCTGGAAATTGTTTTCTCTAATAGTATAAATTACAGATTTCAGTCCAGCATGTTTCAGGAATTTGTGCCACAAAGTGTTGCTGCCTAATTTTTAGTGCAGGATTTTTGTTTGTGTGCATATATTTGTGCTCATGGGAGTGGGGTACTTGAGTATTACTCTGGCACTGTATAGTTTTTATGTTTGGAGGTTTTAAATAACTAAATGTTGAAAGGTAACAGAAGAATTTGATGTTTTTTTGACCGTGCATCGTAGTATAGACAGCCATGGCTGTTTACAGAGAGTGACTATACCAGAGGCTGTAGTAATACAATTTGTCCTCCTGAGGATGTGCAGGGTGCTGCTCGAAACATGTTGAGGATCGTAATGTAACGTACATATTGTTGAAGAATAAAGGAATTGTGCATTAAGTTGGTAATTTGAAAAAGTAACAGAAGAAATTTCTTTGATTGATTTTTCACATACATACCAGTAATACTCAGACTAGAAGGGCCAGTATGATACAAGTTCTGCTCATCGAGCGGTCGATTTTTGTCTTACTCAAGCATAATAGAAATGCAATGGATGCTCCAATGTGACTAGCACTGTGAGATAGTATTCACAGTGTGCAAGTGCTGGATTATGTAGTCAGAAATAAGAAAATGACACGTTTATAGGTGTTTAACAAACACAAGCGTAAAACATGTGTAAGTGCAATTAGTTGTGTACATTTTACACTGATAGATATCCATGTTTGCACAATATTTGTATCGGTGGATGCTGAACTGATTTCTCTAAATAAGGTATTAATTTTTGCACATTAATATTTTTTCGTGCAACAACAGGAACTCTTGAACTGTATTTCACATACACTGGTAGGAAAATATGAAGAAAGAATAAAGAGACCAAACGTACACAATTTTGTTTTATGTTTCAAATCAAAATACATTCGCATCAATGGAAGCAATACAGCTTTATGTGTTCCATGTCCATGCATTTGTTGGTTAATGTAGAGTTTAATTTGATGGATAATGATTCTGGTGTCATCACTTGTGTATCACATTACATTTTTGGTTGAAACCAACTTGTAATATAGATAATATTACTGTTATGTTAAAAAATGTTGGACAGCTCCTCTGAGTCTTTATTACTTTTATTATTTGCATGAACCTCAGTGTTGCTATACTGATTTCAGTAAATCTATTAATCTCATTTATAACTATGCAGTGCTTTGCATGACAACGATATCTGCCCTTTGTACTTCATCTGCAGGCGCTGTTGAGGTCCACTTCCTGACTGCTATGAAATGCTGCTGGTTTATCTCTTGACATTCTAAAGGTATCCATCCCATTTTGTCTCTGTATGGGTAATGTGCTGCTCAGTATAGGGACAGGTGGTGGGCACTTGTAAATGTGGTAATGAACTTTTGGGTTCCACAAAATATGGGGAATTTCTTGACTAGCTGAGAACTGGTTAGCTTCTCAAGGAGAACTCTGTTCCATGGAGTAAGTAAACATGGATAATGTGCTAGGTTGGTATTTTAAACTGGACCATGACTGCATCCTGTGCTCTTCCCTATAACAACTGATAATAATTATTGGACACTGTGTCCAGCAGTACATAATGAAACAAATTCTGTAGTGGACTTTTTAAGTCTGCTGTGCTGTTACATTGATATCACATCATATGGACTCAGTAAAATTATTATTATTATGAAAAACTTACTGTTTGTATACAGATTATATATTGAATTTGTTAGATATAATCTCAAAACTTTATTCCCTGTTATTTTATGTGTACAGTACACATTTCATGGTCCATCAGTAAGTGTTGGCTGTGAGAACCTTATCCTTAAATTGGTAATGTGTTGCATTTCCTTTTTATTCAAGCAGTAAATTTTGTAAACCCCAATCCTTTAAATAAAGAATATTCAGCAAGTTGTGTCATCAGAATTGCTACTTTATGCACAGTTCAAAAGGTTGTCCAGGGACTGTGTTCCAATACATGTATATGCTTACTTGCCTATCCTACAGAGAAAAAAATGGTATAATTTTCTTGATCACTCTGTACTTCCTGTTTGTACTTCTTGCCTTCCCCATCTAGGTATCCTCAGCACCCTTCAAACTGTAATTCAGATTGCACTATTTTAGATGACTCGTGTACTTGAAGAGTTCCTAGTTTTATGTATGATACACAAACAGTTCTTTCAAGCACAATGCAACACACCTGAAAGGAGGCTTAGTGGGTCTTGTTTAATGCATGATGAAGAACAAGATGAATATGCTTAGAGTATCCTTTATTGCTCCACTTTATGAATCAGGTCATAGCTATTCATTCTTTTTTCTGCCTCCATGTTAAATATATGTTTTGATCAGTTTGAAATGTCCCATATTTTATGCATTAATTAGATATATAAAATTTATTAAAGACCAACAATTGTACTTTGGCTTCATGATGTAATTTTGTTATATGAATTACATATTTTGTTCTATGATGTAATTTTAGTATAAATTTTGTATAATAAAATTACATGCTAAAACTGAAGAGCATTTGTTGTTCTTTAATAAATTTGATGTATGTTTTAATTTTACCACATGGAAGTCTAAGACCCTAGTTTGTGTGAATTGGTTTCAACAAGTTAACATTTTTTCTTCATTTGCAAATATTCATCCAAACGTCTTCATTTTGTATGGCATAAAGTGTGGAGATGTAAATGAATGCAATGCACACTGTCCAAGTATTATAGTGAAACTCCCAACTACATTTGTAATTGTTTTTGGTGGAGAAACACATACTGGGGGAAGCAGAATTCAAGCAAACTGCCTCTTTTTATTAATTGTACTTTTTGAAAATCTAAATACATATTTTCATTCCTGTGATCCTAAACAGTGCATCTAGGTAAAATTATCTCTAATTTTTTTTTTCACATTCATTCCATGCATCTTGATAGTATCAAAGTTTTTTATTCGCCAACTAATGCACAAGTGATCATCTTAAAAAATAATATTAAAATATACATTAAAATAGCTCCGATATGTTTCGGTGCAGTCACACAATCTTCAGGAAGCGCATTATTCGTGCTTGCTAAAGTTACACTTGTTAAAATAGTCAATTATGGTACATCAGTGTGATTAATTTTAATATTTTTTTTAAGACAATCATTTGTGCATTAGTTGGCGAATAAAAAACTTTGATATCTGTAATTGGTTTGCCATTATTATCGCATTGTTGTAAATGTATGTAACACCAGTGAATAATTTGAATTAACGAAGGAAATTATCACCGTGTTTCATCGAGTTGTAAATTTTTGAAAGTTCCCACGTATTCTTTAAAACCGTCCCATCATGCACTGTAAATGTAATATGTCGCATGTTCAAGCTTGAAAAGAAGGAAGGTATTATCGAAGTCATCGTGTGACTAGTCGTACAATGTTTCGTGATATCGGTATTATATTGCATTTTTGAACGTTATTAGTGTGGTTACAGCGTTAGCGTTATACCATTGACGTCATAATATACCGGAAAAGAAATAATTGCGAGTGATTCATTAGTTATTTTTTGGCATCGCAGTGCCGTAGATTTTAACCTGTAAAAGGAATAGTGATTGATGATATTTGGACACGAAAAGCAAGAAAAGGTACACTTTTATACACTAATGTTGATATAGAACTGTAGGAGTGGAAAACATTATTTTGAATGCTGACAAGAACGTGCAACCATTGTGCCCATTGTGTTAATTTGAACTGTCATGCAGGTGTTTTGCACATAATTATTTAGTGAACAAATAATGCTTAAAGCGTAATGATTTATTGAATGCTCAGCTAAGACAGTAACTTTTTCAGAGCGAAAATAAATGAAGTGGCCGGGAGGTGAGCCGAACGGAATGTTGAGCCACACAAATGGGCATGTGTCATCCCCACAGATAGTACGACAGCAGGTTAGTATCCTGTACACAATTACTGTACATTAAGCGCATACGGGACTGTTTTAATGAAGTCACACAGTCGTACTGTTACCGTAATTATGTCAGGAAACACCATGATAGCGAACATTTGGCTTTAGTTAAATTGTGACAGTTTGATCATAACCTCACATCACCTTCCATCAGTATTATTGCTTATTTGCACGGTAATACTGGCAGTACACGTCAAGACTGTACTATTTTTTTGCGAAGTACAAGGTTCCCTAACGTATATTTTATACGTTTAATTAGCTTACTGAATGGGTGTGGATGTGGTATGGGCCATTTTAGAGAAGAGTGTCATATTTCTTTTTGATAGCTCAGTAGCAAATTAAAAGTAATTGCACAGGTGGAACTGGTGTTAAAATAAAATCTATTCATGTATTGACTTGCAGTATTTTAGTAAATGGTACTAGGGTCTATAATGTCATGCAATCTGCGGTAATGGAGGCTGCTGTGGGGTTTTCAGGTTAAGTGCTTGTACTGGGTTTACCCAGCGTCATATTACAAAAACTCTGTAGAACAACCCCTGATGAATGACAGTGAAAAGCACAAAGGCTATAATTTATTGCATTTTATGAAACCTAACATGTAAAGGTTATATGAAACTGTGTTGAATAATATAATGCCATTGTCAGGGATAGGTTAATTAAAGTTGCAGCTCTGCAATATGCCGACTAGTTATGATTGACTGTTTGTTTTATATTTAATGGCTGTTTCCAGCTGCATGCAGTAGTGGCCACATAAATTATATAACCCTTCAAATTCATTATATTTCATTTGTAACAGCTTGGAAGCCTGTTATTATATACTACTTAATTAATATCAAGCCAATATATTGTTTAGTGCTGTGCACTTGTATTCTTGTTACATTGTATTGCGCAGCATTGTGCCTGCAGCATTTTTATTTACAAGCAGTAGAAGCAGTTAGTTTACTCCATTTGTTGGATATGGAACTGTGGCACTGCAAGTGCTGTTAACACCTTGAAATCAAAGAGTAATTTTTTCTGTGGATGAGGAAGGCCTGTCAGAATCTGAAATTGCAGCAAGAGTTAGATTAGAGGTTTTGTTTTTGAAAACTTTTGGTACCACCAACAGAACTTTTAGCAACTCTCCATACTTTCTGTTTTTTGAGAAGGAATGGATGAAGATAAATTCAGTGCTGTACACATCTCCCTGTTACATTCATGCTGTATTGTCAAGTGTCTGAGATAATCTTCCCTTCTCACTTTCTCAGCTTTGTCGCTGTTTGAATCACAGTGTGTTTTGGCCCAGTGTTTCACAAAATATTGATGAATAAATACAGACTGCATCAATATGGAGCAGTTACAGAAACTATGAATACGCGACTCACATTAAGGCACTGACGATTGTGTGACAGTGAGGTGGTATGAGAGAAATTTGCTTGCATGCTTGCAGATAAGTGACTTGCTTGGAGCTCATATCAGTGAGAGGAATTTGCTTCTCTGATAAAAATAGGCATGTATACGAATCACTTGTTTTAGTGAGTGATTGTGAGCAAAGTGCGTGTTTAGTGAGGGATGAGTGTGTGTGTAATCATAGCATGTATTATTACTATGCTAAGAGTAACATTTTTAATCTCCAGTCATGCAGGTAATGGCATTTGGAAGGAAAAGCAACAATTATTATGCTATAAGCAGCATATTTTGTAAATTTTTATTATGTTATGCAAATTATGTGACCACTGCTGTAGGTAGAGTAAAATGCAATAATAGAATGTTAGGCTGATAGATGGGGAAAGTGTGGAAGGAAAGCTTTATGCCTGTTTTAAAGTGGTGTCCCAGGGCTTTTCAGGAAGGACTGTGAAAAACTGCGAGAAATCTCTTTTGTTTCTCATGAGGGTTCAGAAATGGTTTTTTCTTGGTTGCAGTATGTCATATATTATCTAAGGTTTGTTTTGACTCCATATCTTTGAATAGATACCGGACCCCAGTCGACCTCAGCTGGCTCGTTCACAAGATGATGCCATGGTGGGTTACGTTTTCCAGCGTCCTCAGTCTGACCCAGATTTTCCAATTCCACCACCATTCAACAAGCAGCAGCAGCGGTGGGCATTGGGAGATGAAAGTATCATTGATGTAAGTATATTTGTTATTGATATGTAAAATTAAGCTATTACAGAGTGCCCATTGACTGTACCACAGAGCATGACAGCTGTCATGGGAGCTTTATGCTAGGAAGCTTGCATCTGCAAGGGATTTAGAGTCTGTTTTTCCACTGAATTTCAACTTAACTTTTTTGATAGAAGAGTGTTGAAGTGCCAACTTGCTTGCTGGAAGCAGGCCTTGCACTTTCTGACTATATTTCTCGACCCATGATAGAGTTGCAAATGTTAACCAGTTTTGCTTTTAATATTGCCTTGTTTCTAGCAAAGAATGTGGATTGTTCACATAAATTTTATCTTCCAGTGTCCCCCACAAATAATAATTGTACAGACGTAAATCAGGAGCTCTAGGTGCCTACAGTCTGTGAGGTATCAGCTGTTCAGTGGATACTTTATCTAGAATAGACACTGAGAAGGCTGCTGTCTAAGCTGTGGCATTGTCTGCCATGAAGTGACCATACATTTTTCCTTTTTATATTAACTTTGTGAAAAGTGATGTTAGAATTAACTCATCATAGTGGTGGAATTTGTTGTTTCTTTGAAAAGTATGAGCCCTGTGCGATGTTTTATGCATGCACTGCATACCAGATCCTTAACTTCAAGGTCATTCAGAGGAGCTTCTTGAAGCAGAAGGGGGCTTTTGGGACGCATGTGTCTTATTCTGGATGTTTGCATTCATATTTAATATAAACTATGCCATCTTGCTGAAGTACTGCAGATGAACAGCTGAACAAAGTACATATTTCACACACACACAGTGACAACCTGCCCTCTGTGACTCATAACACAGGTTTAAGTTCCCGTCTCACATTTCAGCACTGACGAGATGGGAACTATGTTCTCTATTTCACCTTCACAAGTGGAGGTTGCTTTTTCATGTGCTGAGGGACGGGATAAAATGGATTCTCTGTAGAATGCTATTGAATGTAGAGAAAGGCATGATTTAAAACTAGTGTCGTTAATAGTACAGTATTGTATGAAGTGTGGTCAGGAAACTTCTAGACTGCCTAAAAGGTGACGAAGAATTTATGAATGATTTCTGTAAGTGGTATCATAAACTCAGCCGAATAATTTGCCATTAATTTCAGATCCAAGGCTATGTCATTCAAAACTGCATATGGAGGATAGGTCATGTATAGTGTTACGTGTGATTTCTGTTTTATTGAACAGTGACAGACTTTAAAGAAAAGTTTGTCTGCAGTAGGTCTATGAAAAACTACTTTGGAATCTCACAGTATATTGAAATTCTATTTTTGAAAGGAAACTAAAACATGAACATACAAGTGATATTTGAAGTTTGTATGTGGAATGACTTGTGTGGAATATCTGTATACTTTAGGGTTCTTTTATTTTACACTGTTGGGATTACGTATCAGGAGTTCACCTTACGGAGATGAACTGTGGATCAACACTTATACAGGTTTAGAATGGAATAGAATAGAATAGTAAGTGGGTTTGAACCCTTTTGGTCCCGATGCACATAGGCCTTTTGTGCCCCTTAAACTGATGTTCAAGTTATGGGAGTCCTGTTCCTTTGATAAAGTTCCAGATTGCCCTTGGTCTTAGACCTTCTAATATCCTCAGGGTCCAAGAAAAAGGAACCCAAGTAGGTATGTCTGAGTGTCGCCAAGGCTTCGCATTCACACAAAACGTGAACTGAGGTTTCTACTTCTGTTCCACACTTCCTACATAAGGGACTGTTGATCAGCCCCATTATGTAGAGATGTCTTCTCAGGGTGTTATGTCCAGTAAGGAAGCTGGTAACAATCCTGGATTGTATCTTGTTAAAGGGACAGTAGCCTAGTTTAACAGTAGGACCAGGGCCTGTGATCAGTTTTTGAGCCCATTTCTGAGTACTGGTAAGACCTCACCACGTTGCCAGATGCTGGTTGTCAATCCAGCGTTATATCATTCTTCCTGTATTCTGCCTACAGACCCCCAAGGCCAGTTCCAGTCCAGTTCCCTCCCTTGCAAGCGCATCAACAATTTTATTTCTGATTGTCTCAGAATTTCCGGGGACCCAAAACAGTCGCACAATGCTAGGTGGGACTCAGGTTTTATGGTGTTTCTGGATATGTATGCATTGAAAACCTTTTGTAAATGGTGCTTTTGAAGTTGGATTATCCACCTCAACAGTCGTCTTGATGAGCCTGTTTCATTTGTGCTGAAATTTCTGTCCATAAGTCACATGCCTTTTCCTAGCACCCTCTTCTTCTCAGATTTTGTCACTTGTGTATTTTTTTCTGTTTTCATAATTTTCTTTGTACTTGGAAAAGGGGGGGGGGGGGGGGGTTGATGCCATGATTTCAAGGGATGCACACTGCGTTAAAATTCCGAACTTTCTTAGGTACTTCCAAGAGCAGCAGACAGTTAAAATCACTTTATGGGGTTTCAAGGGAACTACACTGAAAGGAACAGCAAGGAATAACAACTGTATTTGTTCAGTAGAAGGAAGAGAATTTGATTTGGAGATTTTTTTGGTCACATTTCATACATTCTTCATTCCTCTTAGTTTCAGCCTGATTATGTACTTCAATTGTGCATACTGTCCACACTGCGATAACCTGAGTTAATATGTTTCCATACCATGTAGCTGCTTTACCTTCATGTATGATGCAACAACAGTTAATGGATAAAATCTGTCAACAGAGTTTGTAACTCTTCTAAAACATAGTTACAAATGTGAATTCTTCCATTTGGCATTTTTGTTTTATAGAGAAACATTTCCAATGAGAAGAAGTGAACATGTTTTAATAGGTTAAAAAATGAGTTCTAGTTGCTAGTAGTTATGTTGGAATGAGAAGTGTTGCCAACTTTGTAATGCATAGGTCATACATTGTTGCCATCCTCTGCAGTAAGATGTACATCCCAATTTTTGATCATCTCTTTCTCTTTTTGATATGTGGTGTGTACTGGAGAAAATATGCTGTGTAGACTGGACATCGTAAGTGATCCTTAGATGAGGATGTGATACTCTGTGAAATCCCGTGCCTATCCCCACTCATATCCTCTCCATTCTGGATGTACATGCAGACAGTAACAGTGAGATAAACACATTGCTTTCATAATTAATAATTTTTGTGTGCAGTTTAAATTCAGTGAATTTGATAATATTAAAAAAGGCAAAGATAAAGTTGTACCTGCATGCACTGTGGAGGCATAATTGGAATGTGAAGGTGTTGCTCTGCTGAGCCTACATTGTGGCACTAGATGCAGGTTAGTGGTCAGCTTTTATGCTCTGGCTGCTCTCATCATCATTCAGTATTCTGTCTGACGACAGGTCCAAAGCCTCCTCCAAAACGATGCCTCCATATAGTGCGATCCAGAGCCTCCTCCTTCAAATGAGAA
>JGI20166J26741_11163337_pt1 | contig 14247 bp, 10 predicted proteins | sample TergutCu122P5_FD_26741 | JGI IMG/M metagenome (IMG submission 26741)
GTAGTCGAGCATGCCATCGGAGAAGTCATTGGCCGTGCCATCGCTCTTCCACTTGTCGATCAGCGGGTTCAGCGGCAGGATGGCGTTGGCGTCCTGCTGCAGGCCGAACGGCTGGAAGCCGCCACCGGTGGAGACGTCGGGCGCGGTGCCAGCGGCCACCGCCTGGGCGAACGTCTGGTACCAGTTGTCCCAGGTGTTCAGCGTGTAGTTGACCTGGATGTTCGGGTGGTCGGCGTTCCACTTGGCCACCAGTTCCTTGGCCTTGACGTCGTACTTGCCGGACGGACCCCAAGCCATATCCCAGAACTCGAGGGTGACCTTCTCACCGGAGCTGGTGCTGGTGGATGATGTGGCGCTGGTGCTGGTCGACGAGGCCGACGAACTCGTCGTGGAGGTGCCGGTGCTGCCGCCGCCCCCCGAGCATCCGACCAGCGATATCGCGGTGGTGGCCGCAAGCAGGGTCCCGGCCATGACCCGCAACGTGTGATGGCTTCTCATTGTGTTCCTCTCAGTAATTGCCTTCTGGAGCTGTGTTGCGACTTGCCGGCGCCAGCAACCGCGTTGACCAGACCCGTCAAGCCAGCCGGGAGAAGCTGGATCCTCCTTGGAAGCGCTTCCGCCCCGGTCTGGATTCAGTGTAGCGCTGTGTCGCGGCCATCAGCACCTCACAAATCGCATGTGAACGTCATCTGGCGTTTGACAAGCCTGTTCATCACATAACGATTTGGTAAAGCGGCGTCTGGAGCGGAGTTCGGGGGTCGTCCGCGCCCGCTCTCGTAGGATGGACGCCGGACCCGAGGAGGATTCATGACGTCAGCCGGCCAGTTCTGGTGGGGAACCGCCACCGCCAGCTATCAGATCGAGGGCGCCGTCCACGAGGGCGGCCGTCAGCCAAGCATCTGGGACTCGTTCTCCCACACGCCAGGACGCGTGGCCGGCGGCGACACCGGCGACGTGGCCTGCGACCACTTCCACCGCTACGCCGACGACGTGGCCCTGATGAAAGGGCTCGGCGTCAACGCCTACCGCTTTTCATTGGCATGGGGCCGGCTGGTCGATGAGCGCGGACGCCCGAATCCGGCGGGCATCGACTTCTACTCGCGCCTCGTGGATGCCCTGCTGGCCGCCGGCGTCACCCCGTTCGTCACGCTGTACCACTGGGATCTGCCGCAGTCGCTGGATGACCAGGGCGGCTGGCTGAACCGCGACACGGCCCATCGTTTCGCCGATTACGCCTCGATCGCGGCGGGTGCACTGGGCGACCGCGTGACGCACTGGACGACACTGAACGAGCCCTGGTGCTCGGCCTTCCTCGGCTACGTCAGCGGCGATCACGCACCTGGCCACACAAACCCCGGACAGGGGCTGCGCGCCGCGCACCACCTGAACCTGGCGCACGGGCTGGGCGTCCAGGCGCTGCGGGCGGCCTGCCCGGCCGCCCAGGCGTCCGTCGTGTGCAACCTGCACGCGATCTTGCCGGCCACCGACGATCCCGACGACTCGGCGGCCGCCGAGCGCCTGCGCCGCGTCGGCAACGACATCTGGACGGGACCGATGCTGGACGGCCGCTATCCCGACGGCCTGATGACCGAGACGGCCGCGTACAGCGATTGGGAGTTCGTGCAGGACGGCGATCTGGCGAACATCCACCAGCCGCTCGACGCCTTCGGCATCAACTACTACTCGTCGTCGCGGGTCACGGCCGCCCCGACGACGTTGGCCCAGCAGCGGGCCGCCGGACAGACCACCTGCTGGGTCGCCGACAACGTGGCCTTCTGCCCGCCGCGCGGACCGCTGACCGCCATGGGCTGGAACATCGATCCGGACGCCTTCTCGTGGCTGCTCACGGACTTCGCGGCCCGCTGGCCCGGGCTGCCCGTGTTCATCTCCGAGAACGGCGCCGCATTCGACGACGTCGTCACGGCCTCCGGCGTGCACGACAGGGATCGCATCGACTACATCGACGCCCACATCAAGGCCGTGGCCACCGCGATGCGGGGCGGCGTGCCCGTCATCGGCTACTTCGTCTGGTCGCTGCTGGACAACTTCGAGTGGGCGTACGGGTACTCGCGCCGCTTCGGCCTGCTGTACACGGATTTCGGGACGCAACAGCGCGTCCCCAAGGACTCCTACGCCTGGTACCGCGACGTCGTCGCCCAGGGACGTCCGGCCTGAGTCAGGCCCAGCGGACCTCGACCGTCGACCCGGCGGGCGCCAACGGCACCGTGCAACCGGCCACCGGTTGTCCGTCGACGGACAGCCGGCCCTCGCCGCCGGGTTCGACGACCACGTGATAGGTGGCGCCGCGGAAGCGCCGCGTGACCTCGTAGGGCCCCACATCGGCCGGCATGGCGGGACGCACGATCAGGCCGTCGAAGTCCGGGCGCACGCCCAGCAGGTAGCAGGTGGCCGCGTGATAGGCCCAGGCGGCCGTGCCGGTCAGCCACGAGTTCTTGGCCTCGCCGGGCCGGAACGCCGCCGGGCCGGCCACCATCTGGCAGTAGACGTAGGGCTCCAGGCCGTAGGTGGGCAAACCCGGCTCCCGATCCGTGATGCGCCGGTAGTAGTCGAGAGCGCGCTGCGGTGACCCCGCCAGCGCCTCCGCGATGATCACCCACGGGTTGTTGTGGGCGAACACGCCGCCGTTCTCCTTGTAGCCGGGCGGATAGCTCGAGATCTCGCCCAGTTCGACGTGGTAACGCGTGTAGGGCGGGTCGACGATCGCGATGCCGTGCGGCGTCGCCAGCCGGGCGGCCACGGAGTCGAGCGCCTGCCCGGCCCGGCCGTCATCCAGGCCGCAACCGCCCATGACGCACATGCCCTGGGGTTCGATGTAGATCTGGCCTTCGTCGTTGCCCGACGACCCGACCGGGGAGCCGCTCGCGTCGTAGGCGCGACGGAACCACCGGCCGTCCCAGCCGGCGGCGTCGACGGCCTCGTGCATCGCCGCTAGAGCCCGGGAGACGTCGTGCGTCGGCGCCCCGCGATGCTCGAGCATCGCGATGAGATCGGGGACGGCGTAACAGAACAGGCCGGCGATGAACACGGATTCGGCCACCCGGCCGTCGCCCTGGTTCGCCGTGGTCTGGAACGACTCGCCGGGTTGCGTCGAGAAGCAGTTGAGGTTCAGGCAGTCGTTCCAGTCGGCCCGGCCGATCAGCGGCAGCCCGTGCGGGCCGAGGTTGTCGACGACGTGGCGGAACGACGCCATGAGATGGTCGACCAGCGGCGCGGCCCGGGATTCGTCGTTGTCGAAGGGCGTGGGCTCGTCCAGGATCGCCCAGTCGCCCGTCTCCTTGACGTAGTGGGCGACCCCGACGATCAGCCACAGGGGGTCGTCGTTGAAGCCCGTCCCCAGGTCGTGGTTGCCCCGCTTCGTCAGCGGTTGGTACTGGTGGTAGGCCGAGCCGTCCGCGAACTGGGTGGCCGCGAGGTCGAGGATGCGCTGACGCGACCGCTGCGGCTCCATGGTCACGATGCCCAGCAGGTCCTGGTTCGAGTCGCGGAAGCCCATGCCCCGCCCGATGCCAGTCTCGAAGTAGCTGGCGGATCGCGACAGGTTGAACGTCGCCATGCACTGGTACGGGTTCCAGACGTTCACGACGCGATCGATCAGCCGGTCGGACGAGCGGACGGTGAAGCCGGCCAGCTTGGCGTCCCAGTGGGCGCGCAAGTCGTCCAGGGCGGCCTCGGCCTGATCGGCGGTGGCAAAGGCGGCCATGAGCTGGCGGGCGCCCGTCTTGTTGACGATGCCAGTGACCGGACCCGGGCTGGGCCGGTTGCTGCTGAGCAGCCCGGGCGTCGGCGCGGCCCACTTGTCGTCGCCCGGATTCTCCACGTAGCCCAGGCCGGCGACGATGTCGTGGCCCTGCCCGGGCGCCAGCTCGACGTCGATCTGGAACGACGCGATCGGGTACCAGCCGTGAGCCACCGATCCCGTGGCGCGTCCGGCGTGGGGCACCAGCGCGTCGGCCAGCGACCGGCCCCGGCCGATGAACGCGTCGCGGTCGGTGTCGAAGCCGGCGACCGGACCGGACACCCAACTGACGGCGTAGTGGTTGCGGCGCTCGCGGTATTCGGTCTTGTGGTAGATGGCCGAGCCGTCGACCTCGACCTCCGCCAGCGACAGGTTGCGCTGATAGTTCGTCTGATCGTCCATGGCGTCCCACAGGCAGAACTCCGCGTAGCTGAACAAGCTGAGGCGCTTGGGGACAGAGCTCGTGTTCGTGACGGTCACCCGGGTGATCTCGGCCGTCGTGCCGATCGGCACGAGCGTCGTCGTGCGGACGGTCACCCCGCCGCGGGCGCCCGTGATGATCGTGTAGCCGAGACCGTGGCGGCACTCGAACGAATCGAGCTCGACGCGGCACGGCGCGAAGCACGGGCTCCAGACGTCCTCTCCGTCGCGGACGAACCAATAGCGCCCCTCCGAGTCGGCCGGGACGCCGTTGTAGCGGAAGCGCGTGAGCCGGCGCAGCTTGGCGTCCTGGTAGAAGCAGTAGCCGCCCCCCGTGTGGCTGATCAGGGAGTAGAAGCCATCGGTGCCCAGGTAGTTGATCCAGGGCTGCGGCGTGTGCGGCGTCTCGATGACGTACTCACGCGCCTGGTCGTCGAAGTGCCCAAACATCGTTGTCTGCCTTCCAGCGATCGCCGGCAGCAGCCGGCTTGCTGATGACACTAGCAGACTTGTGGAACCGCTTCCATGTGGTGAACGGTGACACAATGGTGCGATGGCCCTGGTTGTGATCGATGCCCGCTCCCCCGCCGAGTTCGCGGCCGGCCACCTGCGCGGCGCCGTCAACCTCGACCGCCACGACCCGGGCCTCCAGCGCAAGCTGGCCCTGCTGAACCCCGCCGACAGCTACGTCGTCTACTGCAACGGCGGGCACCGGGCGGGACAGTTGCGCGAGATGCTCGCCTGCCTGGGCTGCGCCGACTCCGACAGCTACGGCATCCGGGCCGCTCAGATGGTCACGGGGCTGCCCATCGTCTGGGACTGACGACGACCCCGGGCCGGCGCCTTGCGGAAGACACCGTCAGCGCCGATCGGCCGGACGCCGGCGCCGTGGGACAATGGGATCGCTCTCAAGGAGGAAACATGAAATCGTTTCAGATGCCCGGCACGGACCTGACGGTCCCCCAGATCACGCTCGGCACGATGCGCATCAACGAACTAGCCGATGACGCCATCCAGACCCTGTTCAACACGGCGCTCGACCTGGGCGTCAACTTCTTCGACCACGCCTGCATCTACGGCGGCGCCCCCCATGTCTGCGAGACGCGGTTCGCGCAGGCCATGAAGCTGACGCCGTCGCAGCGCGCGAAGATCGTGCTGCAAACCAAGTGCGGGATCGTCAAGGGTCCGCACGGCTACCGCTTCGACTTCAGCTACGACGAGATCGTCTCGTCGGTCGACGGATCGCTCAAGGCGCTGGGCACCGACTACATCGACATCCTGCTGCTCCACCGCCCAGACGCCCTGGTCGAGCCCGCCGAGGTGGCGCGCGCGTTCGACGACCTGCAGGCCGCCGGCAAGGTTCGCTGGTTCGGGGTGTCCAACCACACGCCCGGCCAGATCGACCTGCTCGAGCGCTACATCCGACGTCCGCTGATCGCCAACCAGGTGCAGATCTCGCTGACCCACTGCCCGGCCATCGCCCAGGGAGTCGCCGCCAACATGTCGTGGACGGACCAGTCCGTGGGCCGGGACGGCGGCCTGCTCGACTATTGCCGGTTGCACGACATGACGGTGCAGGCCTGGTCGCCCTACCAGAACCCCGATTGGAGCGGCACGTTCCTGGGCAACCCGGACCAGGCCGCGCTGAATGCGGTTCTTTCCCGCCTGGCCGGCGAATACGGCGTGACGCCGATGGGCATCGCCACGGCCTGGCTGACGACCCACCCGGCGCAGATGCAGGTGGTGCTCGGGACCATGAACCCGGATCACCTCAAGGAGGCCGTCGCCGGGGCCGGTGTCACCCTGAAGAAGCCCGACTGGTACGAACTCTTCGAGGCCGCCGGCTACGAGATTCCCTGACACCGACCGCGCTGGGACGTCTCACGGGCCAGGGCATGGCAAAGGGGGCCGGGCCGAAGCCCAGCCCCCACGCCACGTGCGTCAGGCGACTGCCATGTTGATGAAGTAGGCGAGGAACAGCACCGCGATGATGGCGAGCACCGGGTGGATCTCCTTGACCTTGCCACGCACCAACTTGATGATGCAGTAGAAGATGACACCGACGGCGATGCCCGTCGTGATGGAGTACGCGAAGGGCATGACCGCGATGGCCAGGAAGGCCGGGATCGCCGACTCCGGATCGTCCCACAGGATCTCCTTGACCGGACGGATCATCAGCGCGCCGACCATGATCAGGGCAGGTGCGGTCGCCAGTGGCGGCACGGCCATGGCCAGCGGCGCAAAGGCGATCGACAACAGGAACAGCGCTGCCGTTGTGACAGCCGTCAGACCAGTCTTGCCGCCGGCCGCAATGCCGGTCGAGGACTCGACGTAGGTAGTCGTGTTCGACGTGCCGAAGAGCGAGCCGAACATCGTCGCGATGGACGGTGGCACCAGCGAGCGGGCGAAACGCGTCTTGAAGCCATGCACCTTGGCGACGTCGTCGATCTCCTGCTCCGAGAAGATCCCCGTCGCACGGCCCAGGCCGAGGCTCGTGCCGAGCTCGTCGAACAGGCCGGTCATCGCGAAGGCGAAGATCGTGGCGATGGCCAGGATTATCCGGCCCGGATCGGAAAACAGCGACGGGATCGCGAGGACCGACTGCCCGAAGACGTGGCCCAACTGGCCGAACGATGACCCCAGGCTGTTGAAGTACGTGGTCCAGTCCATGTGGACCATTCCGAAGAAGGACGCCACAATCGTCATGAGAATGATCGAGATCAGGATCGCGCCAGGCACCTTCATGACGAACAAGACGATGGTGACGATGATGGCGACGACGGCCAGGATCAGGGCCGTCCCCTTGATGGCCACCAGGGCCGGAACAGCGTTGGCATTCGCGATGATCGTCGTATTGGCGGGGTCACCGGGGCCGAGAGCCAGGTAGTTGCCCGGATCGGACGTGAACTGCAACAGGCCGGCGTCCTTGATGCCGATGTACGCGATGAACAGGCCGATGCCGACGCCCATGGCCGACCGCAGCGCCTTCGGCAAGGACGCCACGATGTGCTTCCGGATGCCGGTGGCCGTGACGATCAGGTCGATCACGCCGGACAGGAAGACCATGGCCAGAGCCTGCTTCCAGGTGAACCCGAGGCCCATGACGACCGTGAACGTGAAGAAGGCGTTGAGCCCCATGCCGGGCGCCATGCCATAGGGGACGTTGGCCCACAACCCCATCAGCAGGCTGCCGACCCCGGCTGCGATGCAGGTCGCGAGGATGACGGCTCCGGCGGGGATGCCCTTGTCCTGCAAAGCGCCCTGGTCGCTCAGGATCGACATGTTCACTGGGATGATGTAGGCCATGGCGGCGAACATCGTCAATCCGGCAATGATCTCAGTACGGACATTCGACCCGTACTCTTTCAACTTGAAGTCCAGCACGGCGTGCCCTTTCTGATCGGTCCGAGGACCTAGTCGATGTTTGGAACTCGCTTGGTATGACCAACCTTCGGGAAGGGCCTGTCCCAGCCGCGCATCGCCGACGGGCCAGTGAAGGGAGACACGGGCACCAAACTAGGCCGTCCAAGTTACAGCCGTGTAACTTGCACAGAAAGCCGGTGTTAACTCTTGGCTTCGAGGCCGCGCCAGATGACGACCGGCACGGCCACCATCAGCACCCCGCACAGCCACCGTCCGATGGTCAACGAGAGATCGTAGAGGACGAACCCCAGATCGCTGTTCTGCGCCACGAGGCTCAGCACCCACACCACCAGGTAGACGCCGGACGCGAACAGGAAGGTTCGGCTGACGGCATTGCGAGCCACCTTGGCGTTGCCCGTGCAGATGATCCACGACACGCACAGCGCGAAGATCGACCATCCGCCGCCGGCGAACACGATGCCGGCGAGCAACACGACCAGAGCCGGCCAAGGCACCGCCTGCAAGACGACGAGGACCTTGCCGATCCCCGACGCCGACCGATAGGCCCGGTGCGTCTGCCCGTCCAGGCCGCGCACCGCGACCATGCCGGGCGGCAGGTTGCCGGAGTACGGCGGTGGCGCGCCCCAGGACGTCGCGGACGGCAGTGCGCCCGCGGGCGGCGGCGCCCACCCGGCGGCCGGCTGACCGGGCCGGGCGATGGCCCCGACGCTGGCCTCCGGCCAGGTGTTGGCGACGGGAGCCGTGCGCGACCCCCACCCCGTCGGCGCGCCCGTCGGCGGCGCCCAGGCACCGGCCGCCACGACCGGCTGACCCGTCGGCGGCGCGAAGTCGGGTGTGCCGTTGAGCGACTCGGTGACGATCGGCTCGCGCGGATCGCGGCTCACCACGCTCGACAGCTGATCCTCCTGACCGGCCTCGAACGGCTGTCGCGGATCGCGCGTGTCGGGCGGCGCCGGTGCCACCTGGTCGAGCCGCGGCCCGGGATCGCCCGTCACGGTGAACGCCGCGGGCGGCGTCTTCTGGTTCTGGTCCGTTGTCAGCGTGGCCGACGCGTATTCGCCCAGCGGGCCGATCTCGGGCATCGCGAAGCCGTCCGGCTGACCGTCGGGTTCTCTGCCCTCATCCATCCACACGATGCTCATCCTACTAGAGCTCTTCCCCGCCGACTGGCCCCGTTTCTGAGCAGTGGCTAGGCTATAAGCGCACGATCAGGAATCAGCAAGGAACGAGGCAGTCTCATGCCGACGGGCAAAGTGCGCTTCTTCGACACGGAGAAGGGCTTCGGCTTCATCACGAAGGATGAAGGCGGTGACGTCTATGTGCGCTCGAACGCGCTGCCGGCCGGCGTCACCACGTTGAAGCAAGGCCAGCGCGTCGAGTTCGGCGTCATGGAGGGCCGCAAGGGCGAGCAGGCGCTGGCCCCGATCACGGTGCTGGACGCTCCCCCGTCGCTGTCGAAGGCCAACCGCCGTTCGCCCGAGCAACTGGCAACCGTCTTCGAAGACCTGATCAAGATGCTCGACTCGATCGGCGCGGCCTATCGCCGCGGCCGCTACCCTGACGACAAGACCGCCGGCAAGACCGCCTCTCTGCTGCGCGCCGTGGCCGACGAATTGGAGCTGTGATGGCCGCCATCAAGCAGGACGCCGTACTATTGGCCGCCGTTGACGAGGCCCGCGAGGCCGCCCGCGAACTGGCCGGTGACTGGGGTGTCGGCGACTGGCTGGGGGCCCAGCCCGAAGGTGACCTCGTATTGACCCACTACTTCGCGTGCCTGCACCCCGGTTACGTGGGCTGGCACTGGGCGGTGCCGCTGATGCGCGTGCCGCGCGTCCGCACGGTGACCGTCGCCGAGGTCGAACTGATGCCGGGCGAGGGGGCGCTGCTGGCGCCCGCCTGGGTGCCGTGGAGCGACCGCTTGCAGGCCGGCGACGTGCGCCCCGGCACCGTGCTGCCGACGGCGGCCGACGATCCCCGCCTCGAGCCCGGCTACACCGGCGGCGAGTTGGCGGCCGACGGCGATCCGGCGGAGTGGTCACAGGAGCGCGCGCTCGTGGCCGAGCTGGGGCTGGGCCGCGAACGCGTGCTGTCCGACTATGGACGCAGCGAGGCGGCCGCGCGCTGGCTGCGGCACGGCGGTCCGGACGATCAGTCCACGCACCTCGCGCCCGGCGAGTGCGTCACATGCGGCTATTTCGTGCGTCTGTCCGGTTCCCTCGGCAACCTGTTCGGGGTCTGCGCCAACGAGTATTCGCCCTTCGACGCCCACGTCGTGTCCGTGGACCACGGGTGCGGCGGACACTCCGACGTCGCCACCGACACCGGCATCTCGCCGTCGGAACCGGTATTCGACACCATCACGATCGACCACCCGATCTTCGACTAGCCCCTGGGATCGCCCCGGGGGCACTCTCGCACCGGTTGTCCAGGGTCGCTACCGCCCCACAGGCTGCGTCGTCGTCGGTCGAACAGGCTTTGCCTGCCCACAGACTTACTAGTACATGCCGTCCATGTCGCCACCGCCGGCCGGGGCGGGCGCGGGCGGTTCCGGCTTGTCGGCGATCACGGCCTCGGTCGTCAGGAACAGACCGGCGATCGAGGCGGCGTTCTGCAGCGCCGAGCGCGTGACCTTGGCCGGGTCGATGATGCCGGCCTTGACCATGTCGACGTACTCGCCGCTGGCGGCGTCCAGGCCGTGCCCGGCGGGCAGGCCGGCGACCTTCTCGGCCACCACGCCACCCTCGAGCCCGGCGTTGATGGCGATCTGCTTCAGCGGCGCCTGCGCGGCCGTCAGCACGATCTCGCCGCCCACCGCCTCGTCGCCCTTGAGGTTCAGCTTGGCCTTCTTGGCCGCCTGCAGCAGCGCCACGCCACCGCCGGGCAGGATGCCCTCCTCGACGGCCGCCTTGGCGTTGCGGACGGCGTCTTCGATGCGGTGCTTGCGCTCCTTGAGTTCGACCTCGGTGGCGGCGCCGACCTTGATGACGGCCACGCCGCCGGCCAGCTTCGCCAGGCGCTCTTGCAGCTTCTCCTTGTCGTAGTCCGAATCGGAGTTCTCGATCTCGGTGCGGATCTGCTTGACGCGTCCGGCGATCTGGTCCTTGTCCCCGGCTCCCTCGACGATCGTGCACTCGTCCTTCGAGACCACGACGCTGCGGGCCTTGCCCAGCAGACTGACATCGGCGTTGTCGAGGCTCAGGCCGACCTCCTCGCTGATGACCTGGCCGCCGGTCAGGATCGCGATGTCGGTCAGCATGGCCTTGCGGCGGTCGCCGAAGCCCGGCGCCTTGACGGCGACCGACTTGAACGTGCCGCGGATCTTGTTCAGGATCAGACCGGCCAGCGCCTCGCCGTCCACGTCCTCGGCGATCACCAGCAGCGGCTGCCCCGTCGGCATGACCTTCTCCAGCAGCGGCAGCAGCTCCTTCAGGGCGCTGACCTTCGAGTTGACGATCAGGATGTAGGGGTTGTCGAGCACGGCTTCCATGCGCTCGGTGTCGGTCACGAAGTAGGCGCTGATATAGCCCTTGTCGAACCGCATGCCTTCGGTCATTTCGAGGTCGAGGCCGAACGTGTTCGACTCCTCGACGGTGATGACGCCTTCCTTGCCCACCTTGTCCATGGCATCGGCGATGATGTCGCCGACGGTCGTGTCGGCGGCCGAGATCGACGCCGTCTGCGCGATCTGCGCCTTGGTGTCGACGTCGATCGCCATGCCGGAGAGTTCATCGGCGATGACCTTGACGGCCTTCTCGATGCCGCGCTTGAGCTCGATCGGGTTGGCGCCGGCCGTCACATTGCGCAGGCCCTCGCGCACCATGGCCTGCGCCAGCACCGTGGCGGTCGTGGTGCCGTCGCCGGCCACGTCGTCCGTCTTCTTGGCGACCTCCTTGACCAACTCGGCGCCGATCTTCTGGAACGGATCGGCCAGCTCGATCTCCTTGGCGATCGACACGCCGTCGTTGGTGATCGTGGGCGCGCCCCACGACTTCTCCAGCACGACGTTGCGGCCCTTCGGGCCGAGCGTCACCTTGACGGCGTCGGCCAGGACGTTCATGCCGTCTTCCAGGCCCTTGCGCGCCGCCGAATCGAATTCAATGAGCTTCGTCATCGTTTACCTCTTGCATTGTGATGCGGGCGAACCCGCGGTGGTCTGTGCAGGTAGCACTCGGCATGCGCGAGTGCTAATAAGAAACTAGCACTCAAGGGCCCCGAGTGCAAGCGCGCCGGCGGCGAATCGACGTGGCCGACGCGTCTGCTAGAGAGCCCGGGCGACCGCCCCCACGAAGCGCCCGTAACGGTCGAGTTCGGCGTTGATCGGCGCGATCACGGTGGCGTCGACGACGTCGGCCACCTGCCGGCGCAGCACGGTGCTGGCGGCGCCAGCCCGGCGGCGCGCGGAAACGCCGACCGCGGCATGGCAGATCAGCGCCACGATCACTCCGAGCACCAGGCCGGCGCCGATGATGAGCAGCGGCCAGGACAGACCCCGCCATGTCGGCCGTGGCAGGCCGAGGAAGCCGATCAGCACGGCCCACACGAGGGCCCCCACGACGACCCCGATCAACACCCATTGGATGACGCGCATGACGCGCCACCAGCCGTGCGGGGCGTCGACGCCGAGGTCGACCTTGGCCAGCGCCGCGTCCAGGGACGGGGCCAACTCCGCCTGGCCGCTGGACGCCGCCCGCTTGACGGCACCGGCCCACCCGGCCGGCAGGTCGGCCGACGCCTCGGCGCCCAGGTCGCGCAGAGCCGCCGAGACGCGCGACTGGGCGACCGCCCCATCCATGCCGGGCATCGTGACGACGCCACTGGTGCCGCGCAGGCGTCGCAGCGGGTCTGGCTTCAGCCGGTTGATCCACGAGATCACGGGCCAGCCCGTGGCCTCGGCGCCCCTCTGGCGTGTCGCCTGATTCACGGCCCCCACCACCTGAGGCACACCGGCCGCCTCGTCCAGGGCCGCCAGGACCTTGGCGCGCGCCTCGTCGCTGACGGCCCTTCGCCGGTTGCGGCTGACGTCGCCAAGCATGCCGCGCGCGGCGTGGGACACGTCTATCTGCAGCCGCTGCGCGGCCGATCGCTTGGCGGCCGCCAGCTTCGCCAGGCGGTCGCGCAATTGGTCGATGCCGAGGCCCGTCAGGGCGGACGTCGTGAGGACCGGCGCCTGCCCCAGACCGTCGGCCGCCAGCAGCGCCCGCAGGTCGGCCATGGCGGCCGCCAGGTCGGCCGGCGGCAGCAGATCGGCCTGGTTCAGCACGATCACCATGACGTCCGCGTAGTCGGCCAGTGGGCGAAGGTAGCGCTCATGCAGCGCGGCGTCCGCGTACTTCTGGGGGTCGAGCACCCAAACGATCGCGTCGACGAGCTTGACCAGACGGTCGACCTCTGTGCGGTGCGACGTCTGCGTGGAGTCGTGATCGGGCAGATCGAGCAGGACGAGACCGTCGAGCGGGCCACCGCCGTCCATCGCGTGCTTCTCAGTGACGTCCAGCCAATCGAGCAGATCCCGGGGCACGTCACCCCAGCAGGCGGCCATGGCGGTGTCCGTCGTGGGACGGCGCACGCCCGAACGGGCCAGCTGCTGGCCGGCCACGGCGTTGAACAGGCTGGACTTGCCGGATCCGGTGGCCCCGGCCAGCGCCACCACGGTGTGGTCGCCGGAGAACGCCAGACGCCGGTCAACCTGGCTGGCCACGCGCTTGGCCTCGGCGACTGCCGCCTCGTCGCTGCGTCCGACGGCCAGATCGGCGGCCTCGCTCAGCGACTTGACGCGGGCGGCCAGCGGCGCCGCCGGCGGGGCCTCGGGCAGGCGCGGGGCTCTCATGGCCGCTGCCCCGGATTCGGTAGCACGGTGGTCTCGTCTTCGATGATCGGGCCCGGCAGTTGCCCAACCTCCGGCTGGGGCGGCGGCGTGGCCGGCAACTGCACGACGGGGACGGCGGGCTCACCCGCCGGTGTGGCCGGATCCTCGTAGCCCGTCTCGCGCTCGACCCGCACGCGATCGATGGCCTGGTCGATCTGCTCCGAGGCGTCCGCCTCGATGCCGAGTCCGTCGAGTGCCGATGTGAACCGGGCCAGCTCGCCGGCCAGCAGGCCGTCGATCCGGGCCACCAGATTGGCCTTGGCGGTGGTGGCCAACCGGCGCACCGCCTCGTCGCCGAAGATCGATTCCAGCAGCTTCTGGGCCACGACGGTGGTGCCGCCGGCCACCCCCAGTTCGGCGCCGGTGATGCCGCCGGTCGACGTGAAGATCACCAGCATGAGGGCGGCGCCGATGCCGTTGACGCCCGCCGCCGCAATGCGGGCGCCCGTCCGCCGCCCCGCGCCCTCTGTGGTGACCAGGTCCAACACATCGGCCTGCCAGCCGGCCACCGAGCGCTGCGCGGCTGCCGAAAAGTCCGACGACACGCGGCCGAGTTCGGGATGAGCGGCCAGCAGCGTGCGCCCGGCCGGTTGCGCCTGCCAAGCCGCGGCGGCTCGCTCGGCCGCCTGCTCGGCCGCCTCGACGATCAGCGTGCGCAGCCCCTCTTCGGCCGCCACCTTGACCTCGGCGCCGTCCGGGCGGCCCCGCAGGAAGGACGTGATCTTGTCCCGCAGCCACGACACCTTTTCGTCCAGCAACCGTCCCAGCGCCGTGCTGCCCACGTAGTCGTGCCACCGCGCCAGAACCTCGCCGCGCAGCA
>JGI20166J26741_11164448_pt1 | contig 14245 bp, 8 predicted proteins | sample TergutCu122P5_FD_26741 | JGI IMG/M metagenome (IMG submission 26741)
GGTGACTACATTGAAGGACAGTAAAACTTCGAAACATGTATCTGTTTTGTATCAGTTGTAAATAAATAGTTGCCACTATTAAAGTTCCAACCCTCATATTAATGTTAAAAATAGCTTCCTAATATTTATTTGTTTATTTATTTATGGGGTATAAGACAGTGACGTTGTTGCAATGAAAACTTCATCGCATATTTCACATTTGACCTTTTATTTGTATTTAGTTAGAGCAAGGGTTTGATGTAAAATTGCTTTGAGTTAAAAATAAAGTTTGAAAATGACTTTGTTTATTCAGGTTCAGCTGGCGGTAATACAGCTGCCCCGGCCACGACTGGTAGTGGGACTTCAACATCACCATCATCTCAGTCAGCTAGCTCTTCCACCTCCTCTTCAACAACCACTTCTGCACCTGCATCTTCTCAGTTTACCCCACCACCTCCCCATCCACCATCACAGCCTGTAACAAATGTGCCATTCTTTTGTCCTCCATTTCCTTTCATGCCTTTCAGTAAGTATTTATACAAGGGGCTGTCATTTTTTCAATAGTTTTATGTCATTTTCTGTGTGTGTTTTGTCCTCATAAAATCATAGCCACATCCATTAACACATCTTCAGAACTTACTGCATACATAATGTTATTTACATGTCAACATCCTGTGGAAATTGTAGTTTAAGTCTGTTTTGGTGATCCATGTGCTTGTTGCCATGGGTTTAATCAGCAGTGTGCTGCAGGAAGCATAGCAAAATAAATCTTCTCTACTACTTATGTGTTTGGGATGGTGTTTTCTGACTTCAAGAAATCACATCACTCATTGGTATGACATTGCAGGCTGGATTTTACATGATAATTTTCCAACTTTTAACTGCTAGAGAATACAATGCCAGATTTATCGTTCTGTGTTTGTATTTACCATTCCTTGTGTGGAACAAGTACAGCAGTACAGTATGGAGGATGAAAATAGTAATTTGCTCTTAACAGAATGACTTGTTTCTTTGAAAAAAATGGTCTACCCAGTGGCCAGCTTGTGGTACACTCCTAGCCCTTGCATTCATGTTTTGTGTGAAGATAAGCAAATGTGTGTGAGAGGTACTTTGATGTCACTGGAAATCAGGAGGTAGAAGCTATTTAGAACTGTCAAAGCTGTGAAGTGAAAAAAATAATTTTGTTAATTTCAGTTCCCTGTCTGGCATTGTATGAAGCAACTGTTCTCCATCTAGTTCTCTGTCAGCATACCCATTATGTCTGTCGTAGTCCTGTATAATTATAGGCATTTTGTGGTTAAATAGTAAAGTTCTGGGATTGAATGAAATAGGAGAAATTTGTTTTATTTTCCTTCAAAGTAATCTCCTTTGACAAATTACTGTGTAGTTTTTTACAGTATGTATATATATATTTTAAAAATGTGGCTGCAGGCTGCATAATACAACTTTGTGGGCTGCGGGTTGGATGCCCTTGCTTTAGGGAATAGAAAAAAGTTGGCTCAGTTGGGGTCAGGTGAATAAGTTAATTGAGGTGTTTTGTCAGACTCTGTGGAACAAACATCATGCAGATCGTTCTCTTTCACTGATATTCCCATGGAAGATGTACAGTATCCTGTAAACTGTTGTCATGCATCTCTGCTTAGCATCTGTGATAATTACTGTTGAATCATGTAATAGGCATTACTTCTAATGTTACAAGAAGATGAAGCTGTAATGAGTAATCGAGGGACTCAAAAAATTTCTGCAGATTATCAGAAGTCTACTGTATATTTAATTAAAATATAATTAAACATGCTTTTACAACCATTGCTTTATGACAGTGTAAACTTTTCGTATTGAGACAATTAAAAGGGACTGGAGGCTCCATAAGAATGATGCTAAATGTAAATTCTGATGTTCTTCCAGATTTTAGGTGGATTCATTCTAAAACTAGGATAGAGCATACCTTTATTTGAGTGCTTGAAATTAGTGACTGATTATTGTGTTCTGAACAGTACCGCCACCAATGCCACCAGCCAATTTCACAGGCATGTCAACAGAAGAGCTGCAGAAGATGGAAGGAATAACGAGAGAGAGTGTGGAGGCACGACTGCAGTGTCTTCGCAACGTCCAGCTCCTTTTGGATGCCTCAGTTACTCTGATGTTACAGTACTCTGCTGCAGCTGCTTCAGCATCTGCTGCTTCAAGGTAGAGTGTAATAGTGACAGCCACTAGAAATAACAGTATAGCTTCTGTCAGGAACTCGCCTCATAGAGATCGGGGGAACTGTTATATTCGAATAGGACCAGTTTAGAGATTGGACTCTTTAGAGGATGTCACTTGAGGGGACTTTGTTCAGATCAAGACAACTGTCTGTGAAAGGTGTGTGGGTTACTGTAGGTTTGTCATGGAATAACAACTTCATTACCATCATATATACTGATATTTATTGTGGTCTGGTAAGTTGTACAGTAGTGTCATTAGCTGCACCAGGAATGCCATGTTTAGTTTTGTGTCTGTTACTGGGTTCTCATCCCCAGTGGTGTTGAAAATTTGGTGGTAGACGAAGGAATGCATCGGAGAGTGCACAGTGGAATGCGCATATGAGAGATGGGCAGCTGGCTGCTATGTCCGAAGACAGCTCGTGATGCTGAGCCCAGGTGCAGGCCAAGGCGTTGGCAGCAGTTCCTGTAGCTGAGCTGGGTATGGTCGGCATGGCACTACGTTGTGGGGAGCGTGGTGTGGAGCTGGCAGATGGCTCGCGGTGCTGAGTCCCAGGCAGGCCGGATGCTACTAGTGGCCTTTCCTCGGCTGATCAGTGGAGTGCCCAGTCCGCGCTGCATTGTGACTCCTTTAGATGCCGGGCAGCACAGCCGTGCAGTCAAACGATGCTACTCCTTCCTGATGAGCAGTCTGATGTGTACTTCCTTCTGATAGTGAGCAGTGAATGCTGCTAGTAGCCTGGAGAGGTCTACTTTTATACAGTGCTCCCGCTGTTCTGCATTTCTGCTATTGGCTAGTCAGCAGAGTTTGTAGTCCTGGTTAGGAGAATGACTATCGATTGCTGGGTGCTGAATTTGCGTGGAAAGAGCCGTTTTCAGTTCAATGCTAGAGCAGGTTGCTGCTTGGTTCAGTGCAAAGAGCAGAGAGCGGAGAGAGAGAGAGCTGCTGTGAGGAAAGGTGGTTACTGGATATGTGGGGTGTTCCCACAGGTGCAATAACAAGGAACAGGCCTGTACATCCATTATGACTGTGAGGCTGTAGCTGAATCAAGGTCGTGTTGCTTGGAAACACAAGTTATGAAACCAAGTGACTATGTTGGAGGCCCAGTAAACAAGGCGCTGTTTTATGCGAGGTGCAGGTGTGATAGAGGACTGATGTGGGAAAATCTGATCACCTGAGTGCAAAGGTTATTTAATGCCCACCCCATTAAATTTAATTATATGTGTGTGTGTGTGTGTGTGTGTATGTATGTATGTATATATATATATATGTGTGTGTGTGTGTGTGTATTTTTATTTATTTATAAGTGAATGAAAAGAAATAAAACTGACAGGTTTCTGGAGGCATAAGATTTTGACTTGTAAATTAGTGTTCTGCAACAAAACAGTATAATTATAGTAGGCAATTGTAGATTCCAAGACAGGTTGGTCTGTTCATTGTTGGTAACATTAGCAAATTTGTTATTTTTAATCATAAACTACACTGTGACCTCTGATAACAGGTGGTATAAATAATGTGATTGCATTGTGTTATAGTGCGGCTGCAGCATCAGTTGCCACATCAGGTTCACAAAATATAACTGCATCACCCACATCTGCAACACCTTCGACATATCAGACATCTGAATCTGCTTCTTCTAGTCTCAGGTAACTATAATAAGGTCCCTGTGTAAACAAATTATGGTCAGATTACACACTGCCACCTAGAGTTCAGGCATTTGGGGCTCTCCCACATTACTGCTTCAGGCAAGCTAAACATAAACATTATGTAATGTATTTTGTTTGCCCATCTACAGCATGGTTTGTTTACTGTGTATTTATTCAAGTCAGTGAACTGCAGTATACTTATCAGTGAAGCCAAGAAGGGAGTGGGGATGGGGGTGGTGACATGACTCAGCAGTTTCTGGGCAAGTAGACATGATACTTTTGTCATATCTCAGTATTATATCAGTGTATAAATAATATGTAACAAGACAGGCAGTGTACATTTAACGTAACATTGAGGTGCATTCCAGGAACCATTGTTGCAGTGGGAAAGCCACAAGTATTACATATTCTGTGTGTGTGTGTGTGTGTGTGTGTGTGTGTGTGTGTGTTTGTTTGTTTGTAGCATTAGGTATATGTGCCATATTGTCATATGTGGCCTTTCCAGCTCTACAGTATTTTTCTTCATTATCTCGTAAATGGCATGATTTTTTTAAAAAAAAGTTATTGAACATAAATTGTGTGTTTAGAGTTTCTTTACATGTTTGTCTGAATCATTTCTCATTCTAACAAGAACTCAGTGAGATATGATCATAAGTATGTATTGGTCTTTATGTGAAGTACCTGTTATTCTTGTCAGACTTTAATGAAACTTTAAGTTGGTGACAGATTTTAGAGAAATTCTCAAATATCAAATTTCATTCAATCCATCCAGTGGGAGCCAAGTACCATGCAGGAAAATGGACGGATGAACAGACAAACAGACATGATGAAGCTAATGTTCATTTTTCGCAATTTTGCGGACACTCTTAAAAACTGTAATAATTAGATGTTACCTGGAGTGGTGTGTTTGCACACAGTTTGTATTTTTCGAGCCTTGTGATCACCATTTTATATTGATCCAACTGCAGACTTGAATTCATGTATCAAATATCTTTGCTAATTCTGATTCAGAGAAAATTATGCTTGAAGTAAGAATGTTCTTTATATATCTGCAGATATAAAGATAAGCTCCATTGGTAGAATATGTTTGAAACTGTACTGCAGCTGCAAGATGTCGTCTAATTTATGGTGATTTTTACCTTAATTTTTGTGTGTCTTGTCTGCATATTTGACAATAGTGAACTTAGAGTGGGAAAATCATGTCTGGCTCTCTGGTTTTTGAATGGATTTAGATTAAATTTGATATAATGGGTTCTGCACTAGAAACTGTCAAGCGCCTTTAATTTTAGTGTGTAACAGATCAACATAATCATTATGTTCAATTGTAACTCATCGCTAAATAAGAGAAAATCATTATAATTAAGGTTGATACATAACTGTGAAATATGGACATCAATGAGGTGTGCAACTACCATATGAGACGCTTTTTAGTATTGTGTATATTTATTGAAATACGAGGGTGAGTCAAATGAAAACCTTAAATATTTTTTATCTCATAATTTATTGAACACATAAGGTACACAATGACATCATTTTTCTATGTAGTCTCCATTGGGTTCCATACTAGTGTTCCAGCGCTTCGGAAGTGCATAAATACCTCTAGAAAAAAAGTCTTTTGGCTGAGAGTGCAGCCACTCGTGCACCACCTGCTGCACCTCTTTGTTGGACCTGAAAGACTTGCCTCCCATCGCCTCTTTGAGTGGTCCAAAGACGTGAAAATCACTTGGGGCGAGGTCTGGCGAGTATGGCGGATGTGGAAGACACTCGAAGGACAGATCTTGGATTGTTGCAACAGTTGAATGGGCAGCATGGGGCCGAGCATTGTCATGTTGCAACAAAACACCTGTACTCAGAAGTCCACATCGTTTGGACTTGATTGCAGGACACAGGTGATTCTTGAGGAAGTCTGCATACGTTGCACTGGTCACATTGTTCACCCTGGGCATGTAGTGCTCCAAAATTACCCCTCATTCATCCCAAAAGAGAGTCAGCATAACCTTTCCCATAGATGGTTGTGTGCAGAATTTTTTCGGTTTTGGGGAGGAGGTAAGGTGCCATTCCTTGTTCGCTTTCTTGGTTTCCGGCTGGTGGTAGTGGACCCAGGTTTCATCCCCAGTAACAGTTCTTTCTAGAAAGCCATCACCTGCTTCAAAGTGTTTCAAAAGTTCCTGGCAGGCATCAACACGTCGTTTTTTCAATTCTCTAGTCAGCTGGCGTGGCACCCACCTTGCAGACACTTTATGGAACTGCAGAACATCATAGACGATATGATATGCTGATCCATGACTCATAACCAGATGTGCGGCTATTTTCCTTCACAATGGCTTGAACTGCTGCAATGGCTTTTGGTGTCACTACTCAGTGTGCCTGACCTGGACGAGGAGAGTCTGTTACAGAACTAACGCCGTTTAGGAACTTCCTACTCCATTCGTACACTTGCTGTAGTGACAGACATGCATCACCCTACTGAACTTCCATTCATCGATGAATTTCGATGGGTTTCACCCCTTCACTTTGTAAAAAACGAATGACAAAATGCTGCTCCTCTTTGGTGCATGTTGCAAGTGGGGCCACCATCTTTACACTATTGCTGCACCATCATGTTGCATTCCTCCATCGTACTGCCACCTGTCAGCCACTGTTCAGACCATGAGTATCGCTGTTGCCAACTTACAGGACAATTGAATGGTGTTTTGAATTTTTATCACACTTTTAATGTTTTCATTTGACTCACCTTCATACATATGAATATGCAGTGTTGTATGTCTAATTTGATTTAATTTGCAACATTACTTTTGTACCTGCAGTAAATGGAGCGTTAAAGCTATTAAGTCTGTGAATCACAGACATTGCATTTGGTACTTCCAGTTAAAATACACCTCCTGCTGCTGTTTTGTTTTGAAACAAGTTTTAACCCCTACAGTGAAACTTGGCATGGATCAATATCTTGTTTGCTTTTTCCTAATCGTAGGCATTCTTATGTGGTATTTAATGTGGATAAACCCAAAGTGTGTCTTTTTATTAGAATAGTGGAATGCTGTCTGAAGGGTTGATGCTAGCATATCTGCTTTTGGCTTGTCCAATAGGAATGAAAGTAGTGAAGGTGCTGTTGGTTTCACACCTGAAGCAGTTACATCTGCATCAGTCAGTGAGGGGTCCACCTGTACACTTACCAAAGAACAGGATGAAATCAGAAGAAGAAGAATTGAAAAGTTCGACCAGTTACAGGGTTCAGATTGAGGATGAAGGTGATATGTCTTTCAAGCACTGTAAAAATTCATACGTGTAGTAGTCCGTGGTCTAAGTAAGCTGTATAAAATTGTTGGATTTTTTAAAAATTTTGTGCGGGCATTATTTGTTTGGAGAAGTTATTTGAATTTGGTCTGTAGGTAGATATATTAGTTTTACCTAAATCTGGTCTTACCCTTGAATCATTACCATGTATTAATTTTGTTTGGAAATATTAAAAATATTCAAAGAAAGTGATTATTTTGTGCATAAAGATGTAGAATACTATACGATAAATAATTTTATATGTTATTTTCATGTACTAAATGTGTATATAATATGGCACATAATCATAATCAGTGACTTATTCTAAAAGGAATATCTGTTTTATTATTCGATGTATGATGCTGCAATATACAGGCATTTCAAAAGTCACATTACTGGGGCAGGGGAAGAGAAGTAAAACAGAGACAGAGAAAAGAAACACAGATATAGAAATGTAAAGAGTATTGTAGTACAACAGTTGTTTGAAATGTCTGCCATTTTGTTTGATACACCTTTGACAACATACAGGTATGGAATTGTCACATCAATTTTTCTCCCCATCCATCTTCAAAAATTCTGCTTTTATTGATCCCTGATGCCCTGAGTTCTCAGCTTTTTGGAAAAATCATGGTACTTTTGTCCCACACTGAAAACTCTTACAGCATGAGATTTTGTGATCCAGGGGCCATGGGCAGCAATACCACACTGTCTGATCCACTCTGGTAAGTGGTTACTGATGAAATATAGAACTTGCATGCGATATACAGAGGAGCCCTGCTTGCTGGCAAATGATGAATTTATTGTTGCCCTACAGTGGGCTATGTTCTAACTCAGGTAAAACAGTATAAAGTAACATTTCATGGTATGTTGCTCCAGTAAGGTCGTGTGATTCCACCACTTTGAATTCCTGCCCATGTGGTTAGACCACGAACATTTTAATTCTTCTCTGTGATTTTTTACACGGTTGAGTCGATCCAGTAAACACAGGTAAGCTTATTAATTCCTTTATTAAGTTTGAACAAAGCTTCACATGTCCATGAAATTCAATGAGGAAAGCTGGGTTAAACCTCAATACTAAATAAAAATAATTCTGTTAGTTCTACTCTACAATCAAGATCATCTTCTCATAGTGCTTATAACATATTAGGGTAGTGCATCTACAGTTGTAATGCTTTTAACATCTGATAAACACTGGTAAGGAGAACATCGAACTCTGCAGATGTCTTCTTGATAGATCACTTAGGGGTTTGAAACATAGCTTGGGCAACTGGTTAAATTTTTCACAATTAATGAAGTTCAAGGTCTACACTCCCCAGTAACTTACACATACTTGCATCCATCTCATATGATTTATTTAAATTGTGAGTTGTGTACTGTGTTAGTTTTCCACCAAGACAGTAAGAGAAATGCTCTGCTCTGTTAAGTTTATAGTTCATTAATGCAGTGCACTGTTGCATACCTGCAGCAGTGGAATTCAGGGTCACACTGTTGAAATGCACCCCAAAAAAAAAAAAGGAAAGGGGAAGCAAACAGAAACATGTTCTAACAGGTTTACATTTGTTTTAATGTGGATTGTAGTCATAACGAAGTGGCATCACAGTTTCCTTCTTGATAAAGCAAGTTTTGGAACACACACACACACACACACACTCTTCTTGGCTTTGTGTTCTATACAGTGAAATCCTAATTTAGTTCTGCTCCATTTAATGTAGTCCCATATTTAGTGAATTTTGATTAAGTATGTACCTTGCACTTATGAGATTTGAGGTTCACATTACAGTGCGGCTGTAGGTTGAAATCTTCTGGGATGTGACGCTGTTTTCTTTGGTTAGTAGTTCCTGATGTCTGGAAGGATAGTGGTGCCTTCATCTCCAGGTTCTAGCAGTCCAGGCCAAGTCACAACCCTGAAGGTAAAGTATTACAATCCTTTGGAATGCCAGGTACTACTCATTCAACAACTCATCGTCACATTCCAGAAGACTTGAATCTTCAACATGCTTTTAGTGTGAGGAATATTTTGCCTTATAGAACTTGTACTTTAATAGTGTGATTTTGGTTGAAACTGCAATTGATGTCAGCATTTTCTTGACTGGAAATTATAGCCATACATCTATAATCTTTGGTGCATAATGTCACTTATTGAATACACACCAAAATCATGCTGCTTGTGACATCATAAAAACTATGGACAAGTGACACATGTAGTCCCTGACATATGTAAGAGTTTATTTAAACAGATTGTACAGTTTGATTTCATGTATGATGGAATTTACTTTATGTATGTACATTTGTCATGTAATTGTATTTACCCATAGGATGGCAATTATTTTTTCCTAAGACATCTGAAAATTGGGGGATCACATTATGAGGTTGGGGTTTATCCTAATGTACAGAGATGTATAACATTCATACAAGTATGACATATACTGTGATGGTACTGTGTAGGTAATAAGAATAATTTAGTGTTGACTTGTATGTAACAAACCTTCCTTTGTAGTGGTAGCGTCTTAAAAGAAGTTCATCTGCCTACAACAAAAGTACCCCATGCTACTTAGATTTATTTTTGGATTTTTTTTTTCTTTTAAATTTTGGTTTGCCTAAATTGGATTTTGCATAACCAGAAGAGGGCCTGTGGTTGCTTTTTTTTTTTTAACTGGGGTTCTTTTATTTATGTTTGATTATTTTATAAGTTATTTGGTATTATAGATTATGTGATTGTATTTATTTGTGTAGAAACTTGTTCTGTGTTTATTTCATATACTGGTAAGTACAGTCATGCATCACTTAACAACGGGTATACATTCTGAGAAATGCGTCATTAGGCGATTTCATCGTTGTGTGAGCGCTGTAGAGAACTTCACAAACCTAGATAGTATAGCCTACTACACACCTAGGCTATATGGTATATTTAATTACATAGATTTCAGTCAACACAATAAATAAACAACAATTATGTTTGCAGTTTATAGCAACGTGTTTCGACTCACACGAGTCGTTTTCAGGCTAGAACTATATTTGTTTACAAGGTCACTGTGGTCATTCTGGGATCCCAGATGCTTACATGCTTTTACATAGATGTTATCTACTGTATTGGAGGTTGTAATGAATGTCATTGTTATGGTATTATAACTAATTACTCTAGATGTATTTGTTGATAGTATGGATAGGGGTTTTGGTTTGGTGTACTATGTGCGCCAGCTCGACTAGTATGTGTTACACCGCTGCATGTTTTTTGTTTGCACTGCGTGTGGAGTACAATGTATGTATGTATAGACCAGTTCACGTTTTTGATAATATATCATTGGGCCTGTGACTGGATAAGTTCACAAGTTGGTATAGCCTATTGCTTCTAGGCTACAAACCTGTACAGCATGTTATTGTACTTAATACTGTAGGCAGTTGTAACACAGTAGTAAGTATTATATTATTACATTTTATTATAATATAATATAATATTATATTATATTATAGTATTATAATCTTACAGGACCACCGTTGCGTATGCGGTCCGTCGTTGACTGAAACAGCGTTATGTGGCGCATGACTGTATTTTTAAAATTTATTTAATATTATGGATGTTTATGTATTTGTGTATAAACTGTTTTGCTGTACTTCATAAATTATTTTTTCATACTTGTATGTTGTAAGTCATATAAGATGAATGTTTTCTTGATGTAATGTTCCTTAAACCCCATTTGGTGAAAACCTTGATTTGTTATACAAAAAGTCATTGACTCAGAGATTTATTTAACTGTTTGCACTCACTTTTTCCAGTTCTGTGCCATCCAGCCACCCAGCCCAAGTTGTTATTCTTTGCATATAGACTACTTGTATTCCTTTATCTAAATTTTGAAATTGCTATAAAATAGGCACTTAAAGGAGTTTATTACTTACATAGTCAATGTGTATGCTCAGAGTCAACATGTTAAAGTCTGCAGGATGACTGTCATCTTCCTGGATGGCTTCAGTTCATTCGTAAGCAGTTGCAGTTTTAGGTGTTTTCTTTTCTTTCAGAAATGCTGAGGCCAGCAAAGTGTAAGTGAAGTGCTGTGATTATTGAGTGATGCCCATTTTATGTTTTTACGCATTTATGCTGTCACATACTGTGTGTGCAGTTCATTTTTACTTCTGATGAGTGTTGTACTTTTGTAACATGGGTGACAGGGATATGTTTGCAGAAGTAGAGCATCTTCCTCTGTCATTCCTTGGTCTTCTGATCACTGCAGACTGCACATGTTTTGCACAGTTGCCTTAATTTTTTAATATGAAAATGAAACTGTTTATTCAGTTTATTTCATTTCTGGATGTTGCCTGCTACAACTCACAGCATTTGTGTTTCATAATTCTCCAGACAACAGCTGCAGTAATTTCTTTTGCAATGTAGGCACTTCATTGGTCTCAGATTTGAAATTTTTTCTCCAGTGTAGGCACTTCAGTGGTTTCAGATTTGAAATTCTTTCTCCAGTGTAGGCACTTCAGTGGTTTCAGATTTGAAATTGTTCACAACAGGTATCTCCAGCACCAAGAAGAATATTTTCCAGCCACCAGTAACACATTTTTCTTGTGCAGGTATTGCTAGTCAGTGATCAGTTCGATGAACAACATCTGTAATGTGTAGTTACAGATGACTTCCTAAAAGTGCCATCTGTCACTCTTTGCAGTGTATGTTGCTGTCTGGCTGTGAAAAGAGCTGACCATCATGACTAACCTCTTGTCACATTTCATATGTTGTTTGTTCCTGGATGCAGTGATGTCACAGTTTGTTGCTATGAGTTTCTTTGCTTGTGCTGGAAGACTCTTTTGTATCAACCTGTAGTTGTGGAGCTGTGTCTGTTTTCATCTTTGGTAGCTGATGTGCCAGAACATAACTGGTGTAATGTCTCGGTGTGTGAGTGATGCCTTAATCTGCTTGAAGCTATAGAGGCACTTTACACAGTTGTGGCACAGCTTGACATGGTAAGTTGAGGTTGGGCCTCATAAGACTGTGTGTAGTTGGTCTCCAATAATATGGGACAGTTGATGAAATTTAGCCTGTTTTGTTGTCTTCTGATACATGAACATAAAGGCCACATGTATTTGGGTTACTGGGATTTTCTATGCATCCTTTGTGGCCTGCTGTATTCTCATCTGTTGCGATGTGTCAGTTTGGTGGATACATTTCACAGTTTTATATATTTGTAGTAAGTCACTTGTTTGATTTTGATGCCATGAGGTCTGAAATCCAAATTGTTTTGGAAGTGGTAAATGTCCATGTGACATCGAAAATATTTGTTGGAATTAATTTGGGGGTGGCTGAGGGGGGTGGGGGTGGGCTGGGGTGGATATTTTTGAAGAATGGCAGTTGGTGGGTCCATTATTGGGCTCTGTGATGCTGGATTCGGCATTTGGGGTTCAAACCCATATTTAGTAAGACACCAAGAAATTAATTCAGTTTGGTCTGGAATAGGTATGTGATTTCATGAAGATAGGCTGTTGATGAACAGGTGTGTACATTATTTTCTTCCACGCACTTATGTTTCTTTCATTGACCTTTGTTAGCAGTGTGTTAATAAAATACAAGTGAAAATATCTTTTATGAATATTTGGCTTTTTAAGTGCATTCTAACTTGTTGAAAAACAACCGAATTTGATAAAGTCTGTCTGTATGGAAATATTCCCATGGTGCCTCCATCTTCATACCTGTTGTTGCTTTCAGCACTGTCACTGACACCATCACTTTTGATGTTACTGTATTTGTCGCTTTTACAATGTTCTGAATCTCCATCATTCCTGTTGTTTAAGATATCTGGTATGTTTAGGCTGCATTCATGCTTGGGGTTTGAAGAAGCAGTGTGTAGCCATGTAGCAGGATCATGTCTGGTGTATCTGTGGGCCTTGAGGAAGCTGTACATTTTTGCAGAAAAAATTGGTTTTCTTTAAGAAAAGGATTTGAGCTACTAGTGCTGAAGGCATGGTTCATACATCTGGCTACTAGGTGACAGTAGCACATATTTGCAGGAACAGAAATTTGAGCTTCATTTTGAAGAATAAATGACTTCAGAACCAGTCTCATAAATTACACTATATAGAGCCCTGTGAAGCTCCTTGTCATCTAAAAAATGATCTAATGGGTTAATTATGGATTTCACTGTATCGATTGTTCAAAGAAGTGTGCTACATTATCAGAGAAAGGAAAGATATAATTGCTGTTCCGTGCTGGGAAATAACTCATTGAATTTGGAAATATCTTGCTATACAAATCTTTATTTACATCTGAAAAGTTTGCAGGCATGTCAAGTATACAAGGAATTCATAAAACATTCATAATGTGTAAAGGATAGTTATGTATGTATAGTTTGTAAGAACAGTACATTTAGGACACAACACAACTTTGATGGGTGTACAATTAACACATTGTGGACGGGTGACGCAGATTTGCGTCTTTACATTACAACTGTGCAAGACGGATGACGCAAATCTGCATTTTTAACACACGCTTTGTTTCCACGCACTATAAACTTAATTACTCAATGGTCCTGCTGACGAATGTTTATAGAAACATGACCTCACTCCTCGTTAATGGTCTGTAATAAATATAGAGAACAAACAGCTCTTTATTTTCCTCTGTTGCTGTGCTCTGCATTTAGGCGGCGTTCAGATTTCAATCATTTTACACCCATGACGGAAAGAGGTAGTTCTTACGAGGAAAAATATCTTACAGAAGATAAAATTTCAGCGGAATTGTTGGCGGACACATTATCTGATGTTCCTGACGATGCTGATAGTGACAGTGAAAATGACAGTGACTCTTCTATTATTGGAAATAGGCAAAACAAAATAGTGCATCCTTTACCGAGTAACAGTGACAGTGAACAAGGTGCAAACGAAAGTGAAGATGACGATGAAACACTAGATTCGGCGGTTTCCACATGGGTAAAAACAGATAAAACACCAAATTTAGGGCCATTTACCAGACACCCAGGGGTGAAACAAATTCCCTCTGACCCGATGAAAGTATCACAAGTAACAGGACTCTTTCTTGGAGACACATGCTTTGATATGTTGTGTGAGGAAACGAATTGATATTACTTACAAAATCAGGAAAAGTATGTTACTGGTTCCAAGGGGTTGAAATGGTCAGATGTCACTGTAGCAGAAATGAAAAA
>JGI20166J26741_11165559_pt1 | contig 14242 bp, 12 predicted proteins | sample TergutCu122P5_FD_26741 | JGI IMG/M metagenome (IMG submission 26741)
ACCTGTTTTTGATGCCTGTCATCTGTCACGGAAACCGGCCTTCCACTGCGAGTTTGGTCAACAATATTGGCACGACCTGGTTCACATTCACGAAATTTAACGGCCCAACGATTTACTGTAGTTCTGTTAACAGTGTTTTCACCATACACAGCCTGTAAACAGCGATGAATTTCAGCTGGCGTTACGTTTTCAGCACTTAAAAATTCAATCACCGCACATTGCTTCAATCTCGTTGACATACCACCACAACACGACTCCATGTTAACATGCACTGTTTTAGAACCGGTGTAGAGAAAGGAATGAAACTTTGCACTGCTGTGCAGGAGGGTTGTGGCTACAAGGACACAATGTGCGCGTATTGCTACTATGCTCTGTTGGCAAAATATTTCACTGTGTGCATTACTTATCAACCGACCTACGTACTTATAAGGAATTTGAAAGAAACTTCTACATCATTCTAATTCGGTGTCTCATTTAGTGTCATCCAAGTGAAACAAGAAAAATTGTCTATAGGCGTCATTCACTTATCCAAACATTCTATACATGTGCTGTACATACAATGCATTCCAACACAGAATTTGTCACACTCTTTATCAAGTCCTTTTCAGTGTTTCCCTGCTCGTAGTTCTTTAACTTTCATGCACATTAAATTTTGAGCGAGATGTTCTTTGCCAAAGTTGTCCAAGACATTCCAAACAGCCAATTGCTAAAACTTCTATGTGTTTATTTTTTTGGTCATATTATAATTATGTGCTTCTTAAAAAGTAGTAGAAATATTTTTTTGTATTTTTAGTACCACTGAATTATGCAAATACTGTAAGAACTAACAAACAGTTAAAAACCCAGACATTTCTACAAATTTAAAAAATCTGCATGGATAAAAACTTTTGGATCAGAAAAAAGGGCATGCCTTGGGAAAAGAGGATGTATGGTGGCCCTAGTCAACATATTTCAGATGCACAACACAGACAAACATTTTTGGGGGGGCATGTTTATCGTGACACCGCTCTGGCACAGGAGATACACTGAGAAATGAACAAGAATACCTATTCAGTTAATAATATGCCAGTCAAAACAAGACCTATTTCCACAGAACACTAAATACTTGATTTTGATTGCTTTGGTTGCCTTTCTGTTATAATGGAATCTCAGTGTTAACTTTTCACTCCTTGCATATGTAGTGTAAACAGATATCTTGCACCTCACTAATCACAATTAACATATGCAGTTTAATTCACATAAACAACAATTTTTGTAATTATTATAATGTTAATAATACTACCTTATGCAGATTGGTAGTATGATATTACTAATGCTGCTTATGCAGGCTAAATAAAACACTTTATTTCACAACTAGGTTTTTCACTTTGAACACTAATCACTTGACAGATCACTGTAAGCGTAGTAGCTCGTGAACTGTAAGAATAATACCCCTTTGGTAATACGGACACCATAATTCACAAAAAGATAAGAAAGTGTGTGAAATACGGGAAAATATAAACTTCAATACAGCAAGCACTTAACCACAAAGAAAATATCTGACTCTTTGGAGTGACATCCGGTGTGCAATCAGTTTTGCTACAGTGAGTTTGTATCTATAGCAAATAAAATTCAAAGCCAGTAAAAATAATACAGCTAAGAACATTCATGAAATATGTCTATGCTGTTCAAATACAAATCTTTGTGCTCAACCATTGGTTCATTTGAGTAGTTTGTAGGAACCATACCTTGCCACCAAGAAAAGAAATATCACCAAAATAAGCACCATCTAATCCAACATGACTCGTGTGTTTGAAATCTCCCTGAGGGGATGAAATCATATCAGGACGTAAACGACGACGAGATGAATAGGCATTTTTGCCATCTGAAAATCAATATGCAAAATCAGTACCTTACCACAAAGTTGTTTTCTTTAAACACTTGAACATCCACACTTCATAAAAGGACTGAACTGTATAGCAGATTTTACAATGTTAATTGCAACAACTGCCAATAGTTTGATACAAAAATATACATACAATTGTACAGCAAGCCTCCTACATCTCTCAGCCTTTTTCAGCCATCAGGGAGGTATTAAAAAAAAATGGGTGATGAACTGTGTTGTTAAAACCCAGATTTAAAATTGTACAAAAATGATTAAAAGGTATAGGGCAAACTGCATTTAAGTATATCATAAAATTCATAATATGAATGCAAGCAAACATCTATCATAGAATGTCATCTTTGTTTTCAGGTATTTGTACCTGTATCTTCTGTGGGTGTTTATATCTCCATGGATAGATATGCAATATTATTCAAATTACATTTTTATGATATACGCAATTTACACTATACTTTTTAATAATTTTTACACAGTTTTACCATCTATTTTTAACTATCCAATTGCACATTCATGTTGTAATTAGCCAATGTTTTGTTCTTCCTTTTCTTTGTTCAGTACCTTCCTGATGATGGCTGAAAAAGGCTGAAATATGTAGGCTTGCTGTACGAGTGTATATATTTTTGTATCGAACTAATGTATAGTTGTTGGAATCAACAAGGTAAAATCATCCTACTGAGTGGAATACAGATAATATTAAATACGTAGCAGAATTTCATTTCAATCCACTTTCAGCCACTGGTTAAGAGAACAATTGTTAAGACTTACAAAACATAACCTGCCAAACTTACTGTGGGATTTGATTATAATTTCTCTGTCTCTGCTGCAATAACAACTTAACTTCAAATATGCTTGGCAGTTGGATGTGCTGTGCAATATATAATCATACAATAGATTTAATTATCTGTGATTAAACTTGAAACAGCTTTGTATTCACATACCAACATTCACACTTGAGAGTACAATTATCACCAGTTACTATTAATGATTATCATGTATTAACAAAACAGTCAGGCACATACTGTCATGTTGCAGACCACAATCCTGCAGAAGTTTCAATACCCTTTAAGAACTGTAATAACACTGGACAACAGATTTCAAAACATTTTTTGTACCTGTGATGAATATGTTATTAATTTATTTGTTTGCATCTACGAAGTCAGAAAAGGGACATAAAAAAAATTACTTGGCTCTAGTTTTAAAATTATGCTACCACTATGATATTTTACAAAATAGGTTGAAATATTATATGGAACGGTGGATTAAATAAACAACTAAATACTATTCAGTAGAAAAGAATGTGTTTAGTAGACTTATTCTGTTTAGGGATAATATTTACAACGGAAATTGCACTCATGAACGATGACTGACAATTCATCAGTCATCGTTCATGAGTGCACCCTCTCACACGCACGAAACGTCCAGCCATAAATACCAACAGGTATAACACATAATACTAAGAACACGTTAATCCATATACATGGATATACATCGTCACCAGAAATTCTACCAGACCTACAAAACATCGGCACAATAAAATTGGATTAAAGTTTAGTGCTTCTCCAAGACTGAGATCCTGAGAAAGGGTTTTATCATACACAAATTCTACAGTAGACAACATATGAGGTATGGCACTTGGAATAATATAATTTTCATACCGACGTGCATTATATGGAATATAAGAACTTCTCCAACAGTGCAGCTTTGTACTCGTGAATTTGACCTTGGTTATACTGATCGACACTGACCATAACAAGCCAAGTGTTAGTGCTATGGCCACACACACCATCTATAATTAAAAATATGTTTTAAAATTGATATTTATTCTTGTTCAGCACATGATCTTGCAGACCATTAGTTAATATAATATAAGATTACTTATACACTTGATCCATTCATATGATTTCATCTGGTAATAGTGCAGGAGCCATAATATACCACTGTATGTGATATATATTTTTTCAACTCTGATTAACTACATAATTTTATCCTTTTAAACTTTTATCTGTCTATATCATAATTTCCAACATACGATTCAATGTACCAATTATGTAAACGATACAGTATCCCATAACATGCGCACATATGTACCCCAGCTATGTTTTACGTTTGCCTGAAGACTGCTGTTATACAGCCGAAACATGTTGCCATGTAGTTAACTAATAACATTGTCAATACTGGCGATGCTGTTGTGTTGTCGGAAATATAATACCACTATACTAATTTCTGGTAGCTCTGCAATAGGTTGTTTACAAGCTCCTCATAGTTTTGAGCCCTTCTGTTTCCCAAAAATCCTTTTACTACAAATTTAAAACTGTCCCAAGCCGCCTTTTCGTCGCTTTGTAGGTGCTTGTCTAAGCATTTGTCCTTGATAAGGGCTTGTATTTGTGGACCAATGATAATACCTTCTTTCAATTTTGCCTCACTTAGTCTGGGGAACTTTTCTTGTAAGTAAGTGAAGGCAGCTTCTTCTTGGTTCATGGCCTTTACAAAATTTTTCATGAGACCACGCTTTAAATGCATGGATGGCAACAAAATTTTACTCGGTTCCACTAGTGGTTGATTTTCCGCATTCATGATTCCTGGTTCCAGGGATTTTCTGGCAGGCCAATCCTTTCTTGAGTAATGAAGAGACCAATCTCTGCTGTCCCATTCACAAATGAAGCAGCAATATTTTGTGAATCCTTGTTGTAGCCCAAGCAGTAAGGCAATCACTTTTAGGTCACCACAGATTTGCCATTTCAATTTATCATAATTAATGGCTTCCATCAGAATCTTCATGTTCTCATATGACTCCTTATTACGTACTGAATGACCAACAGGAATGGAAGGTAGGGTGTTGCCATTGTGAAGGAGAAATGCTTTGAGACTCAACTTAGATGAGTCTATAAAGAATCGCCAGTCCAGAGGATTGTGATTAATATTGAGTGTTTGCATCAGGCCATCAATATCAGTGCAAGCAACAAGGCCCCTTTCCATTTTAAAGAATGGAACTAGATCTTCATGCCTTTTACGATACAAAGAAATTCTGACATTTTCTTTTAGAAGGTTCCATTGTTGCAGTCTTGAACCTAACAGTTCAGCCGTACTTTTAGGTAAGTCGAGATCCCTAATTAGATCATTTAATTCCTCTTGTGTAATTCAATGGAATTCATTAAACTGAAGATCAGCAGTAAAATCAGCATCCGTATACATTGAAGGTTAAGGTGTCTTCTCCCGGTTTTCGGTAGGCTCATCATCTGAATCTAAAATATACCGCTGCGGTGGTAATGGAACAGGGAGGTCTTCAGTGTGGGGTACCGGTCGAATAACAGACGAAATATTAGGATAATTGGCAGTCCTCTTTTTTTCTTTGGAATTCTGTGCCAAAGTGGTGGAACTATACAAAAATAGCAATCTGTCAAATGGTTGGTTGGTTCCCTCCATATCATGGGATGGGCAAAAGGCAATGAACGCCCTTTGTTATTTAGCCATTCATGTAGAATTGTAGCACAAGAGATACAACATACATGAGGAGCCCATTTTTTGTCTTGGGCTCCGACTTTGCAACCGAAATAGCATTCATAAGCTTTTTTCACCATTGGTGTTAAAGGACGCTTCCGTGTTGAAAAAGTAACTTCTCCGCAAATATAGCAAAAATTGTCTGGGCTATTTACACACTTTCATGGCAATGTATAGGAAATGTAACTCACTTTAAAGAAATAACAAGCTTAAAACAAACACACTTACAAGTAGTCTCACTAACTTCTTCTTTCTATATAAGTTTAACGTCGGCCTATTTCTGTTCCACAAGCTATAACCGACAGCCACCTCACTAACTGGCACTGTGTCAGCATGACCACTCAGCAAACATCATTACTTATCATCTGGGAGCGCAGTGCTGACACGTTTCCCTTCCCAAGTAACTATTTTACGCATTAAGCCACACTTCATGTATCATGACAACTAGAGCCAAGAACTGAATTCTAAGGCCATATTTGGATTCAGCACATTGAGTTGAAGAGGAATCAACTACTTTGGTTACAGATACATTTTGTGTGTTGACCAGTGTAATTGTATGTAGGCATTCTCAGAGTTCCATAATTGCTTTCAAAAACTGTAACAAGCAGGCTAGATAAAAGTTTTCTTGCCATTCATTTTGTATGGCTATTACACATGGTTTATTAATTTGATGGATGCAGGAAGAGCATAATTACAAGAGTCTGAAAGCAAAGTACTTGCGAAAAAAGTTGTAACTGGACCAATGATGGATGAGGTAAGAAACAAATTACAGTTCTCATATTACATACAATGAAGAATTCTCCACTTACACAGGTCACATGTCAAGATGATGATAAAACATTACTTAGTTAGAGCTAGTCATAAGAAACCCTTACTCAAAATTACATAAGAATGAAAAAATTAGGCAGTGTGTAATTCCCGTATTACCCACCTCGTAAGATGCACCCTACAACCGATCCCAGTGACCATTACACAGATGTAGATCAGAGGTATTAATATTTTATAATTAGCTGAGAGACTTAGTTTGGCACTGACAAAATTTAAATGCAGAGAAGGGAAACAGAATAAGCATTATTTTGTCATCATTAGCAGTATTTATGTAAAAAACAAAAGACTGTTACTTTTTATTTTAAGATTCTGGGAGATACATTGTTGTGGTTGTTGTTGTTGCTGTTGTTAATTAACAAACGAAGCTCAGTAACGAAACTAGAGATCAGAACTGCAAAAATTCAAAATTTTGACCTAAGATATTTGGAAAGCTTTGTCAAATAGCCAATTGGAATATTAGTTAATTTTACAAGATTTTAAATTAGAGAATTCCTAACAATGCACAGATTGTGGATGCTAATTACTGGCAGTTAGGTTTTTAAGCAGTCCAAATGTGTTCCACAATCCATAAATTTCAAACTTAAGTCACGAGTGCTAGAAGATCAGTAACTTAACTTAAACATACAAACTTCTCTACTGCTTAAAATAATATACGCCTTGCCTTAAAGTTTCAAAATCATACATTCTGTCAATGTGTGCTTTGAGGCACAAGCCCCTGATATAGATAAACTCTGTCTTTTCCACTTATACATACCACCTCTGATGAACTCTGTCTTGTTTGATGGTAAATTGGAACCCAAGTACGCAACTGTGTATGCAGGATTAAAAAACCCACTCTTTCCATTGTTCAGAACACCCTTCCAGATGTTACCCACATTTGGGAATGGTCTGTCAAACAAAAAATTACAAACTTTACATACTCATTCATCAAACAAGAACTTACAGCAATGGATACAGTGCTTGCTGTATGTAATTCCACAAGAATAATGTGCCCCAAATATCTCAAATAAAACATTTTCCTGATTTATACATACATTTATTCACACTTTCAAAAATTTTTTTCATTTCATATGTATAAAAGGGTTTACAACCATTAGAGTAAGGTCAGGTAAGAGTATGCAGTTATCTAAGAATACTCAGTGCCCTTTTAGGTAGCTGTAAGCACTGAGCAGGAAACAAAAGTTATTGTCAGTCTGGTGCAGATGGGCAGACCTTATGGTTGTTATGTATAAGAACACTGAGAATTCTTCTGAACTTTACAGGTAAAAATAAGAATTTGTCCTTAAAACTGCAATATTTCTAACAAATACCTTAAGTGATACTGTTGATACTGTGTAATTAATGCCAATTTGTAATATACTGAAAGATCACATTATACGTACTGTTGTGTGGTATAAAGGGACACAGTATCAAGGAAGTATTTCTCGTTGCTGGTAATCATGCCAATTAAGTGTGTGGAACGTAAGAGTATGCAAGGAGGAGGAAGCCAGGAGTACACACATATTCTTGATCACCCATTAATTTATCTATACTTCTCCGCGTTTTCTGTAATGTTTTTTCAAACCATTTGTGACACAATATAGGACAAGAGAATGGGAAAATATAAAAGAAAAACAGGGCAAAAAGTAGTATTTATACAAGAAAAGATGGAAGAAGTGAAGAGGAGACACACCAGTAGTGAAAGTCAACAACAGGTTTCAAAGTCTCTTGGAACTAATGAATGCACTCTGAGAAAATGGCTTAAAGCCATAAAGTACCATATTTACCTGAATGCAAGACGACTCTCATCTGATCCCCCAGAAAAAAATGTCTGCCAAGGGACAAAGTATTTATCCAAATCTAAGATAAACCCCCAAAACAAAACTAAATAATATATTTATATGTTTCTGATTTCTAACCTTACTTGAACCCATGAAGATTCACAATTTTCTCCACAGATGGTGTTAAAAATTTAAATACATGTCCTTTGGATTTCTCTGTCGAGTGTGTGTGGTCATGGCTCTTTTTATGGTTTTTAATTTGCTGACTGGGCCAGGTTTGATTTATGAGCCTTGTAGTTAATTTTTAATTTGTCAATAGCCATTTTCCTGTTATTACTCTTAAACTAAATCTGTTCTCAGGTGCATATCTAAAAAGTTGTAGTTTCTGTGGTGCCCAGTGACTAAGCGGTCCACAAGGTCAGGTGCTTCATTGTTTATAAAAGGAAACACAATCTGCTTCCAAAATGTTGTGCTTCTTTAAAAAATTAGATGATAGCCAAGTTCCAAAAAAGAATATTGTGTCAGGTAACCGCAGTCATGCTCTGTTCTTCTGGATTTCTTGAACCTTGAAAATGGGATCAATAGGTTGTCCCATAATGTAAGTAAGGAATTACCACTCAATGCCGTGTAATATCTCAGTAGAGCAGAGACCTCACTTTACAATTTGGCAATGCAGGCCATGGTTTGGCTCTGCATGGTCTAATTCAGAGTGATCTGGTTTGGTGCAGTGTGGTTTGGTGCTTCATATGCAAATTTAAGATTACCTCACATATTTAAGCACCAAATTTAAGGTGCAACCTAGTCTTGTATGCGAGTAATATGGTAATTGCAAAATTCCCATTGGATTTGTAAGATTCTGAGAGAACATGAAGTGACAGTCACAATACGTTCAGTTTCCAGCATCATTCCTTCCACCAATTTAGCAGTTGACTATAAATTTACAGTGTTGTAATTCACATTTTTACAGTTAAAGTGGGCCATACAATCTGTGCATTAAATGTTGTTGTTGTTGTCGTTGTCATCGTCATTCCTATGGCAGATGGTGGAGAAGTCATATCTTTGCTCTGGAATCCCAGTAGAGTTTGATGGTGTTCTTGACCACTTGTTGATTGGTATCAAGTTTAAGGCAATGTAGCAGATGTTCCTCATCCATGGTGGAGTTTGGCATTTGGCATACTGTGCACTCACTAGATTGAAATATGCCAATCTTTCTTAAATGAGCTGCTAGGCAGTCATGCACTGTCTTGAGTCTAAAATTAGCTACTGCTTCCTTCCTAGGTTTGCCTTTGTATTCTGCTGAGATTTTGTGGATATCTCTCCATTTTTTTTTGTTGCGGCCAGCTCATATTAGGTGTGGTAAGTGCTCAAAGTGGTGGTAGCAAGCCTGTACAAGTTACGAAGGAACCGGTAATTATATATGTGGTCACTGCTAGTGTGCATACTCTTTCTTGACTCTGTGCATATTCCTTCCCAGCAGGATGCACAAGAGTATGCATTGTGCACTTTATCATTTCAGTGGCTCTGTAAAATTGTCAAAACATTTTTGAGGTTTCTAATCTACTGAAATGTGTTCCCAAATAAATAAGGAATCACATAATATGTATAATGCTTCTTAAATTACAACAGCCAGTTGGTTAAACATAACAAAAAATAAGTGTGTACCATTACCCGACTTTCTCCTATTAAGTTCTTGAATGTCAAACTGAATCACAGTTGATAACCAATAGCAAACCACGAGAATTACCGTCTTGGGTCCAGAAAAGTTTCAAATAAAAGCTGCAAGAAAAATCAAAACACCTATCTCATGTAAAACACATTTCTCTGAAAACTGTGCCACTTTTTACCTAATCACAAAGAATACGACACATCAAGAAAGGCCAGAGACATTAACTACGTATGTATAGGTTTTTTGTGGTGTGGCATAGTAATCCAGTGATCTAGTATTCCACTTGTTACAACCTGTTCCCATGCAGTTATCAATTTTATTTTCTTCATGTGATTTACATGATGTTTAATTAAGGAAAATAGAAATGTACAATCATTATACACCAACACCTTTTTCATGCTTTTTTCCTTTAATGTTCCTTAACAATTTGCACCACTTCTTAATTTACACCCTCCCATTTTTAGTTTAATGCCCTTTGGCTGGAGTGGCATAATGTTCAAAGGTTTGTGAAAACTGAACAACTGGTTCAAAGGTGGAAATGGGTGACTTTTTTTTTTTTTTACAGAAGGGCAGTATGCTAATAATTTTATAATCAAAAGTAATGTACCATCTGTACAAATTATAGTATTAAATACGGCAGGCAGATGATCATAAATGTAAGAACTTGGAAGAAAGCTATTATGGCATAATGATAGTTCCTACTTAAGAATTCACCAGAAAAACCAGAGACAACTTCAGAGACATCAGTTCTGGAAGTCATCCAAAAGACCAGCTGAGATGTGAACCTGGCACCTCCCTGTCTACAGCATTATTACTTATACAGCAAACCCAGTGATCACAAACATAAACAAGCAAATGCTTACCCTTTGTCGAGCACAGTGATCACATCTCCAACTCTGTAAATTAGGTGTTCATGTTGCTTAACTTTCAGTGGATCATCTCCATATTCCTGTACTGCTTGTACTTGCTCTGGTTTGCACTACAGAAAAAAATATTTCCACTCATTAATACTCTTTGTAAACATAAACAGAACCATAATGTTACCAGTAAATTTGTTAAAATAGCATCAATGTTTGTTATTACAGTGAACTAAGAAATCATCATCATCTCCCTCCATATCCAATGATACTTTCTTACACATCACATTCAAACGTGATTCTTAACTTCAGACATCATATTATGAGCAACGCTCTCATTTCTTCAGTACAACAGACACTTTGAGTCAGCCATTAAATGTAATGTAAAGAATTTCCACACATGTGCATGTCAAGGACACTAGTGACCTGCTAACTGATTTCTAAATGGCCATGGAAGAGACTTATAAAATAAAACCCATTTTAAAAGTGTGTTAGAAACTATATGAAAAATGTTTCCCCTCACAATACTTTTTTAGATAATGGTGTGGTGATGAAATGAGACAAACATCTGTAGTATATGAATAGTAACAATGTCAGTCAAGCACAACTAACATGCTCTATTTAAGAAACCAACTTACATCTTTTGGCTATATGTGTAAGCCATTATCAGGCTGTATGGTAAATAAGGTATATACAACATGTATAAAATACAAGATCAGGTATGAGCTTAACCAGTTACATATTTTATAGCCATCATACATTATGATAATATTGTACATATTTTGATTGAAATGATGGCTTAACATATTTTACGGGTTAAAACGTTATCAAATTAGTTGAAGACTAAAATAAATGAGCTGCAAGGTGGCAGCATGAATTCTCAATCCTGTGGCTTCATTGCCACCATGTAGGTGACTCATTTATTTCAACTAATTTAAAAGTATAGATATTACCTACAAGTTTGAATCAAGATTCTTAGGCACTTATATCACAAAGAGCTTGCTATGGAATACCCATGTATGATTATGAAGTCCCAAACTGAGTAAATTATATTACCAAATAATTAAAGGAGGTAATGAGCCATTATATAATAAGTATTTATTATGCACATTGCCACATACTTCTGAGAAATGGTATAATTTTTTGGGGTGGGGATAATGAAGTAATTCCATGTATAAACTACAAAAAGGGTTATTGGAATGATGAACGGTGCTAGTAAATATACGTCATGAAGATATTTTAGGATTACAATACACTCACAGTGACTTTTTCATACATACTTAATATTTCACATTCAAAAGTACAAGATTCACTGCAGCATAATATGGAAATTCATAACTGCAATATTCAAAGAAAACTGGATATACACATTCACTTTTGCAACACACTCCTCTTCAGGGAAAGTGTGGCAAATACAGGAATTAGACTCTACAGTAAGATGCCAGATCTCGTTTAAAAAAAAAGGACAAGATCATATCATGTACAGGAGAGCTGAAATCCTTTCTGTTAACAACATGTATTTTATTCAGTGGATGCATTTCCATCATAATGACTGCATATGGATTTTATAAGTACATGACTTTGATAAGTTATCACACATATATATACTTACTTACTCCATGGGGCAAAGTCCTTCTTGAGAAGCTGAAACTCAAACATTTTATGGAACCCGATGGTTCATTAACACATTCACAAGTGCCTGCCACCTGTTTCTATCCTGAGCCAGATCAATCCAGTCCATGCCCCCACATCCCACTTCCTGATGATCCATCTTAATATTATTCTCCCATCTATGCCTAGGTATTCCAGGTGGTCTCCTTCCCTCAGGTTTCACCACCAAAACCCTGTACACACCTCTCCTCTCCCCCATATATGCTACTTACCCCACCCATCTCATTCTTCTTGATTTGTTCACCTGAACAATACTGAGTGAGCAGCACATATCATTAATCTCCTCAATATGTAGTTTTCTCTACTCCCATTACCTCATCCTCTGAGGCCCAAATATTCTCCTCAGCACCCCATTCTCAAACACCCTCAGCCTATTATACATATGTTGTAAATAGTACTTATATTTTACATTATATTATTTGTATTTTATTGTTTTAATTAGAATTGAACTTTTACATTACATTATATGGTATTTTAGTGTTTAAATATTGATATATTGTGAGTTGGGTCTTTGTGATACATAACTTATAAATGATTTTGACATGATATACAGATTGCAACTGTCCTATTTCACACGTGTGACTAAGTGGATTAAACGGATAAAACTAAATTAAACTGCTCTGATAATATTATAAATGGTAAGATGTACAGCTACATTTTAAGCCAACATTTCATTGACAGCACTGACAACAAAATCTTAGAACAGAACAGCATAGAGAAGGACAGACACAGCAGTGACCCCTGTACTTCAACCATTATCAATTTTTTGTGCAGCCCTTTAGCTCATGCATCCACCTCCAGGTGGAGGCTCAGGCTGTATAATTGGATGTGAAGAACCTTTTTCTGGCTTACTGATGAGCTGTTTCCTTTATATCAATCCACATGTGTCCTGGCACCCACATCAGTTGGATCCTTTTATGTTTTGCCAGTTTCACCAGGGATTGATGGCAGTTCAGACTAATTTGGAATTTACCTGGAAAATGTCAAGTGGCCTTGACAGCTGTCAGAAAGAATGTAGATGTTCCTGTGTAGCCCTTTTCTATATTCTCCATTACAAAAGCCTTTGTAATGTCCTACTGAGGATGAGGTTAGGTTTACTAACAGTACTTCTGGAAGCACTAAAATTAGGGCAATAAAGAAAAGGTACTGGTTTAAATATTAATTAAATTAAAATGCTGCCACCAGCCAGACGAATCCGGCATGCATCAAGTGAGTTGTTGGGAACCAAAACAAATAGATAAATCAGTTGATATGTTCCACGTTTCTATTATGAAGCAATATACGGCAATTCTATTTGTTATTAAAGCTGAGTTACAATATAATAAGAAAGGGATTAAAATATAACATTATTTACAATAACAAAGTTAATAAAATAATTATCTTACCTCTTGTTATAACAAATACAAAATTTCAGAATTTAGATAACGTTTACCAAATTAATTCAAATTTCGCTTCACTCGATTAATTTGGAATTTTGATAGTTAAAGTCTTGTAGTTAAAATCCGTTCAACACTTCTTACCTTGTAACAGGATCAGATTATCATCTCAAATGTACTGTAATATCACTGATAAAATATACTGTTTCGTAGATTAAACTGTTGTAGATTCAAATATCGTAGATTTAATTTTCATAGATTCAAATATCATAAATAGGTGACGTCCGGTCAAAGAGTAAAACTCTAGTGAGAGCTGAATCATCGGTAAGCGCTATGTTTTATAAAGGCAAGTTGCAAGCTAAACATTCTTTTAAAGTTAATGAACTATCATGTCATATTTGAAATTAAATGAACTTACAGTATACTGAACTGTTTGGTATTTGCTGAGCTAGTAACTGTAAAGAGCTATAATTTCCTGGTTCATGTGGGTATATAAAATTAAATTATCTTTCAGTAAAGTAAAGTTTCCAAAATTTAACATTCATTACACCTTAATGACATATATAAATCAGCCTGGAATACTTTGGTGTGAAGCCCAAGACTGAAGCTGTGTCCCCTTCTTCGGTCCCATCTCAACCCTCCAGAACCAGTGCCTTTATTGGTCTTGCACCCATCCATAAATAAGGCCCCCCCCTCCTCCCTTT
>JGI20166J26741_11166671_pt1 | contig 14242 bp, 7 predicted proteins | sample TergutCu122P5_FD_26741 | JGI IMG/M metagenome (IMG submission 26741)
TGGGCTTTAGCCTCCTCGCTTACGAGGTTTCTTGATCACATACAACGACGCGTCACAATCGGTAGGACTCCTCTGAACGAATGATCAGTCCGTCGCAGAGGCCTCTACCTGACAACACACAACACTCACAACACAAACACCCATGCCTTGGGTGGGATTCGAACCCACGATCTCAGCAGGCGAGCGGCCGAAGACCTACGCCTTAGACCGCACGGCCACTGGGACCGGCATAAAGATGAAGGTTAGTATGGAAAAATAATGGAATGAACCTGACAAGCAGAATATCCAAATCCTGGTGTCAACCTGTTTGTCACAAATCTCACATGGACTGACTTAGTTTCCAAACCAGGCCTCCATAGCGACCTGCCTACAAGATTTGTCTAAATAGTATTAAACATTCATTTTTTACCTCACAGAAAACATAACATTTTCATTTCAAAGACCAAATGGCTAGTGCTGTTCAGAGTGCTGTTCTGAGAATCATAATAAACTTAAAAATGCACTCTGAGGAAAACACGCAGACTTTCTAATAAAAATGCAGGTGGTACATCCAGTAACCACTCTGCCTTAAAGCTTGAGTGGAAAATTTGAAAATAAGAGTAATGAAGCAGTGGAATAGTCGCATAAGGATGCTGCAGTTTATATTGGATGCTAATTAATTTGTGTACACTTACATAGACAACACAAAAACATTACTTCAGATTTGTACATACAAATGTGCTTGAGAGAAGGAGTGCAGAAATGAAAGTTAATTGTAACGTCCAAAATATAACCATATGGTAAAGACATAAAAGTATACTGACAATCTCATTGTAAAGGAGATTATTTGATGCTGCTTATTAAATTTGAAATTATACATGGAGAATCAAGTATGAATCCACATGAATAATAATGCTAATTACTTCACTGTTGTGTTTTGTGATCATAGTTACTTCATAAAATGTATTCATTATTCCTACAGGATACATTTAAGGAATATTTTTTTTTTAGGAATCACTGGCAGAGAATTACATCAGAATCAGTTCTGTCTGAAAGAAAGTGTTCGGCGTGGATAAAGTTTGACAGAATGAAAGAATTTGTACCTGATCACATTCTCAAATCGCTAACCTTTGGAGACCCCAGCTGGTAATTATTATCCCTGAAAATAAGGCTTCTTGGCATAACCTTGTCTGTGGAAGTATGGGAGCGTTTTTGAAAGCATGGTATCCACATTCACTGACAGCCCTGTGTTTTTTCTCATGCCTAGTGTTTGATAACTGTTATCTATGTCCAGTTGTTTGTACCATACGACAATTCACTGCAATGCCGCAGCATGATTACAATCATCAACGACTGGAGGGAGGTAGCCCATAACCAATTGACGTACATGATAAGCACAGACTAAGTGCAAACAAATAAACAGTTGGAGATAACACTTCATATCCACGAATGTTTTACCAAGTGCTTGCTTGTGGATACAAGCAACATGGATGCAGAGCTCTTATCGAAACCCTTTCCTGTTATGTTCGTCACATACAAACACTTAACCTAAAACTACATTTGGAAATGTTTAGAGCATTACGCTCACACTCATAGTTGTAAATATTAGTTTTAACACAAATCAAATTCGGATCCAGGTAAGTGTCGGCAGTATAGGGTGTAGTCGACGGACTGAACAATCCGCGGTTCGAATCCGTGGAGGGAAAAGGAGTATTTTCTGTTCTTCAAAACATTCGACCTGCCCTTGAATACACTCGGCCTCCACTTCAACGGGCAACGGTGTTCTTTCCGGGGATAAAGCGGCGAGAGAGTGAAGTTGGCCACTCAATTCCATCTTTTGCCACGGATAAGAATAATTGGAGCTACTTCGCACCCCCCACAAGCATTCATGCCATGGGCAGGGAATTTACCTTTTTACTTCTTCACTGTTACGGGGCATTAATTATGACAAAAACGTATACGTCCGTTTATACTGTTGTGTTACTCTGTTACCCCATTGTGAATCCTACTATAACATCCATTTACCGGAAATTTTAAATCTGTTCAAAGGTTTGCAAGATTGGTGTTGCCCACTGAACGACCTTCCACTGCTGTCGACGTAAGTACACTCTCTTGGGAAAGAACACTTGGACTAGTAGGTAAGTTTTGGTAACGGCGGAAGTGTAGTGTTGAACATTGTCTACCCTACCGGGTGTTTGACAGATGACGAATGACGAAGCGAAGGCGCGGATTTTAGTCAGCTGTGAAAACAATAAAGAAGCGTACGAGTGCAATTTTTGGAGAGATTAATGTAGTTTTAATTGAACATAAAGTCAGGCACTTGAATTTCTAACATAGAATGCAGTGTACGAAAATGAACTAAACTGCTAAGAATTTGTTAATATTTGAGGTAGTGTAAAACATGAACTAAGATCACGTAGGTCCTAATCCTACTATAGATGTAAGAATGTGAACGTTTTGATAGCGATTGTTCTGTGTGTTTATTTGAACTCGTGAGCCAAAAATGAGAACTACCGTAATATAAATAATTAAGTGACATATCAGGTGGCTGGAATGACTGCGTGAAGCAAACACAAAGCTGGCGAATTGTCTGTAACACATATGAAAATGGTGGTAAGGTGACACCTCCCCTGATGATGGATGCAGCACTCTGAAACGCCGGTACACTTCTACCAGACCACACGTTATCACAACTCAGAAAACAACATTCTTCACGAGCCAGCGTATGTTGTCTCTAAGGTAGGAGTTACATTTTTAAGTTTTTACTAAAATGAATTTGAGGCCCCGAAGGGCATGTTGTGTAGAAGGTAGGCCTATACGAGAAATGCAAGATGTCGACCCTCGATTTTCCCTCTCTTTTCTTCCGGAAAGAGCCGATCATTTTAAAACTGAACGCGATGTAAACCTGTCATTTTCTGGATATGTACTACAGGTGTTCCAGTCTGCAGTTCAAATGAAATATTATGCTTAGTGCCTACACATTTATTTGTATTTCTGTTTATCACTGCAGTACCGCAACAAGAGCATTATGTTAGACCCCTTCTGACGCACATAAAATGCATTAACTAGTTAAGGGTTATGTCTAAAACTCTTCAGAACTCTACAGATCTGGGCATACAAAATAATAATTTTGCCAGTTGTGTTACTAAATTTGAAACGCGATATCTCACTTTACACGAAGAATGTAAATTACGAGTTTAATGCTTTTGGAATTGTGAATGTAGTAAGCTGAAGTTTTTATATGGACTATCTTCTTCTTTTCTTCTTCTCCTTGTTCTCCTCCTCCTCCTCCTCCTCCGTCTTATCTTCTTCTTCTTCTTCTTCTTTGATGGCACTACAGTCCAATGCTGACCTTTGCCTCCTTAATGGACTGTCAGCCCTGTTTTTTGACCTCTCTTTTCCAATTTGTTATTTTGCATTTACTAATTATCTGCTTGTAGACAATTCCACCATCTGTTTTTTGGTCGTCCTCTTAGTTGACTTCCCTGAGGATTATCTTTAAATACATGAAATACTTTTCTTTTACTATCCATTCTGGTAACATGACCAATCCAATTCAACTGACTTGTTCTGACAAATGAAAGTATAGGGAAATTTCCAAATAGCTGCGTTAATTCTGTGTTATATCGCTTTCTCCGGTTTTCATTTACTTTAATTCCCCCAAAACATTCTTCTTAAAACTTTTGTATCAAAAGTAGCCAGCCGTTTAGCAATATCTTTATTCTGTTTCCAAGATTCTGCTCCGTGTGTTGTCACTGATCTTATTAATATCGTATAGACTTTTATTTTTTCCGCTCTGAGTACTGATTGGTTCTTTAGTGGACGCAAAGTGCATAATACGCTCTATCTGCATTCGTAATTCTTTTTTCGATCTGTGGTCTTAATTCATTTTTATTTGTTAGAGTTTTACGAAGATATGTACAGTCTGTCACTATTTCAAAATTATGTGAACTAATTTGGGTAGCAATAAATGGATACGGATTTGCGGTGGTAAAACGTCTTGGTAAACGCCCTCTTGGAAGAAGCAGAAGACGGCAAGAGGACAGTATTAAGCTGGATTTTAGGCAAAGATGTTGTGGGGAAGTTGAGACAGACAGAAGTGTTTTAGGGGATTTGATGTTAGAAATTCGGCTTCTGCTACCATTCCAGCATTTAGCATGTCTGCTATTCGACTGGTTAGCGTGCTAGATTAGTATTTAAGGGTCACACGTCAGATTCCACCCCTGCCTCCATAAAAAAAACTGCTGTAATTACATCAGAACGGTCTGGAAATCAGTCATATGCCTACTTATGTGTTTACAACGTGAACACATTGTAAGCCCATAAGTAGGCACATGACTGATCTCCAGAATGCGGAATTTAGACCCAACTCGCGAGTTCTGACAGCGCAGTATGACGTAACTAAGTATATTCCGTTTATTGCTGTTGTAAAGCCGTCTTTAGATAAACATAAATAACTCATTCATCTTGCTGAGGAACATTCTCGGCCAGAGAAATGGCTTGTCACTGCGTGACGCAATGTTGCGTAGCATGAGGACCTGCTTGAAAATGTTCTGATGATGTAGCAGATCTGGACGGGTTCATTCATGAGCCTATATGCCGATTACAAAACATTGCTACAGCTAGATTAGGATTTTCCGCGGGATGCAAATATAATCTGGTGATCGGGAAACTACGTACTTCGCATGCGCTAATGAAATTTATAAATAAGAAACAACTTCTTCAATTTTCAAACCCACACTTATTTTTTTAGCTGCTGGGATAGGATGTGACGGAGTAAGTCTCTTGATACTCTAACAACAGATGGGCGTATTGCGTCAGCCCCTGTTGACAGACGAAAAAGAAACACTGGTGGAATGATAACTGGTAGGGCAGAAGGCAACTGCTTGGGGAGACGCTTTCTCCACTGGTATTTTGTCCATCACAAATCTCATATGGACTACGTGGAAATGCACCCCGTCCTCCGTGACAAGAAAGTGGTGACATAGAGCCTGCGCCATGGCATGGCCCTAGAATATTACTTCATGCTACGACGACCTTATGGCTTCATGCAGTGGAACATGGGAAGCTGAGCTTAATGATATTTCGGCTGCTTCTACAGATATTCCATTTCTTTTGGAATATGTGCCCGCTACTACGTACGGCATTATATGGATCCAAAATTTATGCACAGTGACAAAAGAATGTGCAAGTAATAAAAAAGAAATTATTAGTTACCTAATGTCATAAGTATTGTACATGTAGTTTTCAGATGTTACAAAAAATTCAACAGGTACAGGTAATAGTAAGTTTAAGAGTTATTTTTACACAGTAACAATTCATCAACAGAATGAAAGGCGTGGGTATTGAAATATCTTCTCAGTACTGCTTTAATGGAACCATTTCCTTCTTCAGGCTTCAAGTCTGCAAGGTTAACTATTAAATAATTTGATGCCAGGATATTGTTTATTTTGTGGAAATATGAAAGTTTGGCAGTTGATCTATAAAGATGGTATTTATTCATTGACTAATACTATGCACTGCTGATTTTGTTTCTTTTTCTTGGTTATTTACGGTGAAGTTCGTAAACGAAAATATATATTCACATGGAAGAGGTAAAATCTGAAATCTCTTAAACAGACATGCAGATAAATTAACAGATTTTGCACAAACCATAATTCTAATAATTTTCTTTTGTGAAGTAAATATGTTTTATTTGTAAGAGGAAATAACCTCCTCCCTCATAATTATTCCACGTTTCATTATAGAGCGAAAACAGGTAATATAATTTGTTTTAAGTGTGCAGTTTTGCTGATGTAGAACTTAGATATAACTACACAGCATGCTGTACAAAATTTACGAATCATTTGTTCAGTGTTTTCTTCTAGTTCAGGTGGTTATCAATTTGTCAACCATAGAATTTTGTACCTGCACACTCTTGTACATATTTTTCGTCATAGCCAACACTCAGTATTTACTGTGGAGAACTATTTCTTATAAATTTTATTATGTTTGTTTTATCTAGATTTAGGGTCAACGTATGGCAGCTTATTGATATGACACTATGAAACTATTTTTGTCATTGCATAGAATAATCAACATTTTGATTAGAAGTTTTGACACTAGTGTCATCTGCAAATGTTATGGTTTCTGATAAGGAATTTATTTTCAGGGGAAGGTAATTTATATATATATATATAAATGTATATGCATAATAAAAAACAGTAAAGGCCCTAGAGCTGACACTTGGGAAACTCCATGTTTTAATGTATCCCAGTCACAGAAAAATTATCAGTTGCATTAGTTAATTTTATTTCAACTTCTGTTTTCTATTTTTTATATAGGACTAAAAAATTTGCACGCATTCTTTGAATTCCACACAAATGCAATTTAGCTTATAAAATTTCATGGTTTACACATTCAAGAGCCTTCGAAAAATCACAGAAAATTCTTCCAACATGCGTTTTTTATTAATATTTTTGAGTACACTATCTGTGAGTTTTAAGGCAGCACTTTGAGTAGGCATTCCTCGCCTAAAACCATATTGTTCTGAGACCAACATATTTAGGTATTTATTCTACTGGGGTACTTCGCAACTAGTTCAGTGGATCTCACAGCCGCACATCCTTTTTCTTGAAACTTCATTTTAACATTATATTCCGTCAGTTACATTTGTGTTCGGTTCATTCAAACAGAAGTGTGAGAAACAAGTTCCTAGCTGAACTCAAAACACAGTTTCCTACTGCATAGAATTCTGGTTATGCATATTTGATAATATTATTAATAGACTTAGATTATATGCATTTTCATGTTGCAGGTGCAAAATTAAACTACATTTCAACTTTCACTTAGAGCCAGTCCTATAAATAATGAAATGCACATTTTATTATGTATAGAGTTGGCCCTCAATGAAATTTAAGATGTATTTTTGTTTTACGTATGCATTGAGCAAAATGCATGTAATACTAAGCCAAAAGTTAATGTTTTGTATTTTATTTTATTTTTGTGCAGAATTTATTCCTTAAGCAGGCTATTGATTCTACATACATTAAATTTGTCGGTTGCAATCTTACATTTTCACAGCGTTGCCACATTTGCAAATTTTGACATGCAGCAAAGTGCCCTGTGCAGTGTGTCGGTATGTTTGTGATGTTTGTCAACAGTCAATTTCGCAGGCCCTGCTCAGAGACTTGATAGTTCATTTGTTACAGCCACCAAACCGAAGGAAAGATAAAATGCACGGCTGCTATCCTTTCATTTTACACTGTATAAAAAAGTTGGGTAATTTTATGAGTCCAATTACCATACATCATTGTAGGATCTACAAGTGAATGTCGCTTCCGAATTTCAAATTCCATCGTTCGCCATTTGTTTTTACTGACGGTGGTAATTAGAAAGTGAGGCGTTTGGGTGTTCTGCGGTGGTTTAGTTTCTATACAAAGTTTTGTGGAAATCAGTCAACCGGTTCTAAATTGAAGTTATTCAAATTAATACAATAAAACTACAAGACAAATAAGGTAATAAATATACATGATATTATCATACCCCTCATGCAAAGCACGTGGGCAGGCCAAGAAGTAAAATCAAGTTATTTTGCCTCAAGACTGACGTTGGTAGCACTGAAACACGCTCCATATGTAAACACTATGATCCTCCGTTTGCATGTGGTTGGTTTACGTTATCTTTGGAATAGTGATAATATTTTTACGCGTTTAGCGTAAATGCTTCATTTACACAATATAAGCTATCCAAACATAAATAGAGGCCTATGATCGATAAAGTAGTCGCTCCGTCTGAAAACGGGAGGAAATTAGGGTCAATATCGATTTACTTTTGCGATAGACGTTATGAGTCAGAGAAAAGTATACGAATGCGTGGGATGATTCAAGGAAGGACGGTGGGGTGTTACTAAGGTTCATTGTAGGCTGCCATGAATTGTGTCACTGTTGGAGTTAATGAGCAGCTCTGCCAGTTAGGAAACAACTGCAGATCTACGTTACGAAGCTGCATCATTCATTGAAGAAGTTGCAAATGAAGTTCCAACCGAACACATTTTGTCTTACAGCGACCAGATGCCTGTGGATAGCTGAACATCAAGCACTGAAAGGGCTTATATTAAACTGAGTTCAGAACCCGTAGGCCGACTATCATGATTAGGGGTGTACATTTTCTATTCAGTCCATGCAGACAAATTCCGGGATAGTAGCTCGTGTTAGGCGAAGACATCTTCCCCATGAAAGTAAGATGAAGTCGGTGTGTGTGTGTATGCGTGTGTTATTTAACGGCGTTGTTAGCTTTTAGACTACATAAGGTTGATAACAGTTGTATAAACGAACATTGAGAGTTGGGGGAAATATAGTGACGGGGGAAAAAACCGAAGTACACAGAGAAAAATATGTCCCAGTGCCACTTTGCACAACACAAATCCCACATGAACTAGCCTAGGATTGGGCAACGGTGTTCACAGTGAGAGGCCGGCGACTTTTCGCCTGAGGCTTCCTTCTACACCTTTTGCAATTCATTATTCAGTTATCATTGAACAGTTTGATTCTGCCTATTCTGATATACTGATGACGTCACAAAATAATATGTAAAATAAAATAAAATCGTTAAGAAAGTGCTGTCGTTTCATTTCCTGAAATAAAACCGTCTACGAGCCCACGGGAAGGCCAACAGCAGCAACAGGTATCGCATTCAGTAGGCCTATACGTTAGACACGGATCCGTCTCTGACATTTTGTTACTAATCACGTGATAGCGTGTTGAGACCACCTTTCACATCATATTATTCAGTTGCTTTTTATTGTTGTATTGTTTTGTTAATGTCAGCGCCTAAACCCATACTACCCGACGAAACATCTTTATTTTTTAGACCATTAGAAGCATTCCTACCTATTACGTTAATGGTAGTTCCGAGACATGTAATGATACGCTGAGGAATCTAGCTCTAAATCAATCGCCCAAGTACTGGACCTCCCAATCACCATCATCTGAGCAGTTCTCCATATCTGTGTAATTTAACAGTTTAAAGACAAGTGTTGCTAGCCGAACATTTAACCACACACTGTCTTGTGTTTATCATATGATTCCCAAAAACAAGCGCTGATTACTTCCCTGAACAACATTAACAGACTTGTATGTATGGACGAGGACTGTACTCTCTGTGAGGCGGAACTTAACTTCATATGTAATTCAGATGAATGCCAGTCTTCATGGGGTTTGCACGTATGGCCACTGAGCGTTGTATTTGCCTTTCGAGCCAATTAATACGTTCATAGAAATGTAATTTAAGGAATATGGGAATCAACTCCACGAAATACGAGCTAGTCATCGCAGCAAGGAAATCGACCCATTTTCAGTGGAATTCAGTGATCACTGTTATGTTCAAAAGATTGCACTTATGGATTCTACACTGTGTCAGACAAGTTTAGATCCATTTTAATATTATTCTTTCATTGACGCCTAGGTCTGGCATATGGTCGCTTTTATCAATGTTTTCAAAAGAAAAATTTGTGTTATTTTTATAACCTCCAGCAGTACTGTACGTCCTGCCCATCTCCGACTGCTAATATGTAACTCTTTGTGAAAAGATCATAAATTATAAAATTCAGCATTGGGCTTACTTTTTTTTTTTACTTCTCCTATTATTTCTCAGTTACGGTCCAAATATTCTCCTCAACTCTGTTCTCACAGAACTTCGGTGTGTGACCTTTCTTAGGGCATAAAATAAATTTCATACCTACTAAAATGTGTGACGTTACTTCTTATACATTTACAGACCTAGGGAGAAACATTGCCAATTAAATTAAACAATGGTATGTGTTGTGAAAGCCACTTCTTACTAAAGGTCTTGAAAACTTCATTCGCAGTCACTAAAATTTCACACAATTCTCAACTTCGTCAAATTTGAGTTAATTAGTAATAAATATTTCGGAGAACTCTTTTGTCTCCGTCAACATGATCGACCCATTTCTGATGATCAGGGCTTCGAAACACTGGTTTTTACTCAATTTTGAAGCAACTAATTTTAATGAATTTATTCGCCTTGAAATTTTCAAGTATTTATTCACACTTCCATTAAAGATCTTTTACGTACCTCACGGACACAACAAGGTATATTTATTGTTTGCTATTTATGATACTTCTGTCATTTTCTCGCAGCTGACGTACTTGAATTAGGCGTGTTTTATTTTACTGCAAAGGGAGTGCGAGTAGCAATTAGTATGCCTGTCTTACAAGTCGGCTTATTAAAAATTGATACAGGAGAAAAATGATTAGCATGAAACAAAAACTGATTATGAATAAAAGATGAAGACTGCTGATGCATTCTGGCAGACAGGTTTAACACAAGCAAAATGACACGCACGCGCAATATGATATTTGGCACTAACATTCCACATGCTGTTGCGACCAGTGGCGTGCTTTTGAAATTGATCTTGCAATGAAAATCTGAGAGCCTCTGATAACAAATTGTAACAGGTTAGAAAGGCTCTCGCTCGTGGGGCGTATTTAAGGAATTCTGCATTTCGAACATGTCTGTAAAAACGCGTGGTACTGTGACCTATTTCATCATTTTACACTTGTTGGAAGAAGTCATTGTGAGCTATTGCACGGTGCAGTTGAGTGGCTAGTAGGCCTAGTAATTGCAGGCCAGGTCGAGGATTCAATTCTTGACCCGCATCGTCTGATTGTTTCTGTGGTTTTCTTCAGTGTCTATAGGAAAATGTCAGGGTTGTACTATACAGTGGAACATGACCACTTTCGTTCACTTTCGCTTCAGTTCATAATTGTATCACTCGGCGCTACGTAATTTAGGCAGCTGAAATACAGTCATTAAATCTATCAATAAATCACTATGTTCGGCCCTCGCGTATAAACTTCACTGGGAAATGGAAAATCACATAGCATTTCCGTTATTTTTGGAATATAATTTAAATAAATGGAGTAGATGAGATCCCTGCAAACTACGTGGTGTCTGTTCCCGTGTGTCAGGAGACCCATAAGCTAGAGAATAATAGAACTTGATTATTTCGGACTGGCTGAATTCCATTCTTCTGACAGAAGGCAGTATTCTGGATTTCTATTTTTAAATCTGGGCGTAACTTCGCGAATAATTAACAGGGACACACGCATATTGATTTGCGCCAGAGAGGGAGGTTGGGTTTACGTCACTGATTTCAATGAAAATAAGAAAACATATAGGAAGAGCGCTTGGAGTTTTTTAGGTGGGTAAAGTAAATTATTTAAAATTTAAATAATTTAAGTACTTAAGTACAAGTATTTACCGAAGATTGCAATGGCTACAATTTTTTCACACATATTTTACAGACATATTTGTTGGTTTGTTGCCTTATCATCATCATCATCATCATCATCAGGCCCGTCCGGACCAACAGTGTTTAGTTCTGAATCTAAGATGGCTATAACTGTATGGGTTGATCCATGTCCACCCAGTAGTTTATTATATAAGACTTTTTTTGCTGTCGTTGCTTGTGGTAAGGACTACGACTACAATTCATAAAATAACAGCAGTTTTCGGATTAAATACTATTATCAAGATCTGTATGAAACAACCGTTTATGGTATCCAAAGTTTAAAATTTTGTTTATAAGAATATAATAAAATAAAACCCACGACAATATAAAATGTAACATCAACGTTGTTTACGCATGCATTTCACCTTAAAATTCAAACATATAGTAAAGTATGGGAAAATAAAATGATACTTTTATTATGATTTCGATCCAAATATTGGACCATTCTTTTAAAAATTGCTTGTTGAGTTTTCTTAGAGTGTATTTGTCGGAGTAAATAAATAAAATTATTCGGTTATTATTTGGAAATTTAATGTTTTTGCTTTGTTAATATCGGTTCTTTCATCAATATGTAAACGGTTAAATATGCAACACTCTAAAAAAGATGTTCGAAGTGAAACATTATTAGCCACATCAAATACATTAGAACTTCGTGGCTACACACCAGAACCTGTTAGCAGTTAACCAAGTCAGCCGCAATGGAACTGATATTTTTTAGCTACTGCGTATTATAGCTGAGCCAGTAGAATTTCAATTATTCTCTGGCGTTTAAATCCACCCTTAATTATTTGGCTTTTCTCCTTACCACCTTGCCCCGAACAGCCAATAAGCTGTACCCTGTAGGTCTCTGACAATGGTGTAACATGCGCAGCTACACTGACATGATTTTGAACTATTCCCACCGTCACTCCAATTTAAATATTTTAATTGCCGTGACGATGGGAATAGTTCAGTATCACGTCCGTGATGTTTCGCATGCCAATATGCTGTTATGAAACGGGTGATTATGGGTGGATAAAACAGCAGAAGGTTCATATTCACCACCCAACATTGTCTAGTACCGCTGTGGGGAATGGACACAAATCATCAGGAGAAAATTTACGTTTGAAGAATACTGTCCTTGGGATGTGAAGTGTAAATGTCTGCCTTCATGACATCACGTCCAGAAGAGGGTCATCACCTTCATTAATAATTACACCGGACAAAAAACTTCAAAAAATATTTTATATGTGTGATGAATATGTTATTAATTTATTTGTTTGCATCTATGAATTTAGAAACGGGACATAACAATTACTTGGCTCTAGTTTTAAAATTATGCTGCCACTATGATATATTACGAAATAGGTTGAAATATTATACGGAACGGTGGATTAAATAAAAAACTAAATACTATTCAGTGGAAAAGAATGGGTTTAGTAAACTTATTCTGTGTAGGGATAATATTTACAACATAAATTGAACGTCTGCACAGTCTTTTGTGTGTAAGTTCATTATTTAACACAAATATATATATATATATATATTTTTTTTTTTTGGCCTGTTGGTTGTATTCCATGGTAGGGATTTCCCTTGCCAGAGTCCAGCAGTAGTCGGCAAGCATAGCACATTTCCATTCCCCTTGATATCTCTTCTCCATTGAAGAAATGTCTTGATGGAAACATTCTCGGTATTCATCACTCACTGCACCACAATTCTCTGGGAAAAAATCCAAATGCAAGTGAAGGGAGTGTATTTTTAGTGATATGTTGCAGCCTAATTTCTAGTAGCTCTGCAAAAAGTTGTTTACAAGCTCCTCATAGTTTTGAGCCCTTCTGTTTCCCAAAAATTCTTTTACTACAAATTTAAAACTGTCCCAAGCCGCCTTTTCGTCGCCTTGAAGGAGCTTGTCGAAGTATTTGTCCTTGATAAGGTCTCGTATTTGTGGACCAATGAAAATACCTTCTTACAATTTTGCCACACTTAGTGTGGGGAACTTTTCTCTTAAGTAAGTAAAGGCGGCTTCTTCTTGGTTAATGGCCTTTGCAGAATTTTTCATCAGACCAAGCTTTAAATGCATGGATGGCAACAAAATTTTACTCGGTTCCACTAGTGGTTGATTTTCCACATTCATGTTTCCTGGTTCCAGGGATTTTCTGGCAGGCCAATCGTTTCTTGAGTAATGAAGAGACCGAACTGTGCTGTCCCATTCACAAATGAAGCAGCAATATTTTGTGAATTCTTGTTGTAGTCCAAGTAATACGGCAATCACTTTTAGGTCACCACAGATTTTCCATTTGAATTTATCGTAATTAATGGCTTCCATCAGAATCTTTTTGTTCTCATATGACTCCTTATTATGCACTGAATGACCAACAGGAATAGAATGTTGGGTTTTGCCATTGTGAAGGAGCACTGCTTTGAGACTGAACTTAGACGAGTCTATAAAGAGTCGCCAGTCCAGAGGAATGTGATTAATATTGAGTGTTTTCATCAGGCCATCAATACCAGTGCAAGAAACAAAGCCCCTTTCCATTTTAAAGAACTGAACAAGATCTTCGTGCATTTTACGATACACAGACATTCTGACATTTTCTTTGAGAAGGTTCAATTAATGCAGTCTTGAACCTAACAGTTCAGCCTTACTTTTAGGTAAGTCGAGATCCTCATTTAGATCATTTAATTCCCCTTGTGTAATTCGATGGAATTCGTTAAATTGAAGATCAGCAATAAAATCAGCATCAGTAGATGTTGAAGGTTGTGGTGTCTTGTCCCGGATTTCGGTAGGCTCGTCGTCTGAATCTGCTGCGGTGGTACTGGAACAAGGAGGTCTTCAGTGTGGGGTACCGGTCGAACAGCAGACGAAATTTTAGGATAATTGACAGTTCTCTTTCTTTTTCTGTATTTCCGTGACGAAGTGGCGGAGGTATACAAAAATAGCAATCTATCAAATGGTCGGTTGGTTCCCTCCTTATCATGGGAAGGGCAAAA
>JGI20166J26741_11168893_pt1 | contig 14241 bp, 10 predicted proteins | sample TergutCu122P5_FD_26741 | JGI IMG/M metagenome (IMG submission 26741)
TCTGGCCCTCAACGACCGTCGTGGACGTGGTGCCGGCGCTCCCCGAGGCGGAGCGGACAAAGAGTCCCAGCGCGCCCAGCGCCAGCCGGGCCGAATCATAGCTCATACCGCTCAGATTGGGTATGGTCTCTAGGTTCCCCGAGGGCTCCGCCCCCGCGTAGAGGATGATTTCGCTGCCTGCGGCCACAACCGCTCCGGGCAGGGGGAGCTGCGCCGTGACGGTATCCCCGTTTCCGATCACGCGGTAATTGAGGCCCACGCTCTCGAGATCGTTTGCCGCGTCATCCAGGGATTCGCTCTTGACATCCGGTACAGCCTTATCCACGATCTTCTCGTCCGCCGCGGAGTAGATGGGCTTGACGCCCATATACGGCAGCACTTCCGACATGATCTTGCCCACCACGGGGGCCGCCATCTGGCCGCCGCTGATATAAATTCCCGTGGAGCTGCTGGGGTCATCCAGGAGCACTAAAACGGCTATTTGCGGGTCGTCCATGGGCGCGACGCCGATGAAGGAGACGATATAATGCTTCTGGCCGGTCGCGGCCTCCAGCACTGTGTTTGTGGAGGTGCCGGTCTTGCCGCCAATGCGGTAGCCCGCCACGTAGGCATTTTTACCGGTGCCCTCTTTGCTGTCCCCCACCACCTGCTCCAGAATGCCGCAAACCTCTTTACTCGTCTGCTCACTGATGACCTGCCGCACGACAGTGGGCTCGTTTTTCGTCAAAACCGTGCCGTCCGGTGCGGCGACTTCGTCCACGACATAGGGCTTCATGAGATAGCCGCCGTTGACGCAGGCGGAGACAGCCGTGATGAGCTGGATCGGCGTGATATTAAAAGTCTGCCCAAAACTGGCCGCCGCTAACTGACTGAGGTTCTCCGGATCCTCAAAGACGTTCTTCGGCCACCAGATGCTGCCGGCCTCGCCGCCCAGATCGATCCCCGTGATGCCGGACAGCTGCGCGTCCGCATTGCTGTTCGGCGCGAAGAGGCCGAAGTTCTGCGCGTACTCATAGAATTTCTGCTCCCCCACCTTTTCGCCGATCTGGACAAAGGCCACGTTGCAGGAGTGCTCCACCGCCTGGGTCAGGGTCTGATCGCCGTGGCCGCCGGCCTTCCAGCAATTGACCGGGGTCGTACGCCCCAAAACTGCAATGCTGCCGCCGTCGTAAAAATGGTCGTTCATGCTGACGGCGCCGCTGTCCAGCGCCATGGACAGGGTGATGATCTTGAAGGTGGAGCCCGGCTCATAGGTGTCCATGATGGCTTTGTTGCGCCACTGGGCCTGCTGAGCCGCATTCAGGATCGCGTTTTTCGCGTCCTGTGTGGGGGCGGCGGCTATCTGATCCTGGGCCGCCTGATCCACCTGCTGATAGTTGTTGAGGTCAAAGTTGCCGAGGCTCACCATGCCCAAAATCGCGCCGGTCTTGACGTCCATGGCGATGGCCGCCGCGCCGTTCTGCACGTCGAAGTCGTTTACCGCCTGTTCCAGCTCTTTTTCCATGTAGCTTTGGATCGTGGTATCCAGAGTGAGCGTCACGTTGTCCCCATCCTGGGCGTCATAAAAATCCTCGTATTTTGTAAAGAGCATATCCGTACCGGCCCCGTTCTTCATGCGCACGATGCGGCCGTTGACGCCGGAGAGGTCGCTGTTATATTTGGCCTCGATGCCGGACAGCCCGATGTTGTCCATCCCCACGAAGCCGATGACCTGGGCCGCCAGGCTGGAGTGCGGGTAATAGCGCTTGGAATCCGGCTCCAGGTGAACGCCCTTGAGCTTATATTGGTTCTTAAACGCCTGCACCTGATCCGACAGCTCCGGCTCCACCTTGCTCTTGACTGTCTTATACCAGGACGACGTGTCGGCGCACATGTCAAGAATTTTCTGTTTGTCCACGCCCAGAATCATGCTCAAGTTGTCCGCGATAAACTCCGGGGTCTCGTTTGGGTTTTTGCTGTCCATGGCGATTTCTTTCGGGCTGATAAAGATCGTCTCCACGCTGGCGCTCTGGGCCAGAATATTTCCGTTCCGATCCAGGATCATGCCCCGGGAGGCGGTGAGCGTCGCATCCCGCAGTTGCTGCTCCATGGCCAACTCCTCATACTCTTGGTGCTGCAGCACCTGGAGCTGGAACAGCCTTCCAGCCAGGATAATAAATGCGACAATGCCGCACACTGTCATCAAAAACAGGGTGCGGCGGAGCATCATCTGGTTTGGCAAACGGTCGGAGCCGCTGCCGGGGTTTAAATCGGGTTTTGCCATGGGAATCTCCTTTGAAGGGAGGAATGCGCGTTGTAGGGAACGGATTGATCCGTTCCGAAATTTACAAAACACAGATGGTCAGGGATCGTCCCCGGCCCTACATGTTGTATTATAACATATTCTTTGTCCTATTTCAAATATTCTCCGAGAGAACTGAAAGCGTCCGAAATCCGGTTCAAGAGGCCGCCCCCGTCTTCCGGCGGCGTGAGGATCACCGTCTTGTCCGGCGCGCTGGTTTGCAGGTAGAAAATCTGCCCCTGCTGCGGCTCCTGCATCCCCAAAACGTTGACGGCGTAGGTCTCGATTTCCGTGAAATTAAAGGTGTTTTCGTAATTCACCAGCAGACGCGCGTGTTCCGTCTGCAGCGTATTGAGCTGGGCCTGGAGCTTTGCGCTCTCGTCCGAGATGCCGCTGAGCCTGATCTGGGAGAGGAGGGCGAATACCATCAGTACACCCACCAGCAGGTAACCCAAAATCGCCATGGGCGCCACCGCCTGCTTTGTACGTACCGCGGGCCGCACCCGGGCGCGCTCCCCCCGCTTTGGCTGGGCGTGTATGCCCGGCAGTTCGACATCCGGCTCCACATATCTGGGCTCCGGCATCGGCACAGCGGCAAAGTCGGGCGCCGCGCTGCCGTAAACAGGGCGGGCATATTGATATTTATCCGGTCTCGCCATGGTTTTGTCTCCTTAACGGGGCGTCGGGGACGCCGCCCCCTACACCCGCTCCACCACGCGGAGTTTCGCGCTGCGGGCTCTGGGGTTCGCGTTGATCTCTTCTTCTGTCGCCGTGATCGGCTTTTTTGTAACGCTTTTGAGCGTTTGTTTGAATCCGCAGACACAGACCGGGAACTCTCTCGAACAGGTGCAACCATTTTCCCGGCCGGCGACGGCGTTTTTCACGAGTCTGTCTTCGAGGCTGTGGAAGCTGATCACCAGGAGGCGCCCGCCGGTCACAAGTCTGTCCGCCGCCGTATTGAGCATGGCGGAGATCGCATCGAGCTCACCGTTCACCGCGATGCGCAGGGCCTGGAAACTGCGCTTGGCCGGGTGCTGCTTCTCCCGGAGCGCTTTTGCCGGCATCGCGCTTCGAATGAGCTCCGCCAGTTCCGTTGTGGTCTCAATGGGGCGCTCGGCCCGGCGCCGTTCGATTGCCGCCGCGATGGGGCCGCTGTAGCGCTCTTCCCCGAACTCCCAAAGGATTTTTCTGAGCTGTTCCCGGGGCCAGGTGTTGACGATTTCATAAGCCGTGAGCGCCTGGCTCTCGTCCATGCGCATGTCCAGAGGGGCCTCACGCCGGTAGGAGAAGCCGCGGGCGCATTCGTCAAGCTGGGGCGAGGAGGCGCCGAGGTCAAACAGCATTCCGTCCGCCGCGGGCACACCCAGCCTGTCCAAGATCGTGCCCAGATCCTGAAAGTTCGCGTGAACCAGTGTCACGCCGGCTTTGAATGGCAAAAGCCGCTCCCGCGCCCGTTCAATCGCCCGGGCGTCCCGGTCGATGCCGATGAGTCTGCCCCCGCGGAGCCGTTTTGCGATTTCAACGGAGTGCCCCGCATTTCCGAGCGTGCCGTCCACATAGGTTCCCTCGGGGCGGATGTTCAGGGCCGCGATGCACGCGTCTAGGAGTACCGGGACATGTTCAAAACTCACGGGGCCAATTCCTCAAACAGGTTCGCAAGGCTTGGAGATGCGAGCGCCGCAGCCAGAAAGCCGTTCCACGTGTCGCTGTCCCAGATCTCTGCGTGGCCGCCGTGTCCGACAAATACCACGTCCCGCTTGAGTCCCGCGTAGTCCCGCAGCGCCTGCGGGAGGAGAAAGCGCTTTTGGCTGTCCAATTCGAGCTGCGCCGCCAGGCCGATGACGGCAATCGCGCTGCCTTTGTTTTTGTAAGAGACTGCCCCCACCTTTTCGGAAAAGGCCTTCCAGCCCTCCTCCGAAAAGACGATCAGACAGCGCCGGCCTTCCACCTCGTAGATCGTCACATAAACGGTGTCGCCGAGTTTTTCCTGAAAGCGCGCGGGGGCAAACAGCCGCCCTTTTTGATCCATGGTGTGCGTGCTGCTGCCAAACATTCCCCGTCACCTTCTTCCACTTTCTATCCATATAGGTTACATTACTTTTTGAATGCTCCACTTTACGCCACCGTGGGGCAATTATACTTTGTGAACTTATAAAAAGCAAGAGAAAAAAATGTTGATAACTCAAGCTTTTTTGACTATAAAATCGCGCAATCACAATATCTCGTTAACATAATGTTGTTAACCATAATCTAGCGCTATATTTAGTGCCGGAAAATTTTATACAAAATTTTTATTTGCATTCTGTGCAAATACTCCAAATAAAATAGATATGGGCTGCGGTTTCCCGCAACCCACTATATGATGTATTTGGTTATTAAATGTTTTGAATATTGTCATTGCGAGACCCAAAGCGGCGAAGCAATCCGGCACGCCCTAAGTCTATCCCCACCGGACGGGCATATATTCCAAAGAGGGCAGGATTGCTGTAGGGCGCCGCGCCCTGCGGAGGGAAGGTGCGCCCATTGTTCAACAAGACGCGGCTCATGAAAAATACGGCTCTGCTGACCGGCTCCTCCCTCATCATGCAGGGGATCGGGCTGGTGTTTCAGGTCTGGCTGGCCGGACGGATCACGCCCGCCGGAATCGGCCTGTTTTCGCTGGTGATGGCGGTGGGCTCCCTGGCCATGACGCTGGCCATCTCCGGCATCCGTTACGCCTGTACCCGCCTGGTCTCCGAGGAGATCGGCCTCAACCGCGTCGGCGGCGTGGGCGGAGCCATGGGCCGCTGCCTGGGTTACAGCCTGTTTTTCGGGCTCGTCAGCGGGGCGGCGCTCTGGTCTCTGGCGGAGCGGATCGGCTTTCTCTGGGTGGGGGACGCAAGGGCCGTCCTGCCGCTCAGGCTCTTCTCCCTCTGCCTGCCTTTCGTGGCGCTGACCGGCGTCTTTTCCGGCTATTTTACGGCCACCACCCGGGTCTACAAGAGCGCCGCGGTGCAGATCGCGGAGCAGTTCCTGCGCATCGGCGCGGTGGCCGCGCTGCTCGGTATCGCGCCTAAAAATGACGTGGAGCTCAGCTGCGCCTGCGTCGTCATCGGAAGTCTAGTGGCGGAAGTCTTCGGCACGGTCTGCCTCGCGGTGCTCTATATCTTCGACCGCAGACGCCACGGGGCCGCGGCCGTCGCCGCCCCGGAACTGACGGCGCGGCTGCTGCGCATCGCCCTGCCGCTGGCGCTGTCCGCCTACGCCCGCTCCTCTCTGACTACGCTGGAGCACCTGCTGGTACCCAGGGGCTTTCGATCCGCCGGCCTGAGCGCCGAGCGCTCCCTGGCCAGTTACGGAGTCATTCACGGTATGGTCTTCCCCATCCTCATGTTCCCCACCTGCGCGCTGCTGGCCCTGGCCGAGATGCTGGTGCCGGAACTGACCGAAGCCCAGGTCAGCGGTCAGACGCGGACGATCTCCGAGGCCGCCGGCTCCCTGCTGAAGATGAGTTTGATTTTCTCACTCGCCACCTCCGCTTTTCTGTTTCTCTTCGCGAAACAGCTGGGCGTCGTCATCTACGGCTCCGCCGAGACGGGGCACTATCTGCGCGTCTTCGCCCTGATCGCCCCCGTCATGTACATGGACATGGTGGTGGACGGGATGCTGAAGGGTCTGGGGCAGATGATGCAGTCCATGAGCTACAACATTCTGGACGCCGGCGTCAGCGTTTTGCTGGTGCTGGCGCTGATTCCGGCGTTCCAGGTGCCGGGCTACGTGGCGGTGATCTTCGTCACGGAGCTCTTAAATTTCGCGCTGAGTTTGCGCAGACTGGTGAAGGTGGCGAAGCCGACATTTGGGAAAACAGTTAAAACCGCCGGTTGAATTTGAGCAGTGCCTATGATATACTTGAGGCGGAAAATGCAGTGAACATTGTTTAATTTGCTTCGTACTTAGTCGATAAATTGAAAGCGAGGGTGATGGCTATTAAAGCTATTGAATTTGTTGATATAAATGGCACAAAGCAGTGTATATCCATTCGAGCAGACAATCCTCAAAACCCCATTCTACTATATTTGCATGGTGGCCCCGGCGATGCCGCGTTGCCTCTGGTTGCAAAATACAATAAACAATTAGAAAGTTGTTTTGTTGTTGTAGTTTTGGAACAACGAGGAGCAGGGAAATCATACTACCCCTTTAGCGCAACAGAGAAAATAACAATAGATACTTTTGTTGACGATATTTACGCACTTTCTTCATACTTGTTAAAACGCTTTAACCAAGAAAAACTTTACTTGGTCGGACATTCGTGGGGAAGTATTTTGGGATTAAAATTTATTAAACGCTATCCCGATTTAGTACACACATATGTTGGTTGCGGTCAAGTAATCAATATGAAAAAATCATCACAAACAGCCTATGATTTTGCTTTACAAAAAAATAAAGACGAAAAACACAAGAAGATTTACGAGAAATTAAAGCACATTGATTGTTCATACAGTCAAGAAACATGGCTTAATGATTTGTTGTTTGTAACAGGGCAAGTTATAAAACATAAAGGTTCACTTTATGGCAAAACGAGTTATAACCGATTCATCTTTGATTTTTTAATGTCCCCTGATTATACCTTAAAAGACCTGCTCAATAGACAGAAAGGTTCTTTGCAATCGATTAAATGTTTATGGCAAGAGGTAATGCTTGTTAATTTTGAAGATATTATCGAATATGAAACGCCCGTTACATTTATTCAGGGTAGAGGGGATTATCATGTTTCTTCTATTTTGGCGCATGAGTATTTTACATCGTTGAAAAGCCGTAAACATTTTTATTGGTTTGAAAATTCGTGCCACTTTCCGCAATGGAGCGAACCTCAAAAATTCTCCGAAATTATGAAATCTGTAATTTGCACCTAATAAGCCAGACTGTGTAAAAACGCTTTTATGTCGCGATTATGATATACTCAAGGCGAAAAATATGTGCCACAATTCCACAGGAAAACTTGTGTTTTGAATAGATATCCTTAATTTATAAGGAGAGATTGCAATGCAAAAGAAACCAGTATACTTATGGAGGGTGTTCACCTCATAAGCCCTCCGATATTGAGGAGGAAAACATGGAAATCAAAATCTGCGCTTATTCAAATTCGGACTACGCCGCGTTTCAGAAAATGCTGTGCACTTGCTTTTGGCAGGATTACAAAATACCCCGCACCGAAGAGCAATTGGAACGGTGGCAAAATATGCTCATCCGGCAAGCCTCCGCCGAAATCGTTTTTATCGATCTATTGACGGCGGACGGGGAGGCGCAGGGCTTCATCCTGTATCAAATCGATTCCCCCGAGAGCGATTGGTGTATCAAAGAGGGATACGGATTTATCCGGGAACTCTATGTCGCCGCGGATTTTCGCCGTAGCGGGCACGGCAAGGCTCTGGCGGTTCACGCCGAAACCCGGTTGAGGCAAAGAGGCGTTCCCGGCATCTACCTGACTACAGACGAAGCCATGGAATTTTGGGCGAAAATGGGCTATCGGGATTCCGGTGAAGTCTGCTCCGAAAACGACGGACGAATCTTTGTGAAATGACACATAAAGCAAAAGCGGCGGCTCAGATTTGAGCTTCCGCTTTTGTCATATTCGCGCGGGACGCAGAGGATTGCGTCCCCTGCGGTCAAACGATGATTTCCGAGGAAGTCGATTGGTCTATTGAATTTATGAAATGGAACTCAGTAAAACCGTAAGCCATGCATATAGCGCGACAAAAACTACACAAAATGCGACGACCCCGATTTTTACGGGCAAACGTGCGTAATTGAACCCCACATTAATGCCAAATCTATTCTCAACAAGAACCTTCGGATCGTCCGGGTTGTGATAAAACATACCTGCCGCCCAATACTGATCGTCGCCGCGCCCATCGTCATGAGTACTGACCGCGGTCTGGTCATTGAAATCGCCGGCTGCCTCATTTGGGATCACTTTGGGCTTGATCCGCCCTCCCCCCTGACCAGCTTGAACGGCGACGACAACCAACACGACAACGGCGGCGAGCGGCCAAATAAGCAATAGCCAGCTTGGGATATTCAAATCCTGATATAGAAACATCAATTGGATCAGCGCCATCATGACTGTTATCGCTAAGATCAGCGCTCCAAGACCGTGTCCCATACGCCTGCGATAGATACGATGCTGCGCAAATGAAAGCGCCGGATTCTGCTGATCTATTTGTAATTTCGCGCGGACTAACGCTGTGCCTGCTAACCACAGTATGATCAGCAGCGCCAAATTAATCAACGGTATCATCGTGGCTGTGAGCAAGGATTTATCAAACCACTGCGATTGCAGAAAGCCATACGTATAGCCCGGGCGCATGCGGAATTTGTCCGGGAGTCCCGGGTATTTGATAAGCGCGAATAGGATGCTTGCGAGAATGAGGACTAAACTTAGCACATACCAGATCCACGGCAGCTCAGATAAGTTCCCGCGCGAATGGGACGATTTTGTTTCGGCAAAGACGGAACCGGATACTTTCCAGCCTCGTTCTTCCTTCAACTTTTTGGCCTGTTTCCAGCTCGACACAAAGGCCGCCGTCGCGACCGCTCCAATCAGGAGCGGAAAATACAAAACGGAAACCAGCGTTATACCGGGGAAAATGACATACTGAAGGATAATGAGCGCCAATATGATCGCGACCCCGATCACCCCGATCAGCGTGTACCGTTTTCTTAGACCTCTGGCTTCAGGGCTTGCGTATTGATCCATTGGGATTCTTACGCCGAACAGCAATGACTTTCTTGTCAGTTTCGGTATGAGCGGTATTAAAACGCCGCATAAAACCGCAACCGCAACATTGACTGCAAAGAAATAAACACTCGACTCTCTCATATTGTACCTCTGATTATTTTCGGATTGCCTTTCGCGTTTTCGTAAGAGTCAACGCAAAGCGAAACAAAATCGGTCATGCTCATGCTGCGGCACACAGCTTCGGCGGCGGTCAGCGTCAATTGCTCTGAAAGCTTTGACAGCACCGCTTCATCGTTTTCCGCAGCCTTTGCCACCAGCGCGCCTCTGCGCCTGTCGATCACGATATACCCCTCATCGCAAAGCATGGTGTACGCCTTGTTGACTGTGAGATAGTTGATTCCCAAATCGGCGGCAAGACCGCGCACCGACGGCAGGGCTTCGCCCGGAGCGAGTTTATTTGCCGCTATGCCCAGCACAATTTGATTGCGCAGCTGTTCATAGATGGGTATCGCGCTTTGCGTGTTGATTTCGACAATAAATGGAATCACCCCCTTTGTTGTAATTGTTGTATTTATAGTATAACAAATACAACAGCAAACGTCAATATCAAAATTTAATTTTTTAAAGAGATATACGGGACGCCCGGGTGTGCGTCCCCTACAGTCGGTATTACACCCCCACCACAATTCTCATATAATTTTTCTTCCCCCGGCGCAGAACAAGCCCTTCGCCTGTCAGCTGCGCCGCCGTAAAGCTCTGCCCGATGTCCGTCACGCGCGCGCCGCCGGCCTCTACACCGCCCTGCTGTACGGCCCGCCGCGCCTCGGACTTGGAGGACACGAGAGCGCTCTTCACCAAAAGCGTCAGGATGTCGATCGTTTCATCTGTGAAATCGTCAGGCGTCAGTTCCGCCGTCGGCATCTGCGCCGCGCCTCCGGAGGAAAACAGAGCGCGGGCGGTCTCCTGCGCTTTGACGGCCTCCGCCTCGCCGTGGATGAGCTTGGTCAGCTCGTACGCCAAAAGCTCCTTGGCGCGGTTTAATTCGCTGCCCGCGAAAGCGGCCATGGCGTCGATCTCCGAAATCGGCAAGAAGGTCAGCATCCGCAGAAATTTGAGTACGTCCGCGTCCTCCACGTTGCGCCAGTACTGGTAAAACGCAAAGGACGGCGTCTTCTCCGGGTCGAGCCAGACGGCCCCTTTTTGGGTTTTACCCATCTTTTTGCCGTCGGAGGTGAGCAGCAGCGTGTTGGTCAGGCCGTAGGCGTTTTTGCCGAGTTTACGGCGGATGAGCTCCGTGCCGCCCAGGATATTGCTCCACTGGTCGTCCCCGCCGCACTGCATCACGCAGCCGTAATCCTGAAACAGGTGGTAGAAGTCGTAGCTCTGCATGATCATGTAATTGAATTCGAGGAAGCTCAAACCCTTTTCCATACGCTGTCTGTAGCAGTCGGCCCGGAGCATGTTGTTCACGGAGAAGTGCGGCCCCACCTCCCGTAAAAGCTCCACGTAGTTGAGCTTCAGGAGCCAATCCGCGTTATTCAGCATCAGAGCCTTGCCGTCGGCGAAGTCGATGAAGCGCTCCATCTGGATCTTGAACTTGGCGGCGTTCTCCCGAATCTTTTCCCCCGCCATCATCTGGCGCATGTCCGTGCGGCCCGAGGGGTCGCCCACCATGGTGGTGCCGCCGCCCAGCAGGGCGATGGGGCGGTTGCCCGCCAGCTGCAGCCGGCGCATGAGGGAGAGGGCCATGAAGTGGCCGGCGGTCAGGCTGTCCGCCGTGGGGTCAAAGCCGATGTAGAAGGTGGCCTTGCCGTTGTCGATGAGCTCCCGAACCTCCGGCTCGTCGGTGCACTGGGCGATGAGGCCCCGGGCGATGAGTTCGTCGTACAATTTCATAGTAATAACTCCTAATCTTATTATTGATTTTTTATAAAATAGTAATAGATGTTGTTATTTTCATTGGCGCCCGGCGGCATGAAAAAACCCCCTGTCCGTTTGGACAGAGGGCGTCATTTACGCGGTACCACCTCTGGGCTCCGACGCCTCACGGCGGCGGACTCGATGAGTGGGCGCGGCATTCCCCATCGGGCAGAGGCCGGCGTACACTCCCGCGCTGTAACGTGCGCGCACGTCCGCGCCTACCGGGCGTTTGCTGCGCAAACGCTGTTCGGGCGGCGGCTCCGGGACTGTATTCAAAGCGGACTCCCCCGCGCCTCACACCGGCCGGCAGCTCTCTGAGAGGAAGATTTCGCTTCTACTTGTGTCCCATCACGGCTTTTGACGGGGGTAGTATAACACGAAAGGAAAGGAATGTCAAATGTCAATTGTGTTTCGGTCACCCGGCTTTTTTGTTTGCCGTGTGCGGGCCGCCGAGACCGGCAGTTCCTACAAGGGAAGCCTTTTCTTACGTCAGCTGCGTACCCCAGATCCCGTTCGACCTTGTGCCGACAACCAGATAGCCGTTAAACACGATCGGGGTCGCCTCGATGTTGGAGCCCGCGTCCAAGACGTCAAGTTTTGCGCCCGTCAGCCCGTCCAGCAGGACAATGGATCCGGCGGTGGTGCAGTAGATGACATAGCCGTTGCCCGCCGCGTCGTAGCACACCGTGGGAGAACTCCAGGCGTAGGCGCTACTCTGGAAATGCCATACCTCCTCCCCGGTCTGCTTGTCCAACGCCACGAGCTGCCCGTTGCCCGCGCCCGGATAGTCCGCGACCGGAACGAAAATGAGGCCGCTGAGCTTGTTTTTGCCCAGTCCGATGGTACCCTGTACGCCGCCGGAGAGGTCGGAGACCGTGTGGCACATGTACCTTGAATCCGTGCTCCAGACGACCTCTCCCGTGACCGCGTCGATCTTCCACACGGGGATGGGCGCGGTCGTGCTGCTCCGCCAGCCCAGATGGAACGAGGTGCTGATATAGATATAGGGATGGCCGTCCTCCAATTCCAGAACCGGGGAGTCGTTGGTATCATCGAGCACATTTTGAACCCAGTCCACTGTCAGGGTGTTGAGATTCAGGCACATGAGGTTCCCGCCGTTATCCGCCACGATGATGTGGCCGCGGAAAATTACACAGGAGTCCTCCATCCCCAGCCAGTAGGCCCCGCCCGTGCGTACGCCGTTATAGCGCCAGCGGACAAAGTCGGAGGGCGTGATATTCACGGAGACCGTCCCGGCGGCCGGGTCAAACTGAGAATTCAGTTTAACGATATAGAGAATGCCGCTCTCGGCGGGGTAGATGAGCTGGTCTGTCGCCGCGTCCACCAGGGGGCCGCTGTCATAACAGCTCCATTTGCGTATGGCAAAGGGATCGTTCGCGCCGAACTCGTATAGAATCGAGCAGTCCATGAGATCAAAGATAAACACGTGGGAGGTACCCTTGAACGAGTCGTAGCCCGCGCCCACATAGAGGATCGGATAGCCCCGGGGATCGAGCGCGCCGGAACCCTTGAAGCAGTAGCCCACATGGAGCGTGTTGCGCGTCAGTTTGCCCGTCTCCAGCTCAAAGAAATAGATATTGCCGTCCTCGCTGGCATAGACGCACTCGTGGAGGACGTCCTGCCGCTTTGCCCAGTCATATAGATTCATATGCTGGCGCAGATCTTTCGGCCAGGTCATGCAGAGCGGCTGGCCCGTCCAGCCCTGGCCGGACCAGGAGGTGCCCGGCACACTGAGAGTGCCCGTGGGGATCTTCCAGGACGCGCCGAATTTCTGCTGCGTGATGTTCGCCGCGCCGTAGGAGCTGCCCTCCCGGAAGTTGTTGCCCCGGAAGGAGACAATCCCCTCCAGGCTCGTGTAGTCCTGACCGAGACCAAAGTCGATGGGATCGGCGGCCTGGTAGCTATCCACAATCGTGCCGCCCACTTTGACCGCGGTGCTCTTGAGCAGCTTTGAGGGCTGGGTAGCGTCCACCGCAACGGGATTAAAATCCGGCAGGGGCGTGGGCGTCGGAGCTGGCGTGGGCGTCGGGGCCGGAGTCGGCGTGGGAGTGGGCGCAGCGGTCTCGATTGCCGGCAACGAAACCGACAGGCCGGGGGACGCGCTCGCCGCCACAGCCGGGTACGGTGAGCCGGCGGCAGCTGCCGCGCCTCCGCTGCCCGGGAGGTATTCCTGATAGAGAACGAATGCAAGGGCCGCGAGCAGGACGACCAGGAGCACCGCCCCAAAGGCGTTCGGCCCTTTTTTCTTGCGCTTGACCGGCTGACGGCCCACGGGCCACAGTTCATCGTCCGAATGTCTCTGGCCGCCTGTATTTCCGTAATTCCCGTTATTCGCTGGCATATTTCCCTCCCCGCAGGAAATTATTTCATGCTATAATGCGATTATACAGACCTTATGACGAAATGGCAAGTTTTTTGTTTCTTGCGCAATAAAAATCTTCCTCTGATACATCTAATGGGTGAAAGGTCAAGGGCAACTCCTTTGAAAAATGTAGGGGCCGATACCCACATCGGCCCGGGCATACATGCAATTTATCTGAAGCACAGGGCGATGTGGGCATCGCCCCCTACAAACCATCGCATATTTATTCGATTTTTATGGATCATTTTGTATAAACATGTAAATGCGTTGCCCTGGGAATTGCCCTGGGAATTGCCCTGGGAATTGCCCTGGGAATTGCCCTGGGAATTGCCCTGGGAATTGCCCTGGGAATTGAGCGGAAACACTTGACAGTTTTCGACTTTTTGTTATATAATATCTTATTCGTAAGACTATATAAAGAGTATATAACAAAATGGGGGAGTAATCGAACATGAAAAAATGCGCCGCGCTTTCCCTCATTCCGCTCGCGCTGCTGCTCCTGGCGGCCTGTACGCGGACGGTTCCTCCCGCCGTCACACCCGAAGCGAGCGCTCCCCCTCCGGCCTCCGCGCCGATCTCCGCACCCGCTTTCGCGCCGGATCCCTCAGCGCCGGAGGACGCCGTCATTGAATACGGCGACATCAACACCATTGACGAAGACAATGGCCCTATGCGTACATATATCTGTTTTCCGCAGGCGAATGCGCCCACGGATCAGGCCATTTCACAGTGGGCCAACTCCCTCTACGCGGGCGGGCTGGCGGAACTCCGGGCTGCGCAGAAGACCGATCCCGCAGCCAGCGGGGAGATCAACGTTCAATTCAACTCCTATCTCGTGGATGACAAGTATGCCGGCGTCATGGAGACGGGCATCTATTCTCTGTCCGGGCGGGCAAACGCCTCCGGCGTCGTCCGCACGTTCAACATCGATGTACAGCG
>JGI20166J26741_11170004_pt1 | contig 14239 bp, 12 predicted proteins | sample TergutCu122P5_FD_26741 | JGI IMG/M metagenome (IMG submission 26741)
CATTACCGAAAAATGTAAATTATTCAGCAGCCGGTACGATATACCCGGCAGGTCCTGTTTATAATTCCATATTCACGGCAAACGCTTTGGCATGGGCGCTCAATCAAGCATTGATAAATGGTATTAACCCTCATTAAAAAGAGTTGATCGTCGTAGTTACATATTCTAATGTTGTGTTAACTCAAATTCGGCGAATCGTCATTGCGAGGGCGAAGCCCGAAGCAATCCATTGATATTCAACATTCCGGATTGCTTCGCCTAACGACTCGCAATGACGTCATTATAGAATTAACTCAACACTAAATTTTTTACAAATATTAGGATATAAAATTAATTTTGCAAAAGGCACTTTTTACCTTGTTCGGCTTAGGCTATGGGCATCCGAGTTACCTTTGCGAGATTAGATTGATGACAAAAATTCTTCGGCTTTAGCTATATCTTCCGCATGATCCACATCAATAATTTTAGAAAAAGGATACGCTTTAAGATTCAATCCTTCCGAAACAAGCCGGCGCTGGAAATTTCTCATACGTGACATCCCTTCCGGAATAGCGTTTCCCAACACACGAATTGCACTTTGTCGTAAACAGTAAATGCCTCCCGATACATACATACAGTGTTCCTCCGGCCGGTCGAAAAAATTCAGAATCTTCCAATCGGAATCTATTTTTATATATAAGGGTTTTTCATCATCCACGAAATCCGTTACAGCCATCAAACCATCCCATTCCCCGGAGTTTTGAAATGCTTGAATATAGCCTTCAAATTCTTCTTCTTTGAAAATGGTGTCTACGGTTGTCAAACAGAATCGTTCATTCTTAAGATAACGGCTCAGTTCATAAAAGCTATGCATCGAACTTGGAGTCGATTGTATATGTAAATGAAAAGGAATGGGTAGCTGAATAGTCATTAAAAAATCTCGAACTTCTTTCATTTCTGCATTGATAATTACACAGATGGAAGAAGCTCTGTTTTTTAGAAAGATCCGAATTAATCGCTCGATCAGAGGAACGCCGGTGACGCTGATTAAAGGTTTGGGAGTCGTCACTCCTTCCTGCACAAGGCGTGATCCTTCTCCGGCCGCAATAATTGCAAAATCCATTGTTTTCAATTTAGAGCGTCAAAATTACAACTTTTTTCTAACAGATTCAAAATACCGGATTTTATATTGCGATTTAAAAATATTATCATATCTTTGCTCTGATGAAATAATACTTGTACCTTTGTCATTCATTATTTAATAACTATGGCTAAAGTAATTATTATTGGCGCCGGCGGCGTAGGAACTGTTGTTGCACATAAAGTTGCTCAAAATCATTCGGTTTTCACCGATGTTCTTTTAGCGAGCCGTACCCGATCGAAATGCGAGGCGATTGCCGATGCAATCGGTACTCGTTACGGAAATAAACGAGTAGAAACGGCGCAAGTGAATGCAGACCATGTGCCGGAATTAGTTGCGTTGTTTAAGCGGTTTCAACCGGAATTAGCGATCAACGTTGCACTTCCTTATCAAGATCTGACTATTATGGATGCTTGTTTAGAAGCTGGAGTAAATTACCTTGATACTGCGAATTACGAACCAAAAGACGAGGCAAAATTCGAATACAAATGGCAATGGGCCTATCGAGATAAATTCAAAAAAGCCGGATTGACCGCCATTCTCGGATGTGGATTCGATCCGGGCGTAACAAGCGTTTTTACCGCTTATGCCGCTAAGCATCATTTTAGCAAAATAGAATATCTTGATATTGTCGATTGCAATGCCGGTGATCATGGAAAACCTTTTGCCACAAACTTTAACCCGGAGATCAATATCCGTGAAGTAACTCAAAAAGGGAAGTATTGGGAAAACGGAAAATGGGTTATCACCGAGCCGCATGAAATTCATAAACCATTGAATTATCCCAATATCGGGCCCAAAGAATCTTATGTTATTTACCATGAAGAATTGGAATCATTAATAAAGAATTTTCCTACGCTCAAACGGGCGCGTTTTTGGATGACTTTCGGTCAGGAATATCTTACGCATTTGCGGGTGATTCAAAACATTGGCATGGCTCGCATCGATCCTGTATTATATAATGGAGTAGAAATTGTGCCGATTCAATTCTTAAAAGCGGTATTACCTGATCCGGGTGAATTGGGAGAAAATTACACGGGAGAAACAAGCATCGGTTGCCGTATCAAAGGCTTGGATAAACAGGGAAAAGAGCTGACTTATTATGTGTACAATAATTGCCTACATCAGGATGCGTACAAAGAAACGGGCGCACAAGGGGTAAGCTACACGACGGGAGTTCCCGCAATGATTGGAGCCAAACTGTTCCTGCAAAGTTTATGGAAAAAACCCGGTGTGTTCAATGTGGAAGAATTTGATCCCGATCCTTTTATGGAGCAACTGAATAAACAAGGTTTGCCTTGGCATGAAGTCTTCAATGGAGATTTGGAAATGGATTGAAACGATTGTTTAAACAAACGCATATAAAAAAATGAAAGGATTATTTATTATATGAAGAATCTAAAATTAGTCAAAGAAAATAAAAATGCGAAAGCAGTATTATTAATAACTAAAACTTAAACTATTTAAAATTATGAGCGAAAAAGAAAAAAATTCAGCAATGAAAGAACAGAAAGAGCAAGCGAATCCGAATTCGGAAAAACTGAAAGCGTTGCGTGCAGCGACAGAAAAAATTGAAAAGAGCTTTGGCAAAGGTTCCATCATGAAAATGGGAGATAGCGCCATAGAGGAAGTATCGATTATTTCCACAGGTTCTGTCGGGTTAAATGTTGCCTTAGGCATCGGTGGTTATCCTCGGGGGAGGGTGATTGAGATCTTTGGTCCCGAATCGTCGGGAAAAACAACTTTAGCTATTCATGCCATAGCGGAAGCGCAAAAAGCAGGAGGAATCGCAGCCTTCATTGATGCCGAACACGCTTTTGACCGTTTCTATGCCGAAAAATTAGGCGTTGATATTGAAAATCTTTGGATTTCTCAACCGGATTCCGGCGAACAAGCTTTAGAAATCGCTGAGCAGTTGATTCGTTCTTCCGCTGTCGATATTGTCGTTATCGATTCGGTTGCAGCATTAACTCCTAAATCAGAATTGGAAGGCGAAATGGGAGAATCCAAAATGGGCTTGCAAGCCCGATTAATGTCGCAGGCTTTACGTAAATTGACAGGCTCTATCAGTAAAACCAATACGACTTGTATCTTTATCAACCAATTACGCGACAAAATCGGAGTAACCTACGGTAGTCCCGAAACAACCACCGGCGGGAACGCCCTTAAATTTTATGCATCCGTCCGTTTGGACATTCGTAAAGTGACATCGTTAAAGGATGGCGAAGAAGTGAAAGGGAATCAAACCCGTGTTAAGGTGGTGAAGAACAAATTAGCGCCTCCTTTCCGTAAAGCTGAGTTTGATATCATGTTCGGCGAAGGCATTTCCAAAACGGGCGAATTGGTTGATTTGGGATCTGACCTGAATGTAATCAAAAAAAGCGGAAGCTGGTATAGTTATAATGAAACAAAATTGGGGCAAGGTCGCGATTCAGCTAAAGAATGCTTGCGCGATAATCCCGAATTAGCCGAAGAGATTGAAACTAAAATTATGGCAGAACTGAAAAAGAAGTAAAACTTTTTTCCGTCATTGCGAAGGCGAAGCCTGAAGCAATCCAAAAAATCCAACCGGATTGCTTCACTCCGTTCGCAATGACGATGCAACAAGTATGAATCATTTCCACGAAAACCGGCTTTTTAATCTAAATAAAACCGGAAGTATAGAAGTCATTTGCGGCTCTATGTTTTCCGGAAAAACGGAAGAATTGATCCGTAGAATGAAACGGGCGCTATTCGCCAAACAACAGGTGGAAATTTTCAAACCGGCAATGGAAACCCGATACTCCGAAGAAAATATCGTATCGCATGATCAAAATGCAATTCCTTGTACTCCGGTCGAACATTCAGGCAATATTTTGCTGCTCTCAAGCGGAAGAGATGTAATCGGAATTGATGAAGCGCAATTCTTCGACGACGGACTCCCTTCGATATGCAATCAATTAGCGAATCAAGGACTCCGGGTAATTGTCGCCGGATTGGATATGGATTATAAGGGAAACCCGTTTGGTCCGATGCCGGTGCTTTGTGCCATCGCTGACGATGTTACCAAAGTTCATGCCATTTGCGTGGAATGCGGTCAACCTGCCGGATATTCCCATCGGTTGGTGCCTAATGAAAAATTAGTGCTTCTTGGTGAAAAAGAAGAATATCGGCCGCTTTGCCGAAATTGTTTTATGAAAATAAAATTATCCGGCGAGTGAACTTGTAAACTTATTCGCTTGATATATGACGCAGCAGACAGGAAAAGAAATAAACATGAACAAACAAGAATTACAGATATTTTTCCGTAAACTAACTGAAGCGTTGGAACAAAAACGGTTAAAAGAAGTGTTCGAGGGAATCGGTTCTCTTTTGAATAGGCTATCGAATTGGCAATTAAATGAAAAACTCTACGAATGGCAAGAGAATTACCAACGAATGTTGCTTTATTTATCCGAAGGAGTTAACGACCCGAAACAAGAAAAAATATATATGGATTTGCTTCGCTCGGTTTACCAATTGACTGACTTGACAATTTCGGAAACTAAAACGCTACATTCCTGGTCGTATCCTTATGAAAATCGCCATTCGCTCGCTTTTTATGTCCCCGAAACATCGAATCAAATTATCCATGCAATCGATGATTGGATAGGAAAAGTCACCTTGGTTGATTTAATGGATGAAAGCGAAGAAAAGAAACAAAACCTGCAAAAGATGGAAGAAGAAAGAGGGAAAATCGAAGCTAAACTCTTTCGTAAAATTTGGTTGAGTAGTTTATGGAATTCCGATGAACAAAATTTATGGTTGCAAGCATTGAATAACGAACTCTACCCGTCTTCCTTTCAATGTTTGATTATTTCAGCGTTAACACTTAATTTAGAAGAGATTTTTGATGAACGGAAAGTTCAGGCGCTACTAAGCATTTGCGAACACGAACGGGAAGAATTTCGCCAACGGGCATTGACCGGACTGCTTTTATTCTTACGTCGCTACGATAAACGTTTGTATCTTTACCCGGATATCAATAACCGTTTACAACATTTAGCCGAGCAAAAAAGGATGATCAAAGATATTCGCTACATTATACAACAATTTATTTTAAGTAAAGAAACCGAAAAAATTACTCGAATCATGACCGAAGAAATTATTCCCGGCATGATGAAAATCAGTCCGAAATTGAACAATAAAATCCGCTTGGATGAATTATTCGGTGAAACCGGAATTGATGAAAAAAATCCCGAATGGCAAAATCTTATCGAGGAATCCGGTTTAAGCGATCGTTTACAGGAGTTTTCTGAATTACAATTGGAAGGAGCCGATGTCATGCTCTCTTCTTTCGGGCATTTAAAAAATTTCCCCTTTTTCAATGAAATACAAAATTGGTTCATCCCCTTTGTTTCAAATTCCCGGGAATCGGATGACCGGTTGATTCCGGAGTTTTTAAAAATATTGTTCAACTCTAATCTGTTATGTAATTCCGATAAGTATTCATTTTACTTCAGTCTTTCTCAGATGCCGGATGCCTATAAACAAAGAATGTCCGGAAATTTTGCCGGCAATCTTGACGCTATTCGAGAACAATTGCAAGAAGAATTACCCGACAACCCTCATGATAAGATTCATCCGGTTGCCCGCCAATACATCCAGGATTTGTACCGTTTCTTTAAACTATTTTCGCGTCACCGTGATTTTGATGATATTTTTGAGATAAAACCTGAATTTCATCGAATCGCCGCTATCGATCGGTTTATTTCCGATCCGGAAAGTCAAACAATCATCGGAGAATATTATTTTCAAAGGAATCACTTTGCCGAAGCCGCCGATATTTTTGAACGATTATTACAAGATAATCCAAACAATGAAACCCTCCTTCAGAAAAAAGGATATTGCCTGCAAATGCAAGGAAAATTAGAAGAAGCCATAGCGGAATATTTAAAAGCCGAATTAATAAATTCCAATCATTCATGGACCATTAAAAAATTGGCATATTGCTATCGTGCATTGAAAAAACCGCAAGAGGCATTGGAATTTTACCGTAAAGCCGCAGGATTAAATCCCGATAACTTGTCCGCTCAACTTCATATCGGCCATTGCTATTTGGAGTTAAAAAATTATTCCGAAGCTATGAAAAGTTATTTTAAAGTCGAATATTTAGCTGACAACAAAGAGAAAGCTTGGCGTCCGATTGCCTGGTGTTCCTTCTTAGCCGGGAAATATAAAGAAGCAACGGATTATTATACTAAAATATTAGCGAACAATCCCAATGCCATTGATTATCTAAATTACGGTCATGTCCGACTATCGATGGGGAACAATAAAGAAGCGCTAAATCTCTACCGAAAAGCCTTAGACGCATGGGACGATTCGATCGAAAAATTCCTTGAATCATTTACTCCGGATATTCCCGACTTGTTGCAAGCCGGCGTAAAACAAGAAAATATTCCAATTCTGTTGGACTGCTTAATGTATGGAATCTACTGAATTGCTATTTGTCATTACACGATTGACCCGCAACCCCCTGATGAACAGAAACTGCCTTCCCGGGAGATCCCGCGTCAAGCGGGGGATGACATTTTTTTTGCTTTTCTTTATCCTTACCCTGACTTCTTGCCGGTTCAATATCAATAATTCCGCATCCGGTAATGATCTTCTCCGGATTTTTGAAAAAGGAGAAATCAATGTTCTCACACTATCCGGTTCCATGTCTTATTTTATATACAAAGGCGAACCTAAAGGATATGAATACGAATTGCTAAGCAACTTTGCCGACAGTCTCCAACTGAAAATAAACATTCGCTTAGCCGAAAATGAAACGAAACTCAAAGAAATGTTATTACAGGGCGAAGGGGATTTGATTGCTTACAATATTCCCGTAACGAATGAAGGAAAAGAACAAATATTGTACTGTGGACGCAAAGTAATCAACGAACAGGTGCTTATTCAACGATCCAATCCCCGCGATACCTTGATAAAAGATGTTACAGGTTTGATTGGGAAAGACGTATGGGTCATTCATGATAGCAAATATTACCATCGCTTAAAAAATCTCAACGATGAATTGGGAGGCGGCATCCGTATCCGTATCATTGAAAAAGATACGGTAACAGTCGAAGATTTGATTGAAATGGTTTCTAAAGGCCAAATCTCTTATACCGTTAGCGATGCCGATATGGCAAAATTTAATAAAACCTATTTCAATAACATCAATATCGCTTTATTGATCAGCCATCCGCAACGTTCTTCCTGGGCGACTCAAAAAACAAATCCCGGATTAGCTGCCGCTATCGATGAATGGTTCGAAAAAAATCAAAACAACCCGCAATATAAACAAATACTTAAGCGCTATTTTGAAATGAGTAAAATAACCGGTGATGAGTCGGAGCCGATAATCGACTCCGGACAGATCTCACCCTTCGATCCTTTATTCAAACAATATGCACGGCAAATTCCTTGGGATTGGCGTATATTAGCCTCTATTTCCTATCAAGAATCCGGCTTTCTTACCAATCGGGTCTCCTGGGCGGGCGCAACAGGTCTTATGGGTTTAATGCCGGTAACAGCAAAGGAATTCGGTTTGTCGGCTGACGAAATTTACGACCCCGAGAAAAATATCAGGACCGCCGTCAATTTTATCAAAAGATTAAATCGGATGTTTAATACCATTACAAACGAAGAGGATCGAATTAAAATCATTCTCGCCGCTTATAATGCAGGACCCGGACATATTACCGATGCGCAGGCCTTAGCCCAAAAGTTCGATAAAAATCCCGATCAATGGTCGAATGTGGAAGAATATCTAAAATTAAAAAATCTGCCGGAATATTATAATGACCCTGTATGTAAAAACGGATATTTAAGAAGTATAGAAACGATCGAGTATGTCCAAAAAGTTATCAACCGGTGGCAGTACTATCGGGAAAAAGTGAAAGAGTGAATTAGGAATTAGGAATTAAGAATTAGGAATTACTATGATTATTCATCATTATGAATCGCCGGTGGGTAGGTTGGAAATAAAAACCGATGGCAAATCAATTACCCGGATTGACATACTTAAAAATACATCCGTCAGGCAACAAAACGCCAATGATCCTTTAATTCAAAAAACATGCAAACAATTGGACGAATATTTTGCAGGCAAGCGTAAAACATTCAATTTGCCCTTGGAGCCGAAGGGGACGCTTTTTCAACAAACCGTTTGGAAACAATTGCAGGAAATTCCTTACGGACAAACCATCAGCTATTCTCAAGAAGCAAAAGCCATCGGTCGCCCGAAAGCCTGTCGCGCCGTCGGATCTGCAAACGGTAAAAACCCGATTTCAATTATTATTCCCTGTCATCGCGTGATAGCAGCCAATGGCGGGTTGGGAGGATATGCAGGAGGCTTGGATATAAAAATGCAATTGTTGGATTTGGAAAAGAAAGTCATTGCGCAACAAAGCGAAACGATAGCATAGAGTGAAATACTTGTTTTTCAATGTGAAATTACGTACCTTTGCAACCTCAAAATGCTGAAATAAAATATGAGTCTTGTCGCTATCGTTGGTCGCCCCAATGTTGGAAAATCGACCTTGTTCAATCGTCTGACGCAAACCCGGCAAGCAATTGTCGATGAAGAAGCCGGAACTACCCGCGACCGTCAATACGGGAAAGCGGAATGGAACGGGCGAGAATTTTCCGTGATCGATACCGGCGGATGGGTACTCAACTCGGATGATATTTTCGAAGAAGAAATCAACAAACAGGTACAAATAGCTCTTGAAGAAGCCGATATTATCCTTTTCTTAGTAGATATAATGCATGGGATCACCGATAGGGATCAAGAAATTGCAAATATGCTCCGCAGGAGCAAAAAAGAAGTATTGTTAATTTCCAATAAAGCCGATAATTTCGAACTACACCTTCAGGCAGCCGAATTTTATGCCTTAGGATTAGGAGAACCTTATCCTGTCTCTGCAATAAACGGTTCAGGTACGGGAGATTTATTGGATATTCTCGTTTCAAAATTTCATAAAGAAGAAACTGAAAAAACCGACGAAAACATCCCAAAAATTGCTGTCGTCGGTCGTCCCAATGCCGGAAAATCATCGCTCATCAACGCTTTTATCGGGGAAGAAAGGAATATTGTAACCGATATTGCCGGCACAACCCGCGATTCTATCTACACTTTATACGACAAATTCGGTTTTAAGTTTTATTTGGTTGATACAGCAGGCATTCGCAAAAAAAGTAAAGTAAATGAAGACTTGGAATATTATTCGGTCATTCGCGCCATTCGCTCTATTGAAAATGCCGATGTTTGTATTTTAATGATCGATGCTACCCGAGGGATCGAATCGCAGGATATGAATATTTTTTCACTGATTCAAAAAAATAAAAAAGGCTTGGTAATTGTAGTAAATAAATGGGATTTAGTAGAAAACAAAGACAGAATTGTAATCAAAACTTTTCAAGAAGCGATCTATGAACGAATAGCTCCATTTACGGATGTCCCGATCCTATTTTCTTCAGCGCTGACCAAACAACGAATATTTAAGATACTGGAAACAGCCAAAGAAGTTTACGACAAACGAAAAACCAAAATTCCTACACACCGATTGAACGAAGTTTTACTCCCGATTATTGAAAAAACACCACCTCCCATGTATAAAGGGAAGGTGGTGAGAATTAAATACATAACACAATTGCCAAATACGGCGATTCCAAGTTTTGTGTTTTTCTGCAATTTACCGCAATGGGTGAAAGAACCCTATAAACGTTTCCTTGAAAATCAATTGCGAAAACACTGGAACCTTTCAGGAACGCCGATTCATGTGTTTATGCGAGAAAAATAATCGTTAAAACTTAAAAGATATCCCAATTTCCAATGGAGCGATACCATAGCCTAATTCACTGTAAACAGCAATGTTGTTTGTGAAATAATACCTTGCTCCTATAAATGTGGAAAAGATAAACCGGCTTCCCGTTAAATTGGGATCGGATTGACCATAGCTGACGATATCATACCCAAGCAGAGCTCCTGCGTATGTATCTAATTTTTCTATAAACTGATAGTGAAAAAGACCGCGAGGGCCTAAAATAAGATCGCTGACAGTATAATTTTTAGATCCTGCTGCTGTGAAAGCTAAATATCCCCCGGCACCGATGCCGCCTTTTCCATCAAACAAATCGAGCACACCAAATTCTATTGACCCGGTAATAGGAGGAATTTTGGTTGAATAACCGGTCCAACTGATATATGTGCCTAAACCAACGCCGGCATTAATCACTTTGTCTCCTCTACTAAAGACTTCGTCTTGTGCGGAAGCGCTCCACGTAAAACCCAATAAGGCCATAAATACCACTAAAACGTTAACACTAAAACTTTTTCTCATATTAATAAAAAATAAAGCGCCTACTTCATTATGGGCTTCGGCATTCCCTATAAATTTCTTTTCAATAAAAAACGCATTTCTAAATATTCACTGCAAAAATAACCGGTTTAAATAAAAAAAACAAAAAATTGAGAAATAAAAAGTTTGTAATTTTTTTTTTACTACCTTTGCGCCGTCAAATGAAGGTATGAACAAAATATTGTCTCCTATATTAGAAATCGCCATCAAAGAAAGTTTAGCGAATTACGAATCGAGAGAAGATAGTAATTCATTGGAGGATATGTATTTATATCATGATAATGAGGATAATTCTTTAGTTATCTATGACGACAATGATCATGTTTTAAATAGGGTTCAACTTCCGGATGATCCTTTTAACAATCTTTCGCACAGCCTGCGCCAAGTGTTGCATCAAGCCGGAAAAGAACGGCTCTTTGAGAAAGAGTACATTATAAAACCTTTTACGGTTAGTTTAGTTGATAAAAATTTTGATGTTCTTGAAGAATTATACTTTGTGGATGATAATACGATAAAAAGCGACGATCTGAATTGGCGAAAAATAGAAAAAGAATTAGACGAATTTTTAGAAAAACTGCTTCAATAATTTAAGCCACTGTAGCTCAGTCGGTAGAGCAACGCATTCGTAACGCGTAGGTCAGCAGTTCGAATCTGCTTAGTGGCTCTTTCCTTTTTCATTCATTGTTCCCCCACTGCAAATCCAACAATCGATTGTTTTGTATTCTCCGTTCCAATTCCAAGATGTATTGATCTGTCAGTTCGATTTCTTCGGAATAATTTTCCGGATTGCCGGTTTTCAGATATTCATTTGCTTTTTTCGCCCATTCCAAGGCCGATTCGAATTTATCTTGCATTTCGTTAGCAATAGCTAAGTTGAATGCGATCTTCGCTTGATCGATCGGTTTTGTTTTCTTTGCCAATTCGATGGTCCAAATTGATTCGGCATGGGCCCATTGATGATTGGCAGCATAGCCGGCGGCTTCTTTCATTCGGGGATTATTGCCGGTAAAAAGGAGTCGTTCCGAGGTTATCCAAGTTGGGATAAAATGCTTGGCCGTTTGATTGCCCAACGTAAAAGATAATTCATTAAGCAAATATTCCGGATAAGTTTTTAAAAGGAAGATTGAATCGTTAGGTACCGTAGATTTTACAAACAAACTGTCAGCAATCGTAAACATCGTTAAGGGTTTTTCCTTTTCATAGGTATACATGCTGCAAGTGAGGAGCCCGTCCACACGCAAATCGATAAAAGCATTCGGTTCGGATGTAAAAGAGCCGGTTTCTATTTTCTTGACGTTTTCTTTTACTGAAAATAACAATCGATCAATAACAAGCAGTGCATCGAAGTCATCGATATTGTAGAAATCGGACTGTAAGTCAGAAGAAAGAACATTTTTCGTCAACCATTCGGAATCGGTGCGAAGCGGCACACGATAAATAGCAATTTTTCTGAAAAAGCCGGATTCTTCGAGAACTACGGCAATTTCGTTGGCGGCTGACCAAACCATGGAATCCAACATTAAGGGATAATCCGTTCGAATCGATTGTCCGTCAAACGTTCTATCAATACCGTAGCTTCCGGGTTGCTTAACGGTATTGTTTAAAATTAATACATTTTGAGCGGATAATGGTAGGGTAATCGACGCCGGTTCTTGAATATCAACCGAGAACCGGTAAACGCTTGCACAAGAACTGCAGCTCAGCAGGAGAAGAAATAGAATTTTTTTGGCCGGATTTTTCATTTGTATCTGATTTGAGTTCTTTTCTATTCGTATAATTCAAATACGGCTTCTATTTCAACCGGTGTATTATCGGGTAATGAACCGAACCCTGCCGCACTTCTGGTTCCTACTCCGTTATCCGGTCCCCAAATATCTGCGAACAACTCGCTGCATCCGTTGATAATGTATGGATGTTGTGTAAATTCAGGAACGCAATTCACCATTCCGAATATTTTAATAACACGTTTAACTTTATTTAGACTACCCAAGTTTTTCCGGATAGTTGAAAGTATGGTTAGTCCGACTTGACGTGCAGCCGATTTTCCTTCTTCCTTGGTTAATTCCTTACCTATTCGACCGATGATTACGGTATTATCATTCCGAAGCGGAAGATGTCCGGACAGATATAAATATTTTCCGGTAATCAGGCACGGTTTATACAGTCCTCGTGGTTCAGGCGCGAGAGGCAAACGCAAGCCCGTTTGTTCTAATTGTTTGTCAGCATCATATTCATTCATAATTTACAATTTTTAATTTACAATTTACAATTGATAATTTGTTAGCGCAGCAATATTCTCTTGCAACGATTTAATTTTGCTTTCAGAGTCGGCTTGTTTTTTCCGCTCTATTTCAATCACCTTTTCGGGCGCTTTGGAAACGAAACTTTCGTTGTTCAATTTTTTAAGAACCGATTCCAGAAATTCCTGCTGGTGTTTCAGTTCCGCTTTCAGTTTTGCCAATTCTTCCGCAACGTTGATGTTGTTCTTCCCGAGCGGAACGGCAAATTCGGTCGTTTTCACCAAAAATGAAACAGCGCCGCCGGATTTTTCCTTTACATTTTCAATATCCGATAAATTAGCCATTTTCAATATCAAGGGATAATAATCCGTCGGATATTCTCCAATTACCTGTAATTCTAAACTTTCTTTGTTCGGAATATTTTTCTGCGCCCGCAGGTTACGGATGTTGACGATAATTTCTTTTGCTTCTTCCATCCCATCGGTGTCATGGCGGACTTTTTGGAAAGACGGCATTGCAGAAATCATAATACTTTCCCCTTCATTCCTTTCTTCGAGAGCCTGCCATAATTCTTCGGTAATGAAAGGCATAAAAGGATGAAGCAAACGAAGCAACGCATCGAAAAATTCCAAAGTCACTTGGTATGTTTTCAAATCAATCGGCTGTTGATAAGGAGGTTTTATTATTTCCAAATACCAGGATGAAAACTCATCCCAAAACAGTTTGTATACTTCCATCAATGCTTCGGAAATACGATATTTATCAAATAAATCATTCAGATTTTCAATGGTTTGCGACAGTTGCGATTCAAACCAGCGGATAGCGATTTCGGAAGATTCCGGTTGCGGAATATCGGCAGTTTCCCAACCTTTTACCAAACGGAAAGCATTCCATATTTTATTGTTGAAATTACGTCCCTGCTCACAAAGCGCTTCATCGAACGGAAGGTCGTTTCCGGCGGGAGAAGTCAGTAACATCCCCATGCGAACGCCATCTGCGCCGTATTTGTTCATCAATTCGATCGGGTCGGGCGAATTACCCAGCGATTTCGACATTTTCCGTCCCAACTTGTCCCTGACAATACCCGTAAAATAAACATTCCGGAAGCAGGCTTCGTGCCGGTATTCGTATCCGGAAATAATCATCCGCGCCACCCAGAAGAAGATAATTTCCGGAGCGGTTACTAAGTCGTTGGTAGGATAATAATATTTAATATCCTCGTTTTCGGGATTATTAATACCATCAAATACGGAAATAGGCCACAGCCAGGATGAGAACCACGTGTCGAGACAGTCTTCGTCCTGACGTAAATCTACAATTGACAATTGACAATTGACAATTGATAATGCTTTTTTATATGCGGCTTCTCGCGTTTCTGCAACTATAAATCCGCCTTGTGGCAGATACCACGCCGGAATCCGGTGTCCCCACCACAGTTGGCGGGAAATACACCAGTCTTTGATATTCTCCATCCAATGGCGGTACATATTCTTAAACTTAGCCGGAATCAA
>JGI20166J26741_11171115_pt1 | contig 14239 bp, 8 predicted proteins | sample TergutCu122P5_FD_26741 | JGI IMG/M metagenome (IMG submission 26741)
CGGCAGGTCGCGGGTTCGATTCCCGATGGTGTCATTGGAATTTTTCAGTGACATAATCCTTCTGGTCGCACTATGGCCCTGGGGTCAACTCAGCCTCTAAAAGAAATGAGTACCAGGTGTATTCCTGGGGGTAAAGGTGGCCAGTGCGTAAGGCTGACAACCTTACCTTACCTTGCCGTTGTCATGAAATCTGGGAACCTTAACTTCCTGGAACCCTCTGGGCCACTCCAGGCCTGTAAAGGGACTGCTTTACAGTATTTGTGAGATCTCACAAATTGTACAAGTCACATGCGTTACATGTAGAACCCGAAATGCAAGTAATCATGCATTCCATTTTGTGGTTTTTATCTTTTTGTTTATGTAAAAGTTGTCAAGCAGTATTTAAAACCATGACGTACCTCGAGTACTTTGTTACCAAATGTATTTTGTAGGCAACTGTAAATGCTTTTTAGAAAAAATAAGGGATTTTGTTATGTGTACTTATTGTTTAGGTTCAATGCTTACTTTTAAGGTTTTAGTTTGAAGGTGAAGATTTATCTGTGCTATTTACATTGCCTACATTTTAAGTGCTACATACCACTTACATGATTTGTACAATCTGTGAGATCTCACAAATTCTGTATATATGCATTTTAGTTTGAGTTTTAAATATCATGTATTTAATGGCTGAGGACAGCCAGTAATGACTGAAACATTTAGCATGTGTTGACGGGCTAATAACAGTTGCCACAGCTGAAAGCAGTAAGTTTATCAGTTCTTAATACGATGTACCCCAACAGGATGAATCGTACCCACCCCCCCCAAAGAAAATGGTTTACAGGCAGAGTCTGCATCCTCAAACTTCTTTTCATCTGTTACCCTCTTGATACATTCATCTTCGAACACCAAACTTCTTCTGCCAGTGTGTTATATACAGACCCTCCATGGTGTTACCCATATGTCCACCACTTATCTCTCTCTCTCTATCTCTCTCTCTCTCACACACACACACACACACACACACACACACACAACTGCACGCACAATACATAACATACAGCACAAACAATATGTGAGCATGCAGTGTAGCACAGCCAACAAATCCCTTCGGCAACACATGCTGTAACATGCTAAATTCACAGTACAGAGTTCTTCCTGAGAAGGTGAACAGCTGTTAAGGAAAAATCCCCTTTTATGAGACCCAAAGCTTCACTACCCAGGCTCTTGTGACAACAGCAATGAAACCTGAGGTTCCACAACATATGGGGAGTTTCTTGGCCAGCTATGTGAGTACCAGCTTCTCATGAAGGAATGCTCTATGACACAAGTCAAAATGTTCATTACCATGTTCATAAAATTCCACCACTTGATTCACATAAATGCAGTATGACACAGGGAGAGATTTCTCTTGGTCAGCCATTTTGGAGGAAATTTCAGGTTTAAAGCACAAGAAGTGTAGAGTCTGCCTTTAGATTCCAACAAAACTAATAATAAATAGTAATAAAGAAGAACCAACTAGATGCAACAATGATTTGATCTGTAAGATCACTCAACATGTTTTGGGCAATCTACAGCCTTTCATCAGGAGCATGAGACTGAGATTTTTACAGCATATGGTATCCCGTTGTTGTGGTGGGCAGGGAGATGATGAGCGGCAGCGTGGCTCTATGTGTACTGTAAGAAGGGAGTTGACTCCCTTCTTACAGTACACATAGTGCCACGCTGGAGGCAAAAGATTGCCCAAAACAAGTTGAGCTGATCTTACAGATCAATAAATCATTGTTGCATCTAGTTGGTTCTTCTGTATCACTTTACCTAATTGATGATGCATGATCAAACAAAAATCAAATAATACATAATGTGGCACACACAACAACAAATCAAAGGACTTCTCAGACTCTCACTATGAAACAAACAGTGGTTCTACCTTGTCTTTGGTCATAAATTTCTCCAGTCCAGGAGCCCACTCATGACGCTGTATCCTCTGGTTTGAGCAGAACTCCTTGCATGGGCAAAGTTGAGGTGAGCATTCAGAATACACCATACGGTTGATGCAGTCCTCCCCACACCCTTTATGACCTGATGTGGTTGGCAACACACAGTTGCAAGCCTGTGCCTCGTATGTGTACGTCGGCTTAACATCATAATATACATCTACACAAAACAGACAAATTTCTAGTTAAGTGCAACTATAATGTATGGCTGTAAATCTTATTAACAAAAGCGAGATGGTTTAAATGCTTCAAACTTAACCCTCATAATACAAACAAAATTACAGTTTAAACATGATACTTACTCGTACGAATCTTCTTGTAGTTCCATGAAGGCACTCTGTCTCTGCCTGGCAACTGGTTGTGTGTATGCAACCACCATAAGTCATACGGCAACTTGAATTCCACGCGCCGCTGGCGCAAGTACTTGCCGCAGTGATAGGGCGGAGGCAGCAAACCATGTTGATGCTCCTCTGGTCTGTACACCAGTCGAGGCTTCCCCACGTCATTGTTTGGTTTCCTAGGCCTGATGTCAAGATGTTTTATAAAGAGCCCTTCCCTCCAACAAACACCTTATATTCAGAAAAACCCACACAAATTCACATTTTCTTCCGTATTAATCTGAGAACATTAAAGCACACAGACATTGCAGGCCTGCGCCATAGCCCATGCAGTTTGTTACTGGCTTCACAGCACAGAGAACTTGGTTCAATGCCATGACAGTTTATTTGGGATATGTGACAAGAGAAATGGTACTGGGGCAGAGATTTTAAATATGTCTGGGGCTACAACACCAAGGGACCAAGTGTCACCCCCTTGTATCATTAAATCCTACGCATACTGCTCATTATAAATCTAACCCATGATATACGAAACATTTCAGAAAATGAACTAGCAGTAACACATCTAAGTTGTGTGCAGTAACATGTTCATGTCATTGCTAACAGTGGCTTTCACACAGCAGTAGTTCAGCCCCTCTGCATATGTCACAATAGTGTGTCAAATAAGGCCAAACACACGCACACACACATACGTGCACGCAAGCACTTTCTTCTCAACTATTACTAATTGATCACCTTGTACTCTTAATATACATATGCACAGGCACTGATAATGTCATTAAATAAAACGTACATAAATGCACTTCAAAACACTACCCATACTTATTCAGCGCCCAACCTATGAAACTTACACTGCACAAATAAAATAGAGTTTTTCCTACACATACCAGGAAGACATACCGGGGGGATAGAGGAACAGAGCAGCTCACCTCATTCACTAGATGGATGAGACTGGTCAGCCTCACCTTCTGGCTGCTTCGCCCCTAATGAAGAGAAGTTGGGGATGGTCCCAGAGTAAGTCTGTACACTATGGAGAAATGAAAATCTCTTGCCCCTGCTGGATCAAACCCCTGATCTTGCAGCCCACAGACTAGTCACTATACTGACTGAGATATCCTGGTTCCATAAAAATTATGCTGTTCCACTTTAATCTGAACATACTCATCCTCCTTGTAGTAGTCAGAAAACAGTCCAGCAGCCAAAAATTTCTTCCTCCAGCGAGGCTGTTTCTTGCGACGACAAGACTTTGTTGACTCATCCCCTGATGGCACATCACTACATGGTAACACCTCAAATGGCAGGACATCAGAGCTAAAACATAAAACCAACATAAAGCTGCACCTCTCTGCTATGCAACTTAAAACCCAATTCAAGGATGGATACGCAGCCTAAATACTAACCACATTACTGTAGCTTTAAATTTTGAAGTCTCATTCACTGCTACAAACATCAAAAGTCCCTGCCTCACTCACCTGTCATCCTGATCCATCTCTTCATCTCGAAATTTCTTCATTCGCTTTGAGCCAAGTGGTAGTGGACATTCGTCCTTTGAACTGTCCCGCTTCCTCTTGTTACGTGCCCTGGAATCCTTATCCCCTGTATCAAATGCCTGGACACTTGCAACTGGCAGCCCTGGGTCTGTTCCAGGGCTTACAAGGCTGCAAGAAGTGGTCACCTTCAAGTGGTCTAGACCACTGTCCACCACAGACCCTTTGCTTTGTTTCAAACTCAATTGAGACTCTTTGGTTTCGGTACACTGAGCATCATCCATCATCACTTGCATATTGTCTACTTTGTTTGAAATACCATTCTTTTCCTCTCTTGATGTTTCCAACTGCTCTTTCTTCTCTTTAAGAGAAATGCCTTCAAGTGGTAACTTGACTGCATCACGTCTACCATTAACTGTCTGTCTCACTGTATCTAACTGCTTCTTTTCAAGTTCTCCTTTCACTTTATTTTCCTTCTCCACCCCTCTGTCTTTGGGATTTGAATCTGGGATTCTGTTGCTTCTATCCTTTCTAGGTAAATTATGAGGTCGTTTAGTATCGGCACAATTTAGAATTTCTTTACCCCCACTGTTCTGTGCTGGAGTCTTAGTTGTGCTACTATCAGCATGGGATTTCTTAACATCTATACTTATCACAGGCGTAGAGAGAGGTGTAGGAATGGGGACACTGTTTGGACACTTCAGCAGTTTCATATCACCACTGACACACTGCTTCTTCTTTTTCTTCTTTATTGGAAACCCTGTACGATTTATGGCTTTCCTCCGACGCACACGCTGCTTCACAACACCTACTGCTTTCTTCAAAAGAAAGTCTGAAGGGGAGAGTTTCGTCACATGTACACGGATTTCACGGATTAGTTTCTTCTTCCTTCCCACACCACTGCGCCTCAAATGGGACTCATCCTTTTCTGATGTTCTGTTTGCACGTTTCAACCTCAGGTTGTGTTGTGTGGGCATTGCAGCTAACCTACTTGACAACATCATTTCATCTACTGCTGTCGTTGACACTGTTGTTATTGTGGTTGCTGCTGTCACTACAGCAGTGGCAGCCATTGTGGCAGCAATAGTAGTAGTGGTGGTGACAGTAGCAGCAGACACTGTCATAACGGTAGAAGGAAATGAGTTTACTTTAGAAGAAACTGCAACAACTTTTGGTGAAGCTGATTTAAGACCAGGTACTAATGATTTACTCACAGGTGATGCCACTTTATTGGACTGTGAAATACCCTTACTTCCTGATGTACTTGACACTCTGGTGGCAGCTGATGTGACAGATGTAGTAACCTTATTAGGAGATGAGACAGACACTTTAGTGGCGGGAGCCAAAGCAACCTTGTTATTAGCTGCAGTCACTTTGGTTGGTGAAGACACTTTACTGGATGTCATGACAGATGGCTTACTCACTGGACTAAAACTTCTACTCACTGACACAGAAGTTTTGTTTGTAGGGGATGAGGCTTTATGTGCCTGTGAAGCAATCTTGTTGACAGGAGGAGACACCTTACACGAGGAAGTCACTTTGCTCACAGAAGAAGAAACTTTCAGTGCTGGAGACACGAGTGTTGCCAAGTCTACAGTTGCTTCAGAGGATACACTGACACTAGAGTCTGGAACCATGGAAGTTTTAACATAATCAGGGCTTATAACAGAGTCACTTGAAACAGCAACCACACCTCCAGAGTTCGCACTTGCACTTCTGGATACAGTCCGTTTACTTGGGGGTGGTGTAGCAACTGCAACACCAGACATTTTGTTGCTGCTCACAGCCCCACTCTCAGAAGCACTGTCTTTGCTTCTGCTCACAGATGTACATGAACTCCTACCCACCAAGCCTGCAACAGCAGCAGTTTCCAAGCGATGCCGTTTCTTTGGCGTTGCTATCACCGAATGAACTGAGGGTGTAGAATTCTCGACTGGTGGGGAGGTTGCTGTATACCTAGTGATGCATGCTTCTATGGCTTCATCTATGGAATTTCTAGGCAAGTCCACAATAGGTTTTGACTTAATTTCACCAATGTTTACACAGCTAGTGCTGGTCCCACCACTCCCACTTCCACAACCACCCTTTTCCCTCACTATCACTGGCTTTTCAGCTGTGGGTTTTCCTTGGCCTTTACCAGCAATTCCAACACCACCTGTGGAAGGCAGCTTCTCTTTCTCTTGGGCTGTGGTCCTGTCAAGGGCCTTCTTCGTGCAATCTACAGCTGTGACCATTGAGTCAGATTGTGGCTGACAACTCGTTGGCTGGAGACATGCAGCTGCAGTTGAAATATGATAGTGACGCTTCTTCAAAGGCAGCCTTTGTTCATTGCTTGTCTCAACCCTCTCTTGTCCCTGTTGAAGGACACAGAATAGAATTAAACGAGACTTAACTGTAATAATATAAGGTTATTTGCTGTCAACAGGCATACAGTAGTATATACTCCAATGTGAGCTCCTTACAGCATGCAAAGCTACTACTGATCACACAAATTTAGTGGTTTACATGCAATTGTTAGCCTGCCCTCTGCTGGGGTCATAAAGCCAGTGTACATAGAGCAAAAATTTCCAAAGTACTAGAGTAGTATGGACAGGTGGGCTTTCCCCCATGATACATGATTCTGTGTATGCATTAGGACATCTAGTGGTATTTCCGAATGTTATTCTGCATAACCCTCTTCTGTGTGGTCAACAATATCCTCCTAGCTGCTATAACATACAAAAAGTTACAAGTTTTAACTCTCACACAGCTAATTTTTTTAATTGCAACAAGAAAAAGATGTCATCTATCTTATACAATTAACTCTTCAAATCACAGTGGATTTCAAAAAACCGAATTCTGCCAAGACAGCGTACTTACTCATTCAATACATCTCTCACAATAACATTTAGGATTTGGATTTATATGCCAACTGCATCTCTTGATGACCTGCATTTTTCTGGCTTAGTGTGAACACTTAAATTACTAATAAGCAAACATACAGAGACCAGAATTTGGCATGCTAGACCATTTGTCAGTAGGTTTTAGAGACCAGCATATGGTCCCTTACGACAATAAAGGAAAATCTATGATAACTTCCACAAACAGCACTAACCAGCTTACTTCTGTGATGTGGATGAAGCAGGATTCAGTTCAGGTACAAAGAGAATTTTAATGGTAAAGGGATAAAACAAGAAAAAAAGGGCAGTGCTGGAACTGCACTATGAGATGGGTATGTCCTATGGATGTCTGATGTCAAATAAGATTCTTCAGTCCAAATTTACATTCACCTGATATTCAGACATGGCATTCTTTTTGTACTGTCATTACATATGTACAGCATCATTCAGTAAATAGCATCACAAAATATTTCGTGCCATGAACTGCCCATAAGTAGAAACTATTTCTGCAAAATTTGCAATGTAAATTACAAATTTATCACATGTAGAAAGTCCATGTTATTTAAAAAAAACTATTCCTTATTCCAGGAAAAGATACATTTTCTTTGAATCTTTTTGATGTTATTCTTTAAAAAATCATACATTTGCCAATCCTTTATCAAAAACACCCCATAATGCATACGAAATCAAAATGCAAAATAAAAAAATCCTTAGAAATACATTAAAAGAAAAACTCTTATAATTCCTTACCCAGTATTAATATACAAACAAATTTAGCTTAAAAGTACGCATTTGTTTTGCCACAACATAAAAATTATGAACCTCAGTATGGTTATCCCATTGTGCTATATGACTAGATTCAATTCTTACGTTCAGAAAAACACAACTGATAAGAATGTAAATTTTCTATATTTCTCCATGTTTCGGACTCTCTGACTGGCCAACATCAGCTAGCAGTTTAATGTACATAAAAGACAAAATTATTTCAGGACAAGGTGATTTTCTCTTTTATGTACGTTATACTACTACCCGTTGATGGCCATTCAAATAGGCTGAAACATGTTGCAGAAACATATGGCAATTTACTACAATCTTATCAGGTGCATTTTTCTGAACAAACAAGACAGGCAATGAATGTAGAAAATATCAATGAGGCATATTCTTGCAACCACTGTTGCAATGCAAAAGCAAAAAGTACTACCTATTATGAGTTTGTATTAGTAGCCTTAAGTATCCAGCATGCACTGCACATGCGCCATATCGTCATCTGTGGCCTATCCCACACTACAATATTTTTCCACATTATAATCATACATGAAATGACTTTCAAAAAAAGTTCCTGAACATAAATGTGGGTTTTGATTTTGTCAACAACCTCATCTGAAACATCTCATTTTAAAAGGAATTCAGTGAGATATGATCAAAAACGTATACTGGTCTCTATGTAAATTACCCGTTATTCTTGTCAGACTTCAATGAAACTTGAATTTTCCTGACACATTTTCCAAAAATACTTAAATATCAAATTTCATGAAAATCTGTCCTGGGAGCCAAGCTGTTCCATGTGGATGGGCAGGACAGACAGACACTTATGATGAAGCTAATGGCTTTTTGCAATTTTGCAAATGCACCTAAAATCTGCATGAAAAGTATGCATATATTGTGCCATATCAAATACACTGCATACCCAAGAAGACATCCAACTTAACTATAATCCTGGTCATACCCACACCCCACATCACACATGCCAAACCCTGCAAATTACCGAACACCAAATTATGATGTGTGACAAAATTCACAGTGCTGGCATTAACCTAAAGGATGGGCTGATTGCTCAATTTCAGTAGTAGCTATCCAGAGGAGCTCCAAAATACAGAACAAAAATTCTGTGAGGGGGATCTGAAAATAAAATTCTTAAGCAAAGAGTGGAATAGGGTGGTTCAAAGACAGGGGCAAAATTACAAAATAAACACCTGCAGCCTTATGTTTTGGAGGGCAAAACAAAGTCCTTTCTGACACCAACATACGTGGAAAAGCAAAACCACCTGCCTCCTCTAAGTCCTGCTCAGTGTAGCTTTCACTTTGTATTATGTGTCAATCACAGCAAAAATGGTAGCAGTTCCATCTGCACATTTTATATTTCATTAAAGCAATTACTTGAATTTGTTAGTCCATTTGTGGACAAGGGCAAGGCTAAGAACCTTCTTACAAGACCCTCTGCTAAAGGAGCTCAGAAATTACTTAAATTTAGCACAAACCAACAAAGAATAATGACTGGCTGCTAAAAGGGCACTGTCCTTTAAAAGGACACTTATTTCATCTGGGGCTGGTAGACAGTCCTGCGTGTGTTAGATGCAAGCAGGTATTTGGAACAGCCTCTGATGTTCTTTGTGACTATGAGGAAATGATGGTATTTAGATTCAAGCACCTGGGTCAACATTTTTTGAATCCAGATGCCTTTGAAGACATCTTCATCGGCAACTATTTAATCTAGCACACCCTTTATTATATAAAAATAATTAAAAGATAATTAAATCAGCGACATGTTTCGACTTCTTTATAGAGCCATCTTCAGGCTACAATTCAAAAGGCCTCACCTGATAATCCATTGGCAACATACTGCACTTTGTTTGAAATGTGGGGCTGCTGAATGCTTGAGTAAAAGGATGCACAAAATATTGGACATTGTTGAGGAGCTGGTTAAACTGCTATTTTCTATGCACCCCCCCCCCCCCCAAAAAAAAAGTTTACAAGACATGCTTCCAAAATTCTAGGTGCCATGACAAATTATTCAGGTGAAATGGCAACCTAGTGCCTGGGACTGGTTGAGCCCTGCTTTATTCTATCTACTTCAGGCTCAGAAGCAACTGAATGCCATCTGTCTCCAGTAAATCCCACATGCATGTCATGTGTATGTGTAGTCACACAGCACTTTCTGAATTAAAACTTTTAAAATAAGCAGTAAAAGGAGTAGAGCAACAAGAACATTTCAGGTCAATGAAAATAAACATAAAACATACAAATATTCAAGAATTTTGAAGTCCCTAACAGAAAAGGAAAAACATTAAACAATTACTGACAACTCAAAAATGTGCTCTCTCCTACTTCAGACAGAAATAGTGCCACAGTCTTTAATTTTTAGGTTTACTTGCAATTATTAGAGCCACCGGACATGGCCATTAGCAGTGAACATTGTAAAAGCATCAGACATCGCACAGCAACAATGGTTTCAAAACAATCAAACAAAAAAAAAAACACTGATGACTTGTGTCTTTGTGATGTAATGCCATGCCATATGTGGTATAAGTGTACCATTTTTTTCAGAGAAACCTGCTACCTCCACCATGAAGACAACTGATGATGGAGGTGGCTGTTTCCTCCACATTACTGGTAGCTTTCTACCAGAACACTTGGCAACAAATCCCTGGCATAGCAATGTTCATACCCACCACCCTAAAAACTTCGTATTGCATCAGAGAATCATAAGATGCATAACCTCACATTCTGCTTACCTTAGGAGCCTCCACTGTGCTTTTCTTTGGGCGTCGCTGACGGTTTTTCTCTTTGCCACCATCACCCTCTGTCCCTGATTCTCTGTCACTAGCACGCTGAGATTTCTCACTACCCTTTCTCTTCTTAATGATCCTCTTCATCCTGAAGATGGAGGGCAAGTTGACATCCCCAGATCCTGAACGAGGGGTTGAGGCAGGACTTGCAGTAGTTTTAGCAATTATGCAACAACGCTTAAAATCTTGAGACAGTTTTTCCAAGTCCAGAAGAAAATTTGGATCTGACAGACTTTTCTCAGTTCTTAAGCCCTTCAATTTTTTCTTCCTTCTTTTATGTTTATGGTGAGGCATGCCGGAAGGAAATCTAAGCATCCTGGAAGCAGAAGCCTTTGATGCTGAGATGTTCCGAATACTTCCCTGATGGCTCGAACTGCAGGGCGATCCAGCTGAGCTAGACAGTCGTCGCTGCCTAGGAAAATGAAACTGGGGGACATGTTCATTTTCTGGCCCTGATTCCCCTTCACCCCAGTCCCCAGACTCATTTCTTCTCCTTCCCTTCCTTCTTTTTTCCACCCATGCTCTCAACTTAGCCTGAGGGGATATTTCCAATTTCCGATGTGACCCTATTTTCCCCTTTGGGGACTTTGATGGAAACCTCTTTACTTCGCTGCGGTCTGCCACTGGGTTTGGAAGTTCGAGGCGCTTACTCACCCTGTCACAAATGTCACTTAAAATTGCACTGCTTTTGTGCTCCTTTGTGTTCACATCTTCACTTACAACTTCTACCACTCGATGTTTCACATCACTCTCTGACTGATGATCACTAGCCTTAGTACCAGTACTAGGTTTCTTGTTTGCTTGAGTCTTACTCTCTTCACCCTTGCTAGCATGTGTACAAGATGGGAGGGGAAAATTTGGTTCCAGTATTGGTGGAGCTTTCTTTGGTCGCCCAGGTCCTCGTTTAACAGGCACCACTGGAACTGGAGATGGCGCAGGTGGATTTTCATCACAACTGTCCAGTCCACTTGCCAGAACTCTGCTGCCACAATCCCCACAACCCACCTCACCCTTTGATGTAGTTCCCCTTTTCTCTTCTTCACCAGTTTTCTTACCCATCCCCTTTAGTTGGCCTTGCCCACGGGATCGGGGTGGGCGACCAGGACCTCTCCTTGCCATGCTGCTCTGCCGCTCCTCTCCAAGGAAAAGTACAGGTGGTGGTGGGGTACTGCGTGGACTTGCTGCCAAAACTGGAGCTGGTGAATGAGCTGTGGGGTTAGAAGCTGGAGAGCATGACTGATGAATGGGAGAACCAGCAACGGACTGAATTCCACTGTCCGGAGAGACGTTTGACACAGAACAATCCAACCTCATATAAGATTCAAGTTCTGGCATGCACTTCCCCACACCACCAGAACGAGAACCCTCCACAGTAGACTCTAGTTTGACTGCAAGTTTTGGAGGCCTTCCCCGCTTTCTTCTACGAGGTTCCTCCCTCACTACTGAAGAGGATGACAGGATTTCTGTCTTCTCAACAAACTGCTGCAACAGAGTTGAGGAGTAGCCAGATCCTGACACACCACCAGTCCCCCCAGCCTCTTCCTCGCCACTCTCACCACTACTGCTTGCGTCTGCCTCTTCAGCCTCCTGTGTCACTTCCTCGCTGTCTATGTGGATCCTCTTGATAGCCTCACTCACCACCTGCTCTGGCAGCTCCACATCACTGCCAGACTCTACTGCTCGCTGACTCCCATTTTGCTGCTGTTGTGGTGGCGCTGGCTGCTGCTGCTGGCTGCTGCCACTTCCATCAGCAGCTACTTTTCCACTCTCAGAACTCACATCTTCAAACCCATCAAATGGAGCCCCACCGTCATCATGGTTACCAGTTGTCACCACATCTGGTAGGATTGCTGCAAGATCTTCTTGGTTGATAACCTACCAAAACAAAATCATAATGCATCAACATGCTGCTGTTTTGCATCAATGTGAATTACAAGGACAAATGATGAAATGCAGAAACATCTGTACAATCAAACAACTTAAGGCACTATCTTTATTGGTCTCAATTGATACTTGGAAATTCATGTCCTCACAATACCAAAAAACATAATGCAAAATGAAAAAGACAGACAATGTATGTATAATAAAATACTGATGTGTGTTCATGTAACGACTGTTGCAATGGAAAAGCAATAAATATATAAATATTCTGAGTGCATGTCTGTAGCCTTACTTCTCCAGCATACAACATGCATGCACTGTACCATATTGTCATATGTGGCCTCTCTGGCTCTACCACAATTTTCTACATTATCTCATACATGACACAATATTTGGCAAAAAAGTTACTGAACACAAATCGTGTGAACTGATTTTCTCTACAACTTTTGTCTGATACATTTCTCATTCTAAGGAGAATTCAGAGCGATATTATCATAAATGTACAGAGGTCTTCACACAGTGTACCTGTTATTCTTGTCAGATTACAATGATATTTGGCTTTTCTCAACAGATTTATGAAAAATCCTCAAATATAAAATGTCACAAAAATCCATCCCATTGAAGCTGAGCTGCTCCATGAGGACAGACGGATGGACAGGCATGACAAAGCTAGTACTGGCTTTCCACAATTTTGCAAATGCACCTAGAAATATTACCCAGAACAGAGGCAGATCTCTTAAAGTATAAACAAGCAAGTGTTAAGAGATAAAATTAAATGATATAGCACAATCCTTGGTGTTACCATATTTAATGACTATTTTTTCTGGTTCCAGCTAAAGCCCAATACACACAATCTATCATCTTACTGTATTTAGTGAATTACAATTTAGTACCAACTGACATTCAGTGTAATTCTTCTACTTCCAAAACTTCTGTATCACTTCAATGCAAATGAGGTCAGAACAACACCTAATATTCATGTCTTGTCCATGCTGAAAATCACTACAACACTACCATAACCTTGGGCATGGAATGTAATATACTGAACACATATAAAAAGCATGCTGCTCCTGGCAACACAGTCACCCTGAATGGTGATGGAGATAGTTGCAGTGTTTATTTTATATATCACTAACTGTTTTGATTAACTCACTCATTTACCAGTTACTGTTCTAGTTTAAACATACATATATGCCCCAGTTCTTAGTGCAGAAAACCAGTACAAATCTCATGGAACACGAAATCGTATAGCACTTCGGTTGCTTAGTAATTCCTTTATTATAACATTTTTCATAAATGTCTGTCATTATGACAAAACTTTCCTTGAAAATGTGTATCTTTAACATACCCACAACTTCCCTCTTGTTACCACAACACAAAGTTGGCCATGTCCAAAAATGGGCATGAGAAAGTTAATGTCCACAATCCAATGACAAGACTGCCTTTGTGACTCAATAACTTTTCACAAAGGCACAGGAAATTGGTAGGGACTTTTTAATTGGTTGTTAACTCCCATGGCAACCTACACATTTTCTCAACTATTATAGTGCTCCCATTTGGTTCTGCTATGTTGTTACATGCTTGATGCTCAACTGTTTCTTCTGCCTCACATGTACCTCACAGAGAACACACATGGTATAACCATGGCAACCATGCTCATTACACAAATGTCTTTCTTATTTTTTAAAGATTCATAGTAATTCTTTCCTGACATGCAGCACTGCTGATAGTACGTCTGTCATTACAGTTGCCCCCCAAAAATTATGTCTTCTGTCAGCCTCAGAGAGAACACAACATCAATGATAACCATGGCAACCAGGCTGTGTAACTCACACCAAGTCTGTCATGCACATACCACAATATATACAGCGAGACTGTATTTATATTTGTAGATGTTTCCACAAATACTGACATGAATAAAATACTTTGTCATAATCATATACAGCAAGTCTTACAACATGAACAGCTTAACTGGGTGTCTGAGTAATGACAGCAGCTCAGTGGCCCATAACTTTTAATGTACGAGGGTGATTCAATAAGTAAGTTACAAATCGTGATTGAAAAGAATCGAATGGAGATAATGACATACAAACAACATTTATTTTTCAACATAAT
>JGI20166J26741_11173337_pt1 | contig 14238 bp, 5 predicted proteins | sample TergutCu122P5_FD_26741 | JGI IMG/M metagenome (IMG submission 26741)
GGCTATACGAAAAACCTGAAGATGGCCTAAATAGGCTGAAACATGTAGTTTTTATACATTGTACATACAGTACAATAAATTAGTTGTGTTTTGACTGCCAGTTGTACACTATACATATTAAATTATTACTGTTAGTTTCTATTTACTCATCAGTTTTTAAATTGTGTCACTGTACAACATGCTGTACATAGCTTTCACTAGAATTTCCAGTTTTGTATACCTTAGATTATCATATGTAATCCCCCTGTCAGTGTTTTGTTATCTGTAATGTATTGTTAATTTTACTTCATACTGTATATGTTATTTCATATCACATTTCTAAGACTATTTTGATAAGATAGGTACTTTCAGCATATAGCAGGCACACAGTGTTTGTCACTCTTTTATTCTAGCCCAGTGTTTCCCAAACATTTATGCTCACAGGCCCCTTTTGGCTTCAAAAATAACCAAGGATCCTCATATCATTGCTCATATAAATAGACTCTCCAGATGAGAGGTATCCAAAATTAAGGTTGTATATCTAAGAACTGATTTTGGATAGATACTAACACATACCAGTAGCATATGGAACAATACATTGCATTATTTACTTTAATTGAAGTGACTGTTACTTGCCTCATGGGTACAGGAAGATTCTTAATTATATATTCTAACGGTCATATGAAATAAACGTTGAGACAATTAAAGACAGTCCTTGATTATTTTTAACAAAACATTACTCCTGTAATTTAAAAAAATAAGTAAATTTAAAGTAACCATTACAAAAATGCATCCACAAATACCCCGGGAACTTGTCACTGTTCCCTTGGAATCTGCACAGCACACTTATATAACCACTATTCTCGTCAATTTTATTTTACGTTAAAGGCAGGGTATGTTGTTATTGTTGTTGCTTATGTTGCTTCCACTCTAAAACTATTTTGGAATAAATTGAAGTAAAATGTTAAAACACCTACAATCAGTCTTTATGTGTACTGCATGATAAACACTGGCCCAAAATCACCCAGTACAGTGTAAGTACAGTGACTACACTATTCCACAGCACTGCTTTTATGATTATGCATTACATTAGATTACCATAATATACATTTTTTGTGGTTTATGCACAAAAACTTACAATGCATACAAACACCAACATCCGAAGTTTTTTACTTCTTTCACCAACTGAATATTATCTGACTTTTTTGTTGTTGTTGGAATTCATCCCATTGTGGTATATCACATTAAAACTCGCATACGTATTGTCGTCAGCAACAAATCTGATTAGTGTCGTCAACATATGCTACATGTTTCGGTCATGCCAGAATCCTACCCTAAAGTGCGAGTAATGTATTCGTACAAATGTTCTATTAAAGTCAAAACAAAGATTTACAAATATGCCGTACTGAAATACGTACGTACATTCTACTTACCATTCAGAATCCAATAGTAGTTATTATGCATATATAATCGAAAATCTGTAACAGAAAACACTGGGTTATAACATCCTAGCATAAACACCATGACCTTCATTACACGCACAAATGCCGTACTAAAACGATGACTAAATACCCGGTATTCAGAATTGCTACACAATTACACAACATGCAGGTTTCCACCCACTCACCACGAGACGTATTCATGCGATACCATACACCATAGCATGCTGCAAAAACAGCTGCTTCTATTACAAAAATCACCTTCGCACCTCTTCGAACATATTTCAGATACCCTGGTTTCGGATTCTTTTTTAACATAGTAACGCCCTACAATACGTAAAAGTAGCGCACTCCAACACCTTTTAAGGCAATTCACGCCATGAGCTTTCTCCTTCCCCCTTCCCCACTAAAGACCACTGACGATCAGATAATCTGTGCTGACGACAATGAGAACAAGTCACAGGACAGCATAGGGCAGGACGGACAACGACCCAGATAATCTGTGAGCAGCGATTCCATGTCACTCGTGGGCATGATGATCTGTGGTTGAGGCAGTGGCGGAGGTTGGTAGTATATATATATATGACCTGTGGTCGTAATGGAGCATTACTGGAGATACGCCGAAGCTTCCAGAGTTGTCAAACGCCGAAGCTTCCAGAGTTGTCAAACACTCTCTTTTGCCATGTTAATTTATAATACTGCAATTAATAATTTTACAACCCCTGTAAATATGTAACACAGTCTTTTGTAAACAAACGTAGTTCCACCATAATTATCACCTTTCTCAATCAAGGAATTTTATAGTTGGGAATTTGGCGATCCAACACATCCAAACAAAAACTTACATAAATATGATACTTGAAGCCCATGGGAAATGTACAGGCACAATGCGGTATGCGAGGTAGAGCTATGTATGCTACTTCAGCTGCTGAATGGAGCAAGATAACCAAACAAATAGTCAGTCCCTGATACATTGGAGAACTTTCACACTTCGATGCAGCCATGTGCCTGAAAACATTTTATTGAAATAGTCATACAGTTACACCTCAAAATGTCAGCCATAATGGTTAGGGTCCACACACACACACAAACCCATTTACATCTTGACCACAAACATTAATGCCTGCTTCAAAACCCCTTCTTTGATGTGACAGAAAATAACAACAGGAAGTAGGAAGTGAACACATCCAGGACACATGGAGGTCTTCAGGCAGATCAGTCAGGGCCAGCATGATTTCGGGTGCAACCATGCATTTGCACAAGGCAGCTATAGGAAATCAAAAAGTATTTTAGTCATGTACCTTCAGCAACATTAAATTCTGGTAGGGTAATCAGAGCTTAACATACTTTTACCGTCTGTGACTAGCCTATATGCAAGGAAGTGATGCTGAATAACTGACATGGCCTATGTCAAAATTTTACCAAATGAACCAAATATAAAATTTATGAAAAGCCATTCTTAATGCATGACAAAGAATGGATGGAATGAATTCAACATGTCAATACATGCATTCTCCAACATGCCTAAATCCTTAGTTCATGACTAGGAAAGCAAATGTTTTAACTCATCTTGAAGAGTTAATGTGGACCATGCTGGGAGAGAGGAAGGGGACACCATAATCAGTGTTTGCACAGAGTAGCAAAAAAGATGCACTAAAAATTTCAAAAGTTCGTAAGATGATAACTACTGTCAGTTCTCGATTCAGATGCACAAAGACATACTGATACAAATGCCACTCTTTTGGGTGATGCAGAAAAGGAAAAAGGTAAAGTTAACCCTGTGCACACGATGAATGTATATAGCAAGGCTCTACACATTATAACTTAAGCACTAGAGGGAAAACTGGCACTACAGTGACCCAATTTTAATGTACAACTAGGAGTTACAATCCAAATGCCGTATGGTTAGATTGCATTATCCCTGGAATAACAATCACATACATTCCCCACGTATCTGCAGTTTTTAACTTCCTTCCTGTTAGTCCTTTAGTGTAATATCCAGATAATTTACTTTATATTACAATATTGTTATATAATTTATAGTTCTTTTACATATCTTCATTTTTAAAATTTCCTTTTAAACAACCCTGGTCTAAGCTGGCATCAAGATTGGTAGATTACAGTAGGTACTGCCCAGGTAGTTTAGAAAATGAGACAATGGGGGCAGGAGGCAGATGAAAATTCTGCAACAGACTAGCAAGCCAATGGTCGATTTTATCTTCCTGCTCAAAATAAACAATTCAAAGGCATATGAAAACATCATAAATGGTACCACACAGTGGAAAATTACAAAGCATTCAACAGCTTCCAAGGTATGCAGAAATGTCACACTTTGGTGCATAATCAATTTGCATATCACTGTAAACATATGACACACCTGTATTATTGTAACATACTGTCTTACTGATCTAATTCTTTAGTTTCTTCACACCTGAAACTCCATGTCTTTGTTGATGGGTGAGGTGTTTCCAATGTTCTGACACTATGATCCTTCAGAATACTGGAATCTACTCACCTAGCAACACAGCATCATATCCTATTACACTGGAATCTTCAGCAACATTGCAGTAAGAACCTTGCATCTCACATTCTTCACATTTCATGGTAAAGATGGGTACAGTACTTCCTGACATATCCCACTGGCATCAAATGTGTTTAGGTAACAGGTCTACCTAATCAGATTAGTTATTATGGAACAGATGATTTAGGAATTGAATTCCCCTAAATATGACAAAACAATTTTCAAACTGCAAATGACAGATGATGATTCTCCAGTCACATTGATTTTTCAATAAAACTATACACCTTTACATTACAGTGCAAACGTACAACACTGCTTGCTGTAGTACTACTGACAGTTAAAAGAAAAACACACACACACACACACACACACACAACAGCTTGAAATTGTGTGCTTATGCAAAATGATCTTACATTTTCACACACCTTGTACAGCTCTCTACAATCACTCTTCTAACACATACCTCTATTTATGGATTAATCAGACTACCCATATAAAATTTATGAAAAATATTATAGTATGGTGACATAGGAAATAGGCTATACTTCCAAGTATCTAGGAAATTTTGACTGCACAAGTACTTCGATCATTTCAAACATAATGTTGGGCACTGATGTATGTCTACATCTCTTCTGTGTTTGTACCACAAGTGACCAAGTCCACCAAATCTCCAACAGATCCACATTTTCACAATTTTGGTCTAAATCTGAATATGTCAGGCAGTCTGAATTGCAAAACCTGAAGGAATAGAATATTCTGCAAATTTTGTCTTCGTCATCACTCCAAGTAATCGACAGCTGACTGCACTTTGTTCAGTGGAAGAAACAAATGAAAGTAACTAATAAACAGCCATGATGATACTCTAAACACCATACGTCTTACAAGAAATGGATACCAACTGAAATAAAGTCTTTAAAAGGGACATAAATTCTTTATTTACTTGTGAACTTTGTTCACTTAATAAAAATAATAAAATTCACAGTACAAAATTAACTTTCTAAAGTTTAGTTATATATTTTTAATTCAACCATATTTTTCATTAGACGAAATAAACTGATTTATTAATTAAACCATATTTCATCATTTTTCATTGTGTGACAAACAAAGGTTACACAAATGTCATTGCGAACTCATGTTAGGTTCCCATTCCCGAAGAGTACATCATACAACACACTCAACTCCAATTACTTAAATGTCTTGATAAAACAAGGAAGAACTCTTAAAGCTACTTGAAACACTGTCGACATAATTTTCTCACATGTAAGACATTACTTACTCCTTGAGTGAGCACTATTCTCATGCTTATAATGCAGTACTACTCTGCACTGTGTGTAACAAATTGATTTGTACAGCTGATTATTTCCTGCAAAGTATAAAATGAAAACACACTGAAGACGAGCTAGCAAAACTATGGTTTGAATTCAACTTGAGAGCTATTGCAATGCTTCTGACTTTTGTGACCCTAAAATTAATGAGAATCTACCCAAACTGTGCCACAAGAAGATACCATAGTTATTGCAAATAAGCATATAATTTAATAGAGTTAGAAATTAACTTCAATTTTATTAATAACTATACTAAATTAAAATTTACACACATAATTGTCAACTACACATGGTTATCTTTACTTTTGCCATCACCTGTGCCCTGACAAATTATTGCATGATGGTAATCATTACATTGTGAGATCACAATTGGCTTACAAATACAACAGTTCATTTTTCTGGTGCTTAATGAATGCATGGTAACAAATTTCTTGACAGAGGCATAATTTTAAATTGGAGACATATATTTAAAAAAAAAATGAAACCAAATTTATTGAACTGTAACATCACTACTGAATATTCAAAGAAACTTGGCACAAATGGAAATTCTTAATTACACATCTGTACATAATTGGTCTTGATATCCATAAAAGATCACATGTCTACATGGGATGAACTTCATGTTCCTGTAATTCTTTCAATATCACCACAGCACTTACAGCTGCAACAAGCAGTCAGTAACTGCGTGCAAGGCAATTTCCCAACTAGATGATGATTCATCAATCTCCAAATGAATCTGGTGAACAGATCGCTCAGTGAATTTTTTTTTACGACAGCCATAACAACTGAGTACGAAATCATCTCATGGATATTTAAGGCAACATTATCTCTTATCAACAAAGGAAAATGGAGAACCTGACAAATTTATCAATAATGAAATATGTACAGTCATGTGGAAACATTTACATCAATATGCAGATGCAGAATGCTCACGAAGGCTTGGGTGAATTACTTTTATCACTAGGACCTCAGATGCTGCACAAAAACATCCACAATTTTTCCACAGTCACAATGAAATATACAGGTGCAACAACCACACAAGTTTAAACTGCATAACACGCTCAACTACCTTAGGATGCAGAGGATGTTCCAAATATAGACATTATTACCACTCATTCACAAGGGTGGGAAAAAATCCACAGTACTTAGTTACATGGGTAACCAAGTATGAAACCAACTTTTAAAACATTTATAAGAAGTACATTATTACCAGGTGTATTTTTCCATAATGGATCAATTCACATTTGACATACAAACTTTGGAACACGCTCAGAACAAAAGACATTCTACTTCAAAAGTGAAGTTTCTGTGCATTTCAAGTACAAAACACTGTTCAGATTCTAAATTCTAAAAAATATTTCTCTCTTGTTTTCAAGTGAACTAGAAACTGAACATAAGTTATTTATGAAAACTAAAGACTTACAGTAGACTCTCAATTATTCACACAGACCTGTCAGAAATGCCACTATCTATTCGTCAAAGTAACGATTATGTGCAACTATATATCTAGAGTGTTTGAGTATTTCAAAGATGAAACCAGGCTCTAGTTCTCCAATTATCTTACTACAGTCCTTTAAACATTTTTATTACAAATCCCTCACTTACACAAAATGCATCTTCATTACTACCATTCATGCAACAAGTCCACAAAAGATACTGGGTGGTGACAAAACTTCTCTTTAACATCAGGCTGAACAACAAAGTGTGCGCACATAATACCACTCAAAATAAATGATATTTTACTGTGGTGTTTTTACTGTGCATTTGAAAAATGGTAAAGAAACAGTAACATGCATTGTACGTAATATGACAGAAACTTGAGATAAGACACAACTTGAAGACAAAACTTCTGGACAACAGATTTCACTGACAGAATAGGCAAACTGGCTGTAACACAAACAAAAATACCACTAATTAATAAGCTATCCAAGCAGTTCTAACTTAAAATGTAGCTTATTGAGGTGGCAATCAAATTGCCAACATGAAGACCAAGGAAATACAGTGTTAATATGGTTCAATCAACAAACAGCAAAAAAAGGAATCTGTATGAGACAAAATCCTCCATCACAGTTTTGGCAGCATATGGAGATAATGCAAAAAATAAAGGCAAATGACCTTTCTCATCCTGTATTATGGCACTCAGAAAACTGCAATTTAGGAAGAAAAATTTAAGTGGAAATGTGACAGCTGCAAATGAAATAAATTCTTTCAGAATTCTGTCAAAAGAAGATCCAAGAGACAGTAAAACATTATAAGGCTGACAAAAAATGTCCCCTGTGGAAATTTCCAAACAAAAACATTAGATTTCAAAATGGCAACGGCTATACATTCCTGCAAGTCATACAATGAAAGGGTAATTTATACTGTCCCAACAATGCCAACACTTCACCCCAGATTAAGCTTCATGTAGCCAGAAGATGGGATGGGGAGGGACAGAGAGAGAGTTCACAGAAACTGGAAACTCATGTACAATGTTAATTTCCTTTAGTCAAAACACTGCATAAATGGACAGTATCAAGTTCAAAGCTCTGTTTCCAAATAATTGTGTGTCATAAGAAAGCAGATGTTCTGTTAGTATACACTGAACTTCAGATGGCCCACACACACACACACACACACAAAGTTACTTGATAATGGATAGGGAAAAAGCATGTACTAAGTACTCTGCTGCACTAAATCACATGTACTGGTGCCATTAACTGTCACATATATAACATGGGGATGGCAGATGCTAAGACTGATCACTATAACCAAATCACGAACAATGATATTTCCAGACTATGATGAAAATAAATGCTTGGATTCTTATGAGGAAATAATTTTGGCAGCTAAGTTGCTATCACATAGTTGCAAGAATGTCAAAACTGAGAACACAAAACAGTGATCTGAGACTGCCTGTATGGGTTTAGTTATAATGTAATGACAATCAGTGATATTATCCAGCAAACACATAGCCAGATAAGTGTGATAACAAAGAAACAGCATTGATTCCTGAAAGACAAATCAGCTGCTCATCTGATCTTGAGTGGAATTTATCCCTCAATCACACAGAGTAAAACGATGTAATATTTTACAAATTCATGTTATGTAACATCAGCAAAAATGGTCAAGATAAAAGTCAGTGATTCTATTTTTTAAATACACAAGAACCATTCTGCGATACTGCAAACAGTATTTCCATCAGCTTAAGTATGGCTCTTTTATTGTCTGTGTGCAGCAAACTTCCAAAGTGCATTCCACTGTACTGAGGAACACTAATTTCAAAGCAAAGTTTACAGTACTTGTTATGTGCCATCCCACATTATTTGTGTCATTTATACCTTCCACTATTGTGGATAATCAAGAGTCTCCAGATCATGATTGATGTCTCAACACAAAAACAAGAGAAAGCTATACAATAAAATACAATACAATACTATTCATTGATAAAGATATTTGTTCCTACAGTCTGAACACTAAGCAAACTGCAATCCTAAATTCATGACAGCACCTAGATTTTCAGAGATATTTTTCCACCCCTGATAATTTGTCTGTTGCAAAAGAAGAAATGCAATTCTACATTTCAAAGTACACCCACAGTTGTGTATCTAACACATTTATCTTGAGATTGTGTATCACAATTAGTGGCATAATTCAGCTGCTGAAATTTCCCATGCTATGCGCTATGTATTTGTTTATTTCTTACATTCAAGCGACCCATATTACGTTAAAAAACCTGTTGGATATAGAAATACTTTGACTGAAACAGAACCCTTAAACCATAAGACACTTCACACTATTTCTGAACAAAGTAAAGGATGTTTATCCCACAAGCTTTTCATTTCTTCATTGTGACTGAAACAGACTAACACAAGTTACGTGAATGCAAACGGTGTGAAAACATGAAACCTGCTTGTAACAATTAAGAAATTCACAATGAATTATATATAAATAATAAAATGTTAGGTTAATATTCTTCTCTCACAGTAATTTTAATATGACTTAATATTTGTTAAGGTTAATGCAACAAGTAACCTCTACAGTGAAAAATGCAAAAATCATCATTATGACATTGCACATCTACACGCATAGTGTTGCAGGAATACATGCCATACTGATCTAACTTTCTCCATTGTAGCCTGGTCATTGCGAGCATAAAGAGGATAGGATAGAAACATTTCTGATTTTTTCAGTACATTAATGGTTTGCTTTATCTTTATAGTGTACAGAAACAACAGTAGGCAATGTAATTACCCTCAATTTAAAAAATCCTCTCTTGAATACATACAATCATTTAATGTAATTTACAATCACAGCAGTCCCCACAAAATTACTACTAATGTAGTGGAAAAGAAAAGGAACATGTTTCAAATAAGGGTTCACACAACAATCCCAGCAATGCCTACAAAATTTTACCTTGTGTATTTGTAATGATCAACAAACTGTCTTTCCATACAGAACTTGTAAAATATCATATTTGTTGATGGAAATGCTCAATGGCTAAGGAATTAATTTTACTGCTTGAAATTCTAAATATAAACTCTGCACACATGCATTACGGCAAGAAATATGTAACTTATACAGTAATAATTTAAATTCCTACCCTTCCTCTTGTAGGGAAAATTATCAGGATTAAAGCAGTAATCTCACTTCTGCCATTACTTCTTTAAAGTTTTCACAATTCCACTCTCAGGAAAGGACCGCAAAACTCAACAGCATTCTCCTACCTATTCAAAGATTATAATCACTCTTTATAACTTGACAAAAACCAATTAAAATATATTCATATCTTGGATACAAGAAATGGAAAGCTAAAGAAGTCACTGAACTTATCACAAATGTAGCAAAGAAATATTTCTGTACCTGCATCTAGTATCATCTAGTATTAAGACTGAATGCCCTCAGAACGTGTAAACATGTCATCTCACCAGCTCTAGGAACGGCTCTGTTTCTTTTGCACTTTTATTCAGAACGTAGGCCCTATACATACAATCTATGTCTATTATTATGTACAACTGCTAAAAAAAACCATGCCATGCCTCTGATGAGTCAGATTACACCACAATGCATTTCAAAGTTGTTATTGCTAATAAGCAGAAAATATGCTTTTAATTTATACAAACAGTTGGTACTATGCATGTTTGCAACTGCACTTGAAATCCTTATACTGGAACTTCATTATGTATGTCAATCCCCAGCTATCTGTTTCCAAAACCCACAGTCAAACATGAATTTTACAGTCCACACAATGTAAGTTCCAACACTTGCAATCAACAAACTCAATATAAATGCAGTTACTACAACATCACATCTGGAAATGTTACCAACATCAGTGACAAATTAATGACCTCAAAATATATTTATTACTGCTGGAAAGTAAGAGACACAGTACAGTAAACAATCAACTTGAAATTTCTGGGAAATTATGCACGAGAATTAGAGTCGCCACTTAACCCTCCATCCTTCAGGTAAGTCTTACCACAGATGATTGCTGCTCAAATACAGCCAAATTTTGCTGGGTGGATTACTAGTTGAACCAGTTTAAAATAAGATGACCATGATCAAGGATCAGAGGAGTATACTGTAACAATGTATAAGTACCAAAAGGCTGATTACAGCAGTAACATTTCTTTGCAAGAAAATCGTCTTCACTAACCAACAGCACACTCCAATAACCATCACAACATATCAACAAATATTTGACTATATGCCAGCCTCCCTCGAGGTAAGAATAGGGAATGTGATGTAATAAGTGGCCAATGGAATTGCATTTGTCAGTATACTAACATCCAGACAAAAGACGTATCAGAATTTTCAGCGCTGACTTATACCACTTCCTCTGCTAGTGCTCCAGGCCTTCCACTGCAGCCATGAAAGCACACTTCCCAAGTAATACAAAAGAATTATATTACAAAGACACTGAATTACACCATCCTTATACAGTATATATACTATCTACATTCCCATCAAATTGAGTTTCGCACACAACAATATCTAATTCTTTCAAAATTCAAGACTTAAAGCCCTACTTGGTGTCATTCCCAAATAACTGTAAATGAGAAGTCTTACTTACTAATTAAATATTAAGCAAATCTGATATAGGCTACACCATTTCTCAAGTGGTTGCTCTGAAATAGTGTTCATGACAAAAGTTGTTTAATACAGCAACTTTAAAACACAACAGCACAATGCAACACACAAGACTTCCACAGCTAAAGCTCAAACCTTCACACACACAACAATCTTATACTGCACGTTTTCATCAGCACAAAATTAAGAGCCACTCAACATAAAATTATTACTTGGCATGCAACTGGATTAGCAGTTTACAGACACCTGGTCTGGTGGTGATATGATTTATCAGCAACTTGGTACAGTACTTTCTCTGCAAAGCTGACTTTGCAAGTGTAAATACACCATCATTCTCAGCAACACTCACAATAAAATTCATAAAATACAAGTTATGAAATGAAAACATACTTTTAAGGCAAGATGTTATTGAAATTAAGGTAGAGAAGGTATGCTTTCCAACCATATTTCTTCAGCTGTCCTCTAGTTGCATTAATATTTACTATTACGGATTCTGGTTCCTCCATTATGTTTTCAGTTATAATTGGGTAATCCATGTATATTACATATACACACACATACATACACATACACACACACACACAAACACACTGTATTTTTCCACTACAAACAGATGACAAAATCCTGCTCACAGGAAGTGTCTGGTAATATGTTGCAGTGGCAGTTAATATGCTCACGTGACTGTTCAACATTTGTGTAAACCACAGCGAAGAGATAGGAGTACAGGGTAGGTGCAGGAAGGGGATGGGGGGGTACCACATAACTGCAACTACTATGATCCCATGTCATGCCACACACTGCCATTAGATGACGACGATGAAGATGAGGGTGCATCTCCCATGTAACCTGAAATAAGTCAATGGGTGCATTAACTTCATTGCTCCATCCAATGAAAGATGAGATATGGAATGAATTTTAAGAGTTTGTGCTGAAGCAAAAACATGGTACTAAGATAGACTAATCTTTAAACAACCTGCATTTGCATATGCAACTGCACATAAAAACACCACTAAAATTCATATTATATACGAGTATTTAGGCAACATGGAAATTTGTTGCATTTCTAAGACATGCTGCATAAGCTCTTATTTCATAATTTCACCTTTTTTTGTTCAAATAATATGCATGTCCTTCATAAACCACATGCTAAAATTTACATACCAAACCAGTAGACAAAGTTTAAATGTTGGAGGCTCAAAAATTATACAGCAAGAATATTTATGATGAATATTCACCACCTAATACATTAAGTGTCATTAAATCAAGGAATATAATATGTATGTCTGCCCACCTTATCTGTGACATTAATGAGACGCACAAAATGTAGGTTCAAAAACCTCATAGATATTTACCATCAGACAGAAGTGGACACCAGATTCATCTAGCTCACAAGACTGATGGTGGGCATGATTATGATCCTTAACAACAGAGAGTATCTTAGACAGACGAGCAACTAGAATCTTTACTTTGAATAGTCTATACCATGCAGATTAATTTACAACACAAATCATATTCCTGCGTGTCCACAGTATGTGTTACAATGAAACACCTATTGTCTTGCAGTAAGAATAAACAGTCTCACTTTATTCCATTTATGAAAACAAATCAATTCATACAATGCAATGATAGATTCAATGACTCTTATTCTCATTCTGAGGTCAACAATCACAGGACATGGAAGGATAATTTATGAGTTTTTTTGCCCCCCCCCCTCTCTCTCTCTCTTAATATAAAACAAATCACATATTTCTATCAACTGAAATTTTCTTGTTCAAAAGTTTGTCACTGAAAACTTCAGTCTAGCACAGTAGTTTCATGTACTTGGTTTTTTTTCACCAACCAAATGCAAAATTTCACTTGTTACTACAATGTACTGTTTGAATTTCTAAATATCTATGGTCTCCTCAGAACCCTACTGTAATAGAGGGTCCTCATTTTTTCCACGGTCAACATGTCTTACAAAATATTCCACTTAAAACACACCCTCTTTATGTGGGGTATTACCATCAAAGAGAGAGAATGTAAATATGTGATAATATAAACATGGTAGATATGTACTGTGTCTCTGAAAATAAACAGTAATACGATATATTTGTGAAAAATGTGTCACTGCTTATGTCTGCAAGCTCATTCTAATCAACACCAGCTTCACTGCATTGCACAACTAAACACAAATATTTTAAAATTATGAAAATGCTGTGTACATTCACATTTCCCTCCATTTCCACCAGTGAGTGGGTACAATACACTGCTATTCTTTCTCAACATCAATATGTCAGACAATGACACATGACTGCATCATCAACTTTGCTACAGTGACTTTAATTAATTTACAAACTACAAACTATTTATTATTCATTTAAGGTTCCTGTTTACAGGTGATGTTTTGATAATGACTGTGAATACTGGTAATTGCAGGCAGGTCTCGTTTTATGTGATTTCTTTTTGCACAATATCGCTTTAATGCAACTTGAAAATTTACACCACTTTTTCAAATTTAAGGGATGATTTTCAGTTTAATGCCATTTGGCACAGACAATCCCTGGCTGCACCCATCTTATGCAGCAGGCTAGCAATACGTGATGTCATTGTCACACCATCGGTGACATGTACAGACTGACTACATTGGTGACATAAGCACACAGCTCATGTACGAGGGAAATTCAATAAGTAAGTTACAAATTGTGATTTAAAAGAAACTAATGGTGACAATGACATACAAACAGCATTTATTTTTCAATGTAATCTCCAAACAAATTTAAACACTTGTCCCATCGTTTCACTAGCCCCTGGAAACCTGTGCCATAAAATTCTTGTGGTTGCTGTCTGAACCACATGCACACTGCTCATTCCACCGCGTCATTGTCAGGAAAGCGTTCCCCCGAAAGATGTTGTTTTAGAGGAT
>JGI20166J26741_11174448_pt1 | contig 14231 bp, 12 predicted proteins | sample TergutCu122P5_FD_26741 | JGI IMG/M metagenome (IMG submission 26741)
CTCTCCAAAAGAGCTCGCGCTCTTTTGCGCTGCCTGCTGGCGCTTTGGGGCTTTATCCCATATCGCCGTATGTGTGCTCTTTTTCAGTAGACCCTATGTATCACTCCTTCCCGTCACAGATTTGCGTAACGGTAGTGCGAAAAACGGGGTGACACAAGCGAACCGACCTGCCCTTGTTTAAAGCCATCATACGCGGAGCGGCGGTGCTTGTCAATATATAAAAACTATATACGCGGGATGATTCCAAAATTTTTTCTTGACAGAAAAAGGTTCTTTGTGCTATACTCATTAAAATTCTTACAGTGTGCGGGAGTGCGGCCATGGGCTTTATCCTCACAAATCTGATCAGCCTGCTGGTAGCGATTATTCTGGGAGTAATCGTTCTTATTGGGCTTGCCCAAAAGCCGGCGGCGGAATCAGGACTGTAAGTTGCCATAGAACTATGGCAGAACAGACGATACAAGCAGCTGCCGGTAACTCCTCAAAAGAGTACCGGCTTTTTCTTATTGTAACAGGAGGTGCCATATGGAGCTCACAGGAGCACAGATTCTGGCCCGCAGCCTGATCGAACAGGGGGCCGATATTGTGTTCGGCTACCCGGGCGGACAGGCCATTAATATTTTCGACGCGCTGTGCGAATACGCGGACGAGCTCCGCGTCATTTTGCCCTCCCATGAACAGGGGGGTACCCACGCCGCGGACGGTTACGCCCGGGTGAGCGGAAAGTGCGGCGTGATGATCGCGACCTCCGGCCCCGGCGCGACCAATCTGGTGACCGGCATCGCCAATGCCTATATGGATTCGATCCCGCTGGTGTGTATCACCGGGAATGTGCCCCGGTCTCTGATCGGGAGAGACTCCTTTCAGGAGGTGGACATCTGCGGTGTGACCCTGCCCATCACAAAACACAACTTTTTGGTGGGGGATGTGAGAGAGCTGGCGCGGACGGTTCGCGAGGCCTTCACCATCGCGGTCTCCGGCCGCCCCGGCCCGGTGCTGATCGACATCCCCAAGGACATCACCGCAGAGGCCTGCGCATATGTCCCGGCGGGGCGCTACGAGCCGCGGATAACGCCGGCTCCCAACGCCGCGGGGATCCAAAAGGCGGCGGAGATCCTCGCTCAGGGCGAGCGGCCCCTCATCTTCTGCGGCGGCGGCGTGGTCGGCGCGGGGGCCAGCGAATTGCTTCGCGCGTTTGCGGAACGGCGCGGCATTCCGGTGACTGCGAGCCTGATGGGGCTCACCGCGCTCCCGGCGCGGCACCCGCTGATGCTGGGGATGCTCGGCATGCACGGCACGCCCGTGAGCAATTACGCCGCGGGGGAGTGCGATGTGCTGCTGGCGATCGGCGCCCGCTTCTCCGACCGGGTGGCGGGGGATCGCAGCTGTTTCGCGCCCAACGCGAAGCTGGTTCATCTGGATATCGACGCCTCGGAGTTTGACAAAAATGTCGTCTGCGACCTGAATGTGAGCGGTGACGCCAAGGAGCTCATTGCGCTGCTGGACGCCGCCGCGCCGCCCGTGGGCGAATACGGAGCCTGGTTGGAGGAACTCAGCCGTTTTCGGGCCTCGCACCCCATGCCGGAAGAAAAGGAACCCGGGCGCGCCAACCCGCGCGGGATTGTCCGGGCGGCGGCGGAGTTTGCCGGCGAGGACGCCATTGTCGTCACCGACGTGGGTCAGCACCAGATGTGGACGGCGGAGTATTACCCCTTTGTGAAGCCCCGGAGCCTCATCACCAGCGGCGGTCTCGGCGCCATGGGTTTCGGCATGGGCGCGGCGGTGGGGGCGAAGACGGCGGCGCCGGATCGGCCGGTGCTGCTCTTCACGGGGGACGGCTGCATCCATATGGATGCGGCGGAGCTGGCCACCGCGGTCACGGAGAACCTGCCCTTTGTGACGGTGCTGATGAACAACGGCGTACTCGGTATGGTGCGGCAGTGGCAGAGCATTTTCTTCGGCGGCCGCTACAGCTGCACGACCCTGTACCGGAATACCGACTATTTGAAGCTGGTGGAGGCTTTTGGCGGCCTCGGCTTCCGGGCGGATACGATGGAGGAGGTCAGAGCCGCGCTGAAGGAGGCCTTTGCCTCGAACCGCGTCTGCCTGATCGACTGCCATATCGACCCCGACGAAAAAGTCTTCCCCATGATTCCCGCCGGCAAGTCGGGAAAGGACATCATTTACGGCGAATAACGTTTTTGTTTGTAGGGAACGGATTGATCCGTTCCGCCATATCCGCGCAGAATACGGAACGGATGAATCCGTTCCCTACAGAGAAATGGAGGCGTTTCCATGAATGTGATCAATCCGGCCAATTCCTGGCTGATCTCTATCCTGGTCAACAACCACTTCGGCGTGCTGACGCGGGTGACCGCGCTGTTCAGCCGCCGGGGCTATAACATCGCGTCCCTGTCTGTCGGGGAGACGAACCAGCCGGAATACTCCCGTATCACGATTGAGACGCGCACGGACGGGGCGGCGGTTCGGCAGATCATCAAGCAGCTGCAAAAACTGGAGGACGTCAAGGCGGTGTCCCTGCTGCCCGGCGCGGAGCGGATTGTCCGGGATCTGCTCATCATCAAGCTGGCCGTCACGTTACCCCGGCGGGAGGCGCTGTACCAGGCGCTTTCGGGGTTCAGCTACCAGATCCCCTATCAGGACGAACGCCGAGTAGTGCTGGAATTCACCGGCAGCCCCGAGGACTGCGCCCAGCTCCTGGAGGTTCTCTCCGCATACACCGTCGTCGAGCTCTGCCGCACCGGCATCACGGCGGTCTCCACGCTCAGCGAGCTGTCGGCGCAATAAAGGGCGGACAAACCCCTGTAGGGGCGGCTAATCAGCCGCCCGCGGGCGATTGATAATCGCCCCTACAAAATGCATTTCATCAAATTGTGACAATATTATTGATAAATTTACTGGAGGAAAAAACAATGCCAATGCAACTGTACTATGACGCCGACTGCGACCAGTCCCTGCTGAAAGACAAGACCATCGCCATCATCGGCTACGGCAGCCAGGGCCACGCCCACGCCCAGAACCTAAAAGAGAGCGGCATGAACGTGGTGGTGGGTCTGCTGCCCGAGCTGCCCCACTGGGCTGTCGCCGAGCGGGACGGGCTCAAAGTGATGCGCACCGAGGAGGCCGCCAAGGCCGCCGACATCGTTATGATGCTGGCGCCGGACGAGCTGCAGCCGGCCATCTATCAGGAGAGCATCCTGCCGAACCTGGCGGAGGGCAATATTCTCGCCTTTGCCCACGGTTTCTCCATCCACTTCAATCAGATCATTCCGCCCCCATATGTTGACGTGATCATGGTCGCCCCCAAGGGGCCGGGGCACACGGTGCGCAGCCAGTACCTGGAGGGCAAGGGCGTCCCTTCCCTGATCGCGGTCAAGCAGGACGCCTCAGGGAAGGCCAAGGACTTCGCGCTGGCCTACGCCTCCGGCATCGGGGCCGGAAGGGCCGGTATTTTTGAAACCACCTTCAAAGAGGAGACGGAGACCGACCTCTTCGGCGAGCAGGCGGTGCTCTGCGGCGGCGTCACGGAGCTCATGAAGGCGGGATTTGACACGCTGGTTGAGGCGGGTTACGCGCCGGAGATGGCGTATTTTGAGTGCGTCCATGAGATGAAGCTCATCGTCGATCTCATCAACAGCGGCGGTTTTGCCCAGATGCGCGACTCCATCAGCAATACGGCGGAGTACGGCGACTACGTGACCGGCAGCCGCATCATCACCGAGGACACCCGGCGCGAGATGAAGAAGGTGCTCAGCGAGATTCAGCGCGGCAAGTTTGCCAGCAATTGGATTCAGGAGAACCGGGCCGGCGGGCAGGCCAACTTCCTGGCCATGCGCGCCGTCGAGGCCGCCCACCCTGTGGAGGTCGTCGGCGCGAAGCTGCGCGGCATGATGTCCTGGCTGAAGAAATAGGCAGACTGTAGAGGTCGGCGTTTTCGACGACCCGTCCCGTCATTGCGAGGAACGCGAATCGCAGATTCGCGTGACGAAGCAATCCAGTGGACGCACATTTCTGGGTTGCTTCGCTTCGCTCGCAATGACGGTCTGGTAAATTTGTAGGGGTCGGCGTCCTCGACGACCCGCAAAGGAGAATCCATATGAACCGTCCCAGTGATAACGTATTCAAAGGCGCCCAGCGCGCGCCGCACCGCTCGCTGTTTTATGCCCTCGGTTTTACCGAGGAGGAGATGCGCCGCCCGCTGATCGGCGTGGCGTCGGCGTTCAGCGAGATCGTGCCGGGGCACATGCACCTGGATAAAATCGCGGAAGCTGTCAAGAGCGGGGTGCGCCTGGCGGGGGGAACGCCCGTGCTCTTCCCGGTGATCGGCGTGTGCGATGGCATCGCCATGGGCCATGCGGGGATGAACTACTCCCTGCCCTCCCGGGATCTGATCGCCGACTCGGTGGAGACTATGGCCCTGGCCCACTGCTTTGACGCGCTGGTGCTCATCCCCAACTGTGACAAGATCGTGCCCGCCATGCTGATGGCGGCGGCGCGGCTCAATATTCCGGCGATTGTCTGCAGCGGCGGGCCCATGCTGGCGGGCCGGCGCGGGGGCGCGGGCCTGAGCCTCTCCAACATGTTCGAGGCCGTGGGGGCCTATGGGGCCGGAACCATGGACGCCGAGACCCTCTGTGACTATGAGAAGACCGTCTGTCCCACCTGTGGCAGCTGTTCGGGGATGTTCACCGCCAACAGCATGAACTGCCTCTGCGAGGCGGTCGGCATGGCGCTGCCCGGCAACGGGAGCGTCCCCGCCGTCAGCGCGGAGCGCATTCGCCTGGCCAAGGAGAGCGGGCGGATGATCATGGCCCTGCTGGAGAAAAATATCCGCCCCCGGGACATCATGACGCCGGCGGCCTTTGAGAACGCGCTGGCGGTCGATATGGCCCTGGGCTGCTCGACCAACACCGCGCTGCACCTGCCCGCGATTGCCCGTGAGGCGGGTGCGGACATCTCCCTCTCCATGATAAACGAGATCAGCGCGCGCACGCCGAATCTCTGCCACCTGAGCCCCGCCGGGCCCCACTTCATGGAGGATCTCTACGCTGCCGGCGGCGTGCCGGCGGTGATGGGCGAGCTGCTGCGCAAAAATCTGCTCGACGGCGCATTGATTACCGTCTCCGGAAAGACCGTGGCGGAGAACCTCAAAACCGCGCCAAAGCCGGACGGCGTGGTGGTGCACAGCGCGGACGAGCCCTACAGCGAGACGGGCGGCCTGGCGGCGCTGTTCGGCAATATTGCGCCGGAGGGCAGCATCGTGAAGCGCTCGGCCATGGATCCGTCCATGCTGACGCGCACCTTTACCGCGCGGGTGTTCGACGGGGAGGACGCGGCGAACGCGGCCATCTTCGGGCGGGAGATCAAACCCGGAGACATGGTCGTCATCCGCTATGAGGGGCCGCTGGGCGGCCCGGGAATGCGGGAGATGCTGGGCCCGACTTCGGCCCTGGCGGGCATGGGCCTGGACAAAGAGGTGTCCCTCATCACCGACGGGCGCTTCTCCGGCGCGACCCGCGGCGCGGCCATCGGACACGCGGCCCCGGAGGCGGCCTGCGGCGGGCCGATCGCCCTCCTGCGGGACGGGGATCTGGTCGCGGTAGACGTTCCGAACAACAGCATTAACGCCTTGGTCTCCGGCGAGGAACTGGAGCGACGGAGGGCGGAGTTCGTTCCGCCGCCGGAAAAACCGCTGACCGGCTGGCTTCAAAAATACCGCGAGCTGTTAAAAATGAATCTCATAAAGGGGGATGTCTGAGTTGCGGCACATCAGAATCTTTGACACCACATTGCGGGACGGCGAACAGTCTCCGGGCTGCTCTATGAACCTGCAGGAGAAGCTGGAGGTGGCCGCCCGGCTGGAGGCCCTGAAAGTGGACGTGATCGAGGCCGGCTTTGCCATCTCTTCGCCGGACGATTTCGAGGCGGTGAAGGCCATCGCTGGCATGGTGCGCGGCTGCTATGTCGGCAGCCTTGCCCGGGCGACAGAGAAGGACATCGATCGGGCCTGGGAGGCCGTGCAGGGCGCCGAAAAACCATTTATTCACGTTTTTCTGGCCAGCTCGCCCATCCACATGGAGTATAAGCTCAAAATGACGCCGGAGCAGGTGCTTGACCGCGCCGTGTCCTCGGTGGCATACGCCAGGGTGCGCTGCGCCGATGTCGAGTTCTCCGCCGAGGACGCCACCCGCAGCGACTGGGATTTTCTCGCAAAACTCTATTCGGCGGTCATCGCGGCGGGGGCCACGGTGATCAATGTACCCGATACGGTGGGCTATACGACTCCCCAGGAGATGTTTGACCTCATCGCGTACTTAAAGGCGAACGTGGCGGGCATTGGCGGCGTCGAGCTGAGTGTCCACTGCCACAACGACCTGGGTATGGCCGTGGCCAACTCTCTGGCCGCGGTCAAGGCCGGGGCCACGCAGGTGGAGTGCACCGTCAACGGCATCGGCGAGCGGGCGGGCAACGCCGCGCTGGAGGAGATCGTCATGGCGCTGCACACCAAGCGGGAGTATTACGGCGCCGAGACCGGCGTTGAAACGCGGCAGCTCTATCGTGCGAGTAAGACGCTGTCCGGCATCATTGGCGTGACGCCGACGCCGAACAAGCCCGTCATCGGGGCCAACGCCTTCGCCCACGAGGCGGGCATCCACCAGCACGGCGTTTTAGCCAACCGGCTCACCTACGAGATCATGCGGCCGGAGGACATCGGCATTCCGGCGAACAAGATGGTGCTGGGCAAGCACAGCGGCCGCCACGCCTTCGAGGATCGGCTCCAGTCCCTGGGCTTCTCCCTGAGCGCGGAGGACTTAAACGCCGCCTTTGAGCAGTTTAAGAAGCTGGCAGACCGCAAGAAGGTCGTGAGCGATGACGACATCGCGGCCCTCATCAGCGACCGCTCCGTGGAGATCGGAGACGGCTACCAGATCGTGCGCTTTATCGTGAACTCCGGCAGCACGGTGCCGGCCACGGCGGCGGTCCGCCTGAGCCGGGGAGAAGAGGAGCGCGAGGACGTCAGTCTCGGCGACGGGCCCATCAACGCCGCCTTCAACGCCATCAACCGCATTGTGGACGGCGCATTTGCGCTGGAGGGCTTTTCCATCCGCTCGGTCACCGAGGGGGAGGACGCCCTGGGTGAGGCGGTGGTCAAACTGGGCCGCGGCGGAGAGACTGTCACGGGCCGGGGCCTGTCCACGGACATCATCGAGGCCAGTATCAAGGCCTATGTCAACGGGGTCAATAAACTGATGGCGCGGAAATAATTTCCCATGTGTAGGGGGCGGCGTCCTCGACGTCCCGCGTCCGTTGAAATGTCAAAGAATAGCGGGACGTCCGGGAGGCCGTCCCCTACAGTTGGAGAATGAAAATGAAATACATCGAAATCTTCGACTCCACGCTGCGGGACGGGGCCCAGGGGGAGGGGATCCAGTTTTCCCTCGTGGATAAGCTGGAGATCGTCCGGGCGCTGGACGCGCTGGGCGTAGCCTATATCGAGGCCGGAAACCCGGGTTCCAACAAGAAGGACATGGCCTTTTTTGAGGAGATGCGCAGTGTCCCCCTCCAAAACGCAAAATTGGTGGCCTTCGGCGCGACCCGGCGCCGGGGGATCGAAGCGGCGGACGACCCCAACTGCCGGTCGCTTTTGGCGGCCGGAACCCCCTGCGTCTGCGTCTTCGGCAAGAGCTGGACGCTGCATGTGACGGAAGTGCTGCGCGCCACGCTCGAGGAAAATCTGGAGATGGTGCGGGACACGGTGCGCTTTTTCAAAGACGCCGGGAAAGAGGTCATCTTCGATGCCGAGCACTTCTTCGACGGCTATAAGGCCGACCCCGGCTACGCCCTCTCCGTGCTTGCCGCCGCGGCCAACGGCGGAGCGGACTGCCTGTGCCTCTGCGACACCAACGGCGGCTGCTTTCCGGACGAGATTTACGAGATGGTCTCCAAGGTTGTCGCGCGCTTCCCGGAGCCCATGCGCGTCGGCATCCACTGCCACAGGGACACCGGCAACGCGGAGGCCAACTCTGTCATGGCGGTAAAGGCGGGAGCTGTGCAGGTGCAGGGCGTCTACGCCGGGTTTGGCGAGCGCTGCGGCAACGCCGCGCTGACTACCGTCATCCCCAACCTGCAGCTTAAACTGGGCTGTCTCTGCATTCCGCCGGAGAATATGGGCCTGCTCACCGAGACCGCCCGGCGCATCTGCGAGATCGCCAACATCAATCCCGACGCCCAGGCCCCCTATGTGGGCAGCAGCGCTTTTACCCACAAGGCGGGGATGCACATCGACGGCGTCTCCAAGAATTCCATATCCTATGAGCACGTCTCCCCGGAGCTGGTGGGCAATGAGCGGCGCTTTTTGATGAGCGAGGTGGCGGGGCGCGGCGCGCTCCTGGCCGCTTTGCGGAAGGTCGCGCCCGAACTGGACAAGAACGCGCCGGAGGCGACGCAGCTCGTGGAGCTCCTCAAGCAGATGGAGTTTGAGGGCTATCAGTTCGAGGCGGCGGAGGCCAGCTTTGAGCTGCTCGTCCGCCGGCGCCTCGGCCAAAAGCCCCACTTCTTTGACCTCCAAAGCTACCGCGTCCTGAACGAGCAGGACAGCGGCTGCACGGCGGTGGTCAAACTCAGCGTGGACGGGAGAACAAAGCTCTCCGCCGCCGAGGGGGACGGCCCTGTCCACGCCATGGACGTGGCGCTGCGGAAAGCGCTGGAGGGATTTTACCCCTGCCTGCGGAAGATGCGCCTGATCGACTACAAGGTGCGCGTGCTGGAGAGCCGGGACGCCACCGCCGCGAAGGTGCGGGTTTTAATCCAGTCCACCGACGGGGCGGACATCTGGACCACCATCGGCGTCTCCGCCAATATTATCGAGGCGTCCTGGGCCGCGCTGACCGATTCGATCGAGTGCAAGCTGATTAAGGAACAGGGGGTCTGAGATCAGTTGAACAGCGTTGAAAGAGTCAGCAACAGGCTGGCGGGGCTGCCGGTCGACAGAATTCCAAACCTGAACATCCTGATGCAGTTCGCGGCCCGGTACATCGGCATTCCGTACGGGAAATACTGTACCGATTATCGCTGTCTGGTGGAGGGGAACATCCGGTGCTGCCGGGATTTTGGCATCGACATGGTAAGCGCCATCTCCGACCCGTTTCGCGAGACGTCCGGGTTCGGAGGAAAAGTTGTAATCAACCTCGACGATGTCCCCTCATGTCCGGAGCCCCTTATAAAAGATTACGCCGATTTGGGGCGGCTCAGGCCGGTCAATCCCTGCGCGTCCGAACGGATGGCTGATAGAATAAAGGCGATTTCGCTGTATCAGGAGACTTGCGGCGCGGAGTTTCCCGTTTTGGGGTGGGTAGAAGGGCCGTTCGCCGAGGCGGCTGACCTGCGGGGCGTCGGTAACCTGATGTTTGACATCTACGATGAGCCTGAATTTGTGCGTGAACTGTTGGCGGTCTGCCTGGAGCAGGGCGTCTTGTTTGCCAAAGAGCAGGCGGCGGCGGGCGCGGCGTATATAGGGATCGGGGACGCTGCGGCGTCGCTCGTAAGTCCGCAAATCTACGAGGAATTTGTTCTGCCCATGGAAAAAATACTGATCAATGAAATCCATGCGAAAGGCGCCAAGGTAAAACTCCATATTTGCGGCAATACAAGCGCACTTCTCGAGTCTATGGCGACCACCGGTGCGGATATCATCGATATCGATTATCCGGTGGATTTACAGGCCGCGATGGATACGCTCAGCGAAAGAGCCCTGGTCTGCGGCAATTTTGATCCTGTGAGGATACTCCTGCGCGGCACACCGGAGACGGTCAGAGAGAGCGTAAAAAAATGTGTGGGGATCGGAAAGAATCGGCTCATTGTGAGCGCCGGCTGCGAGGTGCCGAAATTTACGCCCGCCGAGAACCTGAAAGCGGTCGCGGAGGCTTTGCTGTATCCAATCGCGTGAATGCGACAAAATATCTCTAAAATAAGGAGGACGAACCATGGGCATGACCATGAGCCAAAAGATTCTGGCCGCTCACGCGGGGCTCGACCGCGTGACCCCGGGACAGCTCATCCGGGCCAGACTCGATCTGGTGCTGGGCAACGACATCACGGCGCCGGTCGCGGTCAACGAGTACCGCAAGGCGGGTTTCGGCCCCGTGTTTGACAAGGACAAGATCGCGCTGGTGCTGGATCACTTCACGCCGAACAAGGACATCAAGGCGGCGGAACAGAGCAAACAGATTCGGGAATTCGCCCGGGAAAAAGGCATCACCCATTTTTACGACGTGGGGGAGGTGGGCGTTGAGCACGCGCTTTTGCCGGAGAAGGGCCTGGTCGCCCCCGGCGAGCTCATCATCGGCGCGGACTCCCACACCTGCACCTACGGCGCGCTCGGCGCGTTTTCCACCGGCGTCGGCAGCACGGACATGGCCGCCGGCATGGCCAAAGGCATCGCCTGGTTCAAGGTGCCGGAGGCCATCCGCTTTGAGCTGACGGGTATGCTAAAACCCTGGGTGTCCGGTAAGGACGTGATTTTGCACATCATCGGCAAAATCGGCGTGGACGGCGCGCTCTACCGCTCCATGGAGTTTAGTGGCGACGGCGTGGCGGAGCTCAGTGTGGACGACCGGCTGTGCATGGCCAATATGGCCATCGAAGCCGGCGCGAAGAACGGCATCTTCCCGGTGGACGACATCACCCGCGCCTATGTGGACGCGCGCGTGAGCCGGCCCTATACGGTCTACGCCGCCGACCCGGACGCGAACTATGAGCAGATCATCCCGATCGACTTGTCTCAGATTAAGCCCACAGTGGCCTTTCCGCATCTGCCCGAAAATACCCGTACTGTAGACGAGGCCGGGGACATCGCCGTCGATCAGGTCATCATCGGCTCCTGCACCAACGGGCGGCTCGAAGATTTGCGCGTCGCGGCCGAGGTGCTCCGGGGAAGGAAAGTGTCGCCTGACGTGCGCACGATCATCATCCCGGCGACGCAGCTCATTTACCGCCAGGCGATGGACGAGGGCCTGTTTACCGTCTTTCTCGACGCGGGCTGCGCCATTTCGACGCCCACCTGCGGCCCCTGCCTCGGCGGGCACATGGGCATTCTCGCCAGGGGAGAGCGCGCCGTGGCCACGACGAACCGGAACTTTGTGGGCCGCATGGGCCATCCGGAGAGCGAGGTCTATCTGGCGAGTCCGGCGGTGGCCGCCGCCACGGCGGTACTGGGCCGCATCGCCTCGCCGGAGGAATTGGATCTGTAGGGAACGTATGGATGCGTTCCTCAATCGGAACGGATAAATCCGTTCCCTACAAGGAGGTAATCCCACATGCCAAAGGTATTAAAATACGGCGACAACGTCGATACGGACGTCATTATCCCCGCGCGCTACTTAAACTCCTCCGATCCCGCGGAGCTCGCGGCGCACTGCATGGAGGACATCGACCCCGATTTTCACAAAAAAGTCCGCCCCTCCGACGTGATCGTAGGCGGCAAAAACTTCGGCTGCGGCTCCTCCCGGGAGCACGCGCCCCTGGCCATCAAGACCGCCGGCGTCTCGGCGGTGATCGCGGAGACCTTTGCCCGCATCTTCTACCGCAACGCGCTCAACATCGGCCTGCCGATTTTGGAGTGCCCCGCCGCGTCCGAAGGCTTGCGTGACGGCGACGAGGTGGAGATTGACCTCAAGACCGGAGAGATCAGAAACCTCACGAAAAACGAGCGCTATCAGGCCGCGCCCTTTCCGGAGTTCATCCGGGAGATCATCGGCGCGGGCGGATTGCTGGAGGCCCTGAAGCGGGAGGACGGCCATGGAGTTTGACATCGCGGTCATCCCCGGCGACGGCATCGGCCCGGAGATCACGGGGGAGGCCGTCAAATCGCTGGAGGCCGTCGGCCGAAAATTCGGCCACGGGTTCTCCTTCCAATACGTGGACATGGGCGGCTGCGCGATCGACAAATACGGCGTGCCCCTGCCGGAGGAGACCCTGAACATCTGCCGAGAAAGCGACAGCGTGCTGCTGGGCGCCGTAGGCGGCCCCAAGTGGGACACGCTCCCCGGTTCTCTGCGCCCGGAGGCGGGACTGCTCGGCATCCGCGCTGGCTTGGGGCTCTACGCCAACCTGCGCCCCGCCGTGCTGTATCGCGCCCTGAAGGGCGCCTGCCCGCTGAAGCCGGAGCTCACCGACGACGGCTTTGACATTTTATTTGTCCGCGAGCTCACCGGCGGGATGTATTTCGGCGCGCGGGGCCGGAAAAAGACCGACGGGGGCGAGGCCGCCTTCGACACGGAGCAGTACAGCGTCTTTGAGATCGAGCGCATCGGGCGCGTGGCCTTCAATTTGGCCCGGCAGCGGGGCAAAAAACTCTGCAGTGTGGACAAGGCCAACGTGCTGGAGAGCTCCCGCCTCTGGCGGGAGACGATCCACCGGCTCAAAGAGGAGTACCCCGATGTGGCCTGCACCGACATGCTGGTGGACAACGCCGCCATGCAGCTGGTGCGGAATCCCGGGCAGTTTGACGTCATCGTCACCTCCAACATGTTTGGGGACATCCTCTCCGACGAGGCCAGCATGATCACCGGCTCCATCGGGATGCTGCCCTCCGCCAGCCTGGGAGAGGGCTCCTTCGGCCTCTACGAGCCGATCCACGGCTCCGCCCCCGACATCGCCGGACAGAACAGGGCCAACCCCATCGCCACGATTCTCTCCGCCGCCATGCTGCTGCGCGTCTCCCTGAAGCTGGAGGCGGAGGCGGACGCGCTGGAGCGCGCGGTGCAGAAGGTGCTGGACAGCGGCCTGCGGACAGCCGACATCATGAGCGAGGGCTGCACAGTTCTGGGTACCGCCGAGATGGGGGCGGCCGTCCGCGCGGCGCTGGACGAAGGTTAAATAGGCGAGGGTTAAATAGAGTTGTCCGGAGATCAAATTGCTCTGTCACCCTGATTGCTCTGTCACCCTGAGCGCAGCGAAGGGTCTGAAAACAAAGATTCTTCGCTGCGTTCAGAATGACGAATGACCGTTGTTGGACAAATCTCTATAGAAAGGATTTGCCTCTATGGGCAGCATCCTCCATTTTTTTATGAACCTGAACACCTCGCTCCCGGACTTTGTCGGAGCGCATGGCTGGCTGGTCTATCCGCTCCTGTTTTTGATCATCTTTTGTGAGACGGGGCTGGTCGTCACGCCATTTTTGCCGGGGGACTCGATCATCTTTGCCGCCGCCGCGCTCTGTCCCCGCGGAAAACTGGACATTTTTTTGCTGTTCTTTGTCCTGGTCATCGCCGCGATTCTCGGCAACACGACCAACTATTTCATCGGCCGGGCTCTGGCGAACCTGCTGAAAAACAAAGACAAACTGCGATTTATCAAGCGGCAGTACATCACGGATACGCAGCGTTTTTTTGACAAATACGGCAAAAAGACGATTGTGATCACACGCTTTATCCCCTTTGTCCGCACCTTTGCGCCCTTTGTCGCCGGGGCCGGACGCATGAAATTCCCGGACTTCTCGGTCTATAATTGCGCGGGCGGGATCCTGTGGGTGGCATTATTTTCGGCGCTCGGCTACCTGTTTGGCAACATCCCCATCGTCCAGGAGTATTATGACCTCGTCATCATCGGCATCGTGTGCATCTCGGTGCTGCCAATTGTGATCACAAAGGCGGTCTCCGTCATCAGGCGCCGCCGCGCGGCAAAGAAAAAAGCAGAGTAAACACATTTTTCTTGTACTCGATCAGTCCCTCCCGCTTCATTTTCATGAGCGCGTGGGACAGGGCGCTGCGCTCCACACAGAGATATTCCGCGAGTTCCTCCCGGTTAAACGGGACGGTGACCGTCCGCCCCTGCCCGGACGCGAGGGCCCCCAGATAGAGCAGGACTTTATCGCGGATGGATTTTGCGGCCAGCAGTTCCATTCTGTCCTGCAGCTGCAGATTTTTGACCGCGACCAGGTTGAGCATGTTTTCCACCAGCTTTTGGTGATAGGAGCAGGCGCTGGGGCAAGTGTGGAGGATGCGGTCAAAGCGGAGGAGCAGAACCTTTGCGCTCTCGCTCGCCAGCACCGTGACGGGGCTCTCCGCGACGCCCGCGCAGCACAGCGCCTCCGCGAAGAGTTCGCCCGGCGCGGCGGCGGCGATCAGCGCGCGGCTGCCGTTGCAGTCCTCCCGGACGATGTGCAGCAGGCCCGCAAGCACCACGCCGATATGCGCGGGTTTTTCGCCCGC
>JGI20166J26741_11175559_pt1 | contig 14231 bp, 15 predicted proteins | sample TergutCu122P5_FD_26741 | JGI IMG/M metagenome (IMG submission 26741)
AGTGCCTTCATCTCCCTCACACTCACCCCTAACATCCCCATCCCCTTCACTGCCATTCCACAACATATCACCACCAATCCCATTCACTGCACTGCACATACAGCACTTCCTAAAACCCTTCACAGTCACTTCTGGTGAGATGCACTGCCATGCTGTTGTGATCCACATCAACTAAATAAAGCATTTATATTTCTTGGTTTATAAACTTACTTGAAACCATGAAAAAGATTCACAATTTTCTCCACAGACAGTGTTAGTGGTGTTATGAACTTTAAACACATGTGTTCTGCTCTCTTGTGTTGTGTCTGTCTGCTCAGTCATTATTCTTTTTATGGTTATCAAGTTGTGGATTTGTCCAGGTGTTATATTTGAATGTTGTAGTTAATTTTTAATTTTTCAACAGCCATTTTCCTGTTACTACCCTTGGACCAGAGCTGTTCTCAGATACATATCTTAACAAGTCTACTGTTACCAGGGTGCCCAATGACTGAGAACAGCTTGTTCTTGGGGTCTATCAAGTTAGGTGCTTCTTTACCTGAATATGGAAGCAGAGCTTCTTAAAAAAATGAGGCGACGTCCAAAAACCATGATTATGTCAGTTAACTCTGGCCATGCTCTGTTGCCTTCACATGATGATTTGGCTATGCAGACCTTGGTTTGGCTCTGAATGGTCTGGTTCAGAGTAATCCGGTTCAGGGGGGGGATCTGGTTCAGCACTTCACACACGAATTTAAGACAACCTCACGTGTTTAAATAAGCACCACCTCTAAGGGAAAAACCTCGTCTTGCATTGCAGTACATACGGTATGTATCAACTGAAGATGGTAACTTAAGACCAAGACATCTCCCATATACATTACAAAAAAAAACACTAATTGTGATTGAAGGCTTCTTTCCTTATATTTGTTACTGCAGACGTGTAGAAGGTCGGTCACAACACAATTATCACAAAAAGTACTTAATGTATGTTGCAGGTATGACACACAAACACACACACACACACAAGTATATCCAGAAGGCTGACTGGCATTAATGTGGTAAACCGGATGATACTGAACTGTCTGTAACAGTTCTGAGGATAGAACAAAGACTGAAGAGGCAATGTGTCTTTGACATACACAGACATACAGACATTACAGCCAATTCTATACACAAACTTTCAACTACTAGTGCAAGCAGACACTCATGAACAAAAGTATACCAGTGCAAATGGACCACCATGGTAACAATATGATGGTTCCTGATATTCTAGTACTGATTTGGCGGGCAAATCAATCGTAAATTTCACGGCATTAAACCTGTTACTTTCATTCTACTGACATCATTACCGCTGTAATTCACTTATTCTCAATGTTTTAATAAAGCTATGTACACGTGATATTACTCACTGCATTAGGAACTGTTTTGCTGACTTCTGAAGCACTGGGTGTTTTTGAAGGCTCATCCCTATTAGCCCAGTTCTTCTTCTCTGTAAATAAATGTCAACAGTTTCAGCAATGTGAAGAACCAGCTCAATTTAACAGCTCAGTACAATCAGCAGGCCAAAAACAGGTAAAAGAAGCATGTGTGTGACTTTCACATAATTACAAATTACCAAACAACAGAACTGCTTATATCATCCCCTTCTGAACTCTGTCATCCATGAATGTATGCTCACTCAGTTACTGCAGTGGAACCTACAAATGCTCTCTGCTCAGTTACTGTAACTCTGACTTCTTGCAAAATTTAATGTACACATGCAGTTCTGTCCTCTCAGACATCAGTAAATTGATATGTGACATGAACACTCCTGCTTCAACACTGCCCATGCAGCAATGGAATAAGTAGTAAAATGTAAGAACGTGCAATAGCACATCATGATGTTTGTTCCAATCATTTGTGTGTGGTTCAGCTTATCCAAAATACGAATTTGGTTTCAATACTTCTTTAACACAACCTGTATGACCTCAAACCCGAATACAAAATTCAAGAAAAGGTGACCATGGGAGATAAATACTGCCAATGATGAAACAGTATCAGTGTTACAGAATACTTTGCATCTGAAGTCTTGTATATAACACCCACAGAACTACAATTGGGAAATAATATCTCTGTAAATGGCGATAGCTGAATGCAGGAACAATGGAGCACTGGGAGATTCGCAGTTCTCACAGCTGAGGATTCGAGTCTCTGGCTTGTGAGGCTGTGTTGGGTAACTAAACTGGTGCCAGCCTGTGTTGGGTAACTAGTGCCAGGACACTACAGTCCCTCAAACCACTTCAACTACTCTTCCGAAAACTCAGTGTCACATCCCACAAGACATGCAAATCTTAGAAGATGGAATGGGTATATAAAGTCAAAGGGAAGTGCTTGCTTATATCATAAAATCATAACCTACAAACACATAAATATATAAATAAATAAATAAATAAATAATAATAATAATAATATTATTATTATTATTATTATTATTATCATCATCATCATCATCATACAGCAGCAGCAGCAACAATGGTGGTCATGGTGGTGAAGAGAAATCTCACTGCTATCAAAACAACATTTATTGTACAGCACAGGTTCATAGACTTTCTCACTGGCATACCACTGAACAAAAGTTTTTGAAATTTTTATCCTTTACCAAACTAAAGGTCACATACCAGTACACAATGGCTGGCATACCAGTAGTGGTTCACATACTACTGTTTGTAAACCATGCTATAAAGCATTATGTTCATTCATACACAGGGACGAGAGAGAGAACCAGTTGCATAAGTGATCATTGTAACAACGTGCAGTGTGATATAAACCAAGACAACACAACAATAACCATGAGAGGAGACAAAATGCCCACAAATGAGCAGTCAAAGGGCACAATGTCAAGAGTGGCAATGTAAAAGATACTGGAATGAAGTGCCCATCTGTACACAGAACTGTAACTGTTTGGTACGGAACTATTCACCGGGTATACACAGCCATCAGATTGCAACATGATACAAAATATTTTGAACACTTTTGTGGAACTTTCAAATTACAGAAAATTACACCACATACATCACTTCAGTATATTTATTCTCACTCAAGGTCACTCTACCTGACAGGCCATACAACAAAGTAACATAACAAGTGCTAATTTTTAATTAATTAATTTTAAAAAATTTTAATAACTGGTAAATGGCACCTGGCTCCATCAGTCACCGCAACACACAGTCTGACACCCCCCACGCCTGTCACATATCCTTTCTATTCTCTCGATTTTGCCTGTTGTGATTTCCTGTTTCCTGACTGAAAGGAAAACTTCAAGCCAAGTTCCAAGTATTTTACTTAAGACACACAAAAGTAACTAACAGCCTGTCTGAAGGTTCGTCATGCTGCCAGAAGTACAACAGTCAGACTACTTGGTCACAAACAGACTATTCTGAAGGGGGTTAATTCCATAAGTGTCTAAGAACTTATATATACTGCATATATTACTGAATCAGTCTAAAGATTTTTTAATTGGTCTTCACACATTGAAGAGTTATCTGTTCCATCTCCAAGTTTTTATATTTCACTTCCGTTTCCATAAAAATTAGGGTAAAGGTAAAGGTAAACTTGGTCCCTGTCCACACCATAAAAGCATACAACACAGCAGAAGTACAGCTGTACTCAATCTTGACCTCGAAGCTACGTGTAACAGAGTGGTCCACATCACACCCCAACCACTTTATCCCTGAGGAAGAACCCCAGTACCCACTTAATATGAGGAAGGGTGGGCCCCAGAGCCCATCTTTTGCCCCCACCACAATCCACCCAGTTACTATACTGATTGTGTTATCCGGCACCAACAGAAATTTAAGCAGCATTATAAAACACACTTAATACTACAGCAGGTTTACAAGGTCCATGCAATATTATCTGAATCAACCCCTCTGAAGTCAGTACACATTCACACTTCATGTACACTCATGCCATTAATACAGGAAAACTAAACATTTACATGTACTAATGTATACTTACCTTCCTCTTTATCATTACTATCATTATCACTAGAGGTTTCAGAATCATCTGTGGATTCGCTCGAGTCACTTGTAGTTTCTTGATTTTCTACAGCAGCATGCAAACAAGAGAACTATATAAAACCCTCGTATACAATGTCAGTCATGGATGCAGGTACAGCTACAATGCCTATCTTGAAACTCTCATGACTACAGTATCTACATTTACCCTACATACACATGTCACAAGATTCAATATGTCTTCTCCAAACTGATACTTACTTGAAAATTCCCAGCGTAATCCCAAATGATCTGAAAAGTCACATACAAAAACAAGCAAATGTGCCAGAATGAAGCAAACAGCAGTATAAATGTACTGTCTTTATGTTCATACATTCACTCTGTCACAGATTCAAGTCCTCTGGGATGTGCCGCTGTGTCATTGGGTGGGCAGTTCGCAGCATTCTGGGGCATTATGGTGCTGTCAGAACATCAGGAACTTCTTGCCCTGTGACACAGTGGCACATTCCAGAGCACACAAATCTTGCACACACAGCACAGCGCTATTTGAAGTAAGGACCAGTGTTCCCTCCTTGCATGGTCAATGAAGATGAAACATGGTTTTGTTAATTCACCCCAACACCCACGGCAGCAAAGATGGAGCAGAAACACATCATACAGCCCCCAAAAAAGCAAAAGATGCAGACTGATAGTGTGTTTATGTTCTGACAGCCTTTTGGGACACACAGAGTGGCAGCAAATACACAGTGTACTGCACAACACTGCAGTGCCTGAATATTGCCACTTAAGTGTAGTTTCATGGCCTGCTCAGGAAGAAAGTAATTTTTCTTCCACATAGCCCATGTCACATCAAAACTGCTGGGAGCAGTTCTGATGGAAATATCATGCCCAACCACAACATAACCAACAGTCTGCACATAGTGACTTCCACCCATTCAGACCACAGAATTGGAAAATAGTCATAATGTGGTGACAGGATCAGATAAGCAAACAGGTATGAACACATAATGAGCTCTTACAGGGAAAAAATATTGAGGTATCCTGCTGGAATGTCATGGTTACTCTGGCAATTACATGGAAAAAGAGTGTGTTCATCAATTAATACTTTTCTTTTGAACACCCCTGTCACATCAGTAATACAAATGTAATGTATTCATGCACACTCCTGCTGAAAATCCCTAATAAATTTGGGTACAGAATATTTTAAACTTAAATATAATGCATTCTAAATGGCTATAAAATTGTGAAACATTGCGGTTTCCACGCTAGTTTTGCTGGTGATTCAGGTTGCCTGAGATGTGACACTGTGATGCTGTGTGTTTCCCATTGTTTCCATGGAATGTAGTACATTAAATTCAAGGGATGGAGGGCCCAAGGGTGTCCAAGAAGAATGCCCAATGGAGGAGACAAGTGGAGATATATTGGTCTGTTGTCTGGTTGGTGAAGGCTAGAAAAGCATGGTGAACCAAACAGCAGGAGATGTGGGTGGGGTCTGAAGTGTGGGAACCCCAAAAGAGCTGTACTAGATGTACAGTGAAGGCGCTGAACACTGGCCAGTAACCAACCTGGGGGCAGGGTTCCCAATACTGCACCCCTCCTTCCTCAGCACTGCTTCCCCTCACCTGGAGCAATCCCATAACCCTTGGTGCCCCAGTGGAAGTCACATCATGCCCAAACACTCAATCCCTTCTATCAACAATTAACTTGCCCTGAACTGTTTCAGGGTCCTTAACTAACTAACTAACTAAACTAAACTAACTAAACTGACTAAACCAACCTACCAACCAACTCCATGGACCATAGTCCTTCTTGAGGTGCTAACAGGTTCTCAGCTAGCCAAGAAATTCCCTGCATTTTACGGAACCCACAGGTTCATTACCACATTCACAAGAGCCTGCCACCATTCACTGATCCAGTCCACACCCACCATCGCACTTCTTAATGATCCATTTTAATATTACTCTCCCATTTATGCCTGGATCTTCAATTGGGCTCTTTCCCTCATCAGATTTCTTCACCAAAACCCTGTATGCACCCCCCCCCGCAATACATTCTACATGCCCCACCCATCTCATTCTTCTTGATTCAGTCACCCAAATAATATGTGCTAGGAGCACAGATCATTAAGCTCTTGTTATGTAGTCTTCTCCACTCCCCTGTTACCTCGTCCCTGTTAGGCCCAAACATTCTCCTCTGCAACCTATTCTCAAACACCCTCAGCCTACGTTCCTCCCTCAATGTTAGCGACCAAGTTTCACAACCATACCCAACAAAAGGCAACATTATAGTTCAGTATATCTTAATCTTTATATTCTTGGATAGCAAACTTGAAGACAAAAGATTCTGCACCGAATGATAGCAAGTATTCCCCGACCTAGTCTGCTCTTAATTTCTTCCTGAATAGAATTTGGATTTGTTAAAGTTGTTGCCTAATATTTGAACTGTTCCACCATTTCAAAGGAACTATTATGAACCCTTATATTGTGACTTTGTCCTGCATTCTGATCTCAAGACATGACCATGTACTTAGCTGTATCAGCATTCACCCCTAGACCTACCTCCTTAATGGCAATTACTAAAGCTTCTGTGTTTTTCTCTATAGTATGTACACTTCCGCCCAATACATTAACATCATCAGCATAAACCAGAAGCTGATGTGTACCATTCTATTTCAACTCATCGTGGTTTACCTGAAACCTCCTACTGGAAGCTGAAAAGCAATGACAATAGAGAATCTCCTTGTTTCAAAACATTCTTAATAGGAAACATGTCAGACAAATGCTTGCCTGCCTGGACTCTGCTATAGGTTTTCTCCAGACACACTGTATAATCCTTACCAGTTTCATGGTACAACAAACTCAATGGACAAGACCTCCCTCCTAACTGAAGCATAAACGTTCTTTAAGTCTACAAACAGACGATGCACTGCTTCATCATATTCCAATTTTTTCTCAAGTATTTGACGAATTCACAATACAAGATCGTTGTTTCAGGGCCCTTACAATTTACAACTATCTGCTCCCAGGTTGTTCAGCACTTGGTGCCAAGCACCTTCACCACAAAGCTCATGATCCCAACATACGGCCAGGTCTTGCCCACACTTTCAAGATTAACTCACTACTGTTTCCTAATCTTCAGCTACCAGACCAACACACCAATGTATCTCCACCTCTTTCATGCATCTGGCACTCCTCTTTGACCCCTCAGGCCTTTACAAAAAAAGGCACTACATACATTCAAAAGAATGGGAAATACAAAGCCAGCAACACAGACAGTGTCACAACCCTGAGGACCTCCACCTTTGATTATAAAGCTTACATCTCCAAAAAACATCATAACATGCATGTAATATTCTCTTAGTAAGCAGCATGGCATCAAAGGAACATTCTGTCTTCATATGTATGCAGTGTGAATGGCTCCATTTCCAGTCTCAGTTAATGTTACCATTTACACTACAATGCAACTTCTTCTTGTACATTCAAAGACATAACTCACTCAATAAAGCATGTATTCATAACTATATTACCACAAACTGCCCATTACAGTGTGAATCAGAAGCTATAGCTTAAAACACCAAACAAAAACTTAGTTTAGTTGCTATTCCACACTGCTAACACTTGCACTGAAGAACACTAAGCCACAGCACTGCAGAAGTTATTGTTCAAGAAAACTGCTTGGTCCATTGCAAATATTCATAACTAACTGTCCTTCAAAACTCATGAAATCAAGTTCCTTGTAACAATTCAGAATGATATAAATGCATAGTAAGGTTGTCCCCAAGTTCATGAACAGTATATGGCCATAACTTGGTATAACATGGCTGGCTATGTAATGTTCTTTGTGTTTGGCCCAACTGGCCCAGTGTACCACATAACAAAAATTAAAATGACCAAAAATATTCTTGCAGGTTAAACAGAATGAAAAAATACAGATAGTAACCAAGGCCCCCAAAACTACAAATGAGATCTATTGACAGAAGTACTGATCCTGTATGTCTCAGTTTGCCACCAGCTTTAGAACAGTGGCAGTACAATGAACTTTCTACATGAAATGGAGGGAGACCAGGGCTATTATAATTTAGAAAACATCAGAGTGCATTTATGGAGAAGGAACAACAATGAGTGGCACAAGATTATTTTGTGGGGTCAGCAACTTCAAGGCAAAAGGCTAGCAATTATAAACAAGAGATGATCAGCTCATGTGCCATAATCAATCTAACACAAACTTGGAAAAAGACAATGGACAGCCAGACAGAACTGATCATACAGTGAATGTTTTGTAGTAAAAATAAGCGAACAGGACAAAATTAACTGTACAACCAAAAATCTGGGCATAAAGAACAAGAAAATGGCATTGAAAAATCTGAACATAAGGACTATTAAACATATGGCACTGAATTACCTGAAGGGGTGGGAGGGAAAGGACTAAAAGAAATCTGCTTGGACCTTTAAGAACAAGTTCGAATTTCCAGCAACATTATCAGGAACAACTATGACAACTGAATGAACACATTATGCCAGACGGCAACCACATTCACTGTATTTATGAGTATACACTCTTCACAGTCTGGTTATTTCTCAGGGCTTCTTACTCCAAAACACTAGGAGGCTATACACATTATGTCTTTAAACTGCTCAAATAAAAACATTCCAGTCTCAATATGTCCAGTAGATATCCCACAAAGAACCAATTAGGTTACAGAAAATTAAATGCATATATGTAAGAAAAAGCATAAGAACATCTGTCCTCTTACCAACTTCATTTTCTAGAGGTGGTATACTGACATCTTCTTTTTCTGACTCAGCTTCAATTTCCAGCTCCACTTTCTTCACCTTGTTGCTACCCTCTTCTGTTATACTTCGGTCAAGCAGCTCACGTTCAGATGAAGCATCCTTATTGACAAGGTTCGTCTTGTCGGTCACAGACATTCTGGTTATCGAAGACCTAAAAATCATAGTACCTGTCGCAATTAATACATAAAAACTGCATACACTTGAAGAGAAAAGGAAATGCAACTAAAAACATCCAACAAATTTGATGAAGCTAAACACGGTCACCAGGAAAAGAGATAAAATTATTAACTCAGATCAATTTCAATATCAGAACATTAAAAGAAAATAAGAATGTAGCTAAGTATTTTGGAATCTCATCCTTTAACCCAAGAAACACACAAAATGTATGTACAAGTAATGAATAACAGTGTGAATACACAGTTTGATAAGGAAACCTTAACGAAGTGACCATTTGGAAGTTGCTGGAATCGATGGAAAGATATTAACCCTTTGACACCGAATGACCCATAAAGGTGTCGCGCAGTGAGCCCTATAAACTAGCCGAACGACCCATCAAGGGATACCAAACAGTGTGTTGAAGTTTGGAGGAATTTTGTTCACTCCTATCTGAAATACCGCAGTTTTCTGGTATGCTGCAGGACCCTTGAAGGTCAGGGTTCCTCTGTGTAGCCAGAATGGATCCCCTCCACTTCCTAAACCCCTCCAAAAACCCTGACTCATATGTCAACACATAGCAACTGCGCAGTTCTCTCAGTGAGTAATACTGTTGGAGACAAACCTTGCCTTGTTTCTCGCTTGCCCTGCAGTCCACTGTGGGTTGAAATATCAACACTGGCCTATGTAACGAAATCTAGTTGTTGACCAGAAAGGTTGTCAGTGGCGTACTGTACCCATATAATTCAGACAAAGCTAATGCTCAAAAATCGGAGATATCCACAAAAATCAATGTGTACAGCTACAGTATGGCTCACAGACATGCCTCTTGTAGTGCTGCGGTAATCTGTAGGGGTTGTGGGGTAGTAACATCTAACACACAGTCGTCAATCTACTAAAAACATATTGGGCACCCCGAATAGCTGGAATTCACACAGCTTTCACATCGTAGCTTTAGATCTGTTTTGCTGTCACTGTAGAAGACGTTCATATCTAAGCAGCATTAGGTTGCTGAACCTGTGCCCAGTCATACAGAGGAGTGTAAGGCAGACTGTTGTAGGTGTCTACTGCAATGGCCAGGAAAAAAATAAAAATTGATGAGGAAGCCACTAGTGAAATTCTGGCTGCTGACACCAACTCTGAATCAGGTTCTGAGGCTAACGATTTTGAAGACTATTTTGAGGAGAAGGATGAGGAAGAGGACGAGGAGGAGGAGGAGGAGGAGGAGCAGGAGGAGCAGGAGAAGGAGGAGAAGAGGAACACCAACAACAGCAGCAGCAAGCCTCAGCAGAAGTTGAAACACAGGCTGCAACAAGCGGCGGATTACCAACCCGGGGACCGCCTCAACTCAAGCAAGGAACACAAATATTCATCCTTTTTTCAGACCAGCAAAAGGTGTGAAAAAAAGTGAGGCTCCACACATCAACAAAGACAGCTCACCACTGTCTGTGTTGATGTTGTTTTTCACAGAAATTTTTCAACTGCTGGTTGAACAGACCAACGTGTACTACCAGCAACACTTAGACAGACAAGCCAGACCTAGCCGCCGACTGCCTGACATTACGTTGCCGGACATGATGACTTTTGTTGCCTTAGCTCTGCAGATGGGACACGAATTGAAAGACACACTACATGACTACTGGTCAAGACTCAGCTACACAATCCGTTTTACGGCGCGACCATGACAACAGCAACTGCCCCGTGAAACCTCACATCGTAGAATGGTACAACCGGCACATGGGTTACGTCAACAATTCTGATCGTATGGCTAGCAGCTATTCGATGAGTCGACATACCCTCAAGTGGACCACAAAATTATTTTTCCACTTTCTGGATACAACAGTATGCAACAGTTGGATACCGTTACCTTCATGTGGGGCTAAATATACCCACCGAGATTTCAGTCTCCTTCTGGTGAGGAATTTGACTGAGGAAGCTGGAAAGAACCACGATCGCCCCACCCCCCGATTCGTTGGAAGACCGAAGTTCGGGCGCAAAAGATGTTTTGCGACTCGAGAGTCGCCATAACAAGCACTGGCCAACGAAATCATCAACCAAACTCCGCTGCCGTCTGTGTTCTTCTCATGGCCAGAGAAAGGGCACAATGTATAAATGCGCCAGATGTGATGTGGGCCTGTGCATGGTGCCTTGTTTCAAGGAATATCACACCAAAGTAAATCTGTAAATCACCCTCGTGAATAATGTGGGTCGTGATAAAACAGTGATCCAAGGTGCCACAGACCTTATGCAGCAACCAGAAATATGTGAGTAATGAACTGTTTACACCATATTTTATATAATACATGTGATTCACAGGCCTAAATTTACAATAAAAATAGGTGAACATTTTTTCCCGAATTAACCAATTCATAAGCAGAGTGAAAAATTTTATTTCATTAAATATGAAGGAAAAGTCTATGAGATATGCTTTTTTTTTCTAACAATACGCAATTAAATTTAAAATACCCAGTAAAACATTCCGGCAGGCAGCCTTGCTCAGAGGGATTTAATTCCGGTGTCAAAGGGTTAAAACAGATCTCATAGAAACATGGAGAGGAGGCATGGACTGGATTCATCTGGCTCAGAATATGGACTCTCTTGAATAAGGAACTGAACCATCTTGTTCCATAAAATGCAGGCAATTTCTTGACTAGCTAAGGAACTATTAGCTTATCAGGAAGGACTCTGCTTCTGTAGTTAATGAGGCATAACTGCGAATACCTCACTTATATTCACCTCAGTGCCAACTGGTGGGATAATCCGGGAACAGTGAACTGAAAAGAAGGTGGAAGGAAATGGTCACAGCTTGATGTGTGGTACTGTCTGTGAATGGACGAGGGACTGAGGACCTCAGTCAGGGCAGATGGTCTATGGACTGAGGTCAGGACAGCCGGTCCAAGAAGTGAGAACTTTAAGACAGGTGGTTCAAGGACTCAGAACTGTATGAAGTGATGAACTGAGGACATTAGGACAGCTGGTATATGGACTAAGGACCTTATACAGGACCGCCAGTCCAATGACTGAGGACCTTTGTCAGGACAGCTATTCCAAGGACTGAGGACCTTAGGACAGCTGATCAACAAACTGAGGAAGTTAGCCACAGCAGCTGGTCTATGGACTGAGGTCAGGACAGCTGGTATATGAACCAATAACCTGCCAAATACAGAGGGGGACACTGAATAAGTGCCAATATAAAAGCATAATTCTGTTTCATGAAAGTGTTATAACATTCTAACTCTGCTAACAAATTCGTAAAGTGATCCATGGCCTTGGAATTGAGATTTTCACAAATTTTACTCATTTAACTAACCACCACAGCAGAAAAATCTAATGTAACGGTTGCCTGTGCAATCTCCTTAACATTGTGGCACCAATTTAACGTGTCAGTATTTACAGTTTTTTGGCAATTTTTCTTGTCATGATCATTCACTTTTGTCACTGCCATAATAAGAAAGATTTTCACTGAAGGACAGAAAATACTGACATGGTAACTGAATACCACAACAATAGTAAGACAGCAGGACAACTATTTAAACTATCTGTGCTACAGTAACTGCATAATCGAGTAAAATGTTTTTAAGATTTCATACTTCAGTTATAAATTACAATAAATAAGTAAATAAACAATTTTCAATTCACACTAGAGCAACTGCAACATCTCTTGGTTTCAATCCACTGGTATTTGTAACTGGTTCTCTATAACTTCCTACAATATTATGGATTTCAGCATTTTCTATTGTAGCGTTCATGGCTCCCAGAGCAAGATGACTGTTAGATGAGACCGAAACAGTTCTATGAAGGCCTAAATTGTGACAGGCACAACAATCACAATTACAATTACTATTATTATTATTATTATTATCATTATTATTATTATAGATATGAATGTCTCTTGTCACAGGTCTTTTTTCCTGGTACTTCTCTTGAACCAGCGGTGATCCCCACCGCTACGGCTTCAAGCTTCACACTGCAATACTTTCCGTATTATGTGTGATGTTCCAAGTATAGCTGTCTTTTGTAATGAATCTATCGAATGCTTTCCTGGTACAGCTTCCAAATTATTATTATTATTATTATTATTATTATTATTATTATTATTATTGGGATTGCATTGCAGTACTCTGTTCAACAGTAAGGTGTACAACTGACCACAGTATTAGAGTTGAAAAGGTAAAATGGCACTTTTAATTTACAGTGACACTTAGGAAGAATTAAAACTGACCGTCTCTTTGGTGTGATGGCCCCCTTCTTTTGGGGTATTGAGTTAATATCTCCACGATCCTTTTGGGCTGTTGCTTGTTTTTTCTTCAACTCTTCCAATAATCTGAATATTTCTGTGTCTGCAACATCATACGCTGTTTGACCCTGCACAAGGGGAAAAAATGTAGCATGTATACTCATTTCAACCCAGAAATTACTAAGCTAATATTCCTGGGCATTACAATGATGTGAACGTTGATTTGTGCTGTAATAAAGAGGAGAAAGAAGGAAACAAGTATCTCAACCCATCAGCGCTCACAACTGGTGTCCACTAAGGCATTTGAAATGTATCAGATTCACCATCAATGGCACAGGATACAAAGATTTGCTTGACTTCTCATCATTGTTAAAGGGACATTAACATTCAGAAAACCACAACAACTAACCAATTCATACAGCATAATGTAATAGCTATAGTACTGTGATAACAATATGGGACGACTCGGCCAAGTGTCATTTAAGATGCTACCTTTTAAAAGATATGTAACCACAAGAAAACACACACACCATCAATCAACCAAACACAAGAATTCATTTCCCTGATGCCCTTAACCATTAACAAGATGGGCAATGAATGTAGAATGTAACAATGAGGTGCATTTGTGCAAGCACTGTTGTAGTGGAAAAGCAATAAGTATTACCTATTCTGAGTGTGTGTTTGTGGTCCTAAGTATCCAGAATGCACTGCGCATGTGCATATTGTCATATGTGGCCTGCACTGCTCTACAATATTTTTCCACATTATCTCATAAACTGTACAATTTTTGATAACAAGTTCATCATCATCATCATGATATTCCTGAAGGGTTAGGCGGGTTTCCTGTTCCTTTATCCTCAAAATGAAGTTGGTCCCTCCATCTCTTCTTTGGTCATCCTATGTTCCTTCATCCCTTTGGTCTATACTGTAGTGCTTGTTTTGGTATTCTATTTGTGTCCGTCCTCCGTACGTGTTTGTAGCCACTTTTTCTGGTACTGTTTTATTTCCTTTACTATGTTCTGTGCTCCCGTTTTTTCCCTAATACAGTGATTCTTTTCTTTATCCAATTTTGTT
>JGI20166J26741_11176670_pt1 | contig 14231 bp, 7 predicted proteins | sample TergutCu122P5_FD_26741 | JGI IMG/M metagenome (IMG submission 26741)
ACCTACGTGTTTGATTAGATATCGCTTATTCTACTAGTGTGAAGTCCTGATATTATCCGGATGCGGTATATCTGCACAGGTGGTGGGCGCTGCGGGTGGGTTGGTGCCTAGATAGTCTCTGTGGTGGGAGTATCGTGGGTTCCTTGGTATGCCATTTACCCCTTTGTTCTCGGAGTCAGTATCAATGGGGGGCTATCCTCCTGGTTGATGTGTGTGTGGACGTGGTGCATTGATGAGATCTCAACACCAATGCGCATTTGCAATAATTGTATAACACTTTCACAGCATAACTGTTAGGATGAAACCTGATGATGGCCAGTGACAGGCTGAAACATGTTGTTTCTTAATTTCTAATAAATCCATCTATTAGATAATTCTAGTTGTGTTATTGATGGTATTACCCCATGTACCATTTGTACTGTTGAGGAGTTTTTTGTGCAATTGGATCACCAGATAAGGGCAAAAAAACAGAAAAATCTTGCTCTTCATTGACCAATGTGCTGCACACACAAGAGATACCATTGTTCTGAAAAATATTAAAGTTACATTTTCCCCCCCAAATTGCACAAGCCATTTGCAACCACTGGATGTGGGGATCATCCATGCTTTCAAATGCAGATACAGAAAGCAACTCATACAGAAGGCAGTAGCAGTGATCAACAGAGACTTACTTGGTGATGCAACCAAAATGAAGGTCAACCTCCTCACAGCTCTTCACTTTATCACAGAAGCCTGGAAACATAACATCAACCACCACAGAAAACTGCTTCAAGAAGTGTGTTTTTTCATCAGATGGTGAATACATTGGTGTTAGCAATGATATGCTGAATGAACAAGAAAAAGACAACTGGTGCTCCTTGAAACCATCAGGCATGGAATTTGATGAATATGTGTCCTGTGATGCCAGTGTCAGTGTATGTGAGATACAAAGTGTAGATCAAATCGTGCAGGATCACCTGACTTTTGAGGAGGAGGAGGAGGAGGAGGAGGAGAAAATGATGAAGAAGAAGGAGAATGATGATGATTATAATAATAATAATAATAATTTATTGAGAACAAAGTAATTTTTGTGATGCTCCTCAAAGACTAGAGGCAGCAAGAAAATACATCCAGCAATTTGATGTAGAGGATGATGTGCTAGTGACGCACAGTAAGCTCGAAAACAAGCTCAACACATTGAAGCATCATGAAAAATTTAAACAAGTAACAGTACTGGACTGGTTCAAAACATGAATTTTATTCTGTTTTGATTTTTGCAAATGCTTGCTATTTCATGAACTTTATTTTAAACAATTAATGAAGAAACGTGTTCTACTGTTTTGAAAGTTTGAAAAATATTAGGTATTATTATACTGCATAAACTTGATTTTAACAATGAATAAGACCAAGGCAGCGAGAAATACCAATCTTCTGTTTTTCTGTTTTCCCTGATTTTACACTTTCCTTGATTTTACATTTTTTCGGTAAGGTCTACGTGTTGAGGTAAAATAGGGGTTTCATTGTAGTTGTGAAGGAAGAGATGAAAACATGTAACCTTTATAACAACACAAAGTGCTACATCATTATGCCCTAATTTTTATTATACTGTTTTAATATAGTTCTGAACATTTTAATTTCACTCAATTTCAGTCTCTCCTAAAAGAAATCTATAAGACTGAGGTCTCAGTCTTCTTTAACTAGTGGGGACTCACAGATGATTTGAATGTTTTCCATTGTGTGTATTAAAATACAGTACACTGTGTTTCGGGGAAAGTTTTGGTCCCTGTCTTCAGGCTTTCTCCTTCCAAACTGTAATTAAATGTGGGTTAACATTAAATTAGTAAAGATCATACATTCCATACCACTTACAACAGAGGGCACACTGTGTACAGTATTCCATGTGAATTGGCTGAAATTACATTGCAGAAACAGGTATGACTTAGTGAACACAGAATTTGAGACAGGGACATCTTGAAAAATCAAAATTTGCCCAACACAACTTTGAAGAAGGCCACCATATCAGTTGGGATTAAGCCAAGGTTCTTCAGATATAGCCCAACAGCAGATACAGGATATGTAAGAAGTCAGCACATATGGAGTGCCTGGAGGAAACCATCAGCCAACATAGTTTGAATTTATCACTTATTTGTATCCCCCTAATCAGTAAAGAGTTTAACAAACAATGCAGAGGGATAATGTTTTATGGAAGAAAACACTGACACAAATGTACATACTGTCCAACACACTGGTTGCAGTTCTGGGATGGAATCACAGATGGTGTGTAGGGTGATTAAGAACCAGCAACAATTAAAGTGACACTCAACCAACTGACTTTGTCCTCAAGAAGCAAGAGCAGGTATTTAGTTTAAAAGGCAGGGGAAAAACAGCATCCGGCTCCACAGCAGGTGCCTCTTTCCTATGGTGAAGGAGAAGATTTATTGCTACAGATACGCCAACTACCAGGATTGCCTACACAATGTTACTGTTTAGTGAGAGGATATAATTACAGTGATCAGTTACGTATCTTGTGTATTTAGTGTCTTGTGAAAGTTGCATAACGAATTTTCTAAACTGTGTCTGGAATATCTGGTAGTTACTAATCTTATGTTAATGTGGGTTTAATTACAGTGTAAATAATTATCATGTAGTGACATTTGTTTTGGAAGAACCTCTCCCCGAAACAAAATGTATTATCTTTCAATGCTGTACATATGATGTAGAAAGTCCAACAGATCTTTGAGTGCAAATGTCATACATCATTGTCAGGACCCTGTAGAATAGTGTATATGGGAAGTATCCAAAATGCTTGGACAAACTTCAGGAATGAGTTTCCCACACAACAAGGGAAAATGTTCAGCAAACAGCTGATCATTTGTCTCCCAGATGAGGTATCTTTTGGTGGGGATGGCATCACAGATTTGCACAACCAACATCAGCAGGCAGAGGAGAATCAACATGGTACAATCCATTAGACACCAGCAGCAGTTCAGGGTTCATATGGACAGGTATTGTGGGCGATTGGTAGGTCCACATGTTTTGCCACAATTTTGTACAAGCCATGTCTACTGGGATTTCCTCTTAAATAATGTTCCACAACTTCTGGAAAATGAGTGTCTATGCGTGATGGGCCTGTGGCACATTATAGCTAAATTTTGCAAGATGTACTGAATAATACCTAACACAACAAACATGTATGTAGAGCAGGAGCAAAGTTGTGTGGCTCCCATGTTTGCCCAACTTCAGTCCTCTAGATTTTTATGTGTGGAGACACTTATACATATTCAGATCTAACTGAAAATGCAGAAACACTTCAACACATTTTTGATGCCTGTTAAACCATTTGCAACTGCCCCAGGACATTTGGAAGTGTGTGACAGTCCATGATCAAATATGTCCATGCATGCATTGATTCAGGTAGAGGACATTTTTAGCATTTATTGTGACCTGACAAACAATAAGAATGCAACATTGGGAATGTGTATTGTAAATGTATTATATCAGTTGTAAGTAAAATATTGCATACTTTAGGTATTTATTGTTGAATGTAATCTTTCAGTTAAACTCAAAAGCCACTAATTTTTGGACATGTTTATTTGAACTTTTTTCTTTGTTTTGAAGTGAAGAACTCACTCATGAAGACTGTCAAAGCATTTTTTAGATACACCATGTATAAAACAAATGGGAGTACATGGTGGTGCAGTTGGCTGAGGCACTGCGCTACAAGCCGGAAGGTTGTGGGTTCGATTCCCGATGGTGTCACTGGAATTTTTCATTGACATAATCCTTCCGGCCGCACTTTGGCCCTGAGGTCGACTCAGCCTCTAATAGAAATGAGTACCAGCAATATTCCCTGGGGGGTAAAGGTGGCCGGTGCCTAGGGCTGACAACCTTACCACCTTCATGTGCCAATTGTCTTGAAATCTGGGAGCCTCAACCTCCTGGAACCCTCAGGGCCTGTAATGGAATTGCTTTACCTTTTATCTTTTTTATAAAACAAAATGATTGTGTCTGTTGTTTTATATGCCAAATTAAATTATGTTCTTCATATTTGCAGTTTTTATCTTTCTGGCTTCTGGTAACTTCTGATGTGTGAATGCTCTCTTACTCCTCATACAGCATGGTGCTTTCTGTTAGAATCATACTGACAGAATAAGAGTCAGTGGACAAAATGGCTTGCTGTTCTGAATAAGCCTCATACTGATGGACTGAGATGAAGCAAAAGGAACAGGCTGTGGTGCCATAATTGAACATTTAGAAGGACTTATCAAGAAACAATGAAAATTAGCTTCTAATACCTACTGAAAAACTAAGGAGAATTGGAATTTAAACTTAGATTGTCATTGAAGTTAATCACACTATCTTTCTTTGGACACCAGTCTTAGTTCATTCACACTATGGAAATTGTTTTTCTATCCTGGTAGACAGTTGTCAAAATTCAGATAAACTGGAAATTTTTAGAACTGTTTTGTACTTTCTTTTTATCTTTATCACAGATTAATTTGCTTTTCAGTCTACTTTAATTTCAAGTTCAGTATCTCACCTTTTTATCCTGATGATATTTAAACAGTATCTTTGTTACTGCACGTGGGTGAAGATGTTTCCTTAATAATGCTTCCTGAGATATTTGGCAGCTGAAACAAGAGATTGCAGCATTGGAGGAATTGAGCCGACAGCTGTTTCTGGAGGCACATGATATGCACAATATGCAGGAGCGATTGCAGTGGGCCTCAACTTTCCAGGGGAAATACTTCAACTGCCTGGGTTACTTCTTCTCTCTCTACTGCATGTGGAAGATATTAATTGTAAGTTCAGTATCTTAAAACCTTGCAGTTTGGCAAGAAGTGCTTTGGATCAACTGAAAATGATTTTTTCTTTACAGTGGCAAATTGATTTTCATTTTCACATAAAATGAAATTTAGTACAACTACAATTCAGTAATCTGCACAAACAAAAACTAAGCTTTGAAATTAGTGTTATGTTATCCCAAATTTTATTTATAAATTCAACTGAAGTCCCTAAAGAATGGTGGCTTGGAGTAGTAAAATATACAGAATTCTGTAAGTCCTTTTAGGGATGTAACTGAGTAATTAGATACAAATTTGCCAACATTTCAAAGGTACCTACTGCTGTAATCTTCTGCCTTGAAGGTCAAAGTGGTAGGTTCCATGAAATGTTGTTCATTTCCAGCAAATTACATGGTGTCACATCACAGAAGACAGTATTCTTTGCTACTGCAAAAACCTACAACTTCACTTTCATAGTATATAAAGAGTGGATAAAGTAGTCAAACACAACTATTGACTACTTTATCCACTCTTTATATACTGTAATTAACACACAACGGGGATGCCACACCTTAAAAAAAATTCACTTTCATAGTCATCCTAATATTTCCCTGGTGTGGCCATGTCTAACCACAACTTTCTGGCACATATCTTAACTCCTTTTGTAGCAATTAGTGATAACCTGTGTACTTTTTGAAGTGAGCCCATTCTCACTCTTAACTAGAAAACTCAGTCTGCTCTCATGAAGGGAGAGATGAAGTGTGTCCAAAATTTTAACTTGGGTTTATACAATTTCATGCTGTAATTATTAGGAAAATGGGAAGAAAGGGTTTTAGTTGCTGTGTGTACAGTGATGATTGTGCTTTTTGCAGTCAACAATCAACATTGTCTTTGATCGTGTTGGAAAGAAAGATCCAGTTACACGAGGTATGGAAATAGCAGTCCATTGGGTTGGAATTAATATTGACGTGACATTCTGGTCTCAGCACATCTCCTTCTTTTTGGTGGGCTGCATTGTGGTCACTTCCATCAGAGGTCTTCTTCTCACACTTACAAAGGTAAGCATTCTGTGGTTCATACTGTGTGAAGGTAAATATACTGGCAAGTAAAACTTGTTATGGTTATAAGGTTAGATGGGATTTTGAAATTGCTTGGAGGTAATGTACATGACTTTTAGTTATGTGTTCCATACTCATGTTTCCAGTTTTCACATGGTCAAGCTCCCACTGACCAGCAAGATTTTTTTGTGGGGGTTACATGATGGTGGCTGGTTTACTTAATCCTTTACATATTCTGTAATAGTGCCCTACAACTATGTCCTCTGACATCATGATGTGTTATTTACAATAATAATAATAAAATAAATAACATGTTATTTAGATTGTACTGTTCCTAGGTTCTTCCTTCCACCCCCCACCCCACGTTTCATTGATGTAAAGGACACAATTCTTGGATGTGGCTATAAATGTTAAATGCTGTGAAATTTTTTCTGAGTACAGGACATTTAGTAGCAAAACATGTTCCTCAGCACTATTTTTTTAAATCCCCACTCTGCAAAATAAAAACTGGCTCTGGGGTCCAACGGGACATGAAGCTGACCATACACTCTGTTTAGGGCCACAGTTGAGAGTGTGAAAAGCTATACCTTCATTCCCTTTATGGAATGAGTATGTACAGTTTTAAATGATTCATGACCATATGGTGATGATGCACTTGTTGGTCATATTTCTCATGCATATGTACATGTTTACCTTTTTACCTTTTATCATTCTCAAGCCCTGTTGCTCCCCTGAAGTGAATCACCTTATACCCGTTATATTTAGTTTAAGTTTTATGAGGTGTTAAAGTTATGCATTTGATAGGATAGATTTGTTTAAAATTAGTAATTTTAGTTTTGGAAGGAAAGGTGATTGTAACGGATTTGTATAGCAGCTTAAGAGGGATAGAGAGAGAAACCAGTCAGACGGGAGGAGTTTATGCTAGTTACGACACAGGAAGTGTTACTTGAGTGAGCCAATAGAAACAAAGTATTTAAAATTTTGACTGTTGAACCTATTAGGGAGTAGTGAAATTTAACAGTTAGCCAATTGGGAACAGTAAGAATATTTAAGGGGGGATGGATTTGAAACTGTGAGAGTTTGAAAACTTAACATAAGTGAGTAGTCTGTTTCCTACACAGGAAGTGATAAGTCGTGTTTAAGTTACACTGAGGCTAATAGTGCATAGATTTTCAACGGCGCATCCATACATGCCAGCATCTGTAAACTTTAATAATCTGGTGATATAATACAAAGAATATTGTATGGTTTACAGTTATTTATTAAATTACCATCTTGCTACTTAAGAACACTTAGATTCCCTAAGATTAGGACGTGTGAATTGACTGATGAGCTGAGGTGGGTTATAACCTCATTGCCATCTGTCAGCAGAGAACATAGTACCTGCACCTTACTAGAACCAGTTGAAATTTCTTTTTATACTGGTGCTTAATCAGTTACTTGCCTGTAAATGCATTACCCTTCTCAGTTGTTAATGAAAAGATTTATGTTGCTAATATATAACATCACTCTGGTTTTTTGCAGTTCTTTTATGCCATTTCAAGCAGTAAATCCTCAAACATCATTGTTCTAGTTTTGGCACAAATTATGGTGAGTAAATACAGACTTCATTGATCCTCTTCTATCCAGTGGTGTACAGTTCAAATTTTCCACTTCTTGCTTCGATTTTCAGTGTCTTCAATTTTGTTTCTGTATTACACTGAGTTATGAACACTCTTCCCAGGTTTATTTTTGGAGTCAGGCACTGACTTGTAGGTAAATGAAGAACATGACAGTATTTGATTTCTAGCTGTAACACTGCTAATGATCATGTTTCTGGATGGTGACAGTTGGTAGAGGTGGAATGTGTACTGGCATTGTAGAGATCCTTGCTGTCAGCATCTTCTGGGTGATCTTGCAAGTGGAGACATTGAGAATGTTCTAAACGTCAGCATACAATCCACCTCTACATAGTGCCACCACACAAAAACAGGATCATCGTTGTGGTATTTAATTAGAAGGTTTTTGTGTCTGGACATTACATATGCAGAGATGACATTCTGTGTTACTGAGTTGCAAGTATTAAATCAAAAGTTACTATGAATGGTATGTTATGTTAATTTATGGATATCAGATCACCACTGGCCTGTCCTACGGGGTGAACAGTTGCATGTAGCTGTGAAAATGGTAGATATGTATGATGGGTTCTAGATGCATTGTTCTAGTTGATATTTGGGACCATAAGAGAACATTTTGTGTAAGACTACTGTTTTTCACTTGCTGATTAGCATTCTTTGTAGCATTGTATGTTACTGTGTATTTATCATCAAATATTACAGATCAAACCAACAAATACACTGTGTCTAGGGATCACCCATAATAGTTTGTATTATATTAAATAAGTAATATTAATTAGCTTAGTATTTTATTCTGTATTTTCAAAATACCCTCTGACATTAATTTGTATATTCCAGTAAGTTAATTGATGTACTGTTGCAGGGAATGTACTTTGTTTCATCAGTTCTGCTGATGAGGATGAACATGCCAGCAGAGTATCGAACCATCATCACCCAAGTGCTTGGTGAACTTCAGTTTAATTTTTACCATCGCTGGTTTGATGTTATCTTTCTCGTGAGTGCACTGTCATCCATTGGTTTCTTGTACTTAGCACACAAACAAGCACCAGGAGAAGCTGGATAGCCACAACTGGAAGAGTCAGCTTGTATTTTACTCTTATTGCAGAAATAAAAAGACAGGCCACTGTGTCAGATTGAGAAGTTCTGGGGACTGTTTGGTTTTTAAGGGATTCAAAATTATGCATGCTTTCAGAGTTTTCTCTGACTGTTTGTACAGTTATTCTCTCGTGCCATTTGCAAAACACATCTATTGTTTTGGGACCCCTATTATCAAGAAGAACAGTCTATGCATATTGTCTCACTGAACTGTATATGATTGGTGGCTCTAACAGTTCTCAACCCTCCCCCCTTCACCAGCCAGATTACTTTCCAAATTGGAGTTTGCTCCGTAATAACAATGCACTGAAACTCTCATCATTCCCGTTGTTCCATTATCATTTGGAATGTGCCTTATGAAGTGATGACTTTATCTGCAGCTTGTGTTATCCATTACTCTCCTCTTACCACAAATGCAAGCATGATTCATTTCTGTGCAATGTCTGTGAATGATCAGAATATCAGAATGCATAAAAGCTGTGTTTACTTTAAAGGGATACTCATATGTCTAACAGCAGTTATGTTTCAGTTCTAAATGCCTCTCACACTCTCCCAAGGTGGCATTCCCAAGATGGACACAGAATTATACAGAGTTACTCTTTAACACCTGCTATTTATCAGTGCTTAGCAGCTGGAAAACACATTTGAACATACTTGTATCATGTCTGAAGCATATTCACAGCATCCTGCTGAAGAAGTAAATTTTATCAGCCAGCTATGTCATTTTATGTTCTTATCATGTACTTCATTTCCCTGTACTAAAGTCAGTACTGGAAATTCTTTGTCACAGGGAAATGTGTGAATCTTTTAAGTCATGAATGACATTTTGTCTTGAATATTCATTGTGAGAATAATGAAAGACCTCTGTGATCAGAGCTGTAATAATTTAATTATGTGGTACCAACCTACCTGTTGTCTCTCTGTCCTCTTTTTCTTTCTTCTTTGGGTAGGTCGTTTAGATCCTGTTTAGAGTGTCCTAGTTCTCGTGACAATGGGATGGTTGTAAGGGTGCAGATAATTCGAACAAATTGCCACCTGTAGCTGGTAGTTGTATGAGTTCTACTTGAGGAAATCTATGTGTGGTGCATTCAGAGGCATTTGTACCCAGTTTGTTGATTTTTTTTAAAGAACACTGAGAAGAATAAAGTTTATAGTTATTTGATTAAAGAAATTCCATTCATTACAGTTGATGACAGAATGTAATTTCTTGACGTTTCACATCACTAATACATGTCTTATCTTCTAATCAACCACCTTTGCACATTCATGAAGTTCAACTGAGGTTTATAAATTTTTTTATTACGGTATTAAATCCCGAGAAACAAGTGATAATTCACTGATACCTAATTTTTAAAACAATGCACTTCACCGTAATCATTTAAGGCACTTCAGAATATACAGTTTCTAATTATGGATAGTTTTGTCGACTGTTTTGGAAGGGAAACACACGTTTCACGTTATTTCTAACCGCTGGACCTAATGAGAGTGCCTCCAGCGTTGGTTGGTTCCCATATTCAATTTCCAATTGGCTAAAATTTTAATTTGTATGACTCCTCATAGGCTACTTTGAACAGAACAGTTACAGTCCCCATACTCTCCTGCACCATGAGTTATGGCTCCCTGACCTCTCAAGATCTTGGTTTCCCCCATTCTTGTAATTTCCAAGGGTTCTGGTATTTTTTTAAAAGATAGTTAATGTCCTGGTCCTGTCACTGGGCTGCTAGTCAGTCTACAACCCTGGTTTGGGTTATCCTAATTATTTCCTAACAAAAATATAAACTTTCTAAGTTAATTTACCGAATGTCCCCTTTCAATTTTTGTACACATCCTTATTTCATCCAAAGTTTACTCAAGAGGCTGTACAGTTACACATATGTGAACTGTTTCCAAAAATATAATTTTACGTTGTGTAAGAATTTGGACTCTGACATAAAGTTACCATCATTCATCATCATCATAAATTTATACTATACTGGGGGGAGGTCCTGCTTTAGCAGTAAGTAGACTGGACAGAGTGGTATTAAAATAGTGGAAGGTATTATAATGCAAAAGATAAGACAACATAGAATATTTAGTAGATATTCTGAAAAAGTACACAATACAGTCCTTTTTTTATGTTGCTACATTTTGCAGCTTCAGATGGCATATCATGACATCTGGAAAGACAAACTTGGCCTACTATCAAATACAGCAGAAACTGCAAATTATTAGTTACAAAACTTCTGTGCACAGTTTACACTAGCACACATTGCATCTACTGAAAATTTAACAATTCATAATTTTGCTTCACTTTTGAAGATCCAGGACTATACAAAATTTTTTATCTTTAACTGACCAATGGAGGTCCCATCTCAGAGTTTGTATGACCAGTATTATTTAATAAAATGAAAAAAAGAAACAAGATGCCTCCAAACCTCCTGCATCATGATATGCTTACCAACAAGACACAAACCTTATGATACCATAAACCTGTTTTTACTTACAAGAAGTGCAGCTAAGTTGCATTAATAAAGAGGGCAGCTTTTACCTAAATAATGATACAGAATTGTGCAGATTAGTGACCTTATATCAAATCCACAAATACTCCTGTTTTATCTTTGTCCACTTTTCGCTTCATCCCCACAGTGGTCACTTGTTGAACATTTTTATTGTTCAAGGTCTAAGAGAAATTCTGTTGTCCATGCTCAGCACATCACAATACTACTGTATCCTTAATTTGACCAACTTTTCTTGTAATGTTTATATAGTATGTTTCGTGAGTTGTGACACGATTTTCTATGTCTTTGTGGGGAGAAAAAAGTTCCGACCAACATGGTCCCAAGTCTGAATGATTATTGTGCTATGGACATTTTTTAATTCTTGTAAATGCCGTCCAGTGAACAACACGCTCAACTTTTGGGAGTGATATTATACACTACATTCCAGGCTTTTTTCTGTAGTTTAATATGTGCTCTTCAAAACCCAAGTGGCAAGGTTGATTATGGCATAGTATGGAATTTTCAGAAACTTGCTTTAAGGACAGGCCAGTGTAAATTCAAGGGCGTTTCTTTCATTAAGTAAAATTTAGATGTTAACAGTCTACATCTTCTATTTTAAGTTTAAAGCAGTCATAACTCTGTAACCATTCAAAATCAGATACATGTTTATATGAAATCAGAGAGACCTATTAAATAATCTCCTACTGTTATATTCAGAACTCTTGAAACGCCCTGCATATATTCATACAGTGGTGTTACTTATGTCCTGTGCAGCTGGGGCGTGTCGCTGACCCCTCAAACCCCTCTAGTGCTGAGGTCAAAAATAGAGTACAGCTATACCTCTACTCTCCCTAAGGGCCTTTGTGGCCTATGAAAGGGTGAAACCTACCTACTTATGTTCTGTAAAGCACAAACAGCATTAATAATAAGCTGCTGATGTATTTCATTCACACAGAGAGTTTCAGTTAGATGCACCTCTGAGCTTCTGAAGTCAACAAAACATTTCTTATATCCTCCTACACTTTTATCCTTTCACATTTCCATATCAAACTGAGATCCAAGAGGGATGCAAAACTACAAAAAATGCACATTGAGTCACTGCACACTCCAAGAAGTACACACATAATCATGATCTGCATATGGCAGGAAAAGGAACAGAGAAGATGAGACAAGTAGGAGCAACAGTTTGGCATGACAACACTCTCTATTTGAAAGGGGGAGATAAAACAGGTAAAATGGTACAGTACTGTATTTTTATTAAATCTGAATCTTACAGTTTCTGTTCAGCTGCTTTTTGTTGCTTCTGTTGCATCTCTTCACTCTGTAGTTGCTCCAGTGTCAGCAGTGAGACACCCAGTTGATCCTCTCGGCTGAATGGTTGTGCCATCTGTCTCAGCCACCGTTTGGCAATCTAATATTTGACAGAACGACCCATTTGTAATTTTAACTGTTAACAGTAAAGCTCTGCTTTACTGTTAGCAATTACAGCAATTACAAAATTATGGCTTGGATGGGGGAGATGAGGGCTACAGACTTTTAGTAGGAAAACTTCTGGAAAGCAGCTATCTGCATGTTCCCAAAGGCACACTTTACACACTAGGAATACACCATCCAATTATTTTAGCTCACAGTGAAAATCAAGATGCCAGAGATACATTTTTACTGGTATGTACTTCCACACTGAAATCTTGCAGTAAAACTTTCATGCGAGGCCTACAAAATTAATTACATCAGTGTCTGATTCTATAAAAGAGCTTTCTCAAGACAGCTCTTCACCAACAAGCCGCTTCATAAGATCTGGTCCTTGTTTCCTTGTTCATGGTAAAATGCAAAGTTCCCTCTTCATGGCTACCCTAATCAGGCAACCTAATGAAACTCTAATGTGTATCAGATAACAGATGACCCTCAAGCATCTAACCTGTACAAAATCCAAACATTCTTAACATCAGTTCTCATGGCCCTCAAATATTAATCAAGTCACTCAAAAGATACTATGTACTTACAGAGTTCTTATAACACCAATTTTATGGTGAAGAAATGTTATCCCTATACCAATATGGTAGAGAGCCCCTTGCAAGCCATCTGCAACTATTTATTCACAGCCACCTTTCATAAGTGAATGCTGTCTTCCATGTGTTACCCAAGGAAACTTGCTGCTGCTTTTCAGACATATACAAAATTTATACTTTGGTTGAACATTGGTAAGCCTTAGATAAGAAGAAACATTCTTGTTTTGAAATGTGATTGCTTGTCCTTGTTTACCTGGACAGCTTCCTCAGTAGACAAATTGCAGAGTGAATCCTTGAGGTGTTCCTGTATCCACTTCGGCAGCTTACTGCGTTTGTCAGAACGAGAGAATCTCTAAAATGAAGGCAGAATATTAATTTTCAGGAACCTGAATTCCTCGTACAATGACCATGACAGATCATGTTACTTTTTACCTTGTCTGCAAATATCATGATCCCGTAGTCAGTCTTGCCTCTGATGGCCCGTCCCACACACTGTGCAGCATGCCTCATTGCATCAAATGTCAGGAAGTCATTTTCACGGATCTGTAATAAGTTACCCTTCATAATATATATTTACCTGACTGAAAATGACATTATGATGAAGTTACATATGGAAACCCCAAGTTTATACAACAGACAGTTATAATCTTTTCCTCGTTTATTTTGGAGATGAGTAGTTCAGTCGGTGTAACAGTGGCTATAGGTAAGAGAACAAGAGTTCAGTTCCTGACAGCAACAAGTGTCTTCATCTTCACTAACACATACAGATCAGATATGGAGCCCATCAAGCCTCATATGCATCAGGTACTGGGAATGAAGTGGCCATAGTGTTGTATCTACGAGGTTCGACAACAAAGTTCAAGAACTCATCGTGGTAAAAGTGCTACATACCTCATTGCTGAATACCACTGTGGTTGACTTCAAAGTACTCCCTTTGGGAAGCTATGCACCGATGCCAGCGCCTAGTCCACCCTTCAAAACAATTCTGGAACTGGTTTTGTGGAATGGCCTTCAGAGCTGCCATTGTATTACTCCTGATGTCATCAAAATGCCTTCCTTTCAATATTTCCTTTATCTTCGGGAAGAGAAAAAAGTCAATGGGGGCCAGATCTGGTGAATAGGCAGGGTGTTCCAACACAGTTATTTGTTTAGTAGCTAAAAACTCCCTCACAGACAGTGCTGTGTGAGCAGGTGCATTGTCGTGATGCAAGAT
>JGI20166J26741_11177782_pt1 | contig 14230 bp, 13 predicted proteins | sample TergutCu122P5_FD_26741 | JGI IMG/M metagenome (IMG submission 26741)
TGGCCGGCGGGGTGGGGGCGGCGACCGGCGTGCCACAGCCGGTCAGGCCCACGAGAGCCACGGCCGACCCGGCCGCCCAAGCCAGATGGGAACGGTCCTTCAGGTCACGGATCGTCGTCGCCGGTTGCCCCATTCCCGCTCCCTTCACAGGTCAGCCTACCGGAGTCACGGCCGTCGATCCCGGCTGTCACCAGGTAGGCTTGATAGCTGGCGGCGACACCAGACGTTGCCGACGCGGACGTAGTCCAATGGCTAGGGCCTCAGCCTTCCAAGCTGAAGATGCGGGTTCGATTCCCGTCGTCCGCTCGGATGGACCCAGCAGAATCAGGAGAAACAAGTGCCCAGCACAGTAGAACGTGTCAGTCCCAGCCGCGTGAAGCTCACCCTCACGGTGCCGTTCGAGGAGCTCAAGCCGGGAATCGACAAGGCGTACCGTGATGTCGCGCGCAGCGTCAACCTGCCGGGCTTCCGGAAGGGCCACGTGCCGGCCGCGCTGATCGACCAGCGCTACGGGCGGGAGGCCCTGCTGCAGCAGGCCCTGAACGAGCAACTGCCCGAGCTGTACAACGCGGCGATCGTCGAAAACTCGCTGCATCCCCTGGGCCAGCCGGAGGTGGAGGTCGTCAAGCTCGAGGACGACGAGCCCGTCGAGGTGACGGCCGAGGTCGATGTGCGTCCCGATTTCGAGGTGCCGGACGCGTCGAAGATCGCCGTCACCGTCGACTCTGCCATCGTGTCGGACGCCGCCGTCAATGAGCGGCTCGACCTGTTGCGCCAGCGCTTCGCGACATACACCGACCTGGATCGTGCGGCGGCGGCCGGCGACGTCGTGAACATCGACGTCGCCGCCAGCCAGGGCGGCGTCGACCGGCCTGAGGAGTCGGCCAAGGGGATCAGCTACGTGGTCGGGGCGGGCGGCCTGTACGACGGCCTCGACAAGGCGCTGACCGGGCTGGCGGCCGGGCAGTCCAAGACGTTTGCAACCAAGCTGCCGGCGGGCGAGAAGGCGGACGTCACGGTCACCGTCAACCACGTCCAGCAGCGTGTGCTGCCGCGCGTCGACGACGACTTCGCACAGTTGGTCAGCGAGTACGACACGGCCGACGACATGATCGCCGGGCTGCGCGACGGCCTCGAGCGCATGGGGCGCGTCGGGCAGGTCAACCAGGCCCGCGACAAGGTGCTCGACGCGGTCATCGAGCAGACCGGCTTCGAGCTGCCTCAGCATGTGCTGGACGCCGAGATCGCGGCCCGGCGTCAAGACATCGAGAACCAGCTGGCGCGCGCCGGGATGAGCGTCGATCGCTACCTGCGCGAGTCCGGCGAAGAGACCGCCGCGACCGAGGACGAGTTCTGGGGCGACATCGCCAGCCGGACCGAGCGCGGGCTCCGGGCCCAGCTCGTGCTGGACAAGCTCGCCGACGACGAGGAAATGACCGTCTCGCAGGAAGACCTGAGCGAGTACATCGTCGCCAAGGCCGAAGAGGACGGCGTGACGCCGGACCAGGAAGCCAACCACATGATGCAGCACAACCACACGCAGGAGTGGTTGGGCGAGATTCGCCGCGGCAAGGCCCTGAATCTGCTGGTGGGACGTGCCAGCGTGAAGGACACCGACGGACGGCGCATCGACGCCGCCCGCATCCGGCCCGATGGCACCTTGGGCGAGATGACGTCGTCCGAGGCCGGGGGCGCCACGGCCGGCTCCGTGAAGGCCGCCAGGCCCGCCAAGCGGACATCCAAGGCGAAGGGCTGACTTTGACTGTCGCGGCCGATCGGCCGCTGGCGTGGGCCCGGCGTCTGCCATAATGGATGATTGTCATGACAAGCCCTGATACACCCGTCACCGTCCCGGGAAGCCAGCCTCCGGCGGCCCCGCAGGCGGCGCGCCCGACGCCACCGGCGACCGGTGCCGCGGCGTCCCGGGTGGGGCTGCCCCGGTACCTGACCGTTCTGCTCGGCGTGGCCCTGACGTTGGGCGTCATCGTCTTGCTGCGGCAGTTCTCCGGCGTCGCGGGGCCCGTCTTCATGGCGCTGAACCTCATGATCGCCGCCTACCCGATCCACACGTGGCTGCGGTCGAAGGGCACGCCGACCTGGCTGTCGGCCACCGTCATGTTCTTCGCCGTGACGGTGATCCTCCTGGCCGTCGTGGCGGGCCTGGTGTGGTCGGTCTCGGCCATGGTCAACGAGCTGCCCAAGTACTCCGCCCAGTGGATGACGCTCTACGACGAAGCGGTGAAGCTGCTGCAGCACCTGGGAATGAACACAACGGGCTTCAGCGATTTCATGCAACAGATCAGCCCTAGCTCGCTGGTGGGCGTGCTGTCGACAGCGTTCTCCTACGGGACGGCCGTGGCCGGCGTCGTGGCGACGATCATCCTGCTGTTGATCTTCATGGCGATGGACACGCCCGGCCTGCGGGCGCGCCTGCACATCGCCGCCGCCAGTCACCCGGATCTGGCCAAGTCGATGACAAACTACTCGTCCAGCGTTCGCACGTACTGGGTGGCGACGACGGTCTTCGGCGCGATCATCGCGGTCCTGGACGGCATCGCCCTCGGCATCATGGGTGTGCCGCTGGCCGTCGTCTGGGCCGTGCTCAGCTTCCTGACGAACTACATTCCGAACATCGGCTTCGTGATCGGTCTGATTCCGCCGGCCTTGCTGGCACTGCTGGGCCACGGCTGGCAGCTCGCGGTCGCCGTGATCGTCGTGTACACCGTGCTCAACGTCGTGATCCAAGGCGTCATCCAGCCGCGCATCGTTGGGCAATCCGTTGGCGTCACGACGACTGTGTCCTTCGTCTCGTTGCTGCTGTGGGGCTACGTGCTGGGGGCCCTCGGTACCCTGATCGCCCTGCCGACGACGCTCTTGCTGAAGGCCGTGTTCATCGACCCGGATCCGAACGCGGCCTGGCTCGGCGCCCTGATCTCGGTGGGTGGGGACGGCAAACGCCGACGGCGGGCCCGGGCGACGTGAGGCGCCGGCGGCGAAAACCACGCACACCCATCCGTTTTGTCAGACCAGGCAGGTAGGTTCTATACCATGAACGAACACGTGAAGCCGGCGAGCGGCGTCAGCCCGCTAGTGATGGCCGACAAGCCGGTGACCGCCGGCATGACAGACAGCGTCTATCAGGCGCTGTTGAAGAACCGCATCATCTTCCTGGGCTCCGAGGTGGAGGACGACAACGCCAACGCGATCTGCGCCCAGATGCTGCTGCTGAACGCCGAGGATCCCACGAAGGACATCTATCTCTACATCAACAGCCCCGGCGGCTCCATCGACGCCGGTATGGCCATCTACGACACGATGCAGTGGGTCAGCAACGACGTCGCGACCGTGGCCATGGGCCTGGCGGCCTCGATGGGGCAGTTCCTGCTGTCGGCGGGCACCAAGGGCAAGCGCTTCGCGCTGCCGCACGCCCGCATCCTGATGCACCAGCCGTCGGGCGGGCTCGGCGGCACGGCCACGGACATCCGCATCCAGGCCGAGCAGAGCCTGCACATCAAGCAGACGATGGCCGAGTTGACTGCCCAGCACACGGGCCAGACCGTCGAGCAGATCGAGGCCGATTCCGACCGCGACCGCTGGTTCACGGCCGAGGAGGCCCTGGCGTACGGCTTCATCGATCACGTCTACACCAAAGCGTCGGAGATCAAGACAGGGGGGCCGAACAAGTGAGCCAGCCAAGTTTCGGTGGCATCGCCACCACGAGCCCGCGCATGGACTACTACATCCCGCAATGGGAGGAGCGCACCAGCTACGGCATGCGGCGCGTCGATCCCTACACCAAGCTGTTCGAGGACCGCATCATCTTCCTCGGCACGCCGATCACGGACGACGTCGCCAACGCCGTCATGGCGCAGTTGCTCTGCCTGCAGTCGATGGACGCCGACCGGCAGATCGACATCTACATCAACTCGCCGGGCGGGTCGTTCACGGCGTTGACGGCCATCTACGACACGATGCGCTACGTCAAGCCCGACATCCAGACCACGTGCCTCGGGCAGGCCGCCTCGGCGGCGGCCGTCCTCCTGGCGGCCGGCACCAAGGGCAAGCGGGTGGCGCTGCCGAACTCGCGCATCCTGATCCATCAGCCGGCCATCAGTGGCGAGGGGACGTTCGGCCAGTCGTCCGACCTCGAGATCCAGGCCAAGGAGATACTGCGCATCCGCTCGCTGATGGAGCACATGATCGCCGAGAACACGGGCCAGCCCGTCGAGCGCGTCAGCCGTGATGTCGAGCGCGACAAGTACCTGACGGCCCAGGAGGCCGTCGACTACGGGCTGATCGACGAGATACTGCCAAGCCTCAAGCCGGCCACCTGACGGCGGCCAAGGCTCGACCAATACTTGAGCCGGCGGCGACACGAGCGGGAAGGAGAGGGTGAAATGACTGCAACCGGTGGTTGGACCAGGCAGGCTGGACTGTGCCTTCCCCGTGCGCTCGGTAGCGAGGCGCATCCGGGGTCGGCCTCCACGGACCGAAAGGGTGCGCCATGCCTCGTCTGAGTGAGTCGGGTGAGCTTTTCAAGTGCTCGTTCTGCGGCAAGAGCCAGAAGCAGGTGCGCAAGCTGATCGCCGGGCCCGGCGTCTACATCTGCACCGAGTGCATCGATCTGTGCAACGAGATCATCGATGAGGAACTCAACACCCGCAAGTCGATCGACGACGCGGCCAAGCTGCCCAAGCCGACGCAGATACACGCCTTCCTCGACGACTACGTCATCGGGCAGGACTCGGCGAAGAAGGCGCTGTCCGTCGCCGTCTACAACCACTACAAGCGGGTCCAGGCGGCCCAGAGCCAGATGAAGAAGCCGGCGGCCAGCGAGGACGTCGAGATAGCCAAGTCGAACATCCTGCTGATCGGGCCGACGGGCTGTGGCAAGACGTACATGGCCCAGACCCTGGCGCGCATGCTGAACGTGCCGTTCGCTATGGCCGACGCCACGGCGCTGACCGAGGCCGGCTACGTCGGCGAGGACGTCGAGAACATCCTGCTGAAGCTGATCCAGGCGGCGGACTACGACATCGCGAAGGCGCAGACCGGCATCATCTACATCGACGAGATCGACAAGCTGGCGAGGCGGGCCGAGAACCCCTCGCTGACGCGTGACGTCTCCGGCGAGGGCGTCCAGCAGGCCCTGCTGAAGATTCTCGAGGGCACGACGGCGTCGGTGCCGCCGCAGGGTGGGCGCAAGCATCCGCACCAGGAGTTCCTGCAGATCGACACGACCAACGTCCTGTTCATCGTCGGCGGCGCCTTCTCCGGGCTCGACGACGTGATCCGCGAGCGCGTCGGCAAGCGTCGCGTCGGTTTCGTCAACGCCGAAACCGGCGGGGCGGCCCAGCCCGATGGCAAGACCGATCTGTACGCGCTGGTCAAGCCCGAGGACCTGCACAACTACGGCATGATCCCCGAATTCATCGGCCGGCTGCCCGTGATCGCGACGGTGCCCGGCCTCGACGAGCAGGCGCTGCGCCGCATCCTGGTCGAGCCGAGGAACGCGATCGTCAAGCAGTTCAGGCGCCTGTTCGAACTGGACGACGTGCAACTCGAGGTGACCGACGAGGCCGTGGGCGTGGTCGCGGCCATGGCCATCGAGCGCGGCACCGGGGCCCGCGCGCTGCGGGCCATCCTGGAAGAGACGCTGTTGGACGTCATGTACGAGGTGCCCGAGCGTGCGGAGATCACGAAGGTCGTCGTCACACCGCAGGCCGTCCGGGGCGAGGCGCCGCCCACCTACGTGCTCGGTGGCATGGACGACGAACTGGAGGAGCTGGCGTCGTAGTCGCGCGCCGGCACCGGCTGCCGGACCTCGCCCCGATGGCAGGGCCCGCCGGCGCGTCCGAGGCCTCAAGCTAGGCTGGACGCATGAGCAAAGCGAAGATCGTGTGCACCCTGGGGCCGGCTACCGAATCGGTGGAGACGTTGTCCGCCCTGATCAAGGCCGGAATGGACGTGGCGCGGCTGAACATGAGCCACGGCACGCACGAGGAGCACGCGGCCGTGCTGGCCAACGTGCACAAGGCCGAGCAGGCCACCGGCGAGACGATCACGGTGTTCGCCGATCTGCAGGGCCCCAAGATCAGGCTCGGCACGTTCACGGGCGGCCACGCCACGTTGAAGGCGGGGCAGCGCTTCACGATCACGATCGACGACGTGGACGGCACGGCCGAGCGGGCGTCGACGACGCTGAAGACCCTGACGCAGGACGTGCGTCCGGGCGACGCCATACTGATCGACGACGGCAACCTGCAGCTCAAGGCCGTCGAGGTGACGAAGGCCGACGTGGTGTGCGAGGTCGTGGTGGGTGGCGCCGTCAGCGATCACAAGGGCATCAACCTGCCGGGCGTGCCGGTCAGCGTGCCGGCCCTGTCCGACAAGGACGCCGACGACCTGCGGTGGGCGCTGGGCCAGCGCGTCGACATGATCGCCCTTTCCTTCGTGCGCAGTGCCCACGACATCGAGCCGGTTCACGCGATCATGGACGAGGCCGGCAAGCGCCTGCCCGTCATCGCCAAGATCGAGAAGCCGCAGGCGGTGGACGCCCTGGAAGAGGTCGTCGACGCCTTCGACGCCGTCATGGTGGCCCGCGGCGACCTGGGCGTCGAGATGCCCTTCCAAGAAGTGCCCATGGTGCAGAAGCGCATCATCACGGCGGCCCGCACGTGGGCCAAGCCCGTGATCGTGGCCACCCAGATGCTGGAGTCCATGATCGAATCGCCGCGGCCGACCCGCGCCGAGGCGTCGGATGTCGCCAACGCGGTGATCGACGGGGCCGACGCCGTCATGCTGTCCGGCGAGACCAGCGTCGGCAAGTACCCGGTGGAGGCCGTGCAGGCCATGGATCGCATCATCGAGTCCGTCGAGGCCGCCGGCCGCGACGAGATCACGAAGATCGACTGGGATCCGCACACGACGTCCGGCGTGGCCGCTTGGGGCGCCGCGCGCATGGCCCGCAAGCTCGACGCGGTCGCCATCGTGCCGTTCTCGTTCCTCGGCGACACGGCTCGCCGCGTCGCGCGGCTGCGCCCGGCCACCCCGATCGTCTGCTTCACGCCGCTGGAGGCCACCAGGCGTCAGCTCGGCCTGGTCTGGGGTGTCACCACGTTCGTGTCGCGCGAACACGAGATCGACTCGATGATCACCGAGATGGATGACGTGTTGGTGAAGAACCACATCGTCAAGCGGGGCCAGCGCGTCGTCGTGGTCTATGGCCGTCCGCTCGGCACCCCCGCTCACACGAACACCGTCTTCATCCACGAGGTCGGGTGGGGCGACGCGAAGTGACGCGTGTCCAACTGGAGGGTCGCGGCGCCGCTCCCACAGCTCAGGGCTAGGATGAGTATCGCCGTGCGGCACGGCCTCACGGCATCCCAGTCGAATCCGATGTGAGGCCCATGATGACTCCCGACACCCAGGCGCCCCGGCGCGCCAACCGTCCCGCCAAAGTTGGTCTGGCTCTGCTGATCGGTGCGCTGGCCATGACATTGACCGGTTGTGGCACGACCGGCGGGTCCGAGGCCGGCGGCGAAGCGAACCTGACCCGCCCCGATCTGTCGACCGTGAAGTTCTTCAACGGCAGCATTCCCGGCTCGACGCTGCTGGCGCTGGGCTTCATCGTCTGCCTGGCCGGCCTCGTGTTCGGGCTCGCGACGTTCCTGAAGTTGCGCAAGTTGCCGGTTCACCACTCGATGCGCGAGGTGTCCGAGCTGATCTGGGAGACGTGCAAGACGTACCTGCAGCAACAGGGCAAGTTCCTGCTCGGGCTGTGGGCCGCGATCGCGGTCGTCACGTTCATCTATTACGAGTTCCTCGTCAAGTTCAGCCTCGGCAAGGTGCTGGTCATCCTGCTGTTCTCCGTCATCGGCATGGCCGGCAGCTACGGCGTGGCCTGGTATGGCATTCGCGTCAACACGTTCGCGAACTCGCGCACGGCGTTCGCGTCGTTGAAGGGCAAGCCGTACCCGGGGCACTCGATCCCCATGCAATCCGGCATGAGCGTCGGCATGGTGCTGATCAGCGTCGAGCTGACCGTCATGCTGTTCATCCTCTTGGTGCTGCCCGGCGACATCGCCGGCTCGTGCTTCATCGGCTTCGCGATCGGCGAGTCGCTGGGCGCCTCGGCGCTGCGGATCGCCGGCGGCATCTTCACGAAGATCGCAGACATCGGCTCCGACCTCATGAAGATCGTCTTCCACGTGAAAGAGGATGACGCCCGCAACCCCGGCGTCATCGCCGACTGCACGGGCGACAACGCGGGCGACTCGGTCGGCCCCAGCGCCGACGGCTTCGAGACGTACGGCGTCACGGGCGTGGCGCTGATCACGTTCATCCTGCTGGCGGTGCCAGACGTCACCCATCAGGTCCGGCTGCTCGTCTGGATCTTCGCGGTGCGCGTCATGATGATCGTCGCCTCGTTCATCTCGTACGCGATCAACTGGGCGATCACCAAGGCCAAGTACGAGAAGGCCGACACCATGGACTACGAGATGCCGCTGACGACCCTGGTTTGGATCACGTCGGTCATCTGCATCATCGCGACGTTCGTGACGTCCCTGGCGCTGATCCAGGGCCTGGGCAATGGCATGTGGTGGAAGCTGTCGCTGGTCATCAGCTGCGGCACACTGGCGGGTGCGCTGGTGCCGGAACTGGTCAAGGCGTTCACATCGACGAACAGCAAGCACGTCAAGGAGGTCGTCGTCTCGGCCAAGCAGGGCGGGGCGTCGCTCGACATCCTGTCCGGCGTCGTGTCCGGCAACTTCTCGGGCTACTGGATCGGCATCACGATCGCGGGCCTGATGGGTATCGCGTTCCTGGTGTCGGGTTCCTTCCCCGGCGGCATGATGGCGGCCCCGGCCGTCTTCGCGTTCGGCTTGGTGGCCTTCGGCTTCCTGGGCATGGGGCCCGTCACCATCGCCGTCGACTCCTACGGCCCGGTCACCGACAACGCGCAGTCCGTCTACGAGCTGTCGCAGATCGAAGACATCCCGGGCATCGCCAAGGAACTCAAGCAGGACTACGGCTTCGACGTCGATTGGGAGCACGGCAAGCGGTTCCTCGAGAACAACGACGGCGCCGGCAACACGTTCAAGGCGACCGCCAAACCGGTGCTGATCGGCACGGCCGTCGTCGGCGCCACGACGATGATCTTCTCGATCATCATGAGCCTGACGCACAACCTGGAGTCCGACCTCGTCAACAACATCTCACTGCTGCACGCGCCGTTCTTCCTCGGTCTGCTGCTCGGTGGCGCGATGATCTACTGGTTCTCGGGCGCGTCGATGCAGGCCGTCACGACGGGTGCGTACCGCGCCGTCGAGTACATCAAGGATCACATCCACCTGGACGGCACGCAGAAGGCCTCGACCCAGGACTCGAAGCGCGTCGTGCAGATCTGCACGCAGTACGCCCAGAGCGGCATGATCAACATCTTCATCGCCGTGTTCTTCGCCACGCTGGCCTTCGCCTTCGTCGAGCCGTACCTGTTCATCGGCTACCTGGTCGGCATCGCCCTGTTCGGCCTGTTCCAGGCCATCTACATGGCGAATGCCGGCGGGGCCTGGGACAACGCGAAGAAGATCGTCGAGACCGACCTCGAGGCCGTCGGCACGCCGCTGCACGACGCGTCGGTGGTCGGCGACACCGTGGGCGATCCCTTCAAGGACACCAGCTCCGTTTCGCTGAACCCGATCATCAAGTTCTCGACGCTGTTCGGCGTGCTGGCCGTGTCGCTGGCGGTGTCGATCGGCACCGGTTCAGCTCTGACGTACATCCTGGCGGGCGTGTTCTTCCTGATCTCGGCGGCGTTCGTCTGGCGCAGCTTCTACGGCATGCGCATCGGGTTGGACATGCCCGACGTCGTCAAGGCGCTCGAGAGCGACGCGTTGGCAGACAAGGCGGCGGCCGGGGCCCCGGTCAAGGCCGCCGTGGCGGCGGCTGCCCCGGCCGAAGCGAGGGCGGCGGTCAAGGCTGTCGTCAAGACCCCGGTCAAGGCGGCGGTCAAGAAGGCGGCGGCTAAGCGCTAGCCGTTGCCACCAGCGAGAACGCCAGCGGGCAGTTGTCGCGCAGTGGCTCCGGCAAGGCGAAGCGTCCGTCGCCGAGGTCGTCCATCCAGGGGACCATTCGCCACGGCAGCGTCTTGTGCTCGCGGAAGCTTGCGATCGTCAGCCCGGCGCGCAGCAAAGCCCCGATGACATCTTCGAGGCTGTGCGCCCATTCGTACGTGGTGGCGTTCGCGATGGGCGTCGTCGATGAGTAATCGACGGGCGAATCATCGCGGATGGGACCCGTGTTGAAGTAGGGCCACGTCAGGCGCAACTCGTCGGCCGGCCCCTCATAGTCCAGGGCCGCCGCGACGGGATGGTGCTCGCGGATGAAGAAGACGCCCCCTGGGCGCAGCGCGGACGCGATGAGCTTGGCCCAGACGTCGAGGTCTTCCAGCCAGCAGATGACGCCGATCGACGTGTAGACGACGTCGAAGCGGCGTCCGGCCAGCGCCTTCGCGCCGTCGGCGATGGACGATTCGATGTACTCGATGTCGAGGCCGGCCCGGGTCGCCAGATCGCGGGCGATGCGTAGCGATTCGCCCGACACGTCAAGGCCGGTCACTGTCGCCCCGAGGCGGGCCCACGACAGCGTGTCCGTCCCGATGTGACACTGCAGGTGGAGCATGCCCAGACCGGTGGGGGAGCCGTCCGGCAGGAAGGGCGCCAGCAGAGGCAGATCCTCGGCGACGACGGCGCTGATCCCATGCGGGTCGGCGATCAAGGCGTCCGCGTCGTACGAGACGCGGTGCAGCTCCGCCGCCTCGTCCCAGTGGGCCCGGTTGAAGCCGAGAAAATCGGTCACGGATCGAGCTTATCGGTCTCCACCCGGTCATCGGATCGCGCGGGTGAACACGGGTGCGCGAAGTGGCCTACAGTTGACCCTGCCGGAAACACCGGCACAGACAGCAGATTGGAGGAACCCGTGAAGTCATGGCGTTTCTACGGAACGAATAAGCCACTGGTCTTGGAGGACGTCCCCGAGCCCACCGCGGGGCCGGGCGAGGTGGTCGTCGAGGTCAAGGCCGCCGGCGTGTGCCACTCCGATGTCTCGGCGCTGGACGACCCGGGCTGGATGCCGTTGTTCCCCCGCATCCCGATGACGCTCGGCCACGAGAACGCCGGCGTCGTCACGGAAGTCGGCCCCGGCATGGAGGCCTGGAAGGTCGGCGACCGCGTCGGCCTGTCGCCCATGATGCCCGACAACGACGCCATCGGGTACGGCAAGTGGGACGGCGGCTACGGCCCCAAGCTGCGCGCCACCGAGGCCAACCTGGTGCACCTGCCGGACGAGGTGCCCTTCGACCTGGGAGCCATGGCCACCGACGCCGGGCTGACGTCCTATCACGCCCTGGTGGCGGTCGGCGGCGCCAAGAAGGGCATGAAGGTCGGCATCATCGGCCTGGGCGGGCTCGGTTATGTCGGCGCCCGCGTGGCCGCGCTGATGGGCTGCGACGTCTACGGCGCCGAGATCGCGCCCGAGACGCGGAAGCTGGCCGGTGAGATCGGCCTGAAGGACGTGGCCGACTCGATCGACAAGTGGTCGGACTTCGACCTGATCGTCGACTACGCCGGCTTCGGCACGACGACTTCCACGGCGCTGACCGTGCTGAAGGAGTTCGGCACTCTGGTGCAGGTCGGCATGGGCAAGCTGGAATCGACGATCAGCACCTACCCGCTGATCATCAACCAGTTGAGCATCAAGGGCAGCAAGTCGGGCACCAAGGAAGACCTGGCGGCCCTCTACGACCTGATGCGCAGCGGCAAATTGAAGCCACCGATGAACCTCATCAAGCCGGACGGCATCCCCGACGCGCTGGATCACCTGCGTAAGGGTGGCGTCATCGGGCGCTACGTCGCTATGTACGAGTGATCGTTGGTTGCCGGACGAAACCGGCGACGCACAAGAAGCGAGGGGCCAGGAGCGATCCTGGCCCCTCGCCTTGTGGAGCTGGTCAGGCCTGCTTCTTCAGTTGCATGGCGGCGACCGTATAGAGGATCGGGATGAGGAAACCGGTATAGCTGGAGTAGGTGGTGGTCTTCGACACGATGGCAATGATCAGGCCGAGGACGCCCAACGCGATCATGGCTACGCCGATGATGAACAGCGTTCCGCCCTTCGATGGGTCGGACGCGCCGCGAATACCCATGATGCCGCCCACGAGGAACAGCAGGATCGAAACCACCGAGATGATGATCGCGATTGTCAGTACGCCTGACATCTTGGTTCCGCTCTGGCCGATGAGAGCCATCAGACCGAGCATCGCGACGAGGGCGAGACCCGCCAACACGATCATGATGATCGAGACGACGAACATCAGCATGTTCTTCTGCGGTGCGGCGGGGAGGCCGGTGGTCGTCGGATAGCCGGGGGTGAAGGCCTGGGGAGGCGCTCCGGCGGGGACGCCCTCGGTCAGCGGCTGCGGAAGCTGGGCGAGGGGATCTTGTCCCGGTTGTGGGGTGGTCGGAGGTGGGACGAAGGTTGACATGACGGTCCTTTTGCGAGTGGTGATGGCACGGCGATGGGGGTCGTGCCATCGAATGCGTTGACAACAGTCTACGGGCCGACGATCCTCCCGGGGGCCCCTGCGTTGAACGTTGACGACGCGCGAGATTGCCCGACGCGTTGGCGTCTTCCACCAGACAATCAGCTGAATCATGGCTCGCTGATCGAGTTGCGCTGCGAGGTGTGGCAGTGGTGGCGTACGACCAGCCAGTCAGACCGAGGAGTCGAGCACGTCGGCATCACGACTAATGAGACGATGTCGGCAGATCGGCGGCGGTGATGCCGAGAACCTGGGCGAGTATCCGTGAGATGTCGTGCATCTGATCGTCGGTGAGCATCCCGACCCGGGTCCCGAGCTCACTGCGCCTGACGGTGAGCAGCTTCTCTACCATGACGAAGCTGGTGTGCCTGAGTCCGTTTGTCTCTGATGGCTCGATGGCGACCCGACTGCCGGCTTCCTCGTTGTCGAATGTGGTGAAGAGCGTCAGTATCACCGAGTCGGAAGCATCAGCCAGGTAATCCTGCACAATGACGACTGGTCGGGCTTTGCCGGCGTAGCGGTCGTCGTGCAGCGTCCAGATCTCACCGCGCTTCATCGAGGATCCTCAGGGATGCACGCGTGGCGAAATCGGTGGCGTCGTCCTCGGTCGAAAAGGGTTCGACGTTGGCGACGAGGCGTACATCGAAGGGGAATCCGCGGTGTTGGTTGAACGCGGCGATGAACACCCGCATCGCGTCAGCGGGCGTGGTACCGAGTCGCCGGGTGGTCTCTCGGAAGAGCTGGTCTTGCGTCTTCTCGATCCGCGTCGCTAGCTGCACCGTGTCCATTGCTACCTCCTGCTAGCAATCAATACCATCCACTAGCATACCAGAGTCGCCGGTCTGGCGCCCCGCGATCGATGGTCTGGTCGGCGTGGCGATGATGATGGCGTTGATCCTGGCGGTTGGGGTCCCTGCGTGGAGCATTGACGAAACTCAACCCGAGGGTAGGTGAGTTGTGTTTGCGCTGGTCAGCGGCGGTGTCAAACGCCGAGCGGCCAACAGCGCGGCCCTCAACGGTGCGATCTTGGACGTTCGTGGCGTGATTGCTGGGAGGAACGGGACGGCTAGACCCTCGATCACGGACAAAGTGAGCGGTTGATGGTGGGAGACTATGAGGACGGCGCATCGGCGACTGGCAACCGACGGACGCCTCGACGCCCTTGTCGCACTCGGCGCCGATGCTGCGGCCGGGGGCCGCGTCTTCCCACTGGGTGATCCGGGCAGGCGGAGGACGTCAGTCCTCCACGAACCTCAACAAATGGTGTGCATCTGTTATACTTGTGTTTATGAAAGAAGGAGCGATGACGACACGCACAGTGCAGAAGGCGTACCGGGTCGACGAGGGACTGTACGAGCAGGTCGAGGACACCTTGTTCAAGATGGGGATCAGCGTCCCCCAGGCGATCACGATGCTGTTCAAACGCGTCGTCATGGAACAGCAACTGCCGTTCACACCCGCCGTCGTGAAGTCCGCCCATCAGATCGACGCCGAGCGGCGCATCGGCGCGCTCGCCGGGCGACTCCCGACAAAGACCCTCGACCTGACCAACCCGGCCGACGCGGACACGTTCTATGCCGAGTAGGGTCGAGAACCACTCGGTAGCGCTGGCCTGGGTCCAGGCCCGAG
>JGI20166J26741_11178893_pt1 | contig 14228 bp, 13 predicted proteins | sample TergutCu122P5_FD_26741 | JGI IMG/M metagenome (IMG submission 26741)
GCAACTGTCAGATCAAGTCTGAACTACTACAGCTTAACTAAACCGACAACTGCTTCCTTCAAATTCGTGGCAACTGTCAGATCAAGTCTGAACTACTACAATTGAATTGAATTGCCTTTTGCCTGTCCATGCCATTCTTTTCGCTTTTCAACCTTGATTTCTCGCGGACCGGAGACACTCAGATAAAATGGTATATACATTGAACATTGCACGTAACTTGACATGCGTAGCCACGTAGCTATAATTGAACGGCACAAGCACAATTGGCTTCAATAACAACGAAAGGAGCACAGCGATGAGCGCCATTTATACCCTTACTAGCCGGGAATTCGGCCACAACGTTTCCAGCGCCAAGAATCTGGCCAGACAAGGCCCGGTGCTCATCACTGACCGTGGCGCCCCCACGTTTGTGCTGATGAACATCGGCGAATACCGCAAGCTCACCGTTGGCGAGCGTGAGGTATCATTGCTCGAAGCGATGGACGGCTTATCCGACTCGGCCGAGGCCGCCGACTTCGAGATTGAACCGATTGAGTTACAATTGCGCACGGAGGATTGATGTACCTGCTCGACTCGAATGTGCTATCCGAACTACGCCCCGGCAAAGCCGGTCAGTCGCCAATTGTCCGGGCTTGGGCCGCAACAGTGCCTCTTAAACTGTTCTTCCTGTCGGCTGTCACCATATTGGAGCAAGAGGAAGGAGTCCTGCGAGAGGAGCGGCGCACACCGCCAAGCGGCCAGGCGCTACGCCGTTGGGCGACGGAAGTACACAATCTCTTTGCCGGTCGCATCCTCGCCTTCGGCGAGCGTGAGGCTTTGCTTTGCGCTCCACTGCACGTGCCTGACCCGAAAGGACGGCGCGACTCGATGATCGCCGCCACCGCGCTGGCGCACAGCCTCACACTTGTCACGCGCAATACCCGCGATTTTGAAAGGATCGCCGGCCTGCGGTTGGTGAATCCATGGGAATTCAGGGTAGACAAACCATAGGACATGGGAGCGCGTCATCGTGGAGAGAGCCAGCGTCAGCCCTCCCTCCGCCGGGCAGGCGGAAAAGCTCCATGCGCTTTTGAACGCCCCCGCGCCCTGGGATAAGGGATGATCTCCAGGGAAAATATTTCCGCTCCCGGCCTTATACAGTCCGGACATGAACGCGCCGGCTTTTCCCGCCCCTGCGCCACTTCGGCGCACTGAACATTTGAACATTGAGGAGAAGAGAGCCTATGACGATGCGACAAACAAACGTCAGGGCATGGCAATGGGCAAAGTGGGAAAGATGGGAGTGAAATGTTTGGGATTCCGCGTGAGAAGACCGCCAGCGCGTAGCGCGAACGCCCCAATTAGAATATCAGCAAGCGGTCGTTTCGGCGTCTGCCCCAGCCGTTTCATAGCAACATACCGCGCCCACGCCTTGGAAGCCGCTTCCGTGTCGCTCCAAGTCCATTCCGTCTCCATATCCGCGCCTACGCCTGTTGCCAAATCTCCGATTGCCGCCAGCGAGCCGTCAAAAAGCGGCGCAATTTCAACAACAGAGACCGGGCAAATCACCAAACCGTCGTTTCGCAAGCTGTTCAGCAGCGTTGCCGCTGATGCTGCAAATGTCGGATCGGCAATCGCTATGTCAACCAGAATGCAACTGTCAACAACCCACGCCACGGCTTATTGTTCCCCTTCGCGCAGAAGTTCCATCACCTCATCAGTGCTGGCAAATGTCGCGCCTAGAGAAAAACGCTTGGCGCAACCGATGACGCTATGCGCATCCACTTCGCGTTGCGGTGTATCACCAACAATGGTGACAGCAAATGTATTCGCCCCAGTAGAGCGCCAGGAAAGGCGCTGGCCGGGGGCAAGATTGCCGCGATTGCGCAGCGCCGCGGGAATGGAAAGCTGCCATCTGTGGTTCAAAACTGTCTCGTCCGTCGTTTGCATATTCATTTCTCCGTTTTACGCCCCCCGGATCGGATTGTGTATCACATGAGCCTAATGACAAAATCCTCCGTTTGAAGGCCGTATTATAATGCAAATTTGCATTATAAACGAGCGGCATCGGAACTTTCCCGATTCATGTTTCCCGTCCCCACATCTCTCCGACGATGGAAAAATACCACTCCCCAGCCTCTTCATCCCAGGCCGCGCGAATGCGTTTGTCTTCAAACAATTGCATTGCCTTTTGCCCGTCCATGCGTGTATCCAGCGGGGCGGCGGCGCGGTCAACCCGCCGTCTCCTCGGCGTTATGGCATTGTTTTCACTCAAGCGTCAGTTGCCGGTTCGATTGGGCGCAATCCCGCAGATAAAGATTGATCACGTTTTGATACGGGATGCCTATTTTATCGGAAATGGTCTTGAAATAATTAATGGAATCCTCGTCGATACGGATGGTGATCTGTCTTTTTAGTTTGGCGGCATACGGATTTCTTTTGGATCGGGAAAAATCGTATTCCTCGCGCATGGCCTTATCTCGTTATGATGATTTTGTCGAAGGCATGGATGCCGACAACATCACGCCTCCCTGGTCAAAGACCAAATTTCATCCGTCGACATTCCCTCGGTCGCAATGCCTCTAAACTGACTTATTCCATTTTCAGGTTCTATTGACAACTCGGCGCGATTGGCAATCCAGCCGGCTTGCCAGAACCTGTGGGCATAATCGGAGGCAAACTTTTCAGGCGGTCGGATGGTCTCAAGGTGGGCGCCGGCTTGCATTAAATGGATATGGGTGCAAAGGGCGCTGATCCACTCAATATCGTGCGAGGCGATGATGGTTACCAATGCCGCCGCTCTGGCGCGCCACAAGGCGATCATGGCCAGAGTCGCCTCATGATCCAAACCGGCGAATGGTTCGTCAACAATCAGCGCCCGCAGTTCGGGAAATCCTGTCAATACACGCAAGAGCGCCAGCCGCTGCCGCTGGCCAAAACTCAGTTCGCCAACCGGCTGGTCGAGAATATCTTTGGGCAGCAGCGCCTGATCGAGATGTTCTTGTAATTGTCCGTCGGTCAACGTTGGGTAGCCGTGCAGCAGGCGGGGCTCGTGCAGCAACTCCCGCACCGACAAAAAGGGATTAAGGCTGTTGGAAGAGTCCTGGAATACGGTCTGGAAAAAGCGGCGGCGCCGGCGCAACTGCCGGGGTGAAAGAGCCGAAAGATTTTGCCCGTCCAGCCAGACAGCGCCTTGATACCTGTCAGCCAGCAGGCCGAGGGCGCGCAGCAGGGTGGTTTTGCCGCAGCCAGACTCGCCGATGATGCCGAAACAATCGCCGGGGCGTAGCGCTACGGAAAATGGCGCCAGCAGAAACGGCTGCCGTCTTTGCTCTTTGCCCAATTTGCCGAAGGAAAAAGGCCGGAACAATTGCTTTGGTTGTAAAACAACGGATAAAGAATCGGCGACGAAGGCGTCACGCGATTCATGTGGCCCATGTGGTTCAGGCGGCGCGAACCTGGCTTTAGCCGATTCCGCGGCGGCGGGTGGGGCTGGCGCGGTTATGGGCGCGACGGGGGCGATGCGGCCGTTTTCGATGGCGTAAACGCGGTCGGCGAGCACGGCAATGTCTTTGCCGCTGTGCGTCAGCAGCAACACGGCGGTGTTATGCTCTTGGCAACATGTGAGGATAATTTTATAGGCTTGGGCGCGGGCATAGCCATCGAGCGCCGTGGTTGGTTCGTCAAGCACCATAAAATGCGGGCGGCGCATCACGGCGATGATCAGCAAAATGCGTTGCAACATGCCGCCGGAAAGTTCGGCGGGCGTTTGCGCCAGCGTTTGCTCCGGCGCGGCAATGCGGATGTCGCGCAACAGCCGCGCAACCTCTTCTTCGCGGTATTGCCCCGGCGGCAAGCCGCCCTGGCCGCAGATCAGGCCGCGCATCTGGGCGCGCAACGCCACCGTGGGTTGAAGGTGGCTGCCGGTGCCCTGCGGCACGTAAGAAATGCGCCAAAACTGGCCGACATCAGGGAAAACAACTTCGCGCCTGGCGGTAAGGTTGGGCGCGGCGATACTCAATAAACCGAGCAGCGCCTGGGCGGCGATGGTTTTGCCGCAGCCGCTCGGCCCGACCAAAACGCTGACCGAGGCCAGCGGCAATTTCAGGTCGTGAATGGCCACCAGGGTCTTGCCACCGTCACAAACATCGACGGATTTGACCCAGATGTGGCTCTCAGGCATCATCGGCGCCGACTTCGGTCAGCAGGAAATCCAGCATCCGATCAAGGTATTTACGCAATTCCGCATCCAATTCGTGAGTGTCTTCCGGGGTACGCTCGATCAATGCCTTGAGAAAACGGGTATTGATCAGGGAAGCATAGTGCCGGTATCTGTCGGTTTCATCGGGGAGATGCCCGCTCGCTCTGTCGCAAACCCTCTCGATCCGTCCTTTGATATGGTTGTATACCTGTTCCCAGAATCTCTCCAACAACTTTTTGGACACCGCATCGGGAAACTGACTCATTACAAAACAGAAGTCTTGGCGAAGCTCGTGTGAATCATATTTATGGTGAGGCATAAAGTGGTGCCACAATGGCACACAACTAACCGGCACATTACGCTTCAATCGTGTGAGCAGATCGGGGCGGAATCCTTTCGGATCACCGTCGGCTAGGGTTTTACGATACAGTCTGGCCAAGCCTTCCAGGTTTTTGAAGGTGGCGCCGACGATACGGATATTTTTTACTTTTTCGTCGAAAGAATCCCATCCCGGGCGACTCACCTTGCCTTCTTCCAACGGCCGGAGCAGATTGTCTTGAATGCGAATGGGGGCATCGGCAATCTCATCCAAAAACAAGGTGCCGCCGACATAGGAGCAGGTTTGGAACAGCCCTGGGACGGCATCTTTCCCTGCACGGCTCCTACCGCATGTGCCAAACAAACGTTTCAAAGATTCGGCAAGCTCCGCGCCCTGCCCACCGAGAATGCCGCAATTAACCTGAAAGAAATTAAACGACCAATCCGCCTTGCCTTTCTTTTTGTATTCGTATGCTATCTTGGCAACAAGAATTAGCAAAAAAATTTTATGAATATCTTTGTTGTTGTTTTTGTCTTCTTTAAGACAAAGTGTACAAGTACAAATAATGGATTGCAATTCTTTAATATCGTCTATCTCTTTGTCGCTTAGCCCTTCTTTTTTTAGTTCGTCTTCTTTTACTTGTCCTTCCCAATGCCACCATGATGTGCCAGTAAGTTGTAACTTTGTCAAATCCCAAATGTCTTGATGGCCAATCTGAATCTTTCTCTTACCTAATGGGGGTAGCTCTAGGATATTTTTTAAATTTTTTTGTATATCTTCAAAAAATTCTTTAGCAGGATTCTCAAGTGTTTTAAAGAGTTCGTCAAAATTGCCCTTTTGCAATTCCATTAATAATTGTTCGTTTTCACAAATAGCTTTCCCAATATTTTCCATGCAAAAAGCATGGAAGTCTTCCGCGACAGCTCCTTTTCCACTCCCGCCATCGCCACGTATCAGCAACCTCGCTTTTGTCGGCTCAGAATGGGCAATTGCACGTAATTCCTGGACAAGATCACTGGATAGCGTTCCTTTGAGCTTGGATGTTTGCCGTAAGCCGTCTTTGAGGTATTCTCGAGCCTTATTACAAAATTCGCATATTGTTTTACACCTATCTAGATGGCTTTTACTATCACCGTCAATACAAAATTTATTTTCTATATTATCCCATTTTTGTTTTTTATCATTCCATCCTTGGCATTTCTCAATATTATGGGAAGCATTTACATTAACATTTGGCTTTGCGTAAAGGACTACAATCATTTTTCTAATGGATTCATAAAACTCTTTTGTATAATAATTTTCCTCAATTTCGCGTTTTAATTCCTCGATATAAGATATTAATTCTGGAATTTCCAATCGCAATCTAACTATTTCATATAATATTGGTAATGTTTTTTCTCGTATCAATTCTTTTTCCTGTAATATCTGTTTCCTTTGTTGCAGTTTTTGTTTGTTACTTTCTAATTCTTGTTTTTTGTTTTGTTTTGTGGCTGCAACCTGCTGACGTAAGCGGCAGCACCATGAATTAAGATATGATATACGTTGCAACCTCAATCTTTCCAAGACAGTTCCAAAAGATTGAGCTATGTACTCGAAATAGTCTTTTATTTGTTTTTCATGTTCATTGTGATTACCGCTAATTGCGATTTTATTCCGATCAAGCATTATGCTCATAATGGCGTCTATGTGTTTATCAGCATAGAATGAAGCTAACACTGCAAAGACAATATGATGGTCAGTAGAGTTCCCATCATCATGAAGCAACGATTTTTTTACTTTATCCCTGGCTACTATTTTGCTAAAAGCGTTTGCTGCCTCTATATTTTCATCATTCGATTGCAAACCATCACATAAAGCATAAAATTTAACAAAAAATTTCCCCGCTGATATATCAGTGCCACCAATTTTATCATCGGGGTCATATTTTTCAAAAAAATGTAATTCATCAATTTTCTGTATTTTCCCCAAAATCTTACTTAGACCTAATTCATTGAGATCATCAAATTGTGTGACGTTAATGGAAAATGGTTGAGGGAACATATCTAAAGATTTGAGTAATTCTTTTTTTATCAATGTGTCTGAATTATAAATATCGTATACTCTAATGTAATTATCCTCATCTTTAATTTTCTCAAAAAAAATTGGATCACTTGGTTTTTTTATTTTTTCTATATTAGAAAGGAGAAAATATTTATGGTAATTTTGATAGAACTTAAAAGAATAGCAACAATCTTTTTTACCTATTTCGTCACAATTTGTGCACATCGTGGCGTATGACTGTAACGAATTTGTATAACGGAATGGACAATAACCAATATCCACAGAAGTCCCACCCACGCCAAACTTCATCAAGTCGCTTCTGGCCACGCCAAACGGAAAGAGTGGCCAGAAACAGGTGCCGTCAATGATCTCTTTGTTTTGATCGTCGCTCATTATCATCCTTTATCGTTTTAAACGGTTCTAAAAAGCTTCAGCACATATTCTTGCTTTTACCTGCAATACCAACTTGATATTGTGAGGGAAGCCTCGTGCAGCGAAGGCTACAAGATGGTTTGAGAAAATGGTGTAAACGAGCAACTCAGAATGCGGTTGCGGCAACACCAAGGTTCATCGACCCAATGGTTTTCAGCACCCCATGCCATGGTACGAAAACAAAAAAACGGCAGTGCCTGAAGAGGGGCACCTCTATTTGCCCTTGTGGCGCGCATCACAACAAAAAAATCCATCAACGAGACATCGCATAACGTCTCGCCCACTACCGCTGAAAATGTGCCAATAGAGTCTGTTGCCACTTCAAATGGAGATTTTGACAACCAAAATCGCCACCTTGTTTACTCAATACCAGTTTGACTCATCCCACCCGATTAAATTGCCGGCTTTCGGTTATAGCCGCCTCCTTCATTGTTTGATCGGGCAACTGCTCCTCAACGGGTGACACCGGTTGCATGATTTTCTCAATTTTCACTTTCCGTAATGCCACCAACGTTTCCTTGGTCATTTCAGAAATCCCGCCTTTACTTCCAGCCATAGAAACCATGTTTTTCTCCTTATGTTGAAAAATTTTCCTTACCACGATTTGTTTTTTTTTCAAGTACCTTGAGCAAGGCCCTCCATTAATCTTTGTTTCTGGCCGCACGCCCGACCGACAACAGCACAATGGTCATCGCCAAGGCCACTGTTGGGAAGAGGAAAAGCCATAACTGCTGGGAAACGATGGCATTCCTACCATCGAAAATCAACGCCCCCAAAGCCGGTTGCGGCGGCCGCAGCACGCCACCCATGCCGAGAAAGGCCTCATAGGCGATCAGCGAGGCAAAATCCAGGCGGGCGTAGCGCAGCAGTTTGGGCAAGGCGGCGGGTGCCATGACCTTTTGCGCCATATACACGGGCGACGCCCCCAGGGCGCGGGCGCCAACCAGGCAGGGATGGCGAAACGACTGCTCGATTTCAGCACTAAATACCGGCCAGGTAAAACAAAAACTCAGGGCGAACAGACCAAGCATCGGCCCGGCGAAATTCTCCCGGCTCCAGGAGGCGATGGCAAAAAGAAAGAGCAGGGGCGGCAGCAGGCGAATAACCAGGCGGATGAACGACGCCGCGTTTTGGCCGCGCGCGGCGAAGACGACAAACAAAACGCTGAGGAGAAAGGAAGCGAGAAAACTGAGGATTTCCGCCGCTCCGGCGCGCAGCAGAGAAAGCTGCAAGGCCAGGCCGGTGCGGCTGTAAAGATCGCGCCCCAGCCAATCGGTGCCGAACCAATGGCTGGCGCTCGGCGCTTGCAGCGACGCGGCGGCATCGACCTGGTAGGGGTCAAAGGGCTGCCAGAGGCAGAAAAAGAGCAGCGCCGCCAGTAACAAGAACTTTACGCCATCCGGCCAACGAAAACCCTTACGCATGTTCGTCCACCAGGGCGCCGGCCCAGGCCGAATAAATCTCACTAACATAAAATATCACCGCGCATATCAGGGCGGAAAAGGCCGCGCACAGGTAAATGACCGGCAGATCGATACGCAGAATCGATTCGAGCATCCAGCGGCCGGCGCCGGGCAGGCCCAGCATCAGTTCGGCCACGGGGATGCCCATCAAGACAAAAAAGGCCAAGCTGTTGAGCAGTATCTGCGCCGCCGAACTGGCGGCCCGCAAGCGCATGGCCAAGCGCGGCCAGCCGCGCAGGCCGCACTGATGCGCCAGGATGACATAGGGCGGCGGCGCGGCGCGATGACCGGAAGTATCGACAAGGTTGGTGGCCAACAGCAGGGCCGGATAGAGGGCCAGCGCCACCCCGCCGCCAATGAACGGTGAAATGGCGGCGTAGCCGCAAAGAATGAGAATCACCGGCAACGTGATAAACAATGGCACGGAGGAAGCCGTCCCGGTCAGCAAGGCCACCAGCCAGCGCAATTTTCTCAGGTACAAGAGCAAAAGCACCCAACCCAGGGCCAGGACGGCCAGCGAGACGGTGGCGGCCAAAAAGAGTTGGCCGCTGACCGCCAGTTTTGCCGCTAAAACGGCGCGAAGCGGCTCTTTGCCATAATAGCCGCGCAACTCGCCGGTGCATAATTGCCGCCAAAAGGAGAAAAACTGTTTATGCACCGGCTGGTCAATCCCCAATTCGGCGCGCAGGGCGGCGAGATTGGCCGATTCGGCCTTGCCGCCCGATAAAGCCAGGGAGGCATCCGGCAGCAGTTGCAGCAAAAGGAATATGCCGACCCAGACCGTTAACAGAGCCGGCAGATAACGAAAAAACAACGAACGGCGGAACATGGCGCATCAATCGGCTGCGCGCGTGCTTGCCGCGTAAAACTTGCGCAAGGTGGCGGCAATGGGCAAATGGATGCCCTGACGCAGCATAAAAACCGGCTGATCATGCCAAAGCGGGATGGCAACCGCATCGTCAATCAAGGTTTGCTCGAGGGCACGGGCGCCGGCAAGCTGGTCTTGTTCGGATTCGCTGGAAAAAACCTCCAGATAGCGCTGGGCAAAGGCGGGATTGTTATAGCGGGACAGATTCATACCGGCGGGGGGATTTTTCCCCGGCATATAAAATTGAAAAGGCACGTCTTCAGAGGGAGTGGCAATCAGCCACCACATACGGTGGAAGGCCAGCGTGCCGTTGAACGAACCCTGCGCCAACTCCGGCCAGGTCATCTTCTCAAGCTGGATGGCAATGGGCAACGTGCTTTCGGCGGAATTTTTGTAAAACTGCGCCGCCAGTTCCGGCATCATGCCACCGTCGTAAGCAAGTTTTAAACGCAGGGGTGTTTTCGCGCCGGTTCGGGCGAGAAAAGCCTGGAAATGACGTTTCGCCTTTTCCGGGTCATAACGAAAACCTGACTGCCGCAAGGCGGCATCGCCCATATAACCTTTATCGCCGGGCGAAAGGAAGCCATGGGCCGGTCTCGCCGCGCCCTTGAAAAGGGACGCCAATTTTTCCCGATCGAGGCTGAAAGCCAGGGCCGCCCGCAGATCCGGATCGTCAAAGGGAGGCATGGCCATATTCATACAGAGATAATCCAGTTGATTGGCGGCCACGGTAATCAGCGAATCGCCCTGTTTTTTGGCATAATCGCGCCCCGCGTCGATGATATCCAGATCAAGTTTGATAGCATCCAGGGCGCCGGCGCGGTAAGAGGCAAACGCGGCAAGCTGATCGGAGATGATTTTTATCACCACTTGCGCGGGCGCGGCGGCGGGCGCGCCCGCATAGCCATCCCAACGGCTGAGGACAATCTGATCGTCGGGAACAAAGCGGTCTAAACGATACGGCCCGGTGCCGACGACCTTATTGGCCAAACCACCCGCGCCGAGGGCTTTATCCATTCCCGCCGGATAAACCCAGCCGGCGACGGAAACCAAGCGGTGCAAGAGCGCATAGGGCCGTTGCAGCCGGATCGTCACCGTCAAGGGATCGACCGCGTTGATGGCCGGCGAGCCATCGGCATTGCGCGCGACAATATCGCCCAGCCACCAGGTGTTGAAGCTGGTCGGCGCGGTCATGCAGCGGACAAGAGAATAGACGACATCCTCGGCGGTAAGAATGCCGGAATGCTTGAAGCCGGGCAGATCGCCCCAGGGTTGAAAGCGGACATTCGGTTTCAGATGAAATGTCCACACCAGGCGGTCGGCTGAGGTTTCCCAGCGTTCAGCCAGCCCTGGGATAATATTGCCTTTTTGGTCATAGACAACCAACCCCTCGTAGCAGTTGGCCAAAACATTCAAGGTCGTGGCATCGACGATCTGAATGGGATCGAAGCCGGTCAGATTGGCGCCGATTGAATCGCGAAGAACCCACGCCGATTCAGCGACAGCTTTTCCTTTTCCTTTCGCTTGCTCGGAATCGCAGCCAGAGAGAGACAAAGCCGCGAAAAGCGCAACCGCTCCCAAAAAAGCAACGTTCAATCTGTTTTTGGCAAACATGAGATCCTCCTCATAGGTGGCTATGGGTGGCAACGGATGGGACAGCGCTTGCCCGCCCCTCCCCGGCAAATATCAAAGCATCTCCGGCCAACGCATTCATCATGGGGTTTGGCATCTTCTTTGGCCAAAGCGCGAGCAACACGTTCACGTATCACGGCAAGGTCTTCGCTGAGCAGATCACCATAATTATCGGTTAAATAATTGGCGCTTTCAACGCCAAGAGACGACAGGGCAAAACCTTCCGGGCTGATCCGCAAATGGTATTTCAGCAAATCATACAAGGAGTAGTATCTGATAAACAAATCGTCCGTGATGTTGCCGCATAACACGCCATATTCATCGCGGCACACCTCGTCGTCACCGGGGAGTATGCCGCGATCGATCAATTGGCACAAATCAGGGATACTACCGGGGAAAGCATCAAAAATGATACTAGAAAATTTTGCAGAAAAACCAAGTGTTTTGTCGATAATCCGTTCGACATCGCCATGCTTTAGCGCCAGTTCCTCCCGGACATTTTTATTTGGATACAGCAAAAGCAGGACAAGATTCGGCTTATCCACGTGGTCGAGAAGCCAGGCAAAATATTCATCCAACTGCTTATCAGACGAATTGACGGTGGTCAGCGTTGTCGAAAGATGCAAAACGTCCGTGTGCCGCCGCCATCTTCCTTGCGTGAGCAAACGCGCGACCTTGTCAAAATGGCCGTCTCCTCGCGAAGCGCGGTCGATAAGGCGAGTCCCTTCTAAAGATAAATCCATGTAATCAAAGCGAAAGTCTTCTTCTATCTCCTGAAAGAAAGCATCAATATCAGTACCGTTGGAAATAAAACCGCATTGCGTCCGCCATTTTCGCGCTGTTTCCAACACGCGCCTGGTCACCATTCTCGATCTGGCATCAAATAGCGGTTCTCGCGCCGCCAGCGCCACCACTCCCGGTTTAACGATTGGAATCAGCCGGTCAAGCAGGGATGCCCACGCATCAGGTGATAGGAATTCTCTGTCTGAAGTTTTGCGATAGACTGGAAGATCACAATGGGGGCAACTCATCCCGCATGTGGTATTGATTGTTAGAGAAAAATTTCTGAAATAGTCCATGGGGGTCTGGCACATCCTTGCTCATTACGAATAAGCCAGCGATATGTAAAAAAAATAGAACTGAACGGTATACTGGCGAGCGATACTGGCTGATACTATGCAAACAATGCGTGGCTGTCAATGCCTCTCATTCCCCATACACCCGCCGCCGCGTTGGAGCGGATTTGGCAAACATCCATCCAAACGGAACGGACAAAATGACGATGGACGAGATTGACGCGGAAATAGCGGCAGCCCGCAGAGAACGCCGGACAAGGACTGACTCAAACTTTGCCGCGCGGCAATTTATCCGCAGCCATCTTGCGCAGACTTACCTTCTCGAGCTTGCCGGTCGCGGTTTTCGGAAGTTCCTCGAAAAACAGTACATGTCTGGGGGCCTTGTAGTTGGCCATTTTCTCTTTGCAAAAGGCGATGATCTCTTCCTCCGTCGAGGCGCATCCTGCCTTCAAAACGATGCAGGCAATCGCTATCTGGCCTTTGGCGAGGTCGGCAACGCCGACTACCTGCGCTTCGGCGACAGCGGGGTGGGTGTACAGCAAGTCTTCGATCTCTTTGGGATAAATATTGAATCCACCGGTGATGATTATGTCTTTCTTGCGGTCTTTTATGTACCAGTAGCCATCCTCGTCGAAGTAGGCCATATCTCCGGTATGGAGCCAGCCGTTCCTGAGGGCTTCCGCGGAGGCTTCCGGTTTGTTCCAGTACCCCTTCATCACGTTTGGTCCCCGGATGACCAATTCTCCGATTTCTCCCTGTTGAACCGCTTTCTCCTCTGGGTCGAATGCCGCCACCTCAATCTCTGGAGAGAGTGGGATACCGCATGAATTGGCCTTTTGCACACCCTTTCCGGCCAAAGGATTCATGAACACCACGGGCGCCGCCTCGGTTGTGCCATAACCCTCCGACAGGGGCGTGAATTTTTCGTTCCATGCCCGTAAAATCGGCTCCGGAGTGGCGGCGGCGCCGGTCACGCAATAGCGGAGATTGGTTTGCCTGGCATAGTTATCCACGTTCGGCTCATTGACCAGGGCGTAGTACATGGTGGCCACGCCGTGAAATGCTGTGGCGCTATGTTTGACCATGGCCTCCAGACACTTCTTCGCTTCAAAGCGGCTCAACCAAACCAGGGTGCCTCCTTCTATCCAGAGTTCCGCCAGCACATGCGTCAGGGCATAGGAATGAAAAAGAGGCAGAGCGCAGACCGTGGTGTCGCGGTACGTCGTCTCAGCCCAATCGGCGCAGTGCCTGGCGTTGCTCCACAGATTTTCGTGGCTTAACATCACACCCTTGGGTTGACCTGTGGTTCCCGAAGTGTAAAGGATGGCCGCCAGATCATCCCGCTCAACGCTCGCCGTGTTAAAAGTTTGTGGGAATTTGCCAATCCAGTTGTGGAAATCGACCGTATCCGCCTCGCTGTTCGCGCCAATAACCATCATGTGTTCAATGCCCGCTCCAGGAGTCTTGAATACCTTGTACGGTTCAGCGGCGGTACTTGCGGCTGCAACCATCACCTTTGGCCTACAGTCTTTGACAATGTAGTCAATCTCCTTTTCCTTGAACATGACATTCAGCGGATTGACCACCGCTCCCGCCTTCAGTATGCCGAAATACCAGAAGAAAAATTCCGGAATGTTAGGCAGAAAAAGCGTTACCCTATCTCCCTTTTCAATCCCCATACTTCGCAGGCCGTTGGCGACGGCATTCGCTTTACCGTCAATCTCTTTGAAAGTCCATTTCATATCATCAAAGATCAGCGCCACCTTATCAGGGTACGCCGCTCTGCTGTTCTCCAGGCACGATGCCAAGTTAATGCCTCTCACTCGTTCCTCCTATACGCCGCTCGTGTTTTCGCATCATTCTTCTCGCCGGTACGGCAAAGAAAACGCTCTCCTTTAACCCCTTCCCAAAATCTCTCGCGCTATGGTGATTTTTTCGATCTCTTTGGTTCCCTCATAGATTTCCACAATTTTCGCGTCACGGTAGAATCGTTGCACGTCGTATTCGTCCATATATCCGTTCCCGCCATGAATTTGCACCGCCTCGTCCGCCACGCGGACGGCGGTTTCCCCGGCAACCAGCTTGGCGATCGACACCAGCTTCCGGTCGATCCGGCCATGATCCAATAACCACGCGGCTTTTTGATAAAGGCAGCGGGCGCTTTCAACGCGGGCGGCCATGTCGGCGATCTTGAATTGCAGGCCCTGAAAGGATGCCA
>JGI20166J26741_11180004_pt1 | contig 14228 bp, 5 predicted proteins | sample TergutCu122P5_FD_26741 | JGI IMG/M metagenome (IMG submission 26741)
CCCCCGAGGTTCAGAATAACGACTTTTTTCCCCTAAACATGTGTAACCTAAGGTACATGAGGTATGAACTATAATTTTGCCTGTTGATTTGGATGGGTGTGAAACTTGGTCGCTCACATTGAGGGAGGAACGTAGGCTGAGGGTGTTTGAGAATATGGTGTTGAGGAGAATATTTGGGCCTAAGAGGGACGAGGCAACAAGGGAGTGGAAAAAGCGACATAATGAGCTTAATGATCTGTACCCATCACCCAATATTGTTCGGGTGATAAAATCGAGAATAATGAGATGGGCGGAGCATGTAGCGCGTATGGGGGAGATGAGAGGCGTATACAGGGTTTTGTTTGGGAATCCTGAAGGAAAGAGACCACTTGGGAGACCCAGGCTTACATGGGAAGATGATATTTAGATTGATCTTGAGGCAGTGGGATGTGGGGGTATGGACTGGAACGAGCTGGCTCAGGATAGGGACAGTTGGCGGGCACTCGTGAATGCGGGTTCCATAAAATGCGGGGAATTTCTTGACTAGCTGAAAACCGGTTAGCTTCTCAGGAAGAACTCTGCTCCAGGGAGTAAGTAAGGAGTAAGTAAACACACATAACCGGATCATTTAGAATTGTCTCTTTCCTTTTAGATACGAATTGAATATTAAAATATTAGCTGGGTGAAGGTCCTTCTTCATAGGCTTAAAAAACAACTAAGAATTATTTCAATTCGCCGTCAATGACAAAAGTAAAAGTTACACCCAAAGCAGCGTGGTCCTTGGACTGTGTTTAGTCTACTCGAATGATAGGGGATTCCATTGACAGGAGCATTAGAATATGTACCCATCGGCAAAAGACACAACTCAATTACAGTTCTGAGTAACGTCTAGCCTGAAGTAAGTTTGAAGCTGAAAGGGTACATGCTCAAAATATTAGCTTATTGCTTTGATGAGTCTAGGATTCTGCACTTACTTCGAACAATACTAGATATAAGCATAACTGAGGGAAAGAGTTGTTTATTGTTTGTACGAACAATGTGAAAATATTGCTTGATAAATATAGAAATAAATTCTATAACTCTGTGGATTAGATTTCTTCATGAAAAGCTGAAAATAAAGCAGTAGTGATGGAAGATTGTGAGCATCTTATTATATCCACACTTGGACCCCTCGAAGGCCTTTTGCTTTGGGATGTTAACACGAATACTGAGAGGAATGGGATATCGTTGTGGAATTTTGTGGTAATGATTGTAGATCTTTGTGTTGTAAAATAATCTGGTTCTGAATAATTATCAGTAGCTCTGGGTAGAACCTGTACAATGTTATTTCCTAGTAGGACAGTTAGGCTGAATTTACCTGAGAAGGAATGTGACTAAATTGTGTAAATTTTTGGCGTGATACATAGTCTTTGATTTCTATAGTAAGAAGCTTTTTGTAGCGACCCGTATTCAGAAATCCCTGATATCTATTTGATATTACCAGAGAAACAATTTGGACAGTATATATTTGTGTGTACGAGGTTCAGTTTTTCTACCAAACAGTTACTGTGACGAGGGACATGCGTAGCGAATCACTGCAAATGGCGCTGTTCTTTACGTGGAATTACCAGTAGGGACTTTTGGACTAATCTGTATGAAAGCCATCCGTTTGGATTTCTATTGTATCTTCCCGTATAAATTCTTGTGCTGACTTGCCTGAGGATGGCCTAAGTACAGGCCGAAACATGCAGCATACATGTGAAGGCAATTTAATTGATTAAATAAACTTTGGACTAGTCTTGATAACTTTTTTCTTGGGGTACTGAACCTATTTACTCAAATCACAGTTTCGTAAAGTTTGTCGCAACGGAAATGGTACTCGCATAATAGCCGATGACGGTTTCATAAGACACGCGTTTTTGTACTTTGTTGATCTCAGGTCAAGAAGTTAGAATACCGTCCATCTTTGTATGAAATTAGAGGTGAACCAATTTGCGGCGGACCGTGTCATAAATCTGATGCTGGCCGCGTGTATCGTGAGAGAACCTCTGTCAGCTGCTTCCCCTCGGTAGCTACGATTCCGGGCCATGAAACGGGCAATTAGTCATACACACAGCATCCCCTGAGGGCGCACCTACTCTAATTAATCACCATATAGGAATAAAGAATAAAAGCAGCCTACACTATTTTTTTCCCTTGCGGCTTTCTTACGGTTAAACTTCGGCTGAACGCTGACGTAGGTACAGATCATTAAGTTACTGTGATGAGATCTGCCAGGGTGCTGAGCCTTCGCTGCTCCTGTTCACAGGCTGCGCCCTGTAGTTACAGACGGGGCTTTCATGATCGATTCATGGACTGTATTATCCTGTACGTAGTTTAAATATCGTTAAGTATCTCATCAGTTTATCCCGTCGACCAAACTCACTCCATAAATCCGCTCTGACAAAAATTGTATATGCAGTATTAGGCCACGCTAATAATTAATTCCAACACGGTATCTTAAATCCTGATGAGTGTTTTCGGGATGTTACGTAAGTAGGCCTAAATTAAATCGAATCTATAGTGGGCTCCTCGCTACTGCCTGTTACCAATTTGTAGGTAGGTGTACTAAATTAAAATAGTAAATAGGTTTACTAGGGACACTAAAAACTACTTTTCCCTTTTAGCTCGTTGGGAAAAAGTTTCAAAAAGCGTTATTGTCTTCAGTATTTCCGTCTGTTTTCAGTCTGCATGCAGCAACTCGAGACACGTTGGATAGATTTTCATGACGTGTACTGGTGAGTTCTACTAACGTTGGATGCCGAGCCAAAGTGAGGCTAATATCAGTCAACAATTATGGACAATTTGCTGGAATACCCACACGCCTCTCTCTCTCGCTGTATATTTATCTGGACAAAAAATATTTCGAACAGACATTGCAAGGAAAGGTAACACAAATGTTTATGTATCCCATACACATTTTTCGTGAAATTCAGATTATTCAGAGGTAATAAAAATTATGTGTATGATAAGTAATAGTGTATCTTGAGAACCGCTTTACCTAATTTATCAAGTTTTGTACCAGAGTTCTGGCACCAGTTGGTCATACCACAGGTGCATGAAGATAGCCTCTTTAATAGAAGTGGCACTTTACGTGATAGTCTACATGCAGTTTTTTTTTGGCCACACTTTTTCATTATTTACGAAAGAGCTTCAAGATTTAGCTGTCATGAATCGAAAATCTAGAGGCAGTAACTGAGCTAGTCTGGAAATGTTGTACTGTGTGTACGTTTTCCACGTTTTTCTTGATTTTACGGGACTTCTTCGAGGAAATGAAGTTGGTATTAACTCTAATTCCTGATCATGGAGGCCGAACAATCTTTAAACACATCGCGGGCCGTGTTTTCAAGAATATAGGTATCTTTTATACAGTTTCAGACCGTTATCTTTAGTAAATTCACATGTTTGTAACTTAAGTACGGTTTGTTTTTGTTCTGCAGTTTGCTTGGAAAAACAGATAAATAGAGGTACATTATATATTGCGTCGCTGATTACATGCAATGTTAATAAGCCCTTATTACGTTTGTCAATAAGTGGAATTACAATCCCTCCTTCTCATAACCACGGTGTCATGCACAGATGGGTTTCTGCATTACTGGTATAAGTATGTTGCAGCGTGTTTGTGTGGGGAAAAAAAACTCTTTTATGAATATAAATATCCCTCTACTGTATTAGAGTTTTTGCCTCTTTCAACGTGCCGATATCTTCGTTACTCAAATTTTATTACGTTTTTGTTTAAAGGGGAACAAAAAAAGAACTGTTTTGGAATTTGGTGCTGTATTTATTTTTATTTTTATGTAAATATCTGTTGCGTACAGTGAAATGATATGTTTATAGTCTCAGCTATATGGCCATTATGTTTATGTAGGATATCTCGTCTTGCTTAATGCATACAATTTTCTGGTAAGGACCGTTAAGGAGAACTCTTTATTGAAAAAATAATTTTGTTGAATAAATGTTGTGTTTGCTGGTGCTTCCCAACTACCTGTACAATCAGGATCGCCGTATCCAGTGGGCTTAGTGCGCAGCTACCTCGGTCTCTGTCCAGCGTGAACGTTGGAACCTGTGCTGAAATTTCTCCAAAAAAATTTCGACTAGAGCCAGTTTGAAACACATAGAACAGTCCATGGCGAAAGCAAAACATGAAGTCGGAATTACGTTATACAGCGCAACAAATTCTTTAACTTCGATATCGACTAAAAATTTAATTTTCGAGCTCAAACTTTTGACAGTATTATAGATGATTCTGCGAAAATCCAAGCCAGTTTGTAATTTAGACTTACATTTTGGGGCAACAGAGAGAAAACGGGTATTTGAATTAGTTAATTTTTTTGGTACATTTGGAATTTTTTACTTCCGTTGCGAACGTATAAGTTGTTTAATTTTGTGTTACGAAAAGCAATTAAAAAGAAGATCGATTTTAAAATAGGCGGTTTCTTCCGCTATTCCTTCGCCTTTGTTAATATGAGTAAATTTTGTACCGATATAAATTTTAAGTACTTTTCTTAAAAGTCCAAAACGAAAAAGGGCTTTCAATGTCTTACTTCGCCCAGGGAGCATCTTTATCGCAGGATGGCCTTGATTACACTAGCTGTTTCGTCAGAAGTGTGACTTATGAAAAAGCTAGTGTGCAAACGTAACCTTAAATATTTGATGGGGTTTTCATATTGAAAGTAGGGAATTGCAAATATGAAATCTAGGAACCGCTTGTCTTGACGAGTATCTTCTTTGTCTCATTATGCTCATTCCTGCCTGTGTTTTGTTGTTCCGGGTGTTGAAGGTTGGGCAACAACGGGATTAGTGTAGTGCGGCCCCGCTTGGTTGATGGTCCGTGGGTTAACTGCCCTCCCGTCAGGCGAATGCCCCTTTGCTGCTGTAGTTATGGATATGATCTGTATGAGTGTGATGTTAGGAATACTGTTGTTGCGTAGGATCGACATGTCGTCAGTTACGGACCTGAGGTATTTAAGCCCACCTTTGTGGATTTAATAATGGGTTATTGAAGGAAGCCATCAATAACTTGGAATGTACAGCGACGAATATTAATATGACTGGTGGACAGAGAATTAGAAAAGGAAATGAGGGAAGCTGTGGTGACCTAATTTGCGGTGCTGTCCTGGCAGTTGTCTGGAGGGACTAAGGAAACCTACAAACAAGTCAGGATATCCGTTTTCCATGGCGACTGTTTGACTCAGAACCTCCCGAATAAAGGGCAGGAGTGCTAATCAATCAACCGACGTTTTGGTCACTCATTCATTTAGAAGTAAAGTTGAAGATGAAAGCATTCTTAATGTCTGTTAGTAGTTTCACGCTACTTCCACTTTACCGCTGGGAAAGAGCCGTTTTACTAATAGTGTGGGAGCTGGGTGGACCCACAAAGCCGGTCTGGGTGGAGTGGTTAACGATAAAATCCCTGTTGCCGACTCTACGATTCTAAATATTAGTTTTAAATGCTCCCACCTGATTGCGTTGCTTGTCTCCCTAACACTAGCAAACTGACGCACTAACAGGGAATATTTAAGAAATGGAAAGTCATATGCCGAATTTAAAATCCTAAATAGCAGTGTAATAACTGCAACTTTACACTTCCGTATGGCATGCAGCTCTTCCTGTTTCGAAAATGCAAATCAAGTGCAGGTAGCTAATTAAGAGATGGGATGTAGAGCAGAGAGAACGTGGGCACTCAGCCAAGTGAACATGCAATATCGCACCTCCACTTAGCTTGGCTACTCTTGTAGCACCTCTTGCTTCTTTAGGGTTCGATGACCAACGTCGATTTGCTAACGCAATAATGAACTATGTCACACGACCTGTTCGCTGTGAAATCTGTTCCATTTAGTGCATTGCAGGACAAATCAAGAACAATAACGTCGTCCCATACCTAAATCATGTGACTGAGCTGGCTGAAAGTGGGTATTCTACATATATGGTATATTATATGGAAACCCTATTTGTTGTGGTTTAAATACTGAATGTCAAGATTTACCACATTGCGTAAGATATAGAAATGTTACGTTTCATATAAATACAGATATAGTAAGATTATTACCATTTGTTAGTTTCGTTTATGCTTGGTTTAGTGGCTGTTTTGTTTAAGGTCCTGAATGAACTTCATTTGACTTTGGGCCTTTTGACAAATGTTAATGAATCTTGATAAAACAAACTTCCGTTATACGATTATTGCCACACTTTATTTCATTTATTTTAATGGAATTTACTGTCCCTGTTACTTCAAACCTCACTATATATCGTGCGTATTTCTCAAGTAGTCATCTCAGAGAAATGTGCTGAATATGCTGAAATGTTGTAGAGGCCCGTACATTTCACTTTATGTCTCTTAAAATATCACCATGGGGATCATCCATTTCAATATCAGTAGGCCATGTATAATAAATGCAGTGTATGTGGTACGTGTTACGTGTCTGTCAGGGAAAATATTGTCAGTAGTCCTCCTACGAGGATGCTGTAGTGTGCATGTCCATTAGATTTACATTGTGGGGCATTCTACTCCAAAACACGTGTAGAAATCAGAGAAGTGTCTTTCTTAAACGGAAATCCGCTTCTTCATATCACCCTCAAGGATGGACTTTTCTGTTTATTTACATTGCAATGTTGAAGCCAGCATTCCTGTTTCGTTTACTAGAATCCTGACCAAATGCACCCAGATTAAAACGAGTTGTTGTGATTGCCCCTAATGCTTTCACTTACTGTAACGTGTTGTAAATACGCTAAGACAGACTGTTTATGCGTCGATCCAGACTTACAGTCACAGGATAATGTGCATTTGACACACGCAGCTGACAAGTCGCCGATCGTTTGATTACGTAACTGTACGTAGCAGCTGTTGGTGGCTGCGTCATCTTGCATTGTTCGGGCACTAGGAGCACGATTTGAGCCCCATTGGAGTGTTATTGATACATGTCTCAGTTTTTATGTGTGGTGTTATCTAGCGTAGATAGAGGTCTTGCAACGGACCGATCCACTGTTCAAGGATTTCTACCTGGATTAATTGTTTCAGAATTGCCTTTGAATTTGAAGGGACCGAGCCAATCAGCTGAATACGTAACATTTCTGCTTCAACCTCGGGAGGTGCCTGATTTGAAAAACAGCAGGGACGTCAAATATCATAACTGAAGTTTTCGTGTTTTTTTTTTTCGTAATTCCAAGAAAATATCAGGACAAGATCTTAAAATTAAGTTAAGACCACTTCCTTCTCTGTTCTTGCAAGTTCATTATTTACTAGTCATCTCACCGCCCGATTCTGTGCAGCGCTTGTTAATGAGAGCGTCGTTAAATAACTCAGTGAAAAAATGGAACCTTCAACATAATGTGATGTTATTTCCAGGATGGAAAAGTGCCGTTTCATAACGGGGTTGGCCGTATTACCCTATGAAGCCAATGGGTATTTAGCACTTCACGGCGTGATAGATCCTAGTCTACATTAATCTCACCAAGCAGTACTGAAGCATATGGATGAATGACAATTCTTTTGTGAAGACGTAACCTATGATGTATACAGTATTTATCACCAAATTTGTTTGCCGTTTCGTATGTGGAACACTGGAAACTTTGGTGCATTTTCTGTTTTCTCCTTGTTAGATGTATAGCCAACCTGTCGTAACGTCTTCTATTTGCCTGGCACCAGAATTGTAACCGCAGAAGCCTCGAAATTCCATGTTATTTCCATCCTGTATTCTACATCCTACTTCGTTGCTGTCGGTTTATTTTGTGTTATAAATTAGTGACCCTCAAAACAAAAGTCAGCAGGTGACGGTTTTCTAATTTTTTGGGTGTGTTATGTAGATAAGTATAGCTTAAATGGAAAGAGGCATAAATTGTATAATTGTGATGATAAATGAAATAGAATAATTTGATTGATTGGTTGTTACATCGACTTGATTCTGATCAATCCGCCGTATTTCAGCCAATTCATCACCATCTCCTGCTTGTTTCTTGTTTCTCTGCTTCATTAACAAATTACTCTCTCAATATATGAACTTTCTTCGTGTTAAAGTGATTCAAGTCTACGTAAGTCGCCACTATTTTTCGCTGTGTATTAAGATGCACAGGATCTTATCAACGTAAACAACAAACGATAAATGTAGAAGATGTAAGGGGAGGGAGAGTTGATTTTGAGGGAACATCAAGCACTCATTAATCACCGTCGCTATATTATCTCAACAGTTGAGAGCGTTGTTAAATAACACTAAGCCACTGACTGACCGCGAACTTACAGTCTTAGTTTAATAACTACGCCCACTGACAAACTGACTAGACTAGTAAGGCACTTTTTTGCTGACTGGTTGTTGCTAGGATCCGGTTTAATATTCCCTCCTTTATTCTTCTTGGCAAACCAAATGACCGTCTTCTGAAAACTTTCCCCACTAAAATTCTAACATTATTTTTTTTTATCTCCCCGTTATAGCTACGCGTCCACACCAAAATATTCCGTTGTCTCCTTAATTTGACTAACCAGACATTACTACGCAAAGTATAAGAGTCACTAGTTGTCTGTTTATATAGCAATCTCTTTCATTCCCCACATAACACATTTCTCTTCTAGTAGGCAAGATCTCTGCAGGGAACTTCTCATTAATGAACCTATAAATCAGTGTTAATAAGTTCAGCGTTACTTCGTGTCTCCGGATTATCGAATTTTCTGAATATTTTTTAATTAAATACATTAACTGGATTTGAAAATTGATCGAATGCGTCTAGCAACGAAATTTGTCTAAGAGTTACAAGGAAAATATATAAGTTATCCTTGTGGTATAATATAATATTGATTTAATAGGTTCTGTAGTATATTCGAGGGCCAATTATGGTAATCTCTAACGAGATGAAACTGGATATGTTAAGGACTGTAATGCTGAAGAGCACGAGTGACGACACGTACGGTTCACGGGCAAGTGCGCAGCTCAGAGACATTCACTGAACGTCACAGTTTAGTGCGCTATGTTTGGGAAGTTTCGGATTCGAATCCCATCCAACAAAATAATTTGATCAGTGTTCTTGTTTGTTTTACTTAGTCTGGCAAATGCAGTGCTATCCACAGTTCCTTAAAATAGGCAACGGCCACTTCTTTCTACGTCCTGTACATTTTACTCTTAGTAGCTTAATTCTATCATTCGAAAAAATACAATCTATGCTACTGATAAATGCCGTTAATGAAACAGTAACTTTACAACGAAATTTAAACATACTCGAAACTCGGAAAATTTGGCCCCTTTTTTTAAGAGGTGCAGGTAGGCGTTTATTTGCTCTAAAACCACACACATAACATCACAGGTGAACAAGATTTTCTCGACATAAAAGAAAAGTAAATTTTTGATGAAACCTATAGCAGAGTCCGTGTAGGCAAACATTTGTCTGACATGTTTCCTGTTAAGAATTGATGTAGTTCCGCTACGTCATTAACAGCCATAACATTCACAGTATTTTTGAAATGGCTCAACAAATTAAAGCACAGCAGGCTTAAGTCAAGTCGTCTTACATGTCACTGAAAAAATGTTTTAGCAAGGATTGACATTTGCTTACTAACATTAATTTTACTTACTCATGACACCTTGATTAGTAAATTCTGCTTCATATGTGAAAGGCATGACGGTCAGAGAGAGAGAGAGAGGGGGGGGAAATGATTACCGGCACAATGCTGCGGAAGCTACAGGAAAATTCCGCTTCTGCTGGATAGGAAACCTTGTGGTCGTTGTCCTGCACTGTGCCAGAGGTACGGATACAGGATTCGCCTAACCGCTAGACGGGAACACTGGCAACGAGTTATGCTTCAGAAACATACCGCCTGTTTTTCCCAGAATTTTCAACAGCGTCGCCCAGGACTCTGTCTTCCCGTGATAGTGTTTCTCTTCCGCGAGGGGAATTTGTTTACGGTGATCTCTTGTGAAAATGTGGACAGGAATTACGTGCATTTGGAATCAGTGACGAAATATTGTGACACAACATAGAACATTCGGTTACTTTGGAAGGCGAGTAATATCTTGACTGCCTGACAGAATACCGGATTCTCGAGAAGGACTTAGCTCATTGGTGTTGGTTTTGATGTTGAGACAAAGGCTAAAATTATAATTAAGCTTTATTCAAATAAAGTAGTGGTTATGTTGGACTGCTGGCAACCAGAATTAAACTTCAACACTGTTAGGTTTTGAAGATGGTTTATAACATACAGATACAGTCTTCTTCTTTTAGACTTTTTCCATCGTGTAACAGGTACATAAAACACTAAAGCACTGCGTTTCGGAAGCCGGCTCTGCTTCCGTCTTCATGCAAGAAGCACCAAATCTGTTAGACCCCTTAGATCAAGCTCTTCTCATTCACTGGGTAGAATTAAAACATTCATAAGTGTAGATAGTTGAGCTCCTGAGAAAAGAACTGGACCGCGGGTTATAACAGGAAAAATGCTACATAAAAATTAAAGAACCACAATATTCAAGGCATAGCGTCTGAAACACACCACATGTTTAAACCATCGGAACCGTATTAAGAGATGTAAATACAAACTGGTCAAACCATAGACACATTGTGCAGAACCAAACACCACTAACGCCAGCTGTGGAGAAGCTGCAAAACTTCAAGGGATCAAAACAGCATTTGAAGGTTGCTCGTGTTACTTCGAGATCAATATTTCGCATATTCGCCATGGTTAATCGTTTCAGGTGGGTGGAAAATACGTACGTATGACATGACGATGTACTAACTGTCAGGACGATACTCCTAATTTTTATGTCAATAAATTTTTTATAAGACAACTTTCCTGCCCAGCATTTACCACGCTTTCTCTCTAAAGATCTGTATGTGGTTTTGATGGTTGTTACTTGTAATGAAGTTCTTTCACTCTCTTGCTAGACTAAGCAGTATGAATCACGTTCAGAAACAACTATAATGTGTTGGGAAATCAAAATAGTTTAGTGAAATATGCTGTGGAAACCCAAAGAAATGAAGTTACATTGTGCACGCCATTTTTAGAATGATGAGAATAGTACTGTAAATATCTCGTATATTTGCTCGAACGTAGCGCAAACAATAGCTCCAGTGCTTTGGTTTACCTTTTATTCTTTGTGCATTCTTGCATTGTGTCAGTTTATCATACTGGTATTGTTTTCTTAGACGATTTTATGGGTTGTCACTCCTTTCCCTTTCTTCTAATACAGTCATTATTTACGAATTCTTTTCCCTTCCTTCCTTTCCTTTGTTCATCTCTTCTACTTACCTTCGTGTTATTTTTCGCTTTTTTAAAAGAGGAGTTTCATTAGGATCATCGTTAGTTCACTTGAGAAAATGAAGTATTACTTACGGAAATTTTGGAATTTTGGTAGTGGATTTTTTATTATTTATTTATTTATTTTTGGCAAAGCAACACCTTAAAATACAGATAACTTCGAAAGTATGATGTAAAAATTTATTCAAGGAAGTAGACTGTGGTAATATGCGTATGATTCAACTCTTTCACATCTCTGTTCCAATGACCTTCCTTTTCATGCCATGCTGATCCTTTCGTTTTTGTTACCATGTTTATATTATTTTACTTTTCGGTATTTCTATTCCAATATACACGTTTCCTTTGCTCCACGTAGAGAGTTAATCTGGAGTGCGTAATAAATATTTCCTGTTGGTCAAGAAGAAGAGTAAAATTATATACCGCTGTGGTTATAATACTTTCGGCCTTAGTGTGCAAAGGTTCATGCCTCTTTTTTAAAAAATGTTTAAATTCTAAAGGCAGTTATTGGACACATACTTGTATATCATTAGGATCTTTCTTTGGATAACATTGTTTTCAGTGGCATGCGAATACCCGGGATCGTCTTTTTGCAAAGTAAAATTAAGATATTCATTATTTTGGATGTGGTTTTTTTATTTTTCCTTTAGGTTTATATTGATCATCCTGTTGTGTCTGGCATTAATAATGGCAAGTGCATTCCGTCTAGCACAACCGTATTCTTATTTCCTTGATTATTACAACTGACATTGCTACATGCATGCATACAGATCGTAATTTCAACGCAAAAATTAATGACTGCACTACATCTAAAGTAATTAATTTTAATTTTAACATATTTTAGCCGTGAAATTACTAAGGAAACACGTGTCTGCTTTAAGCCCATTACTTCCTTGGGTTACAAGTTCAGATCAAACTTTATTTTGTCTGAAAATGTAATTTTATTGTATACTTTCTGTATTACTTTTTAATTACTTATAACCTGAATATAATTAGACGAAACATGTTACTTCATTAACTATATTAATAAACAAAATAGTTGTCCTAGACTGAATACTGTTGCCATTATTAAGAACTGACGCTAGAAAGTTGGGGTCTTTCTCGACTTAATAGCCGTTAGCTTTGATATAACAACGGCTGGGAACCTCTTGCAGCGCTCTGGTAATATATAATTCTCATGTTAAACGTCTCTAATACCGATCTTTTCTGCTCTAAGCACACTTTCATACGGTCTGTCGTAATATTAATCATAGTATTATCCTCTTACCCCTTTTTCGCGCACCAAGTGGCCACTTATTTTTACATACTAGTTCTTGGAGTTATTTACGGACGTCAGATACAACGCGACTTTCCGTATCAGAAGAATGGGGTTAATACGTGTTCATACTCGGGTCTATACATGTACATGTACTACATATTTACCTCTGAGAAAATAAGCACATTTTCAGCCATGGTTCGAAACTCCTTTGAGGCTACACTTCTTCCCTCCTAGCTGTCTCATTAATTCAGAGTACGTAATTTTTTGACACTGTTATTCTGTGCGTCTTGACTAAATAATTCACTCATAATACCAATAAATGCACATTTGGCATTAAAAAATGTGGTATTATATTTTTGTACATTGGTGTCATTTGCACCATTTTCATGGAGCTTTACACCAAAATTTAAAACTTACTATAGTACAATAGATAACAAAAGCAGTTCCTATATAACTGCAGCATTCATGCAGCTAGTGTCAACATATATGTTTCTTAATTTGTGATTAAAATGGTGTAGACATTTTTAAAAGTATAATCCATTACAACAATAAAATAGTAAACTTCGTACGGAGTTCATATAAAAAACGCCTAATGCACACATATTATTCACATCATTTTACATAATGGCAAAAATACAGTCAAAACACAACTATATTTATTAGTTATGAGTGGGTGGATCACATAACAGACTTCCATCTACAGAAACTCCACATTTACCGACACCATCATCCCCTACACATCCAACCACACCACACAACACAAATACGCAGCAATAAAATTTCTATACAACAGGCTAAACTCCTATGATCTACACAAGGAAGAATACCAACATGAAATGAACATGATTCACAACATCCTATGTAATAACTCCTTCCCAGTGAAGCCACAAAACCCTTTCAGCCTTACCCCAAAACAACATCAAACCTTACCAACACCCAAGCACAGATGGGCCACGTTTACTTACGTGGGTAAAGAAACTACATACATCACCAACATATTCAGACATTCAGACCTCAGAATAGCATACCGCACTAATAACACCATACATAACCACCTAATACATAAGAACCAGAGCCGTAACAAATTCTGCTCGTCCGGAGTATACAAGTTAACATGCTCGTACTGTAAGAAAGACTATGTTGGACAGACAGGTAGAAATGTCGCTGTCAGATACAATGAACACAAGCACACGTTACGAACTAATAGCCACTCCTCCAGATTGCACAACATCTCAAAGAACACGCACATTCCTTCCATACCATCGACAACACCAAGCAGAAATATCACCATAAAGGTGCTCACCTCAACACACTCGAACGGTTTTACATTCATGCTGAAAGCGCAACCAATAACCACTTAAATGACAGCCACACTATTTTCCAAAAAGATCTTTGACACCCTCCTAAAAACCTACCAGCCATAAAGCTGGCCCCAACCCTCACGCAGGCAATACCACAGATCCTCCAACACAAGACACTACATCTGCATACAAAACCCAGTCATCTCAAGAACAATTAGCGCACACATAGAACATCTCTACGCACCACATGCAACAGTTTGGATCTACATTGTGATTTCTCAAAGAACAAGTCAAAGTGGAAATGTGAAAAGTGAAAAGTGAGTGCTGACAAACTGATAGCTTTATACAGGTGTCACAGGAGGAACGGACCAAACTTCGGGAGAGTGTTCCTTATGTTAAACTATACCGATATAACCCAAAACACCTATATCCAAAGTTGAAC
>JGI20166J26741_11181115_pt1 | contig 14226 bp, 18 predicted proteins | sample TergutCu122P5_FD_26741 | JGI IMG/M metagenome (IMG submission 26741)
CTCAGCGCGGAGAAACTATGAAAACAATAGGTATTTTGGGCGGCATGAGTTATGAGTCAACCGCCATTTATTACAAAATTATAAATGAGGAAACCAACCGCGTTCTGGGCGGGCTGCACGGCGCGAAAATTCTGCTGTCGTCGGTGGATTTTGAGGAAATAAGAAATCTCCAAAATTCCGGAGACTGGGCCGCCGCCGCGGAAATATTGTCCGCGGAAGCCAAAAAACTTCAAAACGCCGGGGCGGATTTTATAATTATTTCCACGAACACCATGCACAAAGTCGCGCCGGAAATAGCCGCGAATATTTCGATACCGCTTCTGCACATAGCAAAGCCGACGGCGGAAAAAATCAAAGCGGACGGGCTTAAAAAAATAGCCCTCCTCGGCACAAAATTTACCATGGAGCATGATTTTTACGTCGGAATTTTAAAACGCGAGGGTTTGGAAGTGCTGATTCCCGACGCCGCCGGGCGGGACATCGCGCACAATATTATTTTCGACGAACTTTGCAAAGGAATAATCAAAAAAGAATCGCGGAAAAAATATATGGAAATTATTGAAGAGTTAAAAGCGCGCGGCGCGCAGGGCGTAATTTTGGGCTGCACGGAAATCTGCATGCTTGTGCAAAAAGCCTCTCTACCCCTCTACGACACCACGCAAATCCACGCCGTTACAGCGGCGCGCGAAGCGTTGAAGTAACCGTTATTTGTCTTCGTCTTTGAAATTCGGAAACAGATGTTTGAACATTTTAAAAAGCGTTTCCTTCTCTTTTTCTTCCTTTAAAATATTGTCAACTTTGGCGTTCATCGTGCGCCGGCGCACGCGTTCGGCCATGACGGGATTAGGCAGCAAGTGGCGCGCAAGAGCCATGAAAGAGGCGCGGCGGCGCGGCATTCTTTCGCACGCGGCCATGTCGGTCGTCGTCGCGTCCGCGCCTTTATTATAAGACACTTTTTGTTTCAGGAAAACGCTTCTCTGTCCGGTGATTAAAAAACTTATGACGCAGCACACCGTCGCGTACGGCGCTACCGCCGGGCCGAAAAGTTCTATGGCCATAATGCTCGCCGCCAGCGGCGCGTTTGTGGTGCCCGCCAGAACGGCTACCACGCCCAGCGCGGCCAGCGTCCCGGGGTCCATCTGTAAAAACGCGGACAGCGCAGTCCCGGCCTGCGCGCCTACAAAAAATACCGGCGTTACCAGCCCGCCCACGCCGCCGGCGGAAAACGTGATTGCCGTCGTAATCATCTTAAAAAGCGCGCCCAGCGGGTGGCTTATGCCGCCGCCGGCCAAAACGCCGTTTGTGGTATCCATGCCGAGGCCCAGATATTCGGGCGATAATAACAAGCCGATCAAAACCAAAACCGTTCCGCCCAAAAACGCCCGCCAAAAACCTGAAAGTTTAAAAGCTATAAACCTGAAAACCACGCGGAAAAATTTCATAAGCTCAATAAACAAAATCGACATGAGCCCGAAAAACACGCCCGCGACAAGCACCTTGATAAAAAATCCTTCCGTAAAAACGGGTATGACGTTAATAGGGTGGTAAATATATTTTACGCCGAGCGCGTGCGTAACCTGGTAAGCCGTTATTCCGGCCACGAGCGCCGGGAACATCACCTCATAAAAAATATAACCCACCCACAAAACTTCCAGACCGAAAATCGCGCCTGACACCGGCACGCCGAACACGCCGGCAAACCCGGCGCTTACGCCGCAAATCATAAGTTTCCGCCTGTCCTCCGGCGACAAATTCAAAATGCGGGAACACGCGGCGGCCAGCCCCGCGCCGACGTCCGCGCACGGAGCCTCTTTACCGGCGGAGCCGCCGCCGGCTATCGTCAGCACGGGCAGCAGAAAAGCTTTGGCGGTAGAGATTAAACTTATTGGGCGGTAGGTATTGATTTTATTGATGGCCGCGTCGGTGGAATAATCCGTATCGCGTTTGGCCACGCGGCGGGCCAGCAGCGAAGTAATCCACAAAACCAAAGGCAGCGCGACAAAAAAGAGAGGAATTTTGCCCGTAGCCCCTTCAGCCACGCCCAGCACGGCCAGAAACGCCGCCACCGCCACGCCCACGATAATGCCAATCCCCGTCGCCAGCAAAAACCATTTTAAAATATTAAAAACCGGGCTGTTTTTGTCAATCTTCATATTTTAATGTTACTAAATTAGGACAATCCTTACGCGCGTACGCCAGAGTGTGCCGGCGCACTCTAAAAAGTTATAATATAAATATGGAAAACTCTATCGTCTACCGGTTTAAAAATTCGCTTTACATTAACCTGACGAACAGGTGCCCCAACCTGTGCTCATTCTGCATAAAAACAAAGTGGAACATGGAGTTTGATAAGTATGATTTAAACCTGCGCGGCCAAGAGCCTTCCGCGCGCGCAGTTTGCGACGCGCTTTACGCGGAAATGAAAAAAACCCCGGCGGAGCAAATAGTTTTCTGCGGCTACGGCGAGCCGACCATGCGCCTGCCGGTTCTTCTGGAAATATGCGACGAACTAAAAAAAAATAAATATCCCGGCGCAATACGCCTCAACACCGTCGGACTCGGCGATTTAATATGGAAGAAAAACATAGTCCCGCAGCTCAAAGGCCGCGTTGACCAAATTTACATAAGCCTAAACTCGCATGACCCCAAGCAGTGGGCCGCGCTCGTGCGCCCGGCAAAAGGGTTTGAAGACGGCTACGCAAGCGTGGTGAAGTTTATAAAAGAATGCATAGGCAATTTTGACAAAGTGGTGGTTTCCACCGTCGGCGGCGTGGGCGTGGACGCGGCGGAGATGAAAAAATTTGTGGAAAATCTCGGCGCGGAGTTTTACGTCAGAGATTTTTTGGATAAAAATGACTGAAGAAAAAAAAGCCGGAAATTACGTTGCGATAACGCTGTCTCTGTTGCTGTTGGCGGCGTGCCTCTACGCGCTTTTTGCCGCCGGAAAAGATTATCACGCGGCGCTTAATTTAAAACCGGCTCCGGCTGCCACCGTGCCGCAGCCGCAAAAGGCCCCGGCGGCGGAAACTTTTGACACGGAGTTAAAATTCAGAAAATTTTTTATAACCGCCCCCGGCGCAAAGCAGGTCGCGCTGGCGGCTGATTTTAACAACTGGGGCGCCGCGCCGATAATTTTGACCCCTTACAATAAAGGATATTTTGACACGACGGTCACGCTTTCCGCCGGCGAATATAAATACGTATTTTTGGTTGACGGCAAAGAAACGCTGGACCCGGTCAATAAGGAAATAATTGATTTTAACGGCAGAAAAGTAAACGTAAAAACGGTAAAATAATGAACGCATTCACTTCTCAAAATCCCTCCGACACGCGCAAACTGGCCGCGGCTCTGGCGCCCATGCTGCGCGGCGGGGAAATTATTTTTTTGCGCGGCCCCATAGGCGCGGGAAAAACGCTTTTTGTCAAAGCGCTTGCAAAAGAACTGGGCCTTAAAGGCGCGCCGGTCAGCGCCAGTTTCAGCATAATGAAAGAGTATAAAAGCAAAACTAAAAAACTGTTTCACGTTGACCTTTTCCGTCTGGAAGAAAGGGAAATGTTCAACCTGGGTTTTGAGGAAATGCTGGCGGACGAAAAAGCGGTTATCGTCGCGGAATGGCCGGCGCCGCTTGAAAATTTAATCAATTCCCCCCGCCTGGAAATGGATTTTGTTTTAAAGGGCGGGGACGCGCGGGAAATAAATTTTAAAGCCGTGGGAAAAAGCGCGGAAATTCTGCTTGATAATTTAACGGGGGTTTTAAATGGCTGAAGAAATCATTCTGGCTTTGGACACAACCGCTTCCCCCCTGCTTGCCGCGGTCAGCAAAGCCGGCAAAACCGCCGCCGTAAAAAAAAGCGGAATTAAGCAGGAAGAATTTCTGTTTCCCGTCATAAAAAAAGCGCTTTCCAAGACGGGCGCGGAACTGAAAGAGGTAAACAAAGTTTTTTTCATCAAAGGCCCCGGCCGCTTTACGGGCATAAGAATCGGGCTGACCGCCGCGACTATGCTGCGCAGTTTAAACGGCGCGCAGGCCGCCAGCGCGGATATGTTTCAAATTCTGCGGCATTCAGCCTTAAAATCAAAGGAATTTAAGACGTGGCTGAAACAAAATCCCGGCGGATATATGGCTTGCGTCTTACACGCTTTCCGCGAGGAATATTTTTTGCAGATTTTCGGCGCAACGGAGCCAATGTGGCTGACAAAAGAAGATTTGTTTAAATATATCTCAGACGTGAAAACGCCGCTTTTTATTATAGGTTTTGACAAAGACCGCGCGCCGCTCGACGGGCTGTTTAAAAATTTTAATTACAAGCTGGGCTCCCCCAAACTTTCCCGCGTTACGCCTAAACTGCTTATAGAAATCGCCAAAGCAAAAAATTTTGAGCCCGGCACGCTTGAGCCGTTATACTTAAAACCCGCGCGTTTTGAGCTGGGCAAATGATAAGACGGGCAACTCCGGCGGATTTACCCCAAATCGCTGCGCTGGAAAGCGGCCAGCCCGACAGCGCGCGCTGGGGTCATGAAGGCCTGAAAAAAGAACTGGAAAATAAATTTGCGCTCACGTTTGTTTTTGAAGAAGACGGCAAAATATTCGGTTTTATCTCGTCGCGCGGGGTTGCGCCGGACTGCGAACTTTTAAATTTTGCCGTCGACAAAAATTTCACGCGGCGCGGAACGGGCCAAAAACTTTTGTCCGCGCTGAAAGAAAATCTGGCGCAAACCGGGTTTAAAAAAATCACGCTTGAAGTCAACGAAAACAACGCCGCCGCGCTTGCCCTGTACCAAAAAAACGGGTTCAAAATTATCGGAAAAAGAAAAGGATTTTACGGCGGCGCGGACGCGCTTCTTATGCAAAATATTCTATGAAAAAATTTATTTTAATTTTGTGTCTTTTTCTCTCTATTTCCGCGGCGGCGCAAACCGCCGCGCAGGACGCGCGGCAGGAAAAAGACCCTGGCAAAGATTTTTATTGGAACTATTTAAACGCTCTGCTGTATGACAAAGCCAATCAGCCTAAAAAAGCTTTGGATTTATACGACCAGTGCCTTAAACAGGCCCCGCAGTCCAAACTCTTAAAAACGCTGATTCTTTCCGACGCGCTGAAGACGGGGCAGCAGGACAAATACGCCGCCGTCGCGGACGAAGTTAAGAATTTTAACGACGACAAATCGCTGTCCGCCTACGCCGGATACCTCTGGTCCCGGGGCAGACTTAAAGACGCCGCCGGCTATTATCAGCGCGCGGTCAAATTAAACCCCGACAATACCGCGGCAATCATTCAATATTTAACCCTGCTCCGGGGCATAGACACGGAAGGCGCCGTCTCATTTCTGGCGGATCACGCGGAAAAATATCCCGACATAGCCGCGCCTTTTTACCTGGAAGCCGGCAATACTTACGCCGCGAAAAAAGACGTTGACAGCGCGCTTGCCATGTATGAAAAAGCGCTGCTGGCGGACCGCAGATACGTCCCGGCGCGTCTTGCGCGCGCGGATATTTTTAAAGCCAGGCGGGATTTCCCGGACGCGTTAAAAGAGTACAAAGCGCTTGAGCAGGACGGCAAGGCGGACAATGACGTTTACATGCAGATAGGAATGATAGAAATTTTGCAAAAAGACATTCCGGCGGCAAAAAAATATTTTGAAAAAATCCTGTCCTCCGACCCGTCCAATCCGCAGGCCAACCGTTTTATGTCCGCGATTTCGGAGGACGAGGAAAAATATCAGGACGCGATAAATTATCTGCAAGCCTCAAAAGATTTTAATACCGACGCGCAGAAGCAGCTTCAGGCGGCGTTTTACGCCGCGCGGCTGGGGCAGAAAGAAACGGCGGAAGGTTTTCTAGCGGCGGCTTATGACACGTCGGACGGCGGCGTGGAGATAGGTTATTATTACGCCGTCTCTCTTCAGGATTTGCAAAAGCATAAAGAAGCGGCGAAAGTTTTTAAAGAAATACTTGCAAAAAGCCCTGATTTGGACAAAGCGCGCATGATGTACGCGGTCTCGCTTGAGGCCGCGGGAAATTACAAAGGCGTTGAAAAACAAATGCGCGTGCTGCTTGCCAAAGAGCCGGAAAACCCGGCGGTGTTAAACGCGCTCGGGTACGCGCTGCTTGAGCAAAATAAAAAATATGACGAGGCTTTAAAACTCATCACAAAATCGCTTTCCGTAAAGCCGGACGACCCGGCGGCGACGGATTCCATGGGCTGGTATTATTTTAAAATCAAAAAATACGACGAGGCGGAAAAATATCTTCTTCAGGCGTATAACGCGGACAAAGACCCGGAAATGGCCGGCCACCTGGGCATGCTTTATTTTGAGAAGAAAGATTACGCGTCCGCGGTAAAATATTTTGAAATTTCCAAAAATGAAAAGTACGACAAATTTTTAAAAAAAGCAAAAAAGAAGGCGGGGGCGGCAGATGATAAAGATTGAGTTTACGCCGCGTTATTACGAATACGCGCCGGGCGGGGTTTTACCTTTGCATATTTTGTGCAATTATTTCCAGCAGGCGGCGGCCGCGGACGCGCACACTTTCAGCTACGGGGTTGAAGAATTGTCCGCGCAAAACATAGCGTGGGTTATCACGCGCATGAAAATTGACGTGGTTTCCCCGGCCGTTTTAGGCCGGGTTTTGACGGTGGAGACATGGCACGCGCATACGGAAAAAGCCGTCAGCCGCCGCGAGTTTATTATCACCGACCAAAGCGGTAAAATAATAATAAAAGGCAGCACGTGGTGGGTTCTTTTAAATTTAAGCGCGCGCCGCATAACGCGCATGCCGGCGGATATGATTGCGCTTAACCCGCCCCGGCCGCGCTATGTTACCGACGAGGGAGAATTTAAAAATAATTCTTACGACGGCGTTGCTCCGGCGGCGGAAAAAATATTTTTAACGCGCGCGGAAGACATTGATATGAACAAACATATCAACAACACGCACTATATCGCCTGGGCCGCGGAAACGCTGCCGGAAACATTACGCGCCGGCAAAAACCTGAAATCCGTAAAATTAAGCTTCAAGTCAGAATGCGGCGCGGACGAAAAAATTACCGCAAAAATCTGCCGGGACGCGGAAAATTCCTACACTCATATTTTGACAAGGGAAAAAGACGGAAAAGAAGTTTTCCGCCTGACGTCGGACTGGAGTTAATTTTTGATTTGCGCTTTGCGCGCGGCGGCAAGTTTTTGCTGGAAGGCGGCGGCCGTTTTTATTTGAGAAGCCAGCGGCGCGGTTTTCAGGTGGCAGACGGCTATGGCTATGGCGTCGGCAACGTCGTCGGGCTGCGGTTTTTCTTTTAATTTTAAAGTCAGCTGCACCATGCGCTGCACTTGCGCTTTTTCGGCGGTGCCGCTGCCGCAGATTACGCTTTTAACTTTTTTCGGCGCGTATGAATTTATGGCGAGCCCGCTCATATGCGCGGCCAGCAAAATCACGCCTCTGGTCTGAATCGTCTGGCTTACGGTGACGGCTCTTTTTAAAAAAAACATTTCTTCCATGGCCACGCAGTCCGGCTTATAACTTTGCGCCAGTTTGCCCACCTCGTTAAAAATATATTCAAGCCGCCGGGGAAGCGTCATTTCCTTAGAAGTATGCAAAAGGCCGGCGGCGGATATTTTAATATCCCGCCCGCCGTCTCGCTCCAAAACCGCCCAGCCGGTGCGGTCCAAACCCGGGTCTATGCCCAAAACTTTCATAATTTATATTCCAGAAACAACATGATTATGAGTATTGCGGAAATCAGCGCGAAACCATAATTTTTTGTTTTTGAAAAACCTAAAATCTCCGTCAGCAGACGCGCCGGGGGCAGACACAAAAGCGCGCCCAGCGCCAGTTTCCCCCACACGCCGCCGAACATTAGAAACATAACCGCAAAAAATACCACGCAGCTTAAACCGGTGAGCAGCATATAATAAATATATTTGCGCAGGTTTTTGTCTTTCATAAACTCACCAGCATTTTGACGGCTATGCCCAGCATGAGCATGCCAAACATTATTTCAATATACAAAGCCTTAACGCGCAGCAAAACGTTCATGCCGACGTACGCGCCGGCCAAAATGCCCAGCACCATCATTATCGTCACGTCGGGGATTATATAACCCCGCCTGAAATACATTATGCTTCCCGCGCACGCGGTAAGGCCCAATTTATAACTGCTTGTCGCGCTTGCCACTTTGACCGGCGCTTTGCAAACGTTTGTGATAAGCGGCACGTTTATAACGCCGCCGCCTATGCCCAGCGTCGAAGACAAAAAGCCCGCGGACAGCGAAACGGGCACGGCCCATTTTAAATTTTTCACCTGATAACGTACGGTGCGGCCCGTGGCTTTGTCGCGGTAAGCGTCGGAAAACGGGTCGTCTTTGCCGCCGCGCGTGTAAGTTCTCTCTTTTCCGCCGGCCAAAACTTTGACGGGATTTTTAAACATGTCAAACGCCATCGCCGCGGCCACGACGGAAAACATTATTTTGATAACGCCAAGCGGCAGCGCGCCCACCACGGCGGAGCCGAATATCGCGCCGCTTATCGACGGTATTTCCAAGGCCTTTGACAGTCTTATATTGGTAATTCCGTTGCGCACTTTAGCCATGGTGGCCATCATGGAGGAAGCCACTATCGTCAGCAGGGAACACGCAATGGCCTGGTGCAGCGGCACTTTAAAACCGAAGTGCAGAATCGGCACGACAAAAAGCCCGCCGCCTATGCCGAACATGCTGCCGATTAGGCCGATAAAAAAACCGATTGGAATAAGCAGCCAGAGGCTCATATTTATATGATAGCTTTTTTTATTCAGCCGTAGCGGATAGCGTCAATGGGCTTGATTTTTCCGGCGCGGAACGCGGGATACAAAGCGGTGGCAAAGCACAAAATATAGCTGCCGACGATAACGCTTAGCACGTCAAGCGCGCTGATGTGCACCGGCACGCGGCTCAGCATGTACATATCCTGCGGGAGATTGATAATATCAAAACTGCCTAAAATCCAGCAAAGCAAAAACGCCAGCAGCGTCCCCAGCAAAATGCCGGCGGTGCAAATCATCATGCCTTCCCACAAAAATATGCGGCTGATTTTTTTTGGCGCGGCGCCCATGGCGCGCATTATGCCTATTTCCTTTAATTTTTCTTTGCCCAGCAAAATCAAATTTGACGCGATATTCAGCGCGGCCACTAAAATTATCAGGGACAAAACTATAAACATCACAACTTTTTGCAGTTTCAGAGAGGCGTAAAAAGTGCTGTTAATCTGCGCGAAAGTTCTTATGGTATAACCGCCCATAAAGCCGCGCATTTCGCCGACAACCGCGTCCAAATCATTCAGATTTTTCAGTTTTACGCTGATGCTGTTTACGCCGTTTTTCATGTTTAAAAAATCCGCCGCGGCGGCCAGGTCCGTGTAAGCCACCGTGTAATCAAACTGATAATATCCCGTCTTAATTATTCCCGTAACTTTAAACTTTTTCATTTTGGGGATAGAGCCCGCGCTTGTTTTTACCGACGTGGGAGAAATTAAAACCGTATAATCCCCCACTTTTAAATTCAGCTTTTCGGCAAGCCCGTAGCCGACGACCAGAGGCGGCTCCGCCCCGTCCGCGTTCGTAAAAGAGCCCTGCGTAAAAGAGTCCATGATATTGCTGACGTTTTTTTCCGTTTCCGGGTTCACGCCGCGCAGCATTACGCCGGAGGACTGGCCGGATTTTGTAATAATCGCCTGCCCGTAAATATCCGCGGACGCGGCCAGCACCTGCGGCAGCGCGGCAATTTTTTCCAGTTTTTCTTTATAAATATCCCCGGTCATATAACCAAAAACCATTATATGGCTCTGGGAGCCTAAAATTTTATCTTTGATGGTGGTTTCAAACCCGCTTATGACGGCCATCGCGGTGATGAGAGTGGCCACGCCTATGGAAACGCCGGCTATGGCGATAATGGTGGTGAGCAGTGCAAATAACCCTTTCTTTTTCGCGCTGAGATACCGGAGCGCGACGGAAAATTCAAAACTCATTTAATCCTCCACCCCGCCGGGCGCGAAAGCGTGTGGCTGCGCGACATACGGATTGTCCGAAAATACCGCGTCAACGCCCATTGCTTCAAGCTTTTTTAACGTCTCAAAATCATTGACCGTGTAAGCCCAGACTTCAAGGCCCAAACTTTTCGCGCGGCGGATAATTGCGGGCGTAAGCCTTTTGTAATTCATGTTTAAAGTAACGGGATTAATTTGCCGCGCCTCGTCTTCCCGGAATTCGCGCGTCAAATAACCTATTTTAATTTTACCGTCTGAAGCGCGCGCGTTTTTAAGCGTGTTAAAATTGAAAGACGAAATTATAATATTGTCTTTCCGCGCGGCGACTTCCTTTAAAACGGCGTTTTCAATGCCGGGATAATCGACAATATCCGTCTTAATTTCAACATTCAAAACCGCGCGCGGGGATAAAACGGCCAGCAAGTCTTTCAACTCCGGCACGCCGTAAGACCTCAGCGCGGCGGAGGAAATTTTTTTTATTTCCGCGTCAACGCCGTAGGTTCTTTTCAAATTTTCGTCATGGCATAAAAAAATCGCGCCGTCGGGCGACATGTGCGCGTCCGTCTCAAAAATATCCGCGCCCAGGTTCTGCGCCAGCAAAAAAGATTTTATCGTGTTTTCCGGCGCGAAAAACGGCGCGCCGCGGTGCGCTATCACTTTCATAAATTAAAAATTTTCAGCAGCCGCTCGTAGCGCGCCGCCGATATTTCCATGCCGGGTTTCGCCGTCCTGCCGCTGCCCGGGCCGTGGTTGTCCGAGCCGGCGGTGACAAATAAATTATACCGCGCGGCGACGTCCAAAAGCCGCTGCGTCATTTCCTCGTTATGCGACGGGTAAAAAACTTCCACGCCGTCCAGGCCGCAGCCGACCCACTTGTCAAAATCCCAAATGTCTTTCACTATCCCGGAGTGCGCTATCACGGCTTTTCCGCCGGCGGATTTTATTCTTTCAATCGCTTCGCACGCGCTTGCGCCTATGGGCGCTTCATAACCGGGCGCGCCTTTTACCAAAAATTTCCTGAAACCTTCCTGGCGGGTCTGGACTAATTTTTTTTGCTTAAGCGCGTCCGCCACGTGCGCGCGGGAAACTATGCCTTTTACGCGGCCGAAAACGTCTTCTTCAGTAATATCCACGCCGACGGCCGCCAGTTTCGCGATTATGCGCTTTATCCTTATAATCCGCGCCTCGGAATTATCTTTTAAAAATTTTTGGAAAGCCGCGTTTTGCAAATCCACGCCGAAACCCAAAAAATGCAAATGTTCGTGTTCGCAGGTGCTTACTTCAACGCCCGTTAAAAATTTTATATCGCATTTCGCGGCGCGGGCGCGGGCTTCTTCAACGCCCGCCGTAGTGTCATGGTCCGTCAGAGCGTAAAGCAAAACGGCGCGCTTTGCGCTTTCAACAACAACTTCGGACGGTTTTGACATGCCGTCCGAATATTTTGAATGAGTGTGCAGGTCAATCAGCATTAAACGCGTTCCACTGCTTTAACTTCGGGCACTTCCTGCATGATTCTTCTTGCCACGACGGCTTTTAAAGTCATCTGGGACGCCGGGCAGCAGCCGCAGCGGCCGCGCAGCGCGACGTAAACCGTGCCGGTTTTCTCGTCGGTCTTTACAAGCTCCACGTCTCCGCCGTCGGCCTGCAAAATAGGGCGTATGGAATTTATCACTTTTTCAACTTTTTCTTTCATTTTTTTACCTCTTTTTGTAATATCTATATTATAGTATTTATGAGAAAAGGCGACATAGGGCTTACCGATTTAATAAACGAGACGAGCGTGAAAAAATCCGACCCGCGCGTGCGCGCGCTGGCGTATTTGGACGATTTGAACGCCGCGCTGGGGTTTGCCAAATTAAAAAGCAAAGAGGCGGATTTGGGCGCACTGCAAAAGCATTTGTCCGCCGTTTGCGCGGCTGTCGCGGGCGGAAAAGCGGACCCGGCGGGCGCGGTAAATTTTATTGAAAAAATTACCGCAGCGCTTCAAAAAACCGTAAAAACGCCAAAAAGCTTTGCCGCGCCGGGCAACACGGAAGCCGAAACAGCGCTGCACCTGGCCCGCGCCAAATGCCGCCTTGCGGAAACATACCTGGCCGAGCTGCCGTCTCAGAATATGGATATTTTGCGTTTTATAAACCGGCTCAGCCTGTATTTATTTCTGCTGGCTTTAAAACGCGCGTGAAAAGTGATACTATTTTTGGTATATTGTATTTATGGTGATTTTCATTATACTTAAAGAAAGGGTGAGACAATGAAGAGATTATTTATCTTTACGATTTTTTTGGCTTTGGCGGCCGCCCCGGCTTTGGCGGCGAAATACGCGAGCGTCAAACCGTATAAAGCGTCCATACACGCAAGCGCCAGCAACTCAAGCAAGGTAAAATGGAACGCGTGGAAATATACCCCGGTTGCCATGACCGGAGTCAGCAAAGACAAAAAGTGGGTGCAGATAAGGGATTTTGCCGGCCATACCGGCTGGATTTATTACAGCAACCTCAGCCAGGTAAAAGGCGTAGCCGCAAAGACTGACGTGACCGTGCGCACAACCGCCTCCTCCAGCGGAGACGTGGCGTGCAAAGTGGGGAAGGGCTACTCGTTTATGTTCCTCAGCAAAAGCAACGGCTGGCTTAAAGTGTCTGACTGGCCGGCCACGAAAGGCGACCCTGTATGCGTGGGCTGGGTTTACGGCGCAAACGTCTGGGCGCCGGCCGTAAAATAATTTATTTACAAGGTAGAAAAATGAAAAACTTTTTTGCACTTTTAATTTTAGGCGCTTTGGTTTTCTGCGCTTACACTTATTACAATAAAACCGTTGAGGATAAATTTCTTCTGACGGGCACCGTCACGGTGCCGCAGAGACTGCTTGCCAACGCGCAGGCGCAGAACAACACCTGTTCCATCATAGTTAAAAACGAGGCTGACGTGCCCATAGCCATAAAACGCATAATCAATCCCGTTTTCCCGCTGAGATTCCAGATTGATTCAAAAGACTTGCTGGTCGGGGAAGTGGACGGCAGCGTCAAACTTGAAGTGGAAATCAATAACCACGGCAGCCTGGGAGTGATTAAGACGGGCGACATTTTCGGCTCCGCCGGCGGGCAGTACGCGCTCAATTCAAAAGGCATATTTTTGACCGCGGACAAAATGACCGGCAAACCGCAAATGATTCCAGCCCGCGGCAATTTTTTCAGAACGGCCGCAAGATAAAATTCCTTTTATCAAAAACTCCGGCTTTCAAAGCCGGAGTTTTTTTGTTAACCTTAAAATATATGCGTAAAATAAAATATTTATTTTTACTTTTTCTGCTTGCCGCGCCGGTTTGCGCGCAGGAAGAACATAATCTCGGTTTTATGGATTTCGGCGCGCATATACAGGCGGGGGCTTATCCCAACAGCCACGGCGCGCGAGGCGCGGAGGGCAACGGGGATATTGGTTTTATGACAAACCCGGACTTCAACGTCAACCAGGCGTGGGTTTGGCTCGGGCGCGAGGCTGACGCTTCGACAGACGCCTTTGATTTCGGCTTCAGGCTGGACGCTTTTTACGGCACGGACGCTTTTTTGCAGGCCGCAATCAACAGCAATTATATGCGGCCCGACGGCAGCGTAAAAAAATACTGGGATTCAAATTTTATGCGAGGCGGGCGGATGACGCCGGGCGTTTACGGTTTCGCTGTTCCGCAGACTTACGCCGAAATCGCATATTATAAATGGAAATTAAGCGCGGGCCGTTTGTATTTCCCGCTGGGTTATGAAAACGCGGACGCAACTCTCAATTATTTTTATTCAAAAACTTTTTACACAATGTCGTTACCGCCCACCGTCACGGGGGCCCTGCTTGCAAAAAGTTTCGGACCGCTGGATTTGACCGCCGGCGCTTATTACGGGCTGGGGACGGGATTTTATAATCCTTACAGAGATTATTTCTTTTCCGGCGCGGCCGTTTATAATTTTGGAAAAAACGCGGCTCTGACCTATTATATCGTCGGCGGCAGGTACGGGAATAACATTAACGGCGGCGCGCGCATATTTGCGCCGGCGGGCGCGTTTGTTTATTATCATAATCTGCTTTTTGAATTTACGCCAAAAAAATATTTACATCTCGCGACGGAAATTTATTATAACCATGACAACCTGCGCGGCATGCCGGCCAACAATCTCTACGGCGTTACGCAGTACGCGGTTTACGACATAAATAAACAATTTTCCG
>JGI20166J26741_11182226_pt1 | contig 14226 bp, 8 predicted proteins | sample TergutCu122P5_FD_26741 | JGI IMG/M metagenome (IMG submission 26741)
AGGTTGTGGCTTCACTCTCTCAAGGTCGCACAGCTGCTGCGCAGTGCGGCTTGTTTACACACAAATCAGTCCCGGTCATATTTGAACCACTTTGTATAACTGAATTATGTGGATGGTGGCGGGTTTGTCACAGAGGTTTTTTGTAAGTTACTCGTGTATATTGTCTTTGGTGCGTGGGCTACAAAGAGATGATTTTAAGTGCCTATATCGTCAGGTGGTGAAATGCATATCCCAACAGGAGATCAGCTGCATACTATTGGAACAGATATTAAAAAAACTGTCAGGTGCAGGTATAAGGTCAAAAGTCCAAGAACATCAACATTTTCGTAGCTGGTTGAGTCAGGGAGCGTAGAATGAAATTCATGTAGACTTATTATGTAACCAGAGTGCTTAAATTTAATTTCTTATGTACGTATTTATCAGATTGAGGTTTAAAGAGGCAAAGTAACTCCTTGTACAAAAGGAGAGCGCAACTCGTCTGCTCCAAAAAACTGACAAAGGACGTTTCGAAGGGTCGTGATGCCTCAGTGTTCAGGCTGTTGGACTCATATTTCCCGTAGATGGCGGCAGCATGCTGTTCGGGAATGTCGGCAAATATTAACCAGTTAACAGGACTTAAAATCTCAGAAGACGTGTATCAAAATATCCGTATTTGATGTGGTTTATATTCCAGAGTAGCAGCAGTGTGTCACGTAAGGCAGTACTTCCTACGTTTCGGAGGTTCTGACTGCCTTAATCTTCGCTGTAAAATAATTATTCAAGTCCCGGCCCATTATTAAGCTTTTTTCGCAAAATATAAAAGTCAGTTTATGTGGAAGTACTAGCTGCTAGTCCACGTGCATTTGAGTGTCTGAGCCTAAATCATAGTACAGATATTTCACAATTAGATATTCCAGACTTTCAATAAAACTTGTCGAACGATTCCGAATTGCATTCATTCTCCTCGTTAAGAAAGTTTTATTTTACACATGATTGTAAGTGAATATTTTTATATACGGCAGGCTACGCCATTAACTGATAGTAGCTTAAAGTTTAATGAATTTCGATTCGTAATATACATGCAATGTTCTAACTGGCTATAATGAGATCCGATCGTGACGAAGAAATATAAAATTTACTTCACAAAAAATTTAAAATGAATTCTTCCATGCATTTCATAAAAGGTTAATCGGAATTTTGTTAGATTCGTGTGACATCTTGTGACTGCCTGTAATATTGAATGATTAAAAAGCTAACTTTAAACTCAGTAATAAATGAGCATCACATCGTAAGCCACTGTTCAAATTTGTTCACAAATCATTAAGATATTTATTTTAGTAATTTTATTTTGTTATTTTAAATAGATATTCATGTCATTGTTCTTATTTATCTATTACCATAAATGTATTACACCCTCTGTCCTATAAATCCTTTTTTATATTTTCTGTAAATTCTACACGTGAGGCTCACTAAGAATTTTTGCGCAGGTCCAAAGTTCCGCCCTACGTGTACTGAGCCAAAAAAACTTATAACTTACCTAAAACCGTTAATGAAATTTTCCATGAATTCCATTAATCTTTCGATAGATGTTGTTCACTTCAGCGTTGTGCTTTATTATGCTGCTGAAATGCGTCATCTTCTACTTTCATCCAATATATTTTATATTTGCCTGAAATTACCTTTTTTCAACCGCCCGCAATTAAGCTGAACAAATTGCTAAGAACTAACTTGTGAATTTTAGTACTTACACTGTGTTGCGGAGTGAAATCTTCTCAGCTATCTTGATTCATAACACACATCTAGTGGAAGGTGGGGATACTTTTCGTTTCTTCATATGACAGCCAATGGAAAGTGTTACAGAAAATTTTCCTTTAATGGCCAATTTCTCTCTGGGTGGAGGGTGGGAGGGGTTTGAATCATTAGACACTTTAGGAAACTTCGAGAAAGGATGAGCCCACGGGAAAAGCGGTTGTTGGAAAGACAGGATGGAGGAAGGGAAAGAAAGAAAGAAAGAAAGAAGAAAGGAGAGACGCTAAGGAGATGCATTGGTGTTTCATATTTTCCTATGACTTTAGAAGGGACAGTGGGAGAGATGTACCAGACAATTTAAAGTCTTGTTTTAATCATTTACTCTGAACATTAAATTAGTGAAGCTACTAGAAACGTTGGCATTACTGCATACATCGACATGGTGCAATCTTACGGAAGCAGGATACATTTAGCGTTCAACCGCCTTGAAAGCCTGAAATATTTCAGAAGACATACTACAAAGGAACTCCGAAACTACTGTTCAGTTAATAATTCGAAGAAACCTGTTGTCTAAATCAATACCTGAATAATAGTGATTAAACTTACAACTCATATTCTGAACATAAATTATAAACTTGAAAACTTCCAAGGAAATTTGTAAAGCATATATCTGGCAATGGGCACTAAGCAAAAGAGTTCGATATGCATGCAGGAAACTACGGGGCTCATGGATTCTACTGAATACTAGAGTTATTTTGTAAACGTTTTGTGCAGTTTTATTCCAGACAAGATAAAATTTCGCAATCCGAAATTCCACAGTTCATGTACTTTTACGTCTCCACGTGAAAATAACTTTACAGGCGGGAAAGGAGCCTTCAACACTTATCACATTAACTTAGTTTATTCCAAATTATGTACAATAAATGCATACCAAAACAACACGGTTAATTTTTGTCAAGGCACTTCCTTCTGCCTCGGAAATGAAGTCGAGATAAATGCGTGTCGTACTGAACCCATCAGTACGGTAGAGAAGCTTAAGATCGAGGACCATTAAAATGCTGCAATGAGACAAAAGATAGCATTCATGGACACAGTAAGGGCAGCTTAAATGCGTGGAATGTTTGAAGGTTTTCAGTGTCGAATTGTACTTCCATCGCCTATCTACAAACGTAAACAGTGAAAAATATGAAACTAAAAATATGCCTGACATTTTGTACGAGAGCGAAATTGGGTATTCGGGAAAACAGAAATGTCAGTAGCATATGAAGCTTACTTTCATCATAACACTTCCCATGTTTATTGGAACTTCTTTTAATCATTTCTTATGATTCGCACACAAGATGCAAGAGAGTTAAAAACAAAACGATAAACAATTATAGTCTTCGATATTTTAGTTCAAAAATCACGACGCTGTCTTGCGCGAATGTGAAGAGATGCCAATCGATTTGTTTATTGTTGCTAGGCAACGCCTTATTAAACTTCTGCTGTGAAAACTATTACATGTCGTTCTGGGCAACTGAAGACTAAACTAGCAGCATGGCCATTGGAAAGAAGTTGAAGCGAGCTACACCTCGAGTTGTTCCGGCATTTACCATCCAGGCATTACAGAGGGATGTCATCGTACAGCCGCCACCAAAAGCAGAGACGTACTTAGAGAGGCCACCGAAACTACCAACACAACTCAGAAGATTCTACTTGAGAGGAGACTTACCAATAGCGACGGAGTTCGATACCTATGGGAAGAACAAGATAACATGGAAGGTAAGATATTGTCGGTCAGGAATCTCGGCAGAACACCCAGAACCGCCTAACTAGAACCGTCATTGCTTATTTGTCGTTTATTTCTTAAGCTTTTAACTGTTAAAAAAACGCAGGTTGACTATGATGAAAGAATAATTATAGGGCTACGTCGACCAGCACAGGAGGCAGTCCTAGTACTATCCCAGCATTAGCGTGGAATAATTGAGAAAACCACGGAAAAACTTATGAAATGCGAATCCATCACTTTCTGTCGTTTCATTTCCTTTATTCGAATATAATTATACCTCAAGAAAAGTTGCACTTCTCCCCTCATTATCTCTCACACATAACCAACTTATTTCATAAAAACATCCGTAGTTCCAAGCTGATTCTGTCAGTATGAATACAACGTGAGGTGACCAAAGAATCAATCCATCAATCATCGCGCCTTTCATCTGCGAATACTCATGAATTATGCAATAAAGGACGGGCTATTGTACTGCAGCATTATCTTCACCACACTGATGTTGGCGCACGCATTTTACAGTTTCAGTAAACTAGTGCATTGCATCTCTGAGCAGTGTCATTCACTGTAATGCAAGCAGCAGTCAATGACATAAACTAAGCCCTTCTTATACTTCTAAAATCTAAAAGAGCGGTGGAAAAGAAACCGTAAAGCTTGGAAAGAACAATGTTGTAGCCATCGTTTCCTGGGAGTCACATATTGTCTTTCAAATTATGGGGGGGGGATGTAAACTGGGGATATTTCAGATGGGGGTGCAGGTCAGGAAACCTGAAATTCCACCACTTAGGATACACAGATTTAGACGGAAGAATAATATTAAAATGGATTTTCAGCAGATAGTTTCGGCTGTTGCAGGCCAGACACATTTAGCTCAGAGGCAGGAATTTTTTCAAATAGCCACGCACTTATTCACTCTCTTAAGAAATAATCTGCCTCATGGAATTAGGCAGAATATCGTGTGTACTCGTATATCATGCGCCATCATGAAATATTTTTTGGAGGGTGTGACAGAAAATACGTAACAGAAAACTATAACTTTTCAAAGGTCCTAAAATTGAATTTTAAACTACAAAAATGTAAATCCTTACTGCAGTACCATGTCAGAAATATTGGTTGAGATCCACTCTACCACTCTATTATTGTATTGAAATGAATAGCAGTAGCAGCAGCAGTAGTAGTATTAGTAGTAGGAGCAGCAGCATAAGTAGTAGTAGTAGTAGTAGTAGTAGTAGTAGTAGTAATAGTAGTAGTAGTAATAATAATAATAATAATCTAAATGACTTGGCCGTTCTAGTTGATGACTTAAACGAAATTTCATTATTGATTTAGAAGTTTACAATGTTTGAATATGATATTAAAATACAAGATTCTTAGGACTAGCAGTCAGAGAGATAGGAAAGCATAATTTATGCATTATGCTTGTTTTTAAAGGTGAATTTTATTTCATTGCAATTGTAAAATGTTTTAAATTTGCCATGAAGAAAGCGACTAGCCCAGTTATTTTTCCAATAAATTAATTAATTCTCCAAATTAAGGAATTTATTTTAACAAATAATTACCTACTTCTTGGCTGTGCGAAATATGATTATGGAGTTTTTAAAAATAAAATATTACTTCTTCATCTTCAAAACTACATAACAGTTTAGAACACACAAAATCTTAATATCATTATTCATTAAAGGATTTTTCTCTTGTAGGTGGATATTGAGAAACTGGATTATCACCACTACCTTCCCATGTTTTTTGACGGACTCTGTGAAACTGTGCATCCATACAAATTCTTTGCACAGCAAGGAATTGAAGACCTGTTGCAACATGGTGGTCCAAAAATTCTGCCTGTTATCCCACAGCTCATCATTCCAATCAGGAGTGAGTTGAAACATCTTAACCTGATTCTTAAAGTCAGATAAATACTATGTAAAATGAAGCCAAAGTAGGAAGCTTGGGTATTTAAAAAAAAAATTACTTTGACAGCAAATTAAATGTGTGTTCTACTTAATATACTGTCATAGCAACCATTTATAAACCCCAAGAAATTTTGAGATTATTATGTTATGAAATTTGTTTCTAATTCTGTATTCTTTCTTCCCAACACTCTCGCATGAAATACAGTAATTGCATGTTTACTGCATGAACAGCATCTAATCCTCCTCATTTTCAAACATTCTATTTATACATTATTAAAACCTTAATGTAAACAAACATTTTTGTTTCTCTTAGAATTCTAATGTAGCCATTCCAAGCTTTGACATGATAACTGTTGAACTAGACACAATTTGATTCACTGAGTTGATCTGAATGCTGCAGTTCAATGTTAATTTATTTAACTAAAGAAATAATAACTAGAATTTAAAGAACAGAATGAATGAGTCAGCAGCTGATGTGAAATTAGGGTTTTCAAAATTCTGATATTTTAATGGGAATTTCACGCCAGAGGTTGAAATTTAGGACAGCTTCTTGCAGGACAAATGGCAATGTTAAGAAATAAACTAAGCTAACTAAAGTTTACATTCTATTAGTCTGTAAGAACAGTTACACATAAACTTGTATTGATGCATTCCATCATGCAACATATTTATAAAGACATTTATTACATAAAGGTCAACTACACAACATACAAAACATATTATTTATATAAATTCAATAATTACATAATTTCATTCTTAACCAAAGAGATATACATGAGGAAGACAGCCAGTAAAACAATTTGTAGAAGTCTAGTTGTCATGTTTAATTGACCATGTATGTAGCTTGTAGTTTAAGCACCTTCTTCTTTGTATTGCATGGGTCTTACCACATTATAAAGATCCTTTTGTTGGTCAAATAGCAAGCACGTAACTGGACACGCTTCAAAGTCACTTCACTTTCTCAGAATTGCTTATACGTTTCCATAAATTCTTCCCAAAGTTCTAAGTTACACTACTCTTCACTTAATAGCAACTTGTAGCAGTCTCTTAAGTGTAGGTAAGACATTTTTCACTATAGAATATTTCAAACTGTTTTTATTTATTATGTTGATGGTATATACGACAGTGCTGGTTAATGCCATGGGCATGTCTGTTTTCTGTGTTAATAACATCATTTGACAGAACTTGACATCATTTACCGCATTTATTTTTTGTATTAAAGCATTATATTTGGATTACACAAAATAAAATATACATGAGTGTTAGTATTTTCACATTCTAATTTGTAAAATAAGGAAACTGACAGTAATATTTCAGTTTTCTGAGATATTTTCAGTTATTTCTCTTGTTGTTTTCATTCAAATTATTGACTGAACTTCCTTCTTACCCACTTACAGGGGCACTGAGAAGTTAAAAAGACTTTGACATGTGACAATTATGATGAAAGCACATTTTTGGAACACATTCCCATATTAACAATTTGCACTATGTAATACAATTCCATAAGAACTGTACTTCTCAGTCTGCCAAACTGGTCTAACTGACAGTCTTTTACGTTTGTATAAGACTAAGACACAGCAAGTTTCTGCAAAGATAGCAGTATAACAAAGTGTGGGAGTAAAATTTTTAAATATGTCTAAGATGGAAAATTATGTAGATTTTTAGGAGATTTGCACTTTATCAGTCCTGCTGTATGAAAATTTTACTTTTAGAAAACTGCTGGAGTTCAACAGAACAACACTTATAAAAAATATGACATCAGGTTATGGGAGATTTGGTAGAAGGAACAGCGCTGTTTCAGTGTCACAGAACTAACATTTTAAACCATAATATTTTTTTATTGAATCTGACAGCTACATCTGCCAAATTATAGTCACTGGGTGGCACGTTAGACAATGTAATTTATTTTGTCCCTGTGTAACAGATGCCCTCAACACCAGGAATCAGGAAACAGTGTGCTGCACACTCAAGGTAATCCAAAGGTTGGTCATGTCAACTGACATGGTGGGCGAGGCTTTGGTGACTTACTACCGCCAAATTCTGCCTATTTTCAACATATTCAAGAATAAAAATGGTGGGTCTCAATGAACAGCTGAATGTTAACAACACAACAGTAAGAGTTTACTTAACCATTTCTTGAGTACCATATTTTTACAATTTTATTCCATATGCTTCTTATAATCACAGGAAAAATTTATTAAAATTATAAAATACAAGACATATTAAAGTTTAAAATTACAGAAGATTATAAAGAATAGCTAGTTATAGCATGACTCCTTTTTAAATATTCTCAAAATATTTCTTACTCTTTTAAAATCAATAATGAAATAGAAGGGTTGCAGATAAACATACAAGAATAGACGAATGAGTTACAAGTCTTCATAGTGGCACAAGGAGTACAAACGCTCTAAAGCTTAGTTTTTAAGTGAGGATACAAAAGGTTGATTCTGAGCCTAAAAAATAAACCTCTACATTTGTTCGGCATATTTTGTGTGCAAAGGAGAAGAAAAGAAATGACACAATTTATGACTTAATTACAGTGAATCTGGGGGACAGAATTGAATACACACAGATGAACCAAGAGAATGTTGGTGACCTTGTTCAAGGAACACTTGAGCTATTGGAACGATATGGTGGTGAGGATGCTTTCATCAACATAAAATACATGGTGCCAACCTACGAGTCCTGCATGTTCCATTGACCAGCACTGCTGACAAACACATATGCTTTATAGATCTATTCCCTTAAAGCAAAGAGTAAAATTGTTGTTGTGTACGCCATAAAGTCTCACGGGGTGAGTGGAACTAGTGGAAGTGTAACTCCACCCATCCTTATCCTTTACATTGGCACTGGATGAATGTGAGTGGTTGCTTCACGTCCCCACCGCTTTACTTTCGAAAGAAGAGTCTCCGGCAAGCAATGATTACGAAGCAGGGCGTTGAAAATGTCATGACTAATTACGTTCAAGTGAATAGCCGAAGTGACTGGGAAGAATCAACGAGCGGAACTCCCGAAAAGCTAAGTGGCCATTTCTGTGTACAGAATGCACGGCTGGGACTATAACACCGAAGCATTATTAGCATGACGGGTATTTTGTCTACGACAGTGAATTTCCCGTTTCGGCCGAGTGTCTAGACTAGCCACCGTAAGGACATTTGCTTCATAGGCTGTATTTGGTATTTGGTACGTATGCCCAAGATAACCAATTAAAATATCTGTCGGAACACTTCATATTCCAATGCTTTGCAGAGCCTTTCTGAGTTCTTTCAACCGTACTTCAGTGACACATTAAGGTAGATTAAAATACATCCCGTTCTTGTCTCCATACACGTGCTCTCTTTTAATTCAACGCCACCTAGACTTGCCTGGCTTATTTAAATCGATAGCAGACTGGGGACTGGCAAGCAAAACTTCATTTGTAGGCATGATCCTGTACGGCAGAACTTAGTGCACTTATTTGTAGGCATGATCCTGTACGGCAGAACTTAGTGCACTTATTTGTACAACCGTATTATTAAGGCGCAATTAATATTTTCAAGGAATGCATATTTTGCGTTTTCAGTGAATACACCCTCGATCAATAAACGTAATTAGGCCCAGTTTCATAACAGCAAATCTTTTTGACCATCAGTACGAAATGTCAATTTTACCGCACTCTAAACTCTTCCTGCTTTCTCCGAACTAACAAAAAGATTAAAGTTACAAAAGAATGACTTATCCATTTTACTACTACATGTACAAGCCTGTGGACGCGAGAATTGTTTTCCCATTCTGATGGAAAGTATAAAGGGGGAATGTTTCAGAAAGATATTTTAGGATTAAGAGACGGCAAGAATCAGGCGAATGGATGAACTTCTAGAGTGTGCTTGCAAAAGTGTAGAATTTCTGAACGCTAAATAAAGCAGGGATAGCGCAGTTAGTTTAGTGACTAGTCCAAGGGCAGGATAACTGCGGAATCGTAGCACACTTCCAGGATAGGGCGAGAGCTTTATCTCTTTTCCATATTTTCCAGGCCGGCTGTGGGCCCACACAGCCTCGTATTCACGGTGTACTTAGGGTTCTTTCCTTGCCGTTAAAGCGGCCGGAGCGTAAAGCAGAGCTACAAACTCGCTCCCCCACATGTCTCAATAGTATGCACTGGGACAGCTCTACTTTATTTAAATTAAGTTACATACAAATTTACTACTGTGCTTTACAATTCTGAGACCCCAAAAACTTTAGGTCCTGAGTACAGCAATGGAGATAAAGCTTCATTCGCCTGTTGTAGGGTTCATGTTATGCCTCCAGCAGTGTCTGCTTAAGAATAAGATTTTAAATAAGTCACCGATTTAAAACATTTCGAGTTCTTGTTATTCCCCTGAACACGCAGTTATGTCTGCGAACGCTGTGTTATTTACTACATATCCCTCCAGTTTACAAACTACTGCATAAGCATAGAAGGGCAAGAGGCGTAAGAAAATACACGGCAACTGCACAATACTACCACCATGCAGGAAAAACATATTTAAATCTTCTGGGGCCAAAATCTGTCTTCATAATATTACATAAGTAATTTGTTAAAATTCGAACCAAAGAATGTAAAAAATTTTTATTAAAATACACTAATGTGTAAAAACACACCATCTCCTACATGTATCGGGCCTGATGGGTCCGTCGTCAGGGAGCACACAATTGTACGAAGCAGTTGCCTAACATTTTCTGCATGTAGCAGAGCTGGAGAGATGGAAATTACTGCGACTTAAATAAAACCGAGTGCATTCGTTGGTTCGAATTATAATAATTGAATTATAATGCACGGAATGGAGAATGTGAAATAAGGCATTTATTTGTGGAAGTAACTTTCGATTGGAGAAGGAAGGAGGAATTACCTCTGCGTATTAAGACGGGTAGCTTCAAGAAGGCCAAAATTATTAGGAATGCAGGTAATTGGGTGGGTGTGGAATAATTCGGATGCAGATGAAATGCTGCAAATATCCCTCATGTGAGCGTCACAAAGAAGTAGAATACTCAGATGCTTCTGTAAGTGTCACAGCTCTGTAATTTGCACAAGCTGCTAACCAATTTTCTAACGGCCTTGTTCCATACTACTAAATTAAGAATTATTACTGGACTTCTAACACGGTTAGAACTATACCTGGCTCTACGCGGGCGTTTGTAGATGCAGTCACTGTAACTAACTTGCTATCATATCTTAGCTAAAAATAGCTTATTTTACGTAGGAAGCTCTCACAAGCTCACACAAGTGACTTTAAATAGTTTTTTTTAAAGAGAATATGTTTAATAGATTTTTAGCTTCTACTTTATTACTTACAGACAGTCGACCGAAAAAAAAATAAACTTTGGTGTGAATATTGTGCTACGAGTTCATTTTCTTGTCATATTTAATTATAAGCAAACTGAGAGAGAGCCATGACGACTTTTGTTACCGCAACCAACTCAGATTCTTTCATTCAAGAACATTCAATATTTCTGTATGAGACACAAGCAGCAGAACAGTTTATGTTGTAATGGATGACAGTCTCTTGAAATAGGTCAATGCCAACTAAACATTCCCTTTCTTATTCCTAAAAGGATATACGTGTAAAATTTCAGGTAAAAAATCTAGCAAAAAGATCAGTTCTTTTGAAAAACCATAGACACAATTATTTAACTTGTTTTGAATTGGACCGTGAATGTAGTTTATGACTTCTTCAGAAGGTGGTTATGTCGCAGAGAGAAATCACGTTGAAGAATTATTGTGTACAGATGTCCATAGAATAAATATATTGTTAATAATAAATATACGGTTTTATTTATTAATATTATGTGTAGTATATAATGTTAAGAGTACAAATGTAAGATAGTATTAATATTCATAGTAATAAATACAATTCTAAGAGTGTAGTATAATATTAATTACCTAAAGTAAAAAAGGTGACAATAATTGTATAAGACTTAATTAAAAAATTAAACAGTAAATCTAATTATGTTACCTGTTATGTACAGTAAAGATAATTATCCTGTCCTCTGTACCTTCAACAATAAGCCTGATGCCCGGACGCATTTCTAAGTGTGACAAATACAAAAGTTATTTAAGTGGTTTTCCCTCTGTGTGGAGCAGTGCTACATTTAATGCTTACAAAGCAAAGTATAGTCTATCTTCACTTTAAATGCTTGCGTCATAGGAAGATACTATGTTGCATGTGAGAATTGTATGAATCGAGTACGTAACTGAATTTTGTGTGTAAATGTCAGGGTTTAAATTGTATACAATATGACACATGTATTTATTACTGGAATTTAAACAGTTTATCGCAATATTCCTGGGATCTACACGGTTTAAAAGATTAACCATTCGCTAGGAAGATAAATCTAGTAATTAAACTTGCTAGAAAAATAAAACTATTTCAGCAGATTATGAATATCAACGAGCAGTCCAGGGAAGGCTTCTGGCATTCGGTAAGTTAGGATGTACGGGGGAATTCAACATAACCCCGACGTTTTAAAGGAACGTAGCTCCTTCACATTCCGGTTATAGATCCTAGAAGATAGGCAAATATAATTTTATATCCATACGTAAAGCAGCCTTTAGAAAGAACTAAAGTAATGCATTGCAACATTTGCTGCACATTCCCATTGCTCCTGGAGTTTTATATTGTCACTTGGAGACACAGAGATCGATAGATACAGAGGGCAGCTCTGGTAAAGGCTTTTAAAGTCTCCTTCCAATTGCACCAATAACTGATATTGAAATTAAACAATATCCCATGGAAAAAAAATGAGCGCCAGTTTTCATTTGAAGTATATCGCTCACTGAATTTCACTTTGACACAGGAGTGAGTGTTAAACGTATCAGCTTTAACTCATAAATGTGTCTCATCTACACCTGCATTACAGAGTCAGCTTTCTGCAAGAACAGAAACTTCATGTGGGTGTAGAGTGTCTTGCTTACGTTCACGTAAGAGATTATTGTTTACACTGGCCGAACTGGAATTTATCGACGCTATGAATAAAACCATCCTGCAAGGTAACACAGCTTGTCAAGTGCAAAGTCATGTACGGAAATAATCTCCACAGACCAACAACAGAGCGGTGGAGTAGGGTTTGGTTTATCCGGCAGCAGTAACTATAATGGTGGATACGACCATGACGACACTATCTTGTTACAGAGCTATCCAGATAAAAGGATTCCAATGATAAAATCAGAAGCCATCTAAGGAAAGTGTATTCCACATATAAATCAACAACAACAACAACAACAAAAACAACAACAACAACAATAATAATAATAATAATAATATTAATAATACAAAATATTTCCTGGATACATTCCAAGAATTCAGTTTTTATTCTCCAGGTATGTCATAAAAGCATATGAAGTGACAGAAACTGATGGACCAGGGTTTCTCTATAAAAGTCCATGAGATTAGGTCATTTTATGAAAGCTTCCTTTAGCCGCAGAACTGGTAATTTCGTCCCAAGATTCCCTTCAGTGCATGTAGACAAACAGTGGGAACTACAGAGTGTTGCTAATTGCAGCAGTTTAGTTTACAATGTTCTTTCACACAGACGAGAGCTGGAATAACTTCAGCCGAAAGAGCGACTAGGCTACGGGCTGAACGATCGTGGGATCGTGGTTTGATTCTCGACAGAAACGAAAGATGTTTCTCTTTTTCTCAACATCCAGACAAGCTCTGGGTCCCATCCAGTTCTTACTCAGCGAGTACGATGACCTTTTTTAATACGTGAAGCAGACATATTATAAATTATTACGTACTCCAAGAACCCAGTGAACGTACTGGTCTGAGGTCTTGTATCAACCCACATACAAGCTCAGAATTACTGGGTTGAATTATGTTCCTTGACTACAACTTGGGTACAGAAATATTAAAGGAAATTTTGACAAGGAACATTCATATCTATAATGTGATTAAACAACCCAGTACAAAAAATAATTATACGTATATTCCCCTAACAATATGTGAAACTGTCAGTGAACTTAGTCCATACGACATCCTTTACGATGCGGTTGCCGTAGATGTACCTCGTATAAATTCCTTACTTCATCAGCAAAAAATTCAATCTAGGAGCTGGGCCATAGCGCTACAGATAAAACGAGGCAGAGCTGTACTAAATCGGTCTGAAATTTATAAACCCAGTGGAAGAGAAGCTGTTCGGTAGGCTACATGATCTAGTTTAAAGGCAATCGAAGGGGCATTTCACATGGTTATAAAAGAGGGAAATTCATCGCGCTCATAATAAAAATCTACTCTTGAGATCTATCCTGTACCAGTTTAGTCCAAATTGATACCTACTTACCCACAATCCCTTCCTTAAGCTGGTCCCTTTCTTTAGGTTTCCTATAAATATTCTGCGGAAACATTTTTATTTTTCCTATGCGTATGAAGTGGCTTAATCAAGCCAGCAATACCCGTTAAACAGCATAAATAATAAAACTTAGTTTCTGTAATTTTCTCCAGTCCAAGATTGTGTTCAAGAACATAAGCACGAAAGCCGTGACAGCAATGAAGAGTGGAACAGAACCAACAGAGATGTAACATGCAGCATTCACGTAAACAGAAATGTTGACCTCTCTGTGGGTTCGTTTGAAAAGTGCACAAAACAAACTCATAAGTGAAGGTCCTGCCAATAGACCTGTCCGTCTGTCCATCACTGTTTTGGCTGTGAAACTGACCAACACATTTTAATTAACGGTGGTACTGAAGGTATGAAATGAATTTATTTTTATTATATATTAATTACCAACTTTTGTGCACTGATTATTATTTATTCATAAAATATTAATCTCCTCTACATGTTTCGAGCCTCAAGTGCTCATCTTCTGGA
>JGI20166J26741_11183337_pt1 | contig 14224 bp, 12 predicted proteins | sample TergutCu122P5_FD_26741 | JGI IMG/M metagenome (IMG submission 26741)
AATTTACACCGAAACGTTGGTGTACTTGTACCAAACAATATGGCGTTATGTTGTATAGCCACAGACAAACTTTGTACATTGTAACAAAATGTTACATCCCTAATAACAAATGTGGTGATTTTAGCAGGGAACTAATAACTTTGGACAAGACAGCATGTCCCCCCCTCCCCACGTTAACGGCGCACCAAGCACGGAAAACTTGCTGGTGGGGCACATTTGTTGAGGAGCAAGTAACATCGTGCCTACCCCCTAATGGAGGGGAAAGGGTGGTCCAGTCATTGTCTGTGGCAATATAAACAGCAGATGAACACACACACACACACTATCCTACAACACTCCATTCATATAAGCACTTGCGCCACCCCAAACCTAAGCCCCTCTGAAGTGCGCTGCTGAAAGCTCACAGCACCACCTAACAGACAATGGAAACCTCTGTTGCCATATTGTCCCACTACATACAGTGCTGCAGGTTTACAAAGGAATAGCTGTACAAATTTGTTTATCTTTATACGTAATTTGTATGTAGGAAGCACATGTACTTTTATTAGTAAACTGAAAGGGAAGTAAATTAGATTTGAACCACTTATTTAGTTGTCCAAAAACTACATTAAGATCAATCTGAAACTGCATATTATTTGGGCTTGTAATTAATATACTGGTGTCAGCAGCAAATAAGATAGGAACAGCTTTGGGTTCTATGGCCTTAGGTAAGTCATTGATGTATACTAGAAATAACAATGGGCCCCAAATTGAACACTGCAGCACCCCATATTTTATTTTGGTCCATTTTGAGACTGTGTTAGAATTAAGATACAAGTGAATGATCTGAACTCTTTGATGTGTATTTTAAAGATAAGATTCAATAAATAATTTAGCCTTACCGCTGATTACACAATAAGGTAGTGCAGACAGTAACAAATCATGATGAACACAGTTGAAAGCTTTTTCCAGATCACAAAAGATACTACCAGCCATTGCTTTATTATTTAAAGAATTTAAAATGTCATTCGTCAGTTTAAAAATGGCAATCTCAGTTGCTACACCTTTTCTGAAACGAAACTGATTTCCCACTAGTAACTTATTACTATAAAGTGTTTAGTTAGTCTAATATACAAAGCTTTTTCAAAAACCTACAAGAAAGAAGTCAATAATGATACAGGTCTACAGTTTGTTGGATTCATTCTATGTCATCTTTTTTTTTTATATAAGTTTTATAATTCAGAACTTCAAATAAGAAAAAATTCCTGACAAGATAAGACTTATTACACATATAAGTTAATGGTGAACATACGTAAGTGGCACTAATTTTTAACAGTTTAGTAGAAATCTCATACCCATAAGAATTTTTTGTTTTTAGCAATTTAATTACAGATGTAATTTCTTTGGTTGAAAAAGTTTTAAAAACCAAAGACGAGGAGGGATGAACATAATTTTGTTCTACATAATAATGAAAAGAAGAAAGATTTTCATCACTAATCTTGTCATTTACATTATTTTTACTTATTTTATCAATTTTAGATGATAAATAGTTATTGAAGACATCCACAATATCTTGTTGATCTTTTAAATGTTTACAGTCTATCGTCAGTTCTTGTATATCAGCTTTAGAATGTTGGTCACTAGATAACTCCTTAATGATATCCCAAGTGGTTTTACAGTTATTGCTTGATTTAAATTTTTTTTTATTATAATATATTCTTTTTGCCTCCTTAATTACATTAGACAAAATTTTACAGTATACCTGGTAGTGCCTTTTTAATACCAGATTATTACTATTTCTGTATGCTAAGTACAATTCCCTTTTATGTCTACATGAAGTTCTGATGCCTAAAGTGATCCAATTATTACCATCATTATTATTCCTGTTTATGACTGTTTTTGGAGGGAAGCTGTAATAGAAGATCCTTACATAAATATTTAAACAGGAATTAAGCAATAGCATGGACCTCATCACTGTCAAAGACGGTATCCCATGATACATTCCTAAATTTACTAATAAAGTCAGATATCGTGTACTTATTAATTTTTCTGATCATTTTAGATTTTTGCATAGGTATAAGTGAATAATCAGTGCTAATCATTAATAACTGGGCATCATGGTCAGACAAACCATTTAAAATAGAGTTACAGTATTACTTTCAAATTGAGCTATATCAATAATAATATCTATCCCAGTGGCAGAGGTGTTTTGAACTCACGTTGGGAAATTAAGAATGCTAGTTAAGTTAAACCAAAGGAAAAAGTGGTCCAGTTGGTTTTTCTTTTCACTTTCCATTAGGTAATTAATGTTTATGTCCCCACAAATAATGATGTGCAGAGTAGGAGTATAAAATAATTGAAGAATAGTGTCCAATTTGAGTAAAAAGTGGCTAAAATTACCACAAGGGGCTCTATGAAGTGTTAATACACGTATGTTTAAAATACCAAATGAAAGTTTTAAAGCACATATTTCTATATCTCATTCTTCACAATGTTTAACAATATCAATATTTGAGAAACACAGATTATTATGGACAAAAAGTAACTACACCACCTTTTTCATGTAGCTGTCTACAATAATAGGCTCCTAAATTACAATTTTCAATATGAACATTATTCAATTGCGAATACTCTAAATGATGTTCTGTCAGGCATAAAACATGAGGCAAACATGTTTCAAACATTTTTACATTATTGTAGATTTTTTTTTTTTACTTGCCTGTTAAATTTTAACTCTTGGGTGTGGGTGTAAGATCAGGTCTGTGGGGAGATTTCATTACCACAATATTTACCTTCTTGATTTCAAATTTTTGCCGTGTCTTGAATGTTGTATATGTTCTTTTGGGTATCTCCCCGGCGTCAAGATTGTGGTTTGCCAACGTTCCATCTTCAAAGGCTGGATGTGGAGTATGAAGTGACACTTCATACTCCACATCCAGCTTTTGAAGATGGAACTGACAGAGGGTTCCGAAACGTCGGCAAACCACAATCTGACGCCGGGGAGATACCCAAAAGAACACATACAATATTTACCTTCTTTTTTCAACAAAATTACACACATGTTTTATACCCACTTTCGTATTATTCTTACTTATATTATTTGCCCCTCCCCATATTACCACTATATCTTAACTCCTCAACTTTTTTATTTCATCTCTTGCAGTGTTTACAATTGTATCCATTCCGGCACCTGGTTTTATAAAACTGGAGACTGAATCATTTGCACCTTAGTTTATGCTGAAGTTCGGTAGCACAGTTTCTCATATGGCTGTCACCAATCATTAAAATTTTGTGACTTTGTCTTCTTGAACTATTCCCGCTTAGTGTCTTCTTTTGGTAATTCTTCCTAAAGCTTCTTAAGCACGAGGTTGTATCTTCTACAACTGAAGCATTTTAAGATTCACTTTCCTCGTTTAGGTTAGTTAAGACCTCAAACTAATTTGCAGTTTGTGGCTTTAATTGTACGAGATTACTACGGATGATTCTAGATTTGTTGGTTAAAAATGATGTGACATTGATCCAACTGTCTTTTGAAGATGAAAATTGTTACAGCTCGTCGTTTGAAGACCCGTTTTGTTTCATCCAGTTAGTCTGGGAACAAAATCTTACATCACTTCTTTCTTCCTATAGCAGTTTTAATATTTCATCAGAAGATATTTATAACTTTGCTTTATGAAGTTCTAGTCTTAATTCTTCACAACATAAACATCTACTGACTTCTTTTTCACTTATTTTACTTGAGAAATTCTGAGATGCACTAACTACACTCAACTCTTTGTCCGCCATTTTGACAGTAATAAATTGATCGTGATGGCATTGAAAACAAGTGTTTTTGCTGCTTTACATAATGTGTGCAGGCTTATCGTTTAAATCTGTTGACTCTTCCACTGTTGTTCCTGCGCAACACATTGAATGAAAGAAGCTAGTATTAAGGTAATTTTTGAAAGCTCCGTGAGGGTCGAGATTGCCATGCTGTTGATAGTGAGTATGGGAGGTCCTGCATGATTTTGACAGCTAACGGGAAAAGAGCCGTCGTCAAAGCAATGTGAGTATAGTGACACCATCGCAGGAAGCCCCATGGGTGGTGGGATCACGACATTTTGAGACCCCCTTCGCTTCTTTGTGCGTTCTGTTGTATTATTCTTATCCAGGGGTGCACCAAATTTTATACGGTGGCGCCTAATATTTGTGTCCACATTATGGATCTTACTTCATGTCACCTTTTGGCTGCCAAGAATTTCGATGTTGCTCTTAGATTTTTGGAAAATTTGTGCTCCCATCATCCATCCCCTACTGGTCTGTGCGAAGCTTGGTTTGGTGCTTGTTACCAACAATGATTATAATGTGGTTATGAACAATGGGAAATCCTGTTCCAGGGGTCAGGTCTAGTGGAACAGTATAATGCTGCATTGTGTACCCTTCTGCTAGACCTGACCTCCAGCTCAGGAATCACCACTAATTATGACTGTCTGTATTCATGTGAATAGAATGAATGGATGACTGAAATGGAATTAAGTCCCTTGGATTGTCCCCATTCACATCTCCCCCCACGCTTTCATACCAGTGATCCATTCTCAACATTTTCATGGCCTGATTTTATGTCACACTGTTATGCATGTTTTTATGCTTCCATGGTTTGTGTCCAGTGTGTAACTGCAGCTTTGAGAATCTCCCAGCAATACAGGTTCCTGTTTCAGTCAAAGACAGATGTGCCCACCCAGGCTGACTGCACATCTTATCCATTAACCCTTCTTAATAACCACAATGTGCCTTCCCATTTGATAACACAATTCTCTGCCCTCCATTCTTCTCCCACTTGAAGACCCATCTATTGTACATATCACCCCTGTTTTGTAAAAAGGAGCAAACTGCCACTTTGAGCTAATTTGAGATGTGTGTAGCAAATCATTCAACTAGCGGTCCTCTGTGATGTGTAAAAAGTTGAAAGCTATATCTTCAAGGATAACCAAGGTAGGTGATGGATATCCTACGTCTCAAAGCATTTGTAATCTTGCTTCTTCTGTAAAATTGATACTTTGTGAGTTGTCTGCTTTTACAAAACAGGGGTGATATGCAAATGTAAAAATATATGGAGGTCTGGTGGTGGGAATAATTGTTACAGTGTGGAGCCTCATGTGGAGCCCTGAAGATGGCAGCTGCAGAGTATCCCAATATGTTGCTGAAATAACAATACATGACATGGCTGAGCACCTGAAGTTGATATTACACAGTACATCATTATTGTTTTTTAGATGACATGATATTCCTTCTGTTTGCAATTAGAAGTTCGTACACAGGTTATCCAATGCCAGTGTTTTCTGATTTAAAGACTGTAAATTTACAACTTGTCAGCAGTCCATCTTCATTTGACATTGCACATTGTTTCTTCAGGTTTCAATAAATTGCTGAATCATAAGTGGTAAAAGACAGCCTGTGGCCAAATCACCATACTGACTCTGCTGTTCTGGCTGACACCCCATCACAAAATAAAGGGCCTGTGTGAGTATAGATTTAAAAAATCAACATGTTTCTGGAGTCAGTGATTTTGTTAGCTTTTGCACTTTTTGTTACATTAAGTGTAGCAGATTCTGTTCAACCTAGTGTCCAGATAAACGTTAAAGAATTCAAATTTCTAAAGTCTCAGTCAGTGACATAACTGATGTCATTATTTATGTTATGTGATGAAGGTTACAGGAGGAGGGAAAATGGTCCTAGGATGCAATGACGACAGGGGTATGAGACACCTTTAAATTACTTGTAGGTACAATTTTATTGTAACTTTCGTTACCAGTTTCTGTATATTTATTTATGATCACCACTCAGTATGCTGAGTTTCCAGGGATAGTTTGATGACAGTTCAAAATGTTGTCTGTAATATAAGCGGAATTCAGTGGTAAAGATTATGAAGACTTTCAGAAACAAGACTGCTGTGATGTGCATCAGTGACATAAGCGATGGCAGCAATGTATGCTTTCGGTGATATTCTGATTAGCCTCAGATTTTTGTTTTATTCTGTGGTGACTAATTGGAGTTTTCTGTGGCTTTGTCATAGAAAATGTGGAAATTTCTAAAAAGTGGTGCCAGAAGAAGAAATAGTGATATCATGTTCTGGTGGGCAGCAAATAAGGTACTGTATGAGTTGTTATTTGTGATGTACAAATTAACCTGACAGCAAGAGATCTCTTGGAAAACCCAGAAATAGACGGCAGGATAATGTTATATTGGATTGTGAAGAAATTTGATGGGGTGGTGTGAACTAGTCTTACCTTAATCAGGGGTGGGATTTTGAGAAATGAATTTTTGGCTTCCATACAAGGTCTCTGGTGGGCCAGGTAGTGTAGTCGGTATAGCGACTGCCTGCAGGCTGGACGGTCCGGGGATCAAATCCCGGTGGGGGCGGGATTTTCCACACCTGTCCAGACCGGCCCTGAGGCCCACCCAGCCTCCTGTACAATGGGTACCGGGTATTTCCCGGGGGTAAGGTGCGGCCAGCACGTGACGCTGACCCCTCACCCCCTTCTAGTGCAGAGGTCAAAAATAGAGTAGAGCTATACCTCTATTCTCCCTAAGGGCCTTCGTGGCCTATGAAAGGGTGAAACCTACCATAAAGGTCTCCAATGTTATATAGAGTTTGTGACTTGGTTGGTAGCTTCTTGAGGAAGGTTGTGTGCCATTGAGTGAGGTTAACTCTGCAACTCTGTATTTGGTTGTGATGTTGACCAGTGTTGTCTAGACATATAACTGTATTATTGGCTTGGGCCATGGAATCACAGAACTGCCTCACTGGCTTGTTAGGGTTTCATTGGTGACATTATGCCAGAACCACCTATTTGTGGTGGTGACAACTGCAGATACCACAAATAAACTTTGTTACTAAAAATGAACTGCAAGAATTCATTTGGTAGCTTTCATTATACTGCGAGCATCTGAGAATAAGCATGGGAATTGAGAGGGTTTTGCAGGGGCCTTGCTACAGAGTTCTGATTGTGACACCCCTAACATTGTCTTATATATATATATATATATATAGTTTGAACTGAGGACTGTACTGCATACAGATACTGTGAGTGTAGGTAGACCAATGAAGCCTATCAAGGCTGGACCATCTCTCCTAATAGTGGTAATAATTGCACTTTCATGTCAAATTTTAGGCACAGTTTGGAAGCTAACTTAAATATCTTTCCTCACAGACTAATGCAGGCTATGTGGAACACAATGCTTACTTATCAACAGGCAGTGAACACAGAACACTCGCTAGATATGTCTTGATTAGAAATGTTAACACCCAAATCTCATGTCTTACCACAGCGAAGTCTCCACAGCAAGTCCCTTTTCCTGCTCATTTTCACTCTGCCCACACTTTTTACAATTTCCTTCCCACCTAGCAATATTTGCTAGCAGTTCCAACAAAACATGTTGTTACTAAGTGAAGGACACATGTGGCAGCGTTCTGTTTGTATAATTGTTACGAGTTATCTCAATTTGTTTAGTAACTGAAATATGACTAGATTTGTGAAATAATAAGAATTAATTCCAGTGTATGATTGGAAAAGAAATGTACCCAAATGTGAATAGAAGAAATTATACAGGTGCTGCTTACCTCAAAATGTTTCCGTATCAGTTAGCCATACAATGTAATACCAAATTAACATGCAGTCTTGTTTATCATATATCTGTAAGTGGAGTCTATTGGCAATCTCATGGCACTGCACAAAGTGCTGATTTGAGTCACTGTTGCAGGAAGCAGTAGAGGGGTGTAGACTTAGTTTGTTACAGAGGGTGGCCCATTCTGTGTTGCCTTGCATGAACCAAACAAACACTGTTCTTCTCAGAAGACTTATGTACTGTGCTGTGACATTACATAGTTAAGTATGTCAGATAGTGTACGGTGTTCAGAAGTGCATGTAGGAAGAGGTTTTAAGTGGAGTAAATATTATACACTGCAGTGAGAAAGCAAATACATGTTTGAACAAAGAGAGATGCCACTGCCACAGGCATATTCACTGTCTCCATCTGCCAGACCTGTGACCTCACTACTATCATGTAAGCAAGCTGCCTGCACATGCAGGTGCTGCAATATTGTGATCGGTCTCTCAAGATATGTGATAATTTGTTGGGTGTGTTACTTTGAAGGTTTGAATAAATGTGTGTGGGAAGTCAAGTAACCAGAATGTCAGAAGTCAATTAACCAGAATGTCAGAAGTCAAGTAACCAGAATGTCAGAAGTCAAGTAACCAGAATGTCAGAAGTTCCAACTTTTGTCAGATGATCTGCAAAGTGTTACGTTTACAATGCAGGGTCAAGATATCCTGTTGTGTTATTAATGAGGAAGGTAGTGTGTATTGATCAGGACAGTACACTTGTCTATTTCTGTATTATTGGTATAGACAATGTGTTTCTGCCAGAGGGGTCATCATCAGGTATCACCATTAAGATGTATAAAGAAAATTATTTTGATAATGTATCAGTAATAACCTGTATGAAGAATGAGATCAAATTTTTTTTTCCTAAATACCTTCTGTATATTTTGTGGTTCATATCCATCATCTATGGTATTGCTGACTATCAAAATAATTTTATCTGTTTATTTTTATGGTGACCCGTAAATTGTGGCTGCTTTGGCAAAAACATGTTGTATATACGAGTATATACATAGTACAGAAATAAAAAAATGTACTGTGAATGATGGATATATAACACCGTCTACAAGGCCAACTATTCTGAGTGTTATTTTTCTGGTTATCGTTTGTTCTTCCAAGCAGATACTAAGACAAATTCCAATCACTAACTTTATGATCATCATGTGCTCATAATTGCTGTTTATGAAACATTAACAAATATGTAGAAACAGGTCAGCTGTGTTTAACTTAAAGGATTGCTGAACTTTGGATGTTGTCCATTGTCCCAGATTAAAAACCAACAAGTTGTCAGAGGCTAGTTTTTCTTGTGGGCCTACCTGAATAGGCTCTCACTTTTTCCACCTGAAGATTAAGGTTGATCTGGCCTCAGAATCATTGGGAGTTTTTAATGTGGGACATGGACAGTGTCAGAACTGCAGTTACAGCATGGACAGTGTCAGAACTGCAGTTACAGCATGGACAGTGCCAGAACTGCAGTTACAGCATGGACAGTATCAGAACTGCAGTTACAGCATGGACAGTGTCAGAACTGCAGTTACAACATGGACAGTGTTAGAACTGCAGTTACAGCATGGACAGTGTCAGAACTGCAGTTACAGCGTGGACAGTGTCAGAACTGCAGTTACAGTGTGGACAGTGTCAGAACTGCAGTTACAGCGTGGACAGTGTCAGAACTGCAGTTACAGCGTGGACAGTGTCAGAACTGCAGTTACAGTGTGGACAGTGTCAGAACTGCAGTTACAACTACAAGACGAACTGTATGTTTAGTCATTTGCATCTCCACCTTTGTTTGATGGGGAAGAATTACAGGCAGGAGATTTCTGTTCATGGAGCTTATAGTGTAATGACAATCAGTGCATTTCTCACCTTCTATGTAACGTAAATGTTGATTGCCATGTCAACAAGATCCTACCACTGGATCCAGTTGAACCCAGCCCACATGACTGTTTCTTTAAGATCCATTTCCATATTAACCTTATATCTGTGCTGTGATCTGCCAAGTAGTCTAATTCCTTAACGTTTTGAGACTAATATTGTGTACACATTTGTTATCTTCCCATGCATGCTACATGTCCTCATCTCAATCCCCTTGTTTGCCCACTCCAATAATATGTGATGAATAGTACAAATCTTGTGGTTCCTCATTGCCCAGTTTGCCCTGCCTGCCTGCTGTTTCACCCCTATCAGTTCTGAATTGTCCCCTCAGCACCATATTCCCAAACACCTTCATTCTATGTTCTTTTACAGGAGAGATCGAGTGTGACACTTATAAAAACAGTAGATGTAATATTCTTGTTTATGTTTTAATTCTTAGCTTTTGGTACAAGATTGGTTTTGTGTTTACTTCCCAAGTGGAATGACTTGTGACTGTGGTTTCCAGTTGTCCAAATTTTAGCCATATTGACAAAGAATTGGAAACACTTTTCTTCTCTCTCTACCAGCTGTAACTGTACACATTCATCTGACACCACCCAATACCATAATTGTTTGGAAAGCTGTTTTCTGTGGTACTCACTGAACAGTGTTATTGCAGATCCGATCATTACATATGGAAGCCAGTTTTAGCAGGTTGCAGAATGTAAAGCAGCGCACAGTAACAAGTGAGCCGTCTGTGACAGTGGAGGTTCCTGACAGTGCAGATGTTGTTATCATAGGTAAATATTTGTAAAGCCTCCAGGATTTCCAGCAGGTTACAGTGAAGTAGAATAAGCAAAATTTGAGGTTCTTACAGTGATTTTGCTGAAGATTCAGTCTTCTGACTTGTTACATTGTGCTGTTGGGTAGATAGTTCCTGACATCTGACATTTCACTGTCTTTAAGGTCATGCAGCCCAAGAAGACTGCTTGACCCTCAACATGAAGGCACTGCAATCCTTAGAAACATCTAACTATTTGCCTAATAACAAACGCAATATCCCAGAAGACTTGAATATTCATGTGTGTTGCAGTTGCCAGTAATTTTGTTAGTAGCTGTTCATAGGTATATGGAAGGAAAGTAGGATCAGGAATGGACTGCTTGTAGTGCCTGGAATTTCTAAACACATCCTTTGTGCCCATCTCTAATTACAGTCATTCTGTGTACATTTTTGTTTAACAGCATTACATAGCTCAATGATTAAGTTTTCCCTGCCGAGTTTTTCTTAAAGGAATGCTATGAAGATGTGGGGGGACATGGAGGTATTATGTAGCTCCTCTCATTCTCACGAACAGCACCAGATTGTTCCGCCTCATTCCCTAGCTGCTGTTTCACCACTCAGGGAGTTCCTTGTAGCCACTGAGTGGGAGGTCAGTTGGGCCTGAGACTGCATCTGGATGCTGTTTAGAAGAGAAAAAGGAAATTGTGCTGAAATTGTATGAGCTTTTGAAATCTTGTTAAAATGTTTTGTGCCTCTGAAGATTAAATTGGTGTCTGTTTCAGGTGGGGGCAGTCAAGGCTGCCATACCTTGTACCAGCTGACCAAACGTGGAGTTAAAGCAGTGCTTCTAGAACGAGCAATGCTGACATCAGGTACTACATGGCACACAGCCGGTTGTGTCTGGAGGTTGCGTCCAAATGATGTAGACACTGTGTTGTTGAATGACACTAGAGATGTTCTGATGCATCTTGAAGCAGAGACAGGACTTGATCCAGGCTGGATCATGAATGGTGGCCTATTCATTGCACACAATGAGGTAATAAAACAGTAATGTTAGGAAATGCACTTATGGTGTGAAATTTTTGGCATGATATGTTGAAAGTTGATTTTAAGATGGACTGTGAACACCAAAATGTCTATCTTTGTCAGCAAATGGATGTTTTGTGTTTTCGTATTTGTTCACATGCATGTGTACGCTTACAGTGTTATTACATGTCGACGTTCTTTTGACAGGCACGTATGGATGAGTATCGTCGTCTTGCTACCATTGGCGTCAGCTTTGGTATTGAGTCACACATCGTAGATCCTGCTGAAATGCAAAAATTGTTCCCTTTGATCAATCCTGAGGTAATTGTTGGTGGTCTGTATTCACCAGGCGATGGAGTTGTCGATCCTGCGCTGCTCTGTACAGCGCTTAGGAAAGCTGCCATTGATGGAGGAGGCAAGGTAATTGTATTGTATGTTGCATATTTACTTTAGGGATTTGAAATGCACGCACGCACACACACGCACACACATACACACACACACACACACACACACACGTGCCCAAACATAAATACACACACGAGGCCCAGTGTAGATTAAAATACATTAACTTTCCTCATTTATTTATTAATTCCTTCATTCATTTGTGTATTTGTTCATATAATTATTAGTTTATTTAGTCATTCATTTATTCATTCATTTATTTATCAGTTACTTATTTACTTCTTCATTTATTCATGCATTTATTCATTAATTTGTCATTTATCATTTATTTATATATTTACTGGTATTTATTTCACTGATATTTATTTATTTGATTTTTTTATTTCTCTATTTATTTCTTCATTTGTTAGTCTTTTATTTAGTGGTTTTCTTGTTGGTGTATATACATTTATTTATTCTTTCAATTATTTATTCATGTTATGTATTTATTTATTTACTTATGTATTCATTTCTTTGTTCATTTATTAATTTATTTGTTAATTTATTCAATTTTTAATTCATTCATTTTATATTTATTTATTTATTCTTTTATTGTATAATTTTATTTATTTATTTATTTATTAGTTTTTCTTTATTTTTCATTAATGTATTTGTGTGTGTGTGAGTATTTGTTTGTTTGTTTGTTTTACTTGTTTATTTTTGTGTTTGTTTTTATTTATTCAAATAACAAGAACAAGCTAGACGGTATATGTATATCGTCACAAACACAACTGCATTCTTGGATATATGTTTACTAACACTAAGGCACAACTATATGTTTTGGCCTTCAATGTTGGCCATCTTCAGGGTGTAAATGAGGAACTCATCAATAAGCTATACCAACATGTGTGGGGAGTTTACAGTTTGTGGGGTGGGGTGGGTGTGAGATCTCGTTTTGTGTTGGAGAAAGGGGCATGGACTGGGGCTGTTTAGGGAAATGTGTTAAAGTAACATCCACGTGTACTTACAGCTATGTCTAGAGATGGGTTACATTTTGATATGTACAATGTTATATTGGTAACTATATGAACTATGGACTAAGTCTAAAGTGCTGTGGTATTGTGTACACAGTTTTACATATTTGGGGCTTATTGTTTACTATCTCTACTGTAAGTCTCTAGCTTATGTGTTGAATGCTATGTACATTGTCCTTTATCTGCAGTCACTTGCTAAAAGGAACTGATCAAACTATATACAGTGCCCCTTGAATGGGTGGCTGGGTGCTGACAACTTTATTGTAGGTGGGATTGGTCCCAGAGATCTTCTGTAATTTCTAGGTAGGTGGGTAGGCGGGTAGATGTTTTTTATTTATTTACTTATTTGTTTATTGTATCTATATAATTGTTTACTTATTTATCTTGTAACTTATTTATGTATATGTCACTGCTATCTTTTCTCATCACAGACATTTGTGATCAGCAAGGAACAATTGCTACAGATTTTTCCCCAAGCTGTTCAGTATTCCCCATTCACTGTCCTTCCACAAATGTTCCATACTCATTCATTCACCACCGATCCTATATAATTTTAGCAATTAACAGCATGATAAAGTAACTCACTTAAAAATAAAGTGTCTGTAAGTAACTCAAGCTGTGATAGCTCAGTCAGTACAGTTGATATGCTATATGGAGGGTGGCTGTGAAGTGAAGCAGTCAGTACCATTCAGCTCTGTTTAGTGCCAGGGTACAGAGTGGATAGATCTGTGTGTCCACACATAGATCTCTGTGTCCACACACACTCCAATGTAATGATGTGGCATTTCATTAAGCACAGGAACAGTCTTATGCTGTGGAATGTGCACTGCACCTTTCCAATGTGCACTGCACCTTTCCAATGTGCACTGCACCTTTCCAATGTAGCCTGCAGCCTGCACCTCACCACCAGTACACAGTTCTTATGTGCAGCATGATTGCAGGTGATAGAGAAGTGTCCAGTTTCAAACATTCTGACGAAGGAAAATGATTTTGGCACAACACAAGTATCAGGAGTTGTTACTCCATATGGATCCATCAAGACTGGTTGTGTTGTCAATTGTGCTGGTGAGTATAGTCAGTGACACGTCGTACCTAATTATAATACCACAATTTGTAACTAAATAACCGTATCATAATTTGGTTGTTGTCTTGTAATTAAACACATTCTGTGTGCTGAGAACTGAAGGTGTTGGAGGGGGGTTTCATCTTATATGCACAGGTGAAAACAGCGGTTTGGTTGCATCATGGTATTTTATGGTAAAGGACACAAGACGACATAGTGCCACCAACCAGGTTGTGTCTCTGGTTTACAGAGTGTGCACTGCCAGTAACTGTACACAGTACCGCAGTGTGCACCACCAGTAACTGTACACAGTACCGCAGTGTGCACCGCCAGTAACTGTACACAGTACCGCAGTGTGCACCGCCACTAACTGTACACAGTACCGCAGTGTGCACCGCCAGTAACTGTACACAGTACCGCAGTGTGCACCGCCAGTAACTGTACACAGTACCGCAGTGTGCAC
>JGI20166J26741_11184448_pt1 | contig 14223 bp, 14 predicted proteins | sample TergutCu122P5_FD_26741 | JGI IMG/M metagenome (IMG submission 26741)
AGATGAGCACTTGATGCTCGAAACATGTAGAGGAGAATAGTATTTTATGAATAAATAATAATCAGTGCATCAAGTTGGTAATTAATGTATAGTCAACAGTGTGAGTAAAGTGGTATTGACATCCATTAGTGCATTAGTCAGATTTTTAAGTAAAATAATTCAGTCTAAAATCCACCACCTTCAGAACAATGATAAATCTGGTGGCACAAAACCAAGATGAAAAATGAACACTACAGTACATTACAAATAATGTAAGAAATAACAAATATTTACAAAGCTAGTAAAGTATGATGATTCCATTCTTCTGGAATGGTATGCCATACCATCTGCTACATAGTTACCATTTTTTGGAGGAACACAGTAGCTCCCTTTTCACAAGCAAGCTCTTCTCTGGCTGCTTGACTCTGAAAATGTAGGCAGTAATACCTCCAAAATGCAGTAACTATGTACCATTCAACCCAGCGTAACATCCCAGAAGATTTAAATCATCATCGGCACCACTGTGAAAACCTCAAACCTTGCACGAATAAACCATCTTCCTCTACATAAAATAAATTTTGTTTTAAAAATTATACACTTAAAAAACTTGACAATTTTCAATCCAAGATATTTTATATAAACTGCATGACTTTTGAACATTAATGCTAGGTTTCCTACAAAGTACATTCCATATGATCTAGATGTAACAGATGTTTATCTGCAAAGTATACATCTGGCACACTGATATTTTCCTCTTTTTCAAAACTGGTTAAATGACAGCATCTTCCAATTTGGTGCAAATGATATTTTCCACACATAATTTTAAGTTCTCAAAAGTATGTTCCTTGAGATGTCTGAAACCTTGTCATAAATTCTGGCTCTGTAAGCAAATTCTACATTAAAATTCATCAAACGTAGGCAGCATTAGTTGGCAGCAATCCTTTTCCCTCCTAAAAAACTACAGAGCATACAGCTACGTTATCATTCAGAGGATATTATATGCACTTCAATATATAAATTCTGTGACAAAAATAACAAACATGCCTCAGTAAGTTCTGATACTTTCATACATCATTTGGGTTTGTCACAGTAAAGCATACTTTTAACTACAATTATGTAATATTACCTGAAGTGTACTTTGATCGTATCCTGAGTGGAGGCTGAGGGGCTAAGAACTGATTATATGTTTCCCGATGGGTGCTGTCATCATCATCCAGATAGTTGCTGTCATCAAGATATTCCTGTGAACTGGAATCTTCCTGATTGGACATACCTTCATCATCAGCAAACTCATCACTGTCATCCTCACCCCTCCCAGTTGAGCGGTCTTCATCATCTGAATGAAGGGAGTCTGCCTCTTCATTCAGTGGATCTCCAAATCTGTAACAGCCTGCACCAAACAATGAATCCATAGATTAAAAAGAATGATAACTAATATTCTGTTTAAATAAACTATACATATATATATATATATATATATATATATATAACATTTAAAAACTTAAACAATTACATATGAAGACAGTATTTAATATGTGAACCATTATACTGTTTTCGCATTTACCTTATTTCACCTACTGTTATTGCAACTAGAACATACTGTATATAACGCTGGGCACAAAAACAAACAGAAATTTAATTTACAGAATTGCTTTTGTATGCATGTGCGCATGCAGACAGACATATATATATATATATATATATATATATATATATAGAGAGAGAGAGAGAGAGAGAGAGAGAGAGAGGGGCATGTAAAACTTAAACCTGTTCACGGCAATGCTGCAGCAGTATACATGGTGCAGCTACATGCCTGACTTGGTAATACAGTGGCAGACACTTGTGTAAAACAGTATGTTCAACTGGGTCCATAGAAACTTCATACAAAATCAGCACAGCTTAAAAGATAGCATACCAGGTGATGATGACTCCACCTGACAGGACCAGGTAGGTGGTGGTGATTCAGTTTCTCAAAGCAGAAGGATGTCAACATGACAACATTCATAGGCCAATGTATGCAGTCTATGGTGAAGAATGTGTACTGAGTAACAGAGATTGCCAATGTATGTTGTGAATAGGTGCGCAGCAAACAATGGACACTCAGCAACTGGGATGGTATCATTCTGTCACTAATTTGGATAACAATGTATGAGTCAAGAGTGCTGTGTGCATGGACAGACAGAATTAGCACTGCCCATAAAATCATATGCTATCATGGATATAACACAGTGTGTTCCCTGTGGGGGCGCGTGCGCGCGCGCACACACACACACACACAAAGAGAGAGAGAGAGAGCACTGCATGTCAATATTGCTTGAACATTCACAGCAGTACATTATGGATGACATGTTTCTGTGATGAACTGTGGTAGGTAATGAGACATGGTATTTTAATTTTGAACCCAGGGGCACAGAAGCAGGCATGCAATGGCAACACACCACCTCATCCAGATTAAAGACATGTGAATCAATCCAATATAAAGTGATGCTGACTGTGCTCTCTGACATCAAGGGACTGTACTTCTGAACATCACATCATATACTTACACAAGTGATGCAACATCTACCATCAAATACTTCAAAACCTGTGTACCAAGATCAAGAACAGGTGTCTGCTAAACTCACAGATAGCATCAACCTGCCACATGATTATGCCCATCCCATGTGGCCCACAGACTTCAGGAATCAGGACTGACTGAATGCCATGCAATGAGAGGTGCTTGACAACCTGCATACAGCCCAGACTTCTGGCCATGTGATCTTTGGACTGTCAACAACCACAGGCCATACATTCATGCTGGAAGACTACATGTGAAGATTGTGATACAAGGCTTCAGGAGGCAGCTCAAGGAATTCTTTGCAAATGGGATACACTGACTTGTGCACCAATGGGAATCCTGTCTTATACCTGTGACAGTTTTTTAGAATTGCTGCAATACCATAAACTGTGAGCATCCTCGAACAGGTTTCAGTTACACGTGCCCCATATCACTCATTCACTCACATACATGCACACAGATGTACATGCATCTAACAGGAAAAATATTCTGCCAGTTTTGTATCCATGTATTGTTGAGTACCATGGTGTTCACTTGAGGGAAGCCCAGAAATTTCAAGTATCTGGAAAAGAAGTTCTCAGGAAGCCAAATGGATTGAAGATAAGTCGGTAATTTAGTACATTACCTGTTGATGCATATCAGTCACCTTGCATTAGACAGCAGTACAATGCACTTGATTACAACATACTGGAAGCATATCTTACATGGGAGACAGGGAATGATTACATAATATTGATACAGAAACCTGCTGGAAAGCAGCTGCAGTAGAGATCAAGATTTAATTAAACAGTAAGATAGATCACATACAGTCAGGGTGAGAAAATGTGGGAGATTGGTGAAACTCACCCAGGACTATGTCCAACAGCAAGCTTTGGAACTAACAGTGAGAAACTTCAGCACATAACCTCAGCAACTGAAGCATGTTACATGTGACAGAAATAGGGCAATTCATGCTATGTATTATATGCATCATTTGATTACCAGAGAGTTTGGCTTGTTCCAGAATGTACTGCTGAAGAGGCAGGAGATGTGCGTGGACCTCAGGATCCAAAATGTATGGCGGATAGTCTCCCAGATTACTGTACAAAGGACCTCCACCAACTGGACCTCCACTGCACCCCAGTACTTTGGTGTTATCCAAGTTACCATGAGAAAACTTGCCCACTGCTGGATTACCATTGTTGTAACTAGAATTCTACATTAAAAAAGGCAAGTTACCATCACAAAATAACATTTTTTAAAAATGCATTCATCTATACGAAAAAAGCCTTAAAAAGTCCTTTTATTGTTATAATTAATGCTTATTTACTTACATTGCAGCATTAGACGCTTAGGCTATTCATAATGATCGTAAGTTTACAAATTTACTGGCCTTGTACAAGTACATGGCTTGATCAGAAATGTGTGACTACACTACAATTCCTTATATCACACATAACTGAAACCAAGTTTACACGTGTTTGCAAATTTTTGACAGCTTTAACAGTCATGCTAAAATGGGTGAATATTATAAAACATAAGGACAAGCAATTTTCTTGTGTTTGAAACATTTTGACAAAAGGTGTGTTTGTAGCCCAACTGTCTAATAATGTTGGAATCTCAGTTTGATGAATTGTGTGTGTTATGAAAAACAGCCATTTCATGAGTGATATATAAGAAATTTTTCCTGCTACAAATATAGTGCAAGTGCAGTATCAAACAAAAATAGATATTATATATTTGTTTACAGAGGAACAGTATGTTATGGAGAAATATATAATAAAACATTTAACAAGTCATACAACAAAAAAAAAGTGTACCCCTGAATCTTAGAACATTATACATTTTTATGTCCTAAATACCAAACCTTCCAGGACACTGTTAAATAATACACAGAGAACAGGAGAAAGCCATATGGACCTAACTTCCACACTATGTTTTCACAGTGTGCACAAAATGTATGGCTACCTTAGCAGCAGAGTTTTCCCTGGCAGACTGTAGAGTAGGCTGTGACTGCTTGTTGAGGTGCTCAGGTTGGCCAGTGGAAACAGAGATCAAATCATCATACGCAGCTGGCCCCTTTCCACTATTCAAGACCGCATCAACATCTGAACCTCCTGGTAACGTGGTACAACGGTGTCTTGACACTGGTGGAGGTTCAATGGATGCAAAAGGGTTTGGTTGTATTGATTTCTTGATACCACGAATGGCTGCAGGACTAGATGGAGATGTGGTTGCAGGAGATGTTGGGGAAGGACTTGAAGTGGCATCTTCACTTGATGAATTATCATCATCATCATCATTACTATGAGTCTTACTAGATGTTGCTGATGCCACAATACGATCACCAAGTGCATTGTACTTATGTGACTGTTTCTTTTGGGGCTGTTGTAGTTGTAACTGTTCTCGATACCTGTAACAGGTCCCAATGGAGACTGTCAAAAGGCTGTACAATATGGCGCATACTGCAAATCTTGATTAACTAATAAATGGGCAACTTCTAGACATACTGGATCTGCTAACACAGCAACAGTCTGTTTAAAAGCATTTAGTTTGATTTTATAAAGTCTGAATATATAACTCATATGAATTATACATCCTATTTAAGTTGAGTTTACTTAATACTACCACATTCAAAGTTTTTCCCACACCACGTTCACAAACTTCATCAATGCAATTCACTGCACATGTTCTTGAAAATTATGGCTGTCTAGGACATGATGCCAATTGGTCTGTTAAATAAGTACTTATCTACCAGCCTATATGGTCTCACATTTCAGAACACAGCTATCTTCATTGTCACTGCCATGAGAACCACTAATCTAACACAGGTGTTCTTCCCACCTCCCGAGTGGTACCATAAATATCGCTTACTTTTATGAGCAGCACACACCGTAATTCTTGTAGTCCCTTGGTACAAAATATGTCTTCTAAGTCTCCATGTACTTGCATGTTCATATCCATTAGCTTCCTGCCTAGATATTCTATAATATTTGACATTATATAAGGGCAAAAAGACTGTTTACATTAAGGACTGTTCCTTACCCACTGGAAATACTAAGACATCCTGAGTTTGGGACCAGATGCTGTCCTATTTTAATGAACTGATGAATGCCCAATGAATTACATTCATACATATCAGTCACATATCCGACCAGCTGGTAGTTCAAAAACATATGTCTCTTAAGTCTTATTAAATTTAATAGATAACAGGCTCTGTTACACAACCCACTTATTGCAATATATCCAAATAACATTTAACACAGCAATGTAATATACCTGGGTTCTGATTTTGTTTTCCGATGCATAAGGGGGGTTGATATATTGACAAGGTCATCTTTCACTGAATGATCCCCTGCATCCTTTGATATTTTTCCTACACATGAAGCTACTGCAACAGAATTAGCTGTTGTTCTTGGGTAACAAGGTGCTGCAGTTGTTCCAAAGTTGATATATTCTCCACCAGTGTTCCCTCCTGTCACACCAGGTTGCCTTGTATTCCCTCCACCATACTTCCTTCGCGCTTGAGGTGTTGACTCTACTGACCGCATTCCTGCACCAGATGAGCTACCACCTACACAATTCAATATAAAACATGATTTCATTACAGTTAAAAAGTTAGCCCACCAAGAACTTCAGTCTCCTCCATTCTTAGCCTGGCCATGTGTTCACAGTGATGTGAGTGAACAAATCTTAGCAAGGAGGAATTAGCAGTGGCTCTGTCAATATGACACTGTCCTCCTCATTTATACCAATTGAGTTTTCCTCAGTCAACTCAAATTTGCTGCAAAGTATTCACTCAATCTCGTCTTTGTGGAATTGTTGCCTTTCATAATTTATGCTTGAAGATGCCATGTCTTACATTGTCTTTGTACTAACAATGTCTTTCAACAAAAGAAACCCAAACTATGCCTTGTACTGCTTGCATCTGAACTTTCGTGAGGTACATATTATTCCTCTCTATGAGCACTCTCAGGGTAACATTTCTTGAGGAAAATCAATCATAAATCTGCCTTCGGTGTCTATTCTTATAACTGGGATTTAATGCCATGCAGTCTGGTAGATGCATACTAATATTTCATAGGATTCTGCTGCTACCATGAAAATGAAGGCAATAAAATTCTCTGAAATGTTAGTACACTTGTACCACAATGCACAGTGTCACATTCCAAATTCAGTCAACTCCACAGTCACCTTCACGAGCGCTTCAAGTGTCACAAAACAAACACTTGAATTTGAAAGACGAATATGTTTTACATGTAGACAGACTGTCAACAACGTTAAGTGGTGGTCACAAGTTACAACCTAGTTCAAAGAAGTACTATATACAGTTTTTAAAAAACTTCATTGCAATTTTACAAGATAGATCTGAAATCATTTTCTTCTACTGAAGAAAAACTCTTTGATATGTCTGAATATGGTAAAAGTAAATGTAAAACAATGTGAACAATGCTGTGCATGAAGATTGATTACTTAAAATGTAAATGGAATCATTCTTAAACACAATATTTTTGAATTTCTAGTTTAAAAATAAAATAAATACAGTTCATTTTTTGAAAATCTGCATACCAAAGTATTTATAAGAAGACAAACAGTCTGGCACCTAACATAAAGTATATCTGGTATGCAATGTCATGCTCAAAACAACAAACATCAGGTTAAGATGACAGAATTTAATGGCCTTCCTTAAACAGATCTCATTCAAATTCCAGCTGTCTGCAGCTCCCACCACGCAGTTAATTCTGACACCAATGGGTTACAAACTGGGCCACCAGCATGCATGCAGAATTGAAATGCAGGAGTGAAATGTCATACATTATAGGGACACATTCTTACATAAAAATGTAGTGTTGAATACATACTTAGAGGATAACTACAATTACTGTTACCCTCACACACAGCAAAACAGCACATCTAACAAAAAGTCTGTAACAGAACTTTCAAATGACTTAAGACGAAACAGAGTTTGTCTTAAGTCATTATCCACCGCTTTAACATCAAGTTACAGAAGTTTAAAAAAAAAGTAATTTTCAACAGGAAGATCAAACTTCCTAATAATTTTTAGCTATAACAGTTTACACTATTGTACTCTGAACACAACAAGATGCACAACATCAAACCCTACACAATAGCTACTGATGAACAGAGAGCCAATTACAAGCCAAGCTACACATGTGTCGAGAAAATTAATTTCAGCAGTAGTGAAGTGGTAACAAAAATGATCTTGCTTGTCAGAACAACATTTGTTATCTCTATCCCAACAGATTACTACAAGTCCACATGAACGTGAAAACAGTTCTTCAGATTTGAGGCAGTCTAGCTGCCACCAATATTCTACATTTTCTTCTCACGTGTTCCAAATAAAGTTCATGAAAGTGTAATTCAAAGAGGCCGTGAAATATATAATTGAATACTATAAATATATACAATGAAATCTTGTATATATTTTATAGACTACCAGAGCGCAGTCCCAATATACTCTCCTAAGTTTGAAAGTCTCCCTCGCATAGCCTTCATGGCCTATGCTTCTGACATAATTATCTTTTTAAAAGTTGCCCACTTTACAGCTTTCTTTGTTACAATAACATATGCTGTAAACTAGACTGGAGCAGCTTAGAACACAGCACTATACAGCTGGTGGCAATGAACCTTCAGCAGCACCACGAAAAAAGCTGGAATACAATAACATTACACACATCTGATGTATTCCAACAAAGCTTATCCTTACCTATACCAATACCACCTCCACTGCTACAGCCTCCTCCACCACTACCACTGCCACCAACACCACTGGTCGGAGTTCGTAGAAAATATTTTTCATGCATGGAATCATCTTCATCTTGGTACTGGTGATATTTTTCACGTCGCTGCATAAAACTGTAACTACGTGCTAGAGGTGTTGGTAATGGCTGTTGACTTTGGCTTTTCTGACGTGATGTGGGGTGGTTCTCATGCCCACTGAAACCATACGTTCCTCCTTCTCTGTTCTCTGCCACATCAAAACTTCGTTGTTTTGCAAGTAATGTACTGCTACTACCACCCACATCACTGACTTGGTCTCGACACTGACTTGCAGGTAATGGTACAGACAGTAACCCATATTTGTCAAGACTACTTCTTTGTTGTTGGGTTAAATGTTGTACCTATAAACACAAGTACATATATGAATGCTTCAATAACAAGTCTCTCAATATAATAAGCTCTTCTGTTTTGACATAATCATTAACATTACTGTCTTCTGGGATGCAAAGCAGTCTTCAATAAATTCCCCTCAACTACAAATTTCTACCAGACTACATCACATCACATCACAGAAGACTGTAAAAATTCACAATCCCTGACAAGGAAACCTCAACCCCTGAATATACGAGGGTGTATCAAAAAGGTCCGAGACTGGACCTATAGACTAGAATGTATTTACTTGATTTAAGTTTGGGCAGCATCCCCTACAAAATAGTCCCCTTGTGCAGCAAAACATCGATCCCAGCGCCGTTGCCACTGCTGGAATGCGTGCTGGAAGTCGTGTTCTCGAAGCGTACCAAGAACATTCTGCGATTACCACTGTATCTCCTCCACTCTGTCAAAGCGGCAACCCTTTAGCTGCAGCTTCATCTTCGGGAAGAGGAAGAAGTCACCAGTCCCCAGTGATGACCCTCGACATGAAGGATGGGTCATCCAGGGCAAGCTGACGAAGCGCTTGACAAATTGCAACACGGTGCTCTTTTTGTTCGGGGGTCAGAAGCCTGGGCATGAACTTTGCAGCAACGCGGCGCATGTTCAAATCACACATCAGAATTGTCTGCACTGTTCTGTATGACACATTAGGGATTGCAGCAATGTCCTTTATGGTTCTCCGACGATCTTCATGCCCAAGCCGCCGAATTGTTTCCACATTTTTAGGTTTTGAGCTCGTGGAAGGTTGCCCTGACCTCTTGTTGTCTTTGAGTGATGTTCTGCCTTTCTTGAAGTGCGCGTGCCACTCAAAACACCTCACACAACTCATGGACTCATTTCCATACGCATGTCGTATCATTTCAAAAGTCTCCGCTCCAGGTTTGCCAAGTTTTAGGCAGAATTTGATGTTCGCTCTCTGCTCCATTTTCACGTCCATGCTGAAATCGCAAATGTGAAGGCACACGTGGTGACAAAATCTCGTGTTGTGCAACTCCCAATGTTCATGCAGCAACGCCACTTGGCATACTGAGTGGGGATGTTCCCTGCTCCCAAGCACAGTGCACGCATTCACGTACTGCCATCGGTTGGCGGTCTATGGAACTAGTCTTGAAACTTTTTGATACACCTACGTATATCACATTTACCCAAATATAAGATCGCCCCACAAATATCAGATGACTCTTCTTGGCAAATATGTTTTCTGGAAAATACCTTAGTCACAACAGCTAGGTTTTTAGCTTTGTGCCTGCATGATAAATATTTTGAAATTAAGTAATCGCAAAATATTAAGAGTATTATTGTATTAAAAAAAATACAAACATGTAGCTAATTTAACTACTCACTGCCAACAGTTTCAACACTAGAAGGAAGAATTCTCTGTATGTTCTTCCTCCCAAAGGACATGGTCTTCTCTGCCACTTATATCATTTGACCCACTACACTTTCTAAAACCCATAACAATGAATTCTAGTTAAATGCCATTTCAAGCAGTCTTAATCCTCCGCCAGGTGGTCTTCTTATGTTAGTGGCCAGACCCCAGACAGCAGCCACTCCTCTTCCAGTTGATGTGGTCAATGTCTCAATGGTCTGATAACTACATCAAACAACTAACTGGAAAGTCATGCCTTCAGGTATGATCAATAGAGTTGTGTTTAGATTAGAAGTTTGTTTTAACTTTCTCTGTTAAGTGACCCTGAAAGCATCTGGAAGTAGCACTACTATTTTCTTAGAAGAGCACTTGGTATCCTGTCCCAGACTTCTCTCAACTGTACAACCATGAGTTCTTCTATCATCCACAGCTGCAAATTACAGTTAAATATAATTCAACTAGGAAGTTTTCCTTCTCGAAAGATTCTATTCAAAATAGCGAATGTGTCAGTTTTCTCCAACCAGCCAGAACTGAAAGCATCACCAGTTATTTTTCATGTCCTGTTATTTCAACATACACTGACTTTGATGCTATGGCATCAATTGCAACATTTGTCAGCACATAACAAAGACTCGGATTTCATCCGCATTACCCATTTGTCCTAATTATTAATCATTAATCATGAGGCCTGGACAGCTATTAATCTTTCAAGATAGTCTGTGGGAAGCTTTTGCAATATGTAGTTCTCCTATAAAGCACTTATCTTTTACAATGCATAAATCTTATTCCGAAAACACTGATGGCTTTGTAGCAGAATATTTGTAACTGTAGCAACTTCCAGTGCCTTCTTTCATATTGTCTCCCTAGTATCAAAAAGGCCATTCTAACATTTGATGAGCATAAACCAGGGAACCATTTTGTCACTGGCACTAAAATTCCTGTTCCTGGATCAATAAAATACTTTGTGTTGAATTTGCTCCCTTTAATAACAACCCTTCTTGTTGACCAGCACTGTGCATTCTGTTCTGTGCCATACAGCAGCCGCTGGTTTCTCCAACATGTCTAACTAATATTAAATTAAAAGCAGAAGTGACTAAAAAGCATTGATTTTGGTAATTTTAATGTTTTTGTACTTTCCTTTTCAACACAATCATCCATGATTTTTACAGAATAGTTTAACAAATTCTCACTTCAATAATCTGACTTCAAAAGAGCTGTCAGCATACCACTAATGAAATCAGACACAGAAGATAATGTGTACAATCCTTGTAGTGGCTGTGTAATTTTCCTTATTCTACTAGTTGCACCAGATTAATTAAAAAAAAAAACTGTACTATTCAGAGAATGTGTTTCACTTTGTGCACAATTACAAGATTACAATGACTTTTTCAGATTATAAATCAGTAAAAGATTCTCATCCTATATATGGGTAAATACAGCATTATGAACATCAGACACAACTTCTTTCTAGCGACAATGCTTTGTAATTGCTGTGTACTTACATGCTTACAGTATAAAAGCAGGGCTACTGACAATTACATAGAAGCATGTTACACGTAACAACTACAGCAAACACCATGTGCAGGGTTATGACCACGAACTGTGAAACTGCAATGTCTAAAGTTAAGACCTCATGGGAAAAATTGGACTAGAGAGATATGCACGTACATACCTGTGTGTTTGTGTGTGTGTGTAAGAACACACAAAACATCATAATGTGCAAATTAATGATCAGTAACACAAAAACAGTGGCGTTGATGCTCCCAGCTGAAAGTTATAAGGGTGACTGAACGATATAAAGTGCATGGTGCAGGAGAGACAGTAGAATAAGTGAGCTTGGTTACCTATCCAAAAGCATCATATGAGCCATTCAGCTTAGTTACACTGTGACAACAACAAAATTATAAATACATTTTCAAAAGCCGAATACCTGTGAATTAGCTTCGCCAAGAGGCTTCTTCTTAAAAAGAGGTGTACTAGTAGAAAGCGTTAGGCCGCTACCACCATCTCTATGCCTCTGCTCCAAGGACAGCGCAGGAATATCCCTGTCACGAAGTCGGTGTTCAAGCGATGAGGCATTAGGAGGTGGTGACAGTCCTACAGAATTAAAACAAAACAGCAACTGAACTGCTATATCTGATACATTATAAACTGCATCAACAATAAACTCTGAAAATTCTGAGCATTGCCGTTTACTTATACATTCACTCAATAACAGTGCTTAAATTATAATCAGCATTGCAAGCAGTATCACTACTGGTATCAGTTGTATATAACTTGAATAAAGGTTTCAAAGTATGGTATGGTATAATTCTAGGTAGGATGCAACTACAAATATCTCTACATGGACAAAAATTAGCATATGGAAAAAGTATTCAAGAGTCTAATGAAATAACACATATAAAATACTTAATTGAATGTAAGGTGACAGTTTTTAACTAATTCATTATCTTTAAAAACTGTACATTGTCTCATAATTATGCACGAATTTCAACACGTTCTGTAGACATATCTTCTGGAAAAATGAAGATTGTGAAGTGTGGGTTGTCTTACATTTGTATAAATATGGTAACTAAAAAGCGTCCTTGGAATTAAAGTCAACATTTGCAGAATACAGATAATAACAAGGCTTGCATTAAACTTTGGAGTTTAAATATATTAATACAGCCAAAATGCAAATTGAAAATATGACCACACAGCTGATGATGTTTACTGCTTTTGCACATGAAATTTGTAGCAGGGAACGACTACTATCACACCTATCAATCTTACATGAAATATTTTTCATGTCCTCAATGATTTTGACATGGAAATTATGAAAATATAAATGCCACAATAATGTAACATTTACAAAACTATGTAAGATCCTCACAACAAAAACTACAGGTACATAAACACTCAATTTGTTTTGTAATCCCTTGTTAATTTTTTTAAATGACACTCAGCCTGCCTCCCTTGCATCTACATTTATATGTCAGCATAAATCTCTTGTTGCAGTAAGATATAGAAAATTTCACTGTTTCATATCTTCTTTTGATGTACCTAGGTTGATAACATGCACTTGTTGATCAAAAAAGTGTTCACCATATTTCACAAAAATCTATCCAGTTGGAGATAAGTTGATACACGTAGAGACATGGGATGGATGGACAGATAAGTGGACAAACTGGCAGACATGACAAAGCTTTTTGCAGCTTTGTAAATGCTGTGAAAAGGATCACAGAAGTACACAAGATTTGAACCTGCTGATTACAAGACAAATACTATCACAATCTAAGCAAAAAGCTCAAATCATCTTAGATGTTGTAAGGCCAAAGACAAAGACACCTTGGACTCCCTTATAATCAACAACAGGTCAACTGCAACGTGTCTAATTATGTATGAAAACTACTACATCTGTCACTTCAAATTACAGTATTTGTATTCTAATCTTGAAAACGGATGATTCTGGTACTTTCTTAATATGAAAAATTACTAATTACACTACTAATATGAATACACTATTTCCACAAATAGAAAATGGCCCTGCATAAAACACAATCCCACTTTATAACCTTCCATTTTCAGGAAAATATGTACACTGAATATGTTTAATTTTGTACACAATTATATGGTGACCCTCAATGTTTCAGACAATGAACGAGGAAACATTCTTGTTTTATATTCATGTAAAATTACTTTTTTTAACATGAAGATAAGTACTTTCTTAATACCAGAACTGTCACAAGAAGAATATCAGCACTTTACTTATACAGGGTGTCCCAGGAGGAAGGGACAAAACTTCGGGAGTGTGTTCCTTATGTTGAACTATACCGATATAACCCAAAACACCTATATCCAAGTTGAACGGTTACGGAGATAATGGCCACAGAAAAGTGCTGACATCTTGCATTTCCGCGTACTGTACGTCTTCAGCTGTTGTGCATTGACCTTGACAGAGCAATGCAGTAGGCATCTCTGTGACTGCACAAGCTCCGCCCAACGCGATAAGATAGTACTTCATTACTGCTAGATATTCATGCGCTATGTACAGTGCTTGGTAAGCCTAAGGACAACCATGACATGAGTACAAGTGTTTTTGTAGTTCAATTTAATGGCTTTATGTCACTCACAAGTTAGTTTGATGTTAAGTACAGATATTAACATTACAGAAACCACATATTCC
>JGI20166J26741_11185559_pt1 | contig 14220 bp, 13 predicted proteins | sample TergutCu122P5_FD_26741 | JGI IMG/M metagenome (IMG submission 26741)
AAAAGATTGATTTTAGTACACTGTTAGCCGCAGTGGCGCTAATGGCGGTTGCTCCTGCTGCTGACAGTCTTGGTCATATTGTTACCGATAATGCTCTGATACAGAAGCGGTCTCTTCCTATTGGTAACAAAGAACGATGAGGGAGTGAAGGGCGCACAGGCGACCTTCGTTGTGGTCAAGGACAACAAGTCCGAGAACGGCATTCTTTAGAAAAATTCCAAGGGCAGGCTCAGGATAAAGGCGAAGAAGGATTCCGTTGTTACGATCTCAACGGTCGCAAAGGACGGAGAGACCCCGCAGACCCCCCGCTCATTGTGACAATGGAGAACAGGAGAGAACACAGGACGATAATGTTCAGGGAACTCAAAACCTTTTTTCAAAGCCCATTTTTTCAAATTTTCACAGAATAAGGGCTTTGCCATTATAGGTTCCAGTTAAGCTTTACGTCTGACAAAGGTTAATATCCGCCCCTGTAATGTACAATTGATGGATCTCATAATGTATGCGGCGGGGATAATGGCTTTCGCCCCCACCCTGATACTCATGTATGCGGTGCTTAGGAACTATACCTATCCTAAGGTCGAGCAGCCGTTCTTCAGCGACCCGAGATTCTTCTGGCTGTTTGTTATCGGTTTGATAGCAGGTACGTTCTTGTTTGCTTTCAATGCATTTCTAACGGGTCGAACAAACATGGATCAGTTGACACAGTTGATTTACAGAATGTTGTTTGCAGTCATACAGTGTTTGGCGATGGTTGCGATAATAAATCTGAAGAGATTCCATGGGAAGTCCGATACGGTCTTCTATGGTTATGGTCTTGGTCTCGGAGTGGGTTGCACGTTAGCATTCGGCACGATTTTCATTTCAGGATCGCTGATCAGCATGGGAGAAGATGTAGGCATCCCGGAGTATGCGTGGGTTGTTCTGATAGGGTTGGCATATGTGTTGATCGTCTCTGCGATAGGGACGACTATCGGAGAAGGAATTGCCAGGAAAAGGCCGATGGAGTTCGCGATGCAGGCAATATTGATCTATGCTGTTTTCAACATTATCATATGGGCGGCGTTCTCAGCGGATATAATCGCACTGTATATCTGTCTTATTTTGGCACTCATCGTAGCTGCTGTTTATTTCTACTATATCATGCACGTGAAACTGTCCGGCGTGATAAGGGACGTCCTCAGAATGGAAGGGAACAAAAGGAAAGATGTGCCGAGATGATCATGCACGATATCTTCCGTATTTGACCTCGTGGACATAACCTCTTTCCGACATGGCCTTCAACATCTTCTCGGCGTTCTTCTCGTCTATCTTTTCAACATCAGCGATCGTAAATGTGTCGTAGATCTTGGTAAGGCCTTTGGAAAGCAGTTCCATCTTCTCTTCCAGATCTGAAGCGTGCTCATATTTGTAGATAAGCGTTGAAAGAGGGTCGTGGTCGATCTTCGACCTTTTCTTCTCCGGTACATCGAAAGGATGCATTCCCGTCAATACATCCCTGACAACATTCTGGTCCTTGTCCTCGAAGATGACGGCAAGACCCTTATGCTCCGCGGATGTGCTGCAGTAGGGGCATTTCGATGACGTTGCGGATCTGTCGATCATCCTTTGTCTCTTGCACTTGCCGCATGAGACTATGGCGTACGTCATCTGTACTCCGTGAAGACCAGTGCGGCGATGCAGCAACCGTACATACCGGCCGGTATTTTCATTTCTTCAATGGCGAAAAAGGTCTCTCCGAAGGCTGTATTCCTTATCTTTGACATTTCATTCATCTTCTTCTCAAGCTCAGATCTCAGACCCTCAGCGGGACCGTGCAGATGTCCTTCCGCCACGTATCCTCCCTTCCCGTCCTTTCTGTAGGCATAAGCGATCCCCGCGGAGATCATTTCTTCGTCGTTCCCTCTGATCTGAGATATCACACAGTGTGTGACGGCACCCATAGGCAGATCGACAGGATCGATCCTAACCGCACCGTCCGGGATCACGGAAGAGACCGCGACCAGGTTCTGTTCGCTTATCCCCGCATCCATCAGCGCACGGTCGAATGCGTTAAGGGAGGAGATATCACTGGTCGACCTTCCGGATGTGATGAAATATTTCTTCGGAACAAGCTGCATGATTTCACCCGTAAAGCTGCTGAATATCTCTTGGAGCCCTTTCGATATCGGGCCCCTGATGCAGATTGATCTTATTCTCTATCTCCTCGGCCTCTTTGTACAACGGCTCCGGATCGATCTTCAGTTCCGGGACGAGTTTGGACAGAGGCTCAAGCATCTGTGCCGCCGCCCTCGGGTCAGGCAACGCCGGGTTGGCTGGGCACATGATTACCGTAACGTCCGCCCCGGAAATGAAAGCCTCGTACAGCATAACTCCCGTCAATCCCCGGATCATCCCCTCGTCGAATCCTTTCAGTTCAAGCATGTCGATCCTTTCCCTGGAAGCGCAGACCGAACCGCAGGCGAACATCCCCGTCTCGCCGTTGAATCTGGGGATGCCTTCCAAGGCGATCACATATTTTATCCCCATCTTTTTAAACAATTCCGTTAGGGTGGCGCTCAGTTCGTAGTATTGTTCAGGTTTCATCGTGATCTCCGAGGTGATGATGATAAGATCCCCGCAGTAATCCGAAGTGCTCTCCCTTTTGCATCCGTAGACCCTTATCGGCGGGTACGGGTTCCCGTTCTGTATCAACGCATACGGGGGAAAATCCGGAGACGTTATGGCGGCTATGACCTCCATTTCCAAGGTCCTTACGATATAACCCGTCAATATGGAACCGACGAGTCCGACACCCGGGAACCCAACGATCGCGATGGGGTCTCGATACGACTGTTTGGAGTATTTTACGATCTTCATTTCCGCCATGTTCCTTCTGTATAATGATGAATGTATTAATTACTCGCATTATGTTCCCCGCAGGCATGAGCGGAGAGAACATTTCTTTTGCGAGGACCTCCGGCGGTATTCCCGTGCTTGTGGAGAAGATCCCCGGAAGCGAGAGCGCGGGATATATGGTGGGAGTGCGCACAGGTTCGAGGGACGAAAGCAAGGACGTGATGGGAATATCCCACCTGCTGGAACATGTTGTTTTCAGAGAGACCGAGAACTATACTTCATACCAGATGTCAAAGGTCATGGAAGGTGCGGGCGGCGAGATGAACGCTTTCACCGGAAGGGAGATGACCGCTTTCTTCGCCGTTACGATAAAGGAAACTAAAGACATCGCCAAAAACGCGGTCGCTGATGTCGTTGCCGCACCGCTCATCAAAGAGGACGGCACCGAGATGGAGAAGAAGATAGTCATCCAGGAGCTCAGCATGATCGAGAACGAACCCGAGATGTACATCCAGGACCTGTTCCTTTCGAACATGTGGAGGGGCCACCCCCTTTCTCAGGACGAGGGCGGAAAGATAGATATCGTAAAGGGGTTGGATCACAACGACCTCAGAAAGTATTATGAAGAGCGATACGGAGCACCGAATCTCTGTGTGTTCGCGGCAGGTGACGTAGATAAAAAGAACGTCCTCTCGTGGGCGGAGGAGAATTTCGACCCTCTCTCCGGGAAAATGAACATAAAAAGAGAGAGGCCGAGCGTTCCGAAGGCCTCATACAGTTTCACAAAGAACAAGTCCGAGCATTATCATGCCGCAATGGGATTCCCCGCTTATGATCCGGATCACCCCGACAGAGTGCCGTTGATGATACTGAGCGCGATCATCGGCTCCGGAACAAGCTCAAGGCTGTTCCAAGAGGTCAGAGAGAAGAAAGCGCTTGTTTATTCCGTTTACAACAAGGTCGAACAGCACTCCGATGCCGGCATAATGTATACCACTCTGTCATCGACCGAGGAGAACCTTATCGAGGCGATAGAGACCACCGCAAAGGTCTACGCCGATATCAGGGATAACGGGCTGGAGAAAGAGGAACTGCGCAGGACGAAGAATCTTCTCAAGGGAGCGATCGTAAGATCGATGGAATCCACGGATCGCCACCTGTACAGGCTCGGGATCGAATATCTGCTTAGCGGAAAATATCAGACCATGAGCGAACGTCTGAAGGGAATTTCCGATGTGTCAGAGGAGGATGTCATGAGGGTCGCCGGCGATGTCATAAAAGGATCGACGCTTAACGTTTCGGTATTGGGAAGGAAGAATAAGGACATCGAAAAGTTCAACGTTTCCCGGCTTGACCTCTGAACTCGGATATCAGGTGAAGGACAGCATTCTTCGCAGACCCGACAGCGGCCGCCACCTTAGGGGTCATGACCTCGCTCATGGTCTGCAGGTCCTCAACCTCTATCGCAACGAATCTGATCACTTCAGGCATGATGCTGTTGTCCATCTGCCTCCCTATCTTTAATGCGGTGGCAAGGTTCACATCGTGCCCTTGAACGTCAGTTACTGTGCAGTCGAAGCTCTCGGGCTCGAAAATAAGCACTGTGCCTGGCGAATAGTCCCCCGTCAGTATCGCATCCACGATGATCGCGAACCTGTATCCGGAGATCATGGGGAGTATCTCCAATCCGCCGACCGCTTCTTGTAAAGTGTCCACATCCGGCATCTTCAGCGATTCGATCGCTTCGGATACTTTGAGTCCGACGGCATCGTCGCTCATTATCGGACTTCCCAGCCCTATCACGATCGTTTTGTCGGCAAGCTTCCCCATGTTAATCCAGAATACTTCCTCTCTAATTATTGGTTGCTATTCAAAAGGATTGAAAATTAAACATAGCCAGCAGCAGAAACCTCAATAAGTAGTGATCGGACAAATAATGGTATTTAAATCACGCTCCGTAAGCTTTTTACTAAGCGATATGCATTAGATAATACGAAGTAACGGCTCCCAAGGGAACGGATCCCAAAGGGGCCGGGTTCGTAACGTGAACCATGCGGTCATCGACTTAACGCCAATCGATAACGATCAGCAAAGGATCGATGACGATCCATACCCGGACGCGCCGGCGTTGGTTTCGCATATGCTTCACCTCATTTAGACATAAATTGGGGCCTACACCCCCATTTATGCGATATACGTTACTACAATTAGAAAGCTATCGCTATGTCATGTTGCGAAAAGACGGATCACAAGGAGTTTTTTTCAATGCTCGGACAGGTACGGGAAGGGCATCTCATTTCCGACCATCGCTAAACGAGGCCACATCTGCTTCCGGCCGAACGGAACCCTACTGTGCAATCTCCTGCTCGTTCGATGTCCGACAGGACATGAGACCCGGTGAGCCCTGCAATCTTTCGGTTTCCGGTTCCTTTCTCCGCTTCGCATCATATGCTCAGTCCTCTTCGGCATCCTCCGTTTCTCTTGCACGCTTCAGCAGTTCGGGGTCGACTGTGTAAGGTGCGTTGTTCTTCAACACCGACCATATCACGGTCAGCAGCTTCCTCGATGCTGCGGTCAGCGCCTCGTTCTTCACTTTACCTCTCTTCACCAGTCGGCGATACATCTCTGTGACCACCGAATCCTCGACATTCTGGATATGCGAGAACGCACAGCGCTTAAGCATTACCCTTGCTACCTCGTCCCCTCTGTGGGTGGTCGGACAGTCAGGACTGTGGTCGGCCGAGTCCCTCTTTCCCGGCACAACACCGAATGACGCGGTGAATTGCGTGACCTTGCCGAATCTTCCGATGTCCACGATCAGGGACGTCAGATACGCTGCGGGCACAATCCCTACTCCGGGGATGGAAAGGATCAATTCATACATGCGGTTCCCGGAGAACATCTGGGCTATCGCCTTCTCAACGAACCTTACTCTGGATTTGGCATCCAAGGCGAACTTTATCTGCATCAGCAGATAAGGGTCCTTGTGCTCCTGCATCTCCCGAACGGCCTTGACGGACAGAATGTCATCGTATTCCTTTGACAAACTGATGCCGTGGAGAAGCAGGTGCGCTCTGATCCTCTGCCTGGCCTCTTTGAGATATATCCTTTCGTTGTACACTCCTCTGCACATCTCCCGCTTGGTCATCCATTCCGGAGAAGGGATGAAGCAAGCGGCGAACTCATTCTCGCCGTTCAGCCTTCTCCTCATATATGCCGCCAGTTCGATGGAATCATTGCGGTCTGTCTTCTTCACCGATCTCGTTATCCGGTACAGGTCCACCGCCTGAGCAACGGTCACGTTCATACCTAGGCCCTTCAGCATCCAGTATATCTCGTGAGATTTCGTCGAATTCTCTATCAGGACATGGCATTCGTGCTTCGAAAGGAACGCCGCCATCTTCTTCATTCCATCTCCGTCGGCAGGGAATTTCCAGAACTCTTTATTGAATGAATCCAGGAACTTCTCGTGCCTTTCCCGTGTTTCCCCCATGCCCGCATAAACGGCATAGGCGGAACAGAACTTTGCATGGACATCCATGCCAATCGCTGTTTTCATATTCTTTTTCTCCCGCTGACAAGAGAAAGAGCACTGTCTAAAGAAGGGGTTTTTATCCTGCCCAGCCCATATGATCCATGACCTGTGCTCTTTGTCGTTGTAAGCAAACACAGAGGCGCAGGCCACAATTTATGTCTTGGGCAGTCTCCTTCCAGGTCGGTTCCTGGTACGCCGGCGGTTTGAGCGTCGGCGTACCCGAACTGCCCAACTACCGGTAATTCCTCCATGTTGCATTTCATATTAATAGCAAAGCGGGGGAGGTATCCGAAAGTACCGAAACTACAACCCTGCCAGATGGAAAAATGCGTGGCGATTATGATATCCTGTAACCGCTCTTTTCTCCCTCTACTTGGAATTTTATGTTGCGGTCCTTCAGTATCGTCTGAATTGTTTTCGTATGTATCCCGAGACCCACATTTATGAATTGGTTCTCAACGACCCTCTTTCCTTCATACTCGGCAGTCGGCTGGAATCCGAGCGGCATGTGCGCTGTCTGCACCTGCATAGCATATATCCTTCCTTTTGTGTCAAAGATCGGGCCTCCCGATTGTCCCCTGAGGCCGGGTGTTGTGGTTTCCACGTAAAGCATCTCGTAGTTACCTTCTTTGCTTCTTCCTTTGAGGACGTTACGTGTATGCATTCCGTCGTTGGGGAAAAGCGGGAGCGGAAGCACTCCCTTCTTTATCCTGAATGATTTAACGCTCTCATCGAACTCGGATTCGACGTTCGCAAACGGAAAACCCAGCCTGCATACACTGGTGCCCGGCCTGAGAGAGTTCGGATCTCTGAATACGGGATATTCAGTGATCCATTTCGAATCGAACGGTTCTAATCTTCCGACACAGATATCTATTTGTCTGTCCACGAACGCTTCGACAAGCCTTACGCCGTCCCACGCCCACCAAAAAGAGTGATTGGTAAGCCAGTCCGGGTCTGTGCGGATCATACCCGGCATATGTCCCGTTCCGGGGCCTCTGGAAGAGTTAAGCCCCTCCACTTCCTTGATCTTGTTCTGATCCCCTTGGAATTTTACAAAGGAGTCGAACATATGGCCGGCGGTCATTATCCACCCCTCTTTGTTCAAAATGACGAACGCACCGCAAGTGGCATCCACCTTGCCATCCATGTGCCTCGTTGAGATTATCAAGGGTCTTGTGAATTTTGCTGCCTTATCGCATGCATCCGCAAACATACAAGCACATTAATGTCCTTGTAGTATAAATTTATCTCAGACAGGAAAAGAAGTGGTTAAAGAGGGCTGTGCCCTCATAATTGTTTTAAGATGATGTCAAAATACTCCGGGGTTTCCATCACGATGTTCCCTATCAGTCTGACAAGTTCTTCGTCGGCGAGCATGACATCAAGCACCTTGGGGTCGGTGAGAGCCATCCTTCCGAGGTACAACTCGTTCGCTCTCCTAAGATCCTGAACATACTTTATCTTGATATCCATCGCGGCGTTATCTTCTATCCTGTCCTCATCGGAGAGGGCTGGAAGGTACATGTCGTTGTAGATCCTGACCGAGTCCGGAGGAAGGGTCGCTATGTCCTCAATGTATCCGCTTAGGTCGTTGCTTCCGTCTTTCAGGTCGTCAACTATCGTTTTGTAGCCGATGATATCTTTCTTGAGGAAATCAATCATGTTTAGGTATTGATCCGCTTCATCGCCTTTTATCACTGTCAGTTTGTCCTCGAGCTCGTCGATCTCCATGATCTTACGGCCTATGACGGAACGAAGCAGCACCACTTGTTTTCTTATGTCGATATTCCCATCCATTTAATTCACCTGTCCATATAATACTTGAACTTACTATAACATATACGCTTGGTTCTTATAGTCTTTTTCGTTGAAGTGTATAAAATATGCCTGTTTGTTTTCCCATGCGCTTTATGCTTCATCTTTCAATGTTAGTCATTTTTTTTGCCGGAAAAACCGATAAATTCTATGTAGTTCAATAATGTTTATTTAGGAAAACAATAACTATAGGAGAAGGACTGGGGGGTGCGTATGTGCAGTTCAGTGGTAGATGGAACATTTGTGTTCTATATTCCATCGCATCAAGTGGGGGGATAATATGAAAAAACGGATCACATCTATTGGCTCCAATAATAAAAAAACGAGCCTGCTCCTGCTGATAGCAGTTGTAACTTTTGCGGCGGTCATTTTTCCTGCGTTCAATCAGTCTTCTGAAGCAGCCGCAGGTCAATTTTATAATGAGAATAATGTACTCGAAGACCTGCCGGATGTGATGATCGAACTCACCGGCACCGAAACGACCCTGAACGGCGGAACAACGGATTATGTCACGTACTATGTAAGCCACAACATCTCATACACTTCAATCTGTTCCATCCAAGGCAAGGTCCGTATCATCATCGATGACGGATGCACAATGACCGTACCGAACAACTCCAACGGCGGCGTGCAGGTGAAAGCCGACAGCACCCTGTCTGTTTGCCCGAGAGAAGATAGAACCGGTCTTTTGTATTCAACAGGCGGAAATACGATTAAGCTTACAGGCGCTCAAAGCACTCTGATCAACGTAGCCACAATAAAAAATGATGAAAATAGCTATGTTGGGAGGGGGGCAATAGCATGGACCGTATCTCTCTCCAACATTTCAGTTACCAACTATGGTATTATCCAGGGCCCTAACGGCTTTTATATTAGCTGCTTCGTAGTATCGACTGTTTACAACTATGGCGAGATAATCGGCACCAAAAAGAGCGGCATCTACGATCCCGGTGTGGTCTATAACTACGGTACGATCGAAGGCGCCGATTCGGGTATTTACTCTGCCGGTGCCCTAACGGTCACGAATGACGGCACCATATACGGCGTGAATTATGGAATAATGTGTACATCGAACGGAGGAATCAGGACCTTCATCAATTACCAGAACGGCACTATCGAGGGCGGAAACATTGGTATAAATGTCGAAACGGCGGGAGCAAAAATAGAGAATGACGGTATAATCACTGGTTCGAACATCGGCATTAATAACGGATATAACATCACTCTTATCAACAACAACACAATAAACGGAAATGTCTCTCTCGCCGGAACGAACACGATCTCGTTCGGTGCCGGAAGTAAGATCAACGGCAACTTCTCGACAACCGCAGGCTACAAACTGACCTTTACGGGTACACCGGGCGATGATCTCACATATGCGACCATTACCGGTAAGACCGACCTGACCAACGATATATCCAACGTATTTTTCGGCGATGACTGGGTCGTTCCTCCGGTATTGCATGCTGGGGACAAGATCGTTCTCATAGGCGGCGGAACAATAGCAAACAGTCCCGCATCAAAAGCATATTCGGCCGGAGGGTATGATTTCGATGTATCGGTGGAGAATGGGAACAAACTCGTCGCAATACCTCGTTTGATAGAAATTGCGCTGAAAGATAGTGATACCAGCGCAATATTCGACAGTGCAAACCCATATGATTTTGCCACAGAAACGCAGGGTTACACTCCAAAGGTCCTGAATGTCACAGTAACCAACATCGGAAATGCAGGCACAGGTGCCCTGTCGATAACGACCGCAGGTGCAAACAAAGAGGATTTCTTTGTCTCTTTGAACAGTGTTTCAAACATAGGGCCTGGAGAAAACTATTATTTCACGGTCACACCCAGTGCCGGCCTTTCTCCCGGAACATATACAGCAACAATTACTGTCGGACCGGCTGCCGGGAACGCCAAGGCTGTCAACTCTGTAAGTTTCACCGTAAGCTTTACGGTAAACTCTGCAGGCCCGACAGGGAAAGATAAAAATTACATCATCGAAGCGACCTCAGACACGGGATCCACCATAACTCCGAGCGGAGAGATCGTTGAGCTGCAGGGCGCCACCCAAAACTTCTTCTTCAAGGCGAAGGACGGTTACACCATAACCGAGGTAATGATAGACGGTTACATCAGCTTGACACCGGCTGAGATAGCCGGCGGAACATACACCTTCACCGGCGTGATGGCCGACCACAAGATCGAAGTGAAGAGCACGTTAAACTCAGGAGACAGCGGCGGCAAGGGCGAGAAAGGTAAGACCTATACCGTAACAGCGACCGCCGACCCCGGCTCCACAATAACTCCGAGCGGAAAGGTCTCGGTGCAGGCAGGCAACGATCAGGCGTTCACCTTTGGGGCAAAGGACGGCTACAAGATAACCGCGGTGTCGATAGACGGCATCTACAGTCTCACACAAGCGGAGATCGACAGCGGATCGTACTCCTTCACCATCGTTATGTCCAACCATACAATAGACGTGAAGAGTGCCATATACTCCGGAGGCGACGGCAAAGGAGACGGCGGAGACGGTATGTTGGGTTACACTGATAACAGCAACGTTATCGATAACAGCAACGCTACAGGTAACAGCGGATTCCCATGGTGGATAATCGGCCTTTTACTCTTACTGATCCTCGCTGTGCTGCTGATATGGTTCTTCCTGTTCTACAGAAGATATTATGACGTAATAAAAGTTGGAACCTCAGCCACGATCGTCGGTAAAGACAGGGCACACAGGAAGAGCAGATATTCATTCAAAGTAGAGGGAACGTATTCCGAAGTTTCCTACACGATCGGAGAAGAAGGCGAAAAAAGGATAATTCGCCAAACACCGAACGGAGACTTCTCAATACCGAAAAGAGAGATAACCGACACAGTGACAATAGTGGCACACTGAAAACCTTTTTCAATAAATTTTATTTTTTGATACTCTTTTTACAGATTTGCCGCAGAAAGGACACTCGGTACATATGGTCTCGAGGCCGTTCTCGTCATCTCCCACCAACTCTGTTCCTTTATAAGTTTCAACGACCCTGAAATGGTCGTCAAGGACCGCGTCATACATCTTTTTGCAGCATACCGCCTCAACATCCTGGTCGGATATCTCAAGGTTCAGGATCGGCCTGGATCTCAATCTTCTGCTTCTCAGCTCAGATAGTCTGGTATAGATCCTATCTGCATCATCTTCAGCACCAGGGATGCCCATTTCGGCGGCAAATGCATAATAGAACAGCGCTTCGCGGTCGTTCTGCTCAACGGCAAGACCGCGTTCATACATTCCTCCAAGGGCATACATCGCTACCGGATCGAGAACCCCCGCGGCCTCGGAGATCATATCGTAAGCTTTTTTCAGATCTCGTTCGACGCCCTTTCCGTCCAGATACAGGAACCCCATAACTCTTTTTGATGGAAGATGCTCCTCTTCGCAAGCCTTTGTGAGCAGCTCGGCCGCCCTTTTCAGATCCGCATCCCCGCCATCATTCAGGAGAAGGATAGCTTCATTATACATATCGTCCGGATCGCTGTACTCTCTTTCTTCCATGATCTTCCTCCGTTACTCAATCTTGGAAAGCAGGTCCCTCGCCTCTCCGCTTCCGCTGGATGCGGCGAGTCTGAGCCATTTCATCCCTTCTTCCTCGTCCTTTTCTACCCCGAAGCCGTCAATATAATACATCCCGACAAAGTACATCGCGCCTAACATACCGCCGAGCGCCGCTTCCGTGAACCATTTAAAAGACAATTCCGGATCCTTAGGCAGCTCTGCCGAACCGACATTGTATATTATCCCGAGCCGCTCCATAGCAAAGACGTCGTTGTTGCCGGCCGCTTTTTCGTACCATTCGGCCGCTTTTTTAAAATCGGACTTTACGCCCATGCCGCTCTCATAGCATACGCCGGTCTGATATTGGGCGTTTATGTTCCCTGCCGATGCCGCGTTCTTATGGAGTTTGAATGCTTTTGACAGATCCTTTTCGACACCCAATCCCTCTTGATATAGGAACGCCAGAGAGTTCCTTGCTTCCGAATTGCCTTGTTTAGCGGACTTTCTGAACAATTCGGCGGCTTTTTTATAATCTTTTTCGACTTCTACACCGTCCATATACGCTATCCCGAGGAACAACTGAGCATCGCTTATTCCTGCCTCTGCGCCGATCTTTGAATATTCGACGGCCCTCTTCCTGTCCATTTTTTTGTAATCGCCTGACATGAACATCTTTACCAAAAGAGTCATCGCATCCGGATTCCCTCCCTTGCTTGCTTCTTCGAGCAATTCGAATCCATTATCGACATTCTGTTCGATGCCGATGCCGAACAGATTGGCCATTCCCAAAGCATACAACCCGTCCGGATCGCCTTCTTTTGCCATTCTCTTTACTTCATCCAGATCGGCGTCAAAAGAGCCGTTGTCCGTCTCGAATACAAAATCCTTATTTTTTTCGGGCACAAGGGTGAATATGCCGTCTGTCTTATATCATTTCACTTCGTTTTTATGGCCCACGCTGAGTGTTCCACTCAATTCAAAATAGGACCTGTACGGTTGGCGTCATTCTTTCCTTTTGACGGTCTTCAAAATATGATCTCTCAGCTTCCAAATGACGTAAAGCGGGATGTAGATCACATTGTCCGTTTTTCCGCTCTTTACGGAAATGGTAACAGCGATTTTTGGATCATACCTTTTAATGAATTCCAGAAGGCTTTTTGACTTGTTGCTGCCGGCTTTGACTTCGATCGGGACTACTATTCCGTTGATCTGCGCAACAAAGTCCACTTCCGCTACGCCTTCAGATCTCCAATAGTACGGTACATCTCCGTTAGAGGCTACTAGTTCATTAAGAACATAGTTCTCCGCAACTGCTCCCCTATACTGACTATACTCTTTGTCCTTGCTAAAAATGAAATCTGGTGGAACGCCGGCCATCTTTCTCAGTATCCCAATATCTGCCAGATATACTTTGAAATTTGCATTGTCTGCGAACATTGACATAGGCACGGCGGGCTGCACGACCTTAATCACCTTGTAAACAAGCCCCGCATTGATGAGCCATTCCAGAGCATCCTCCAGATCCTTTGATCGTGCACCGGTCTTCACATGGCCGAATACGAATTTGTTATTGTCCTTTGCCAATTGGCCCGGAATGGATCTCCAGATCAGCGTCAGTTTGGTAAGTGATTCCGAAGCGTGTTTTGAGAAGTCCTTCTCGTAGCCTTTTATTATATCTTCAAGTATCGTTTCGACCATTCTGATATCTTTGTTGTTGATCCATGAAGCTACCGCTTCAGGCATACCACCCACCAGATAAAAGTAGTCAAGATATGTGTTCAGTTTGTCTGCTATAGGCAATGGGAGCGGCACAGTCGGATCGCTCTTGTCAATATGCTCTACCAACATGTCTTCTGCGTTCGCGAGCAGAAACTCCCTAAAGTTCATAGGTCTCATCTGTAGCCTGTTGACCTTTCCAACAGGGAACGAGTACGGTTGGGAGGTCAGCACTCCTAGCAATGAACCCGCGCACGCAATGTGGTATTCCGGAGCGTTCTCATAAAAGGGTTTCAGTGAGGCAATCGCCTGATTGCACAGCTGTATTTCATCGAATATCACCAACGTCTTATCTGGTTCGATCTTTTTCATACGGAACAGACCAAGCTGATCTATTATCCTTTTTGGATCAAGATCCATACTGAAAATGTCATTCAGACGGGGGTTATTATAGAAAGTGAAGTATGCGACGTCCTCGTAGTTCTCCTTTCCGAATTTGTTAAGGATATAAGTTTTACCGCACTGTCTTACACCTTCAAGGAGCAAGGGCTTGCGATCCTTTCTGTTCTTCCATTCGAGGAGTTTACTGTAGATTTCTCTCTGCACGAAGAGATATTATCTAATTTCTATTTGTATTTTACTGGCATGCATTTTACTAACGAATGTTTTGCAATGTTACTGCATTTTACTAACGAATGTTTGGCAATGTTACTGCATTTTACTAACGAATGTTTTGCAACAATTTCTCTGAATGTGGATCCGATCAATG
>JGI20166J26741_11187781_pt1 | contig 14216 bp, 11 predicted proteins | sample TergutCu122P5_FD_26741 | JGI IMG/M metagenome (IMG submission 26741)
CCTAAATGGCGTGGAAGTCGTCATTTCGGCAAAATTACCGGACAACATTCTCGCCCACAGTTCCCACTTCCGCTGCTGGGATCTCTCACGTCGTGGCGGATGTGGAGGCACCTGGTGGCGAAAAGTGGGAACATCTAAAAAAGGGGGGGAAAGCAATGGCAAGGTACCCCTAAGAACTTGCCCATGATGCAGCGTATCAAAGCCATACCAGTCGCCTGACTGAACTCTTGTCTCTGTCCAGACCATCCCAAGGGCTGAATACCAACAATAACAACAAAAGTGGTTACAAGCTAATTGTATTACACTGTCAACACCAATGTCTTCAAAAGCATACAGCAGACTTTTTTTATCACCCTAATGCTGTGCCCACTTAATTCGCCTATACCTGTACCTGAACAAGAGAAATGTTTATATAGAACATGCTTTTTTTTAATGCTGTCCCAACACTGCACCTGCCTGTTTTTGTATTTTCATTTATTTTTCTTGTAATGAAAAGGTGTTATTCTTTTGTTTAAATTCATTTTTGGAACAGTTGTTAATTAATATATATCAATGTTTTTCTTTCCTTATTAGCAAAAGTATGAAGAGGTTAAGAATGATTGTACTTTAGCACTTTCCCTGAATCCCAAATATGTGAAAGCTCTTCAGCGGCGTGCAAAGGCGTGTGAAATCACAAAAGATTTGCAGCAAAGTCTGGAAGATGTGACAGCAGCTTGTATATTAGAAAGCTTCCAGAATCAGGCTACACTTCTCACGGCAGACAGAGTACTCAAAGAACTTGGTATGATTACCAGTAATAATCAAATGTTAAATTCTGACAATTCAAGATACAGTACAGTGATTTTAAACATAACAGCTTAACTGAATAAAAGAAATAGAATACTATCTGAATATGTTTAATTAACCATCTATGGGTCGGTTACATGAGTAGATGTGGTAATTTTGTGTCATGATAGTCACCAAAAATGAATCATTAGTAAGCTGAGATTTGTTTTGTTTCTTTAAGTTGTAGCTCTTCATTTTACAGGTAGACAACATGCTAAAGAAGCCATGGCAAAAAGAACTCCAGTAATGCCATCACAACACTTCATTAAAACTTACTTCTCTTCATTTATTGAAGACCCAATTACAAACAGTTTGGTGAAAGAAAAGGAAAGTGATTCTGCTGAGGCGGATTTGAGGTTCGTATTCTGTAATTTCATTCATTCCACATCCTAACCACGTGTTGACCAATACCTGTTTTGGTATACCAGAAATCTTCTTCTTCCACAGTTAACAGAGGTGATATCCTTATGTGATTTGGTAAAAATATACACAATAAATGCATTCATACTTCCAGTTAGCACAACTATGTTTTTATTAATATGTGGTTATGTTGTATTGTAATAAAAACCGTAGTTTTGCTGACTGAAAGTGTGATTGCATTTATTGTGTATACTTCTTGTACAGGAGCTTATAAAATCCTTAACATTTTGGTAGTATAATAAACTATCATTACATCTTTAAATGTCCTGAAAAGAAGCAGATATTAACCTTTATCCCACTGAGGTGTGTATTTAAATTTTAATGCATGATTTATAAAAAAAAGTAAGTATTATTTGAACAGAATAAGATAAAATTATAAAATAAATGGCATTTTGTGGAAAATGAAATGTAGATTATGTACCATGCCTTAAAAATGCGGTGAATTTCCTTGTTGCCTAAATATATAAAATGAATTTCTAGGGTTGTTTTCATACATGCATTTGCGAGGTGATGCAGGTCTTTAAAGGTTTAATAATTAAATTGAATTAATAATTAAAAGCAACTTTGTGAGAAAAGATAGTGAAGCTGTGGTGATTCAACAAAGATATTTCAGATTAGATAAGAAATAATAAGAAATGTATAAAATCAGTTGTATGCAGACTCTTCAATAAGCAACATTGAGGGTTGTGGGTTTTGCACTTACTTATTACTTTGACATTAACATCAAGAATAACAAAGAATAATAGGCCTACCATCTCGTATCTCCACGTAATTACCTGACCAACTGAGATATCCTGTCAGTATACCATTTTTTTTACTACTGTGGAGCAGAAACAAGTGTTCTTTGTCTGCAGCCAATGGCCCATTTTAGCTTCAGAGTAGGCTGCTTATTTTTCTTGAACTACCCCGAAAATGGGAGCAGAAAGTTCCTTCAAAAGATTGGTAATATACCAATGTATTTGGCATTCCAGAAGGCTAGAGTCTTCATCTGCACAATTCTGAGAACCTCAGTTCTTCTCTTGGTAGTTTATGTCACCACAAAAGAAAAATACAGAATTGTGAATATGTATAATTAACAAAGTGAAATGATACTGAATTTCAGACACAGTGGAAATGCAAGGAACTTGTTGAAAATGATAATTAGCACATGTTCTCTAACTCTTAATGGTTGTGATGATTTACTTCACTAGACACACTTAAGTTGATGTTGTGCAGCATAAGTTAGTACGAGTAGTAGCTACTGATATGTTACATGTGTGTGTAGGAAGGATAAATTGCTGTATATGAATGCAGAATTATACATTTGATTTAATGTTCTTCAGTTGTCCGTACCTCAGTCTTTAGTCTAGCGTATGGAATATGAGTGTATGTGGTATTGTCACTGGTCTTTGAAATACAGTGATTTTGATTTCAGAGGTCTGGCTCGAGCCAAACAGGCTTTCAAATCTCAGAACTATGAAGACATTATCCCAGCCTGCAATGAAGAAATTGAGACAGGTGAGAACCACAAAATGGAAGCTCTAGTTCTCCGAGCAACATTCCATCTGCTGTTGGGTGAGCACAACAAGGCCTTGAGTGACTTGGAAGCTGTAATAGAGAACGAGGATGCAAATGTGAAGGTAATGAGAGTGAAACATACAAAGTCATTAATTGTATTTGCATTTGTGTGAGTAAGTGTTATTGTTATCATTCTAACAAACCCTGAGTTTGTATTAGACATTTACAACATTTATAATTCATAATTTTCTACTAGCAGTGATGAATATATTGGTCTGTGAATTCTAAATACAATGTTTTTCTTGGAATTTAGACGGTAGATGAAGTGGTTTAACCCGTTTAGTTTCCAGTGACTAATTGATAGGCCACTGGATGTTTGTGTTGCCAGATGTCACATTATTCCAACTTGTTACCGTGAGTTTTAAACTTTTGCCCAAAAGAAAGATAGAATTAATGACATACATATGGCTGATTCTTATTTATTCATCCAAGGGAGCTCTGAGTTTTGTGTTTCATGAGTTTGTGCTTATTGTTTTTTTTTAATTAATTTATTTTTTAGGCTATGCAATGGTTCAGAATTTGATTCTGTAGTTACAAAATTTGAATTATGATCAACAGTTTTCTTGTGATGCTGGGTGGCAGATGGTTCCCCTCGGATGTTCTGCTTGTGGCAGTGTTGTTTCAGATGAGAAAAATGGGGTTTAAATTCCAACTACTGCCTAGAATGGAGGGTTTTAAATTTGCAGTACCCTTGAATGCATCCACAGTCATATTTTTCAATGAGTCAGGTAATGTCTGAAGAAGTAAAAGTCTGTACAGTGCACCGAGGCCAGCATTGAAAGGTTAATTGAGTAGATGTGTTCATGCTGTTATAGTTCTGAAGATGGTCTTGACCATTCTGCCTGAATTTTAATTGCTGTGTGTACTGCAGTGTTGCAGGATCCATTAAGAGAAGACTGGAATTCTGAATAAAATCTTGCTCAGATCCATTGGTTTGATGAGCACAAGTTGGTCTGTTCTTAGGACAGAATTGAAGGTGGTGGTGCTCTGACTCATATATAATCAGTCATATTTTTCTCGAGCTAGGTTGCATTTTCTAAGCACGCAGTGTGTTTTATATTTCACCTGCCTCTGTTTTCCCCAAGATTACATGTAACTCCCCAGCATTGCTAGTGTCATGAATGCAAGAGTATTATCATCCATTGGGATGCTCTGTAACCCATAAAAGATATGTATATCCCTATCTTAGCATTAAATTTGGGATTTCTTTGTTGTGTAATAATTTCAGTTGCGAGTTAATGCACTTATCAAGAGGGCATCATTATACATGCAACTAGAGGATCCTTCAAAGGCCCTAGAAGATTTCAATAGGGCAGCAGAATTAGATGAGAACAATTCTGATGTTTACCATCATAGAGGACAGGTACATTATATGTGTTTATTTTTAACAATTACATTGTTTAAGTTGTGTGTACTTCTGCAACTTAATACATTAAATATTAAATCCTATGGCACCAAACATCAGGTATCCCTATCACTCATTCTGATGTTAAAATGTTGAAAGTCTGGTATTGCTGATGGCCAATTAGGGCTGCTCTTATGCAGTCCCCATTTAAATTCTGATGTGCTGCAGATCACATTAAGCATTTAATTAGGGTGCCAGAGGATTAATATTATTTTATGTTACATTATTCTTGACAGTGGAGTCAATATGTTGATTGAACTTTACTGACACAATACTTACATTTGACTATATGAAATGGTCAAAGTGTTTTCTACTGCATTGACACGTAAGTCCTTCCAGAGCCTTTGCACAAAACTGCCTCTCCTCTTTTCATGTGTATCCTCTGTGTAACCTTCCTGTTAAACACTGAGTGTCAAGTGACTGTTGTGCCTCCCACTATTAATATGTTTATTTTACTATTGTGTGACCTCGGATGAGATGTATGTCCCATTTTGGGTAACCAAATGGATTGAAAATAATCTTCTTGTAACTTATGTTGACCTCATTGGTGTCGTGTATTACTGATGTAGTAAGTAAGCGTGTTATTTTATTACCACTGCCATGTACTTTACAGTTTAAATCTTTGGAGGTAAAAGGCAAGTGTATAGTAAAAAGTTGGCTTTTTTATTTATTTATTTATTTATTTTAGCATGTGGTATTTGTGCAGTATTGATGATCCACATTGACTTTGCTTTCATGAAGGTTGTTCTCTGAAACAAAAAGAACAACGAAATACCTGCCCAGCTTTGAAATTTCAGTATAATACAAGCCAGCTTTATTTTGTTTTGCTCTATGTGATTCGGGAGTTCAGTTGTATTGAAACTACTGTTATTTACAGTAATAATACTAATTAGGAAGAATGAATTTACAAAATGAAATATGGCATATTGCATGAATGATTTGATGATCCTATGTAGATTTCAACTAAATGTGTAGAGTACCTCGTACAAGGTAGTAGGTAATACATTTCTCATAATATTGTTGCATTTTATTTAATTCACTTCCTTATAACATCACAGGTACATTTGTTAATGGATAAAGTGACAGAAGCACTGAATGACTTCAACAAAGCTGTGACTGTGAATCCCAACTTCCCAATTGCATATGTCCAGAAATGTTATACTGATTATCGATATGCCTTCTCTACTCAAAACATGGAGAAGATGGAAGAAGTGATGAAAGCATTTCAACAGGCCATTCAAAAATTCCCGAAGTGCTCTGAGTGTTACACCCTATTTGCTCAGGTATGGTTATCATAGTTATCGTAGTTCATACGTATATTATTTTGTAAAACAATATTAAGTTATCTGAAACTCAAATGATGATTTTCTGAGGACTTGTTATGCCTTATGGCATAGTGGGTTTGTTCTGGTGCATGGGAGGAACATGCTGCTTCCATCTTCATTTTGAATGATTTTGGTTCACGTGATTCCAAGCCATCATTGGAGCAACACTCACTGTGAAATTCCGAATGTGTCCAAAATTGACATGAAAAAACCTAGTATAACATGCAGTTGTGAATACAAGATAACCACACACATTGTCTGCAGGAGATGGTGCATACTGATGCTTCTGATGTATGGTACAGAAATGCCAGAGCTCTATTGTGCTTTCAGTTTATTTAACAAGATAGTCTAAAGTGGTATTATGATTTGTGATTAATGATTTGGGAAGAAGTGACCATGACCCAGTTTGAAGTATGTCCTTACATTCAGCTGGAAGGACCAAAGAAATCAATGAAAATTTCGGTACAGCCAGTCACCAGGCTAGGATTTGAACGTGGGGCCTCCAAAATCTAAAATGAGTATTCCCCACTCGATTGCAGCGTTGGTTAGGTTGTTATTCTCATCACTAGAAGATAGGCCTGTGTTTTAATGTTAAATAACTTTTTTTCCCAGGCTAACTATTCCTCAGGTTTCTAATTGCTTACATTGATTATTTGAATTGGTGCTGTGATCCACCGACTTTAATATTCAAATCTACATTTTGTTCATAGAGGATACAGTGTAACCAGTGGATCTAAAACCCTGCGAAGTATGTGAACTGTCAGCGGAGATTCCTTTTCCATCTCTGCTTTTAGGAAGGCCCTCCACTTTGCTGTTGGCTGAAGATGTAGGGGGCATAAAAATTTTGCTGTGCCTAATAAAAGTATCAAAGCTGAACATATACTGGCAGCTGAGAACTAACGTTAGCATAACTATGGATGGCATGCTGATCGTAATGTCCTGCTTTTTCCTGTACAGGAAGGAGATTGAAAGCTGGAAGTTCACAGTGGAAAATTTATACATGAAACAAAAAGCTTTCTGTACCTGAAGCTGCTTCAGACATATAGTTTTAAGACACATTGTACCTTTTATTATTTCTGTGAATTGGCATCATTGCTAATTTCAAGGTAAAATTCACCCTAGAGCAGGCCACGAAGGCCCAGAGGGGGAGTAGAAGTATAGCTCTACTCTTTCCTTAACCTGAGCACTAGATGGGGGTGGGTGGTCAATGTGATGCCCTGGCCGCTTTATCCCCAAGAAAGAAATGATACGCATCGTATAGTAGGCTGGGTGGGTCCCATTGTTGATCTGGATGTTGCTAATTTAACATTGTACATTTTTCCATGCAACTATATTACATGTGTAAATATGAACACCACATTGTTACACATGCTTTTTATTTGGTAAATAATACTGACATGTTTCACTCTTGACCATTGGCCATCTTCAGGGAGCTCGTAAGTTTTTTAGCATGTGCAGCTTATGCTTGAACTTACATGGTAGGAATTCTACATATGATTACAATTATCATTATGAAGATTAAGAATTAATACCGTATAAGTTGAAGCATAAGCTGCACATGCTAAAAACTTACAAGCTTCCTGAAGGAGGCCATCAGTCAAGGCCAAAATGTGTCAGAGCATTAATTAACAAATAAAAAGCTTTGTGCAGCAAGTTGGTTTTCAATTTCTTGAATGTGTCATTGCTATTAATGTTGTACTTGCTGCCTCTTCAAGTGATATTTATGTACTGAATGTTTCTTCACAGGTTTTAAGTGATCAGCAAGAATTTGAAAAAGCAGATAACTATTTCCAGAAAGCGATTGAAGTGGAACCTGAAAATGCAACTGTGTATGTGCACAGAGGTAAATAGTAGAGACACTTTGTTATTTGTGGTTAGTTCAGTTTTAACCTTCATTGAATTAACATTGAAGATATTTTCTGCTGTAGGAAGACAGGATGAGTTTAAGTAACATAATACCACAGAATATAAGCACATGAAATATTTTAAATGATGAAATTAAACAGGAAAATATGCTCAGAAGGTGTGTGTTCCTTTGGTAATTTGAGTTTTTTTTTTCCCCCTTTTTCCCAGGTGAATAACTCCTTTTTTATGCTGTGTGAAAAGAAAATAGGTCAAAGTATTTGACAACAGACTGCTGAGGATATATGCAGTGAAACCTCTATCCATCATCCCTGTATGCAGTAACATTAAGTCGCTTTAGGTTGGTCACGTATCTGTGGGTTATCCTGGACTCTCAGCTGTCTTGGAGGGAGCATGGGGATGCTAAGATGAGGAAGGCTGACAATTTTTTGTGGACCTGTAGGAGGGTCTGTGGAGGGAAGTGATGCCTGAGACCAAAGGTGGTCCACTGGCTCTATGTCGCTATCATTTGGCCGTCCATCTCTTTTACATCTTTAGTATGGTAGCCTGGCTGGTAGATGGCTAGTGCCAAGAAAGAACTAAGCAGAGTACAAAGACTTGCTTGCTTAGGGATAACAGGAGCAATGCGTACCACTCCTATTGGGTATGGGGGTTGATGTTATGAGGCCAGTCTTTAACCTTGAATCCAAATATAGGGTTACTATGTTGACTAGAGAGGAGTGGACCAGAGGACCTGGGACTCGTCCCGTAGTTAAAGGGCTCGTCTGGTTTACAAATGGGTCCAGGATGGCGGAGGGGACCAGGGCTGGGGTCTTTTTGGCAGTGTTTAGGAAGAAGGCCAGTATCTCTCTAGGAAAAAATGCAGCAGTCTTTCAGGTTGAGGTATATGCAATATTAGCCTTTGTTTACAAAATTCAAACTCAGGACAGACTAGAGAAATATGTTAGTATTTGCTGTGATAGCCAGGTGGCTCTGAAAGCACTTCAGGCTGCCAAACTGTCTCCATTGGTACATCAGTGCCAAAAGGCATTGAATGATATCTCTACCCAGCACACTGTGGGGCTGTATTGGGTTCCCAGACATGCTGGAGTATGAAATCTCTGACAAGCTCACAAGGGGTGGTTCAATTCAGAAGTGAATAGGACTTGAGCCGTCCCTGGGGAGTCTCTAGGCAGAATATCAGAAATAAGATTAAATGTTGGGTGGACAACCAGCATTTGGCAATTGGTGAGGTCATTGTAGCAATCAGAGACAGGCTCAAAAATTGGTTTTGGGCCCTAGCCCATCTACAAAGGCCCGATTACTGTTCTTAAATAGGACACAATCCAGGGTTGTCACTGGCTTTCTTACTGGATATAACACCCTTAGAAGACATCTTTATGTAATGGGGTTGAGTAATGATCCCACTTGTAAAAAGTGTGGTATGGAGGAGGAAACCTCAGTCCACATTTTGTTTGAGTGTGAGGCTTTGGCTTCATTCAGACATGCACATATGGGTTCCTTCTTTTTGGACCCTGAGGATATTATGAGTCTAAGTAGGGGGGTCATCTGGAACTTTGGTAAAGGAACAGGGCTCCTGTATCATATTATGGGACACAGAGGGCCTCTTTTAAGGCCTAGGTGCACCAGGCCTGGAAGGGTTCGAACCCAAGTACTATTCTGTTCTCTTCTATCCTTCTATGCATAATTTTCCTGCAAGTATTGTTCATTTCTTCCAGTCCCAAAAATTCTCCCATCTAAACAGCGTATACTTGAAGTGTCATTTTCCAACATCAGCCTTTCAGTCTTTTTGGTCCTGACCCCTATTATTCCCAGAATGATAGTGTCTGAGAAAAATGTAACAAAAGTAATGTGATGTTTTTGGAATATGCAGTAGCAGTAACTTGCCGCTACTGGTAATTGCCATTGACTTGCGAAAAGTTGCTACACACTGCTTAAGTGTGAATGATGGATGAGGTGACGGGGAGGCCTAGTTGAATGTGGCAAACCTGCAAAGTGTGTTCCACATTCGTTATTAATATAGTGCTGTTTCTCGTTAGTTTGTTTGCTTCTCCTTGAGTTCAACAATTAAAAGTTGTGTGATATAGTGTTATTCTGTTTGTTGTTCATGCCAATCATGGTTGGGAAATCATTGAAACCCTGCATTAAAAGCATGAACTGCAGATGACAATAACTGTTTTTAAGTTTTAAGGGTACTGGATGTCTTCATTGGTATGCAAGGTAGGAACATATTGTTGTTTGTGGATGTCTGTGCCACTCATCTGCAAGACATACAATTTTTGTGGAATATGAAATTTGTACACTATCCACCAAACTTCTAAAGCATGATGCCTTGGATGAGGACTAGATAGGCTATATAATAAGGATGTCAACTTCAGTTCCTTCTCATCTGCAGATAATGCGCTTGCTACATGCAGCATTTTCAGCATAGATGAATTATGTGAGGATAATGAATGAGGCAACAGTAGTGAAGAGGAGGAAGTGTGAGATAAACGTGACCTTCAGCCAGTGACGAGTTTTGCTGAAGTCCATGCTGCGTACAGAACTGTTAAATCATTCCTGTATGCACACAGCATTGGCAGCTTGAAAAACAGGGTCTTTTGAATTTGGAATTGGTGCAGTTTCATCTGAAACATAAGGTTTTGAACTGAACAGTCTTTGGTAAAAAAGTTACTGGCATACAGGTATTAACATAACTTTTTGCTTGTTGTTTTTGTATGCCTAAGTGCAAAATGTAAAATTCTCATTCTTTGTTTCCACCTGTTTTTGACACATTTACTGTTATCCCTGTGGGTGTCATTTTTCCTGTGTTTATTGTTCACCCTCCACCGTCCCTTCAGAAAGGATGGAGTGAGTTTTCACTGTATGAGCATGAAATAGGTGGAGTTAGAGGAAAAGAAAAAATCACATAATAAAGAGCTTCATGGTTTGTGCTTATAACCTAGTACCGGTAGGATGAGATGTGCTGGACCTACACAGTCTGTGAGAAAATTAAAAGTACATGAATAGTTTTTTTGTAAAATATTACAGAAGAGGTCACTTTTGATAAAGGGAGGCATATATTTTAGTTTAAATTCAAAGAAGGGACATACTGATAATGTGATAGAGTGGGATGTATACTCCTGGGTTTACATTTTTACCAGATCCTCTTCTGTGCATGACCACTCATGTGGATTTTGACCTCACTGCTTCATGTTCAGTTGTACGTGTTTTCTTTCTGCTTATCATTTTTCTACAAGTCCTCCACTCTTCCCTAAGCTTCTACCAACCAGCAGTCAGTAAATGTTCATTCTGTGGTTAAATTCTCAATTTTGAAACTTGCTAGGTCTTGTAATTAGTGTGGTGTATCTTGCTTTCAGCTTTGCTACAGCTGCAGTGGACTGGTGATATTGACAAGGCTGTTGATATGATAAAGCAGGCATTGAAACTGGATGAGAAGTGTGAATTTGGATATGAAACTCTGGGAACAATTGAAGTGCAGCGGTAAGATAAACACCATCTGTTGGTTCATACACTGGTTCCACAGAAGTATTTGGTTTATGGTGCAAAAAAATTGTTTCTCTTTGGCACAAAACTCTTTCATAAGGGGAATAATAAAAATTAATGGCTGCATTTCATTAATTCTTTTATCATTTTAAAACACACAGTGATAGATATCATGTTTGAAGATCTGCATTTTGTCCAAACCAAGGAAGACTATTACACATCATCAGTATTCAAATTGTGAATATCATTATCATGCATGCATAATGACATAATTTTAGTTCAAGTAGACAGAAGTTGTAAGAGACTTATATGTTTAGTTTCAAGAATTGTCAGCATTTGAATGTGATGGTATGCCGAGTTTAAATAATTGTATTAGGTATCATAATGAGTCATTTCAGGCTGCAGCCGCAATGTAAATCAGATCTGTGCTATTTTGGGATTTTACACATTGTAGAATGGTAGTTCCATACCGATGTTTTGGGTCAAGCAGTTCAAAAAGTGACTTGCTTGACCCTTGAAGGTGGGACCATAAGGTAGTCCATAAATATTGGCCTGGAACTACCATTCTGCACTGTGAAAAATCCCAAAAGAGTGCAGATCTTATATTAGAATGAGTTAATATTCTGTATCCACAGTATCAAAAGGTTTTTAATTTCATTTACATTCTTTGTATAGATTATTGTTAGTGTATTTTACAACAGCAACAATAGTCAGATTGAGATCAGCAGTAATCTGAAATTCGTTTATCAGTCATGACTTTCAGTAAATTCTACACATTTGTTATAATCGGTTCTGGCAGTCCGTCAAGATGTTCAAGATTGAGTCTGTCAAAATAATATATTTATATATATGTATAATAGGATACACTTTGTAATTTATTGCATGTGTTATGTCTAAAAATGGCATTCGTCATCAAATAACTCTTTGATCTCTAAGAACCGTCTTGCTGAACATTTGGAGTCCACTGCTAGTGTTCTGAAATAATTGAACTTTTGCTGTGGGAATTAAAGGTTAGGTGATGTGATCCCAGCCAGCACCTCACTGAAGGGTCTTCAGAACTGAACATATAGAAATTAGTTGAAGCTAATGGACCCTGGTTACATTTTCATTTGTAGTTGTGTTGTTACCCCACAACAGAAGTGGTGCCAGTTCTTGAAACATGTAGCAAAGAAGACAGTTGAATGAGTCCAGTGTGTTTGTGTCACTTTATATCTGAGCCATATTCTTTATTACCAGGTGTCAAGGTTTGATTCATGGCGGGGGTAAGAAATTTTCTTCTCCAAAGCAACCAGGATGGCCCTGGGGCACTTCACCAGGGATAAAGCTGATTTGCTGACCTCCATCTAATGCCTAGTTTAATGGACATAGCTATACCTCCACCCCCTCCCCTTCAAGGGATATGCTTTACTCAAGATAACGGCACTTTTACATATGTTATAAGTTACAGTGATTTGTAATGAAAATTGAGTTCATGTTATAATTCAAGTATATAATGTCTGGCTTTCCTTCTTTAGCAGAAATGTAAGTCTTGTCTGAATTTGTTTTCAGTGGAAACCTGAGACGTGCAGTGGAGCTATTCGACACTGCCATTCCATTGGCAAAGACTGAACTAGAGATGTCACATTTGTTTTCATTAAGAGATGCAGCCATGGCACAGGCAAAGGTTGCTGAGAAGATGGGTATCCAAATTTCAAATGTAGGACTTTCATAAGATTGAACTGCATTGTGCTGTGGAAAAGATTCTCGTGCATTACATCAGCATACAAGTAGTGACAGGAACAGTGCCTGACATAGTATGTTGGGACAGTAGTGAAAAATATGAGGAATGTCCAACTGGGCATTTGGAAAGCTATAGAACAGTGTCTGGTAAATGCCGAGTGTATATTCAATCCCTGTTTTCAGTATGGCAGTTGCTGCAGGAGTTTTATCACATACACAGCCTCCCCTGCTAGATGATTACAGTCTGCATTTCTCTGTAGTTTAGCTTTCTTTATTTCACGGAAGAGTCTCAAAGTGCTTACTTGCAGCTCATAAGCAGGCATCACAGCTGCTGCAAATATTTTGTGATGCAGTTCTTGTCTTGAAATATTGGCAGTTTTCTTTGAATAGTGTATTTCATTTCTTGCAATACATGTGTACTGTTCACATAAACTCAGTGTTTCACTGTCACCCACAAATGTGTTCAAATCTGGTGATCTCTGAGGCAGTAACTTTCTAAAGAATTACCAAATTAGCAGAACCATGATGAGTGGGAATGTGGTTCTTTAAAAAAAAAAACATGGGCCCTGTGACTGTATGCGCATCCATTCAACATGGACTCCGTCTTCAAGGTTATGCATGTGAAAATCATGAACTGCATGGGGATTACCCAAATCAGTATCGTGGCTGTTCATTTTCCTGTTTATTTTAGCCTTGCCTTCTCTGAAAAAAATGTGAGTTTTTAATCAATAAATCCGTCAGTTACACAAACTTAAAACTATCTGTAATGCTTGCTTCTTGCTTCCCAGTCAAGAGGAAAATGTTTGACATTTTTCCCATTATGCATATTTTAAAATAGTATTGCAACAAGACAAACTGTTTTACATGAAACATTTCAAACACATGCTGAACTACTATTCTTTATGAGATACAACAAATAAGGCAGACATCACATTTTGGTGCTGGCATGATGATACAACACTTGGCAGACTTGCCTTGTATAAGCAAACTGGTATTGCACTGTCATCAGTAATTAAAGATATACTGTGTATTTTGGTATTCACTCAAGATAATGTAACAATGTTGAGGAATCAATGAAGTCAAAAACACTGCATGTATGAGTACAATTTTTTTTTCTCCTGTCCAAAATCTCAGTACATAAACCATGTAGTTTCTTGTGCCCTAGTTTATGCACATGTCCAACTTTATAATGTTTGTTTATTTTCGTATAAAGAATAAATCCAAAATATTACATTCATTTGGCAGGTATTGCTTGTAAAATGCAGCAAAATAACCATCTGAATGCATACAATACTTGCTGAAGTTTATCTATGGGGGTGGGTTGTAGTTAGTTTCTTTTATAAGTATATATAAATTAAGGAACAGCATTTTTTATATTTGTTTTATTTCTTTATGTCAAGAGAATATTCACCCTACAGATATATTGCAAACAGCAACACAAGCCCTGAATTGCATGTTCTTAGCTACAACTCTCAGAACAAGGCTGTAATGATTGTTTTACTTACTTACTCCATGCAGCAGAGTCCTTCTTGAGAAGCTAACTGGTTCTGCAGCTAGTCAAGAAATCCCCCGCATTTTTGGAACCCGAAAGTTCATCACCGTACTCACAAGTGCCC
>JGI20166J26741_11188893_pt1 | contig 14215 bp, 11 predicted proteins | sample TergutCu122P5_FD_26741 | JGI IMG/M metagenome (IMG submission 26741)
CGGGCGAGAGGCCGCCGGTGAGAATCCAGAGGTTGCCGGGATTTTCGGCGCGGTGGCGCGCGAATTTTTCCCAATCGCTCACTTGGCCGGTGCCGCCGAATTGGCCGGGGTTGGCGTCAAAAGTGTCCAGCAGGAACGCATCCGCGAGCGCGAGCCATTCGTGGGGCACGTCGATGGCCGGCGGCAGTTTCGGCGCGAGCCAGAGTTTTTTCGCGCCGGCGGCGGCCGACCACTCGCGCACGCGCGCGAGCGGCGTGGTGTGGCGGAAATGGATTTGCACGCGGTCAAATCCCGGGGCCTGCGCCAGCGCGCGCGACAAATCGGGCATCGATGGCTCGACCATGACGGCGACTTTTTTGCGCCCGGGCAGTTTCGCGGAAATTGCGGAGAATGTTTCCAGCGACACGCAGCGCGGGGATTGCGGCCAGAGGATGAAACCGAGGTAGCCGGCGCCGATTTTGCCGGCGGCGAGCGCGTCCGCGAGCGTGGTGAGGCCGCAAATTTTGAGCTGGATGCCGTTAATCATCGGAACCCTGAAATTTCTAAAACGAATTGACGGAGGCAATCACGTGCCCGACCTGCTCGTCCGTCAGCTCGGGGAAAATCGGGAGGCTCACGCAGGTGGCGCAGGCTTTTTCGGCGACGGGCAGCGAGCCGGGTTTGCAGCCGAGGTGCGCGTAGGCCGCCTGCTGGTGCAGCGCGATGGGGTAAATCAAGTCCGTGCCCACGTCGTTTTTCGCGAGGTGCTCGCGGAGCGCGTCGCGGCGCGGGTGGCGGATGGTGAACTGGTGATATACGCTCGCGCCGTAATCGACGACGCGCGGCAGCACGACATCGGCGAGTGTGATTTCGTCGAGGTAGCGTCGCGCGATGGCCTGGCGGCGGGCGTTCCACGCGGCGAGGCGGGGGAGTTTCACGTTGAGCACCGCGCCTTGAAAACCGTCCATGCGGAAATTGAAGCCGACCATGTCGTGGTGATACCGTTTCGCCGAGCCGTGCACGCGCAGTAGTTTCGCCTTTTCAAAAACCGCGTCGTGGCGCGACACAAACGCGCCGCCCTCGCCGCAGGCGCCGAGGTTTTTTGTCGGATAAAAACTGAACGTGCCGGCGTCGCCGATGCCGCCGACGGGCGTGTTTTTGTATTTCGCGCCGACGGCCTGCGCGCAGTCCTCCACGACGAAGAGGTTGTGTTTTTTCGCGACGGCCATGATTTCATCCATGCGCGCGGGCTGGCCGAACAGGTGGACGGCGACGATGCCTTTGGTGCGCGGCGTGATGGCCGGCTCGATTTTTGCCGGGTCGAGATTGAAGGTGCCCTCCTCGATGTCGGTGAACACCGGTGTGGCGCCCGTGTAGCTGACGCCCCAGGCGGTGGAGATGAACGTGAAGGGCGGCACGATGACCTCGTCGCCCGGGCCGAAGCCGGCGCAAATCGAGGCGGCGTGGAGGGGCGAGGTGCCGCTGTTCATGCCGAGCGCGCGCGGGTGGCCGAAGGCGGCGGCGAAATTTTTTTCAAATTCCTCCACGTCTTTTCCGAGGCAGAATCGTGTGGCGTCGTAGGTGGCGGCGAGCGCGGCGAGCGCCTCGGCGCGGATTGCCTTGTGCTGGAGCGAGAGGTCGAGAAACGGAACTTTCATGGAAGGAAAGGCCTGATGGTGTGGGGAAAAAATTTGCGAAGGCAAACACGTAGCGCGGGCGGGTGTGATTTACATTACTTCGGCAACATTACTTTGAGTTGCACCCGTCGCGCCGGAACCACATCCTGCGCGGCCTTTCATTTTCATTCCGCAATCCGAAATCCACATTCCGCAATCCATGAGAATCCGCGCCTTCCAAGGTCTTGTTCCGAAACCCGCGCTCGCCGCCGAGGTGGCCTGCGTCCCCTACGATGTCGTCAACACATCCGAGGCCGCCGCGCTCGCCGCCGACATGCCGCACAGCCTGCTCCACGTCGACCGCGCCGAAATCGCCTTCCCTGCCGGCACCGATCCTTACAGCGACAAAGTCTACGCCAAGGCACTGGAGATGTTTCAAAAACTCCAGCGCGACGGCGCCCTCGTGCGCGAAACCGAGCCGTGCGTCTACGTCTACCGGCAGCAAATGGGCGCGCACGTTCAACGCGGCATCGTCGCCCTCACCAACGTCGAGGACTACGACGCCGGGCTGATCAAAAAGCACGAGAAAACCCGCAAGGACAAGGAGGACGACCGCACGCGCCTCATCGACACCATCAGCGCCAACACCGGCCCCGTCTTCCTCACCTACCGCGACATCCCCGCCGTCACCGCGCTCGTCAACGCCAGGACCGCCGAAAAACCGCTGCACGATTTCACCGCCCCCGACGGCATCCGCCACACCTTCTGGCGCGTGGGCGCCGCCGCCGCGTGGGTCGCCGCCTTCGCCGCCGTGCCCGTAACCTACATCGCCGACGGCCACCACCGCGCCGCCTCCGCCGCCCGCGTCGCCCGCCTCCGCCGCGAGCGCAACCCTCACCACACCGGCGCCGAGGACTACAACTGGTTCCTCTCGGTGCTCTTCCCCGCGAGCGAATTGAAAATCCTTCCCTACAACCGAATCGTGTTTAACCTCAACGGCCACACGCCCGTCGAGTTTCTCGCCAAGGTGAAAAAAGTTTTCGGCCTCGATGAGGAAAACGTGAAACCCGCGCCCGACGCCGTGGGCCGCGTGAGCATGTATCTCAACGGCCAATGGCACGGCCTGCGCTGCCCCGCCGACCCCGCCGCCGGCCCCGTCGACCGCCTCGACGTGAGCGTGCTGCAAAACAAACTCCTCGCGCCCATCCTCGGCATCGACGACCCGCGCACGAGCAAGCGCGTCGATTTCGTCGGCGGCATCCGCGGCACCGCCGAGCTGGTGAAGCGCGTGGACAAGGACGGCGGCGTGGCCTTCTCGATGTATCCCGTGACCATCGCGCAACTCATGGACATCGCCGACGCGGGCGAAATCATGCCGCCGAAAAGCACCTGGTTCGAGCCGAAGCTCCGCTCGGGGCTGGCGGTGCACACGTTCTGATCGACTCCATGAACCAATCCTTTCAATCCGCCTTTTCAAGCCGGGCATTCCAAGCCGGAGGCTTGGCAGAATTTAGCCGGTGGTTGAGCGAGGCTTGGCGAGCGACACCACCGGAAAACAGGACAAAAAAGACACCGCATCCCGGAGGGATGCCAGAATGAACATGACCAATAACCCAACCGATGCCGGCAATTCCACCGGCGGTTTCTCATTGCGCAGCCTCGCGCTCCCCGTCCTCTGCATGGCCGGCATCGTCCTGCTCTCGAACGTGCTCGTGCAGTTCCACATCAACGCCTGGCTGACCTATGCGGCGTTTTCGTATCCGCTCACGTATTTCGTGACGGACCTCTCCAACCGCTGGGCCGGCCCCGCGCTCGCGCGCCGCGTGGCGTGGGCGGGATTTGTCACGGGCATCGCGCTCTCGTTTGCGTTCCAAGTCGGCTGGCGCGTCGCCACGGCGTCGGGCACGGCGTTCATCATCTCGCAACTGCTCGACATCGCCATCTTCAACCAACTGCGCAAAAAAAGCTGGTGGAAGGCGCCCTTCTGGGGATCGAGCGCGGCGTCGGTCATCGACACGCTCATCTTTTTTTCCATCGCCTTCGCCGGCACTGAAGTGTCGTGGCTGAAACTCGCCGCGGGCGACCTCGGCGTGAAACTCGTGATGGCCGTCGTGCTGCTCGCGCCCTTCCGCGTGTTCATCGTGCGGATGGGCCTGGTGCCGGGGAAAATTAAGAATTAAGATTTAAGAATTAAGAAGTGGCCGCCTGCGGCGGCGACACCGCGCGCGAAGCGCCCCACTTCTTAAATCTTAATTCTTAATTTCTTCTTCCGTTGACTCGCCATTTCCTCTTCACAATTCATCTCACCATGTCCACCAAACCATTCCTCCCCGACACATTCCTCCTCGACACGCCCTGGGCGCGCTCGCTCTACAAAAACCACGCCGCCACGCAGCCCATCTTCGACTACCACTGCCACCTGCCGCCCGACCAAATCGCCACAAACCGCCAGTTCGAAAACCTCTTCCAAATCTGGCTCGGCGGCGACCACTACAAATGGCGCGCCATGCGCTCCAACGGCGTCCCCGAGGACCTCATCACCGGCGGCAAAACCACCGACTACGACAAATTCCTCGCCTGGTGCAAAACCGTCCCCCGCACCCTCCGCAACCCCCTCTACCACTGGTCGCACCTCGAACTGCGCCGCTATTTCGGCATCGACCTCATCATCAACGAAACCAACGCCCCGCGCATCTGGAAACTCGCCAACGAAAAACTCGCCACCAAGGACTTCTCCACCCACGGCATCCTCACCCGCAACCGCGTCAACGTCGTCTGCACCACCGACGACCCCGTCGACTCCCTCGAACACCACATCGCCATCCGCAAAACCAAACTCGCCACCCGCGTCTACCCCACCTTCCGCCCCGACAAATCGATGGCCGTGAACAACCCCGCCGCCTTCAACGCCTGGTGCAACCAGCTCGCCGCCCGCTCCAACATCGACGTGCGCGACCTCGCCTCCTTCCTCCAGGCCATCGACAACCGCCACGAATTCTTCCACTCGCTCGGCGCGCGCATCAGCGACCACGGCATGGAAAACCTCCCCGACACCGACTGCACCGAAAACGAAGCCACCGCCATCTTCAAAGCCGCCCGCGCCGGCAAAGCCGCCACGCCTGAAGCCGCCGCCAAATTCACCTGGTTCATCATGCTCTACCTCGGCTACCTCGACTCCATGCGCGGCTGGACGAAGCAGCTCCACCTCGGCGCCATCCGCAACAACAACACCCGCCTCCTCAAACGCCTCGGCGCCGACGCCGGCGTCGACTCCATCGGCGACTTCCCCCAAGCCCGCGCCCTCGCCCGCTACCTCGACCGCCTCGACAGCGAAAACGCCCTCCCAAAAACCATCCTCTACAACCTCAACCCCGCCGACAACTACGTCTTCGCGACGCTCATCGGCAACGTGCAGGACGACCTCGCCCCCGGCAAAATCCAATTCGGCAGCGGCTGGTGGTTCCTCGACCAAGCCGAAGGCATGACCTGGCAGCTCAACGCCCTCTCCAACCTCGGCCTCCTCAGCCGCTTCGTCGGAATGCTCACCGACTCCCGCAGCTTCATGAGCTACGTGCGCCACGAATATTTCCGCCGCGTCCTCTGCCGCCTCGTCGGCGCCGACATCGACGCCGGCCTCATCCCCGCCGACAAAAAACTCGTTGGCGGGATGATCGAAGACATCTGCTACCAAAACGCCAAACGCTACTTTGGCATGGAGACGGGGAACCTGTAGAAATTCTTGCTCGATTTCGGATGCCGGGCCGCGGCGGTCGTCACCGGGAGCGCGCGGCGCGCGGCTCCAGCCGTTCGAGAGCGGTCACGCCTTGCAGCGCGCCCAAGGCGGCTTGCAACTGGCGGTCGGGCACGGGGTCGGTCTCGAAGCGTTCCTTGAACGCCGCGGGGGCGTCCGCGAGATCGGGGCGCGCGAGTTGCGCGGCGATGTTGTCGTCCTCGCCGGCGGTGAGCACCACTTCGATTTGGGGCGCGACGCCGTGCTCGTGAATCGTCTCGCCGCCGGGCGTGTGGTAGCGCGCCGTGGTCAGGCGCAGGCCGTCGCCGTTGTCCAGCTCGTAGACGGATTGCACGGAGCCTTTGCCAAAGGAGCGTTCGCCGACAATCACGGCGCGACCGGTGTCCTTCAACGCGCCGGCCACGACCTCGGCGGCGCTGGCGCTGTTCTGGTTTATCAGGATGGCCACGGGCGCGGTGACGGGTTCGTCGTCGCTCTCGGCGCGATACTCGTCGCGGTCGGCGGCGGCGCGGCCCTGCGTGTAGACAATCAGCTCGCCCTTCTTGAAAAACGGCTCCGCCACGGCCACCGCGGATTCGAGCACGCCGCCGGGATTGTTGCGCAGGTCGATGATGAGGCTTGTGGCGTTTCTGCCGGCGAGCTGGTTGAGCGCATCGATGAACTCGTCGCCCGTGCGCTCGGTGAATTGCGTGATGAGCAGGTAGCCGACGCCGCCTTCGAGCACGCGGACGTTGCTCACGCTTTGGTTTTTTATTTTTTCGCGGATGAGCGCGGCGGAGAACTCGCGATTTTCCGACGCGCGGAAAAGACCCACCGTGACCTTCGTCCCCGGCTTGCCGCGCAATTTCTCAACGACACTGTCGATGCCGGGCTTGTCGAGTTTCACGCCGTCGATGCTGGTGATTTCGTCGCCGGCGCGGATGCCCGCGCGCTCGCCGGGCGCGTCCTTGACCGGCGCGACGACGTAGACGCGGCCCTTGCGCGACTCGACTTGCAGGCCGATGCCGCCGAACTCGCTGCTCATGTCCTCGTTGAGCGCGGCGAAGTCCCTCGCCTCCATGAATTCCGAATGCGGGTCGAGCGATTCCACCATGCCGTGCAGCGCCGCCTTGGCGAGATCGGGCGCGGCGGCCTTTTGCGGGTCGTAGTAATTGTCGCTGACCAGCGACATCACATCGCGCACGTAGGCGGACGCGCGGCTGATGTCGCGGTGCGGGAGGATGCCCAGCGCGCTCGCGAGCCGGGCAGCGCCCGCCACAAGCCCCGCCGCGAGGCACAAGCCGAGCGCGACGCCGCAGGCGATGGTGAGGATGCGTTTGAACATAAGCGGGAAAAATCACCGCCGAGCGAAGCGGGAAGCCTGACAATTTCAAAGAATGTTTTTTGAATTCTCAACGCGGCATGATATTGCCCAGCTTACTCACATGCCCGCCCAAACCAGCACCGCCGCGCCTTCGCCGGCGTTCATCGAATTGTTCCGCGCGCGCACGGACGCGAACGGACAAATGCGCTTCGACCAGTTCATGGCGCTCGCGCTCTACGATCCGCGACTCGGCTACTACCGCCAGCCGCGCCGGCGCACCGGTTGCGGCGCGGGGACGGATTTCTTCACGTCGAGCACGAGCGGCCCGGTTTTCGGCGAGCTGGTCTGCGCCGCCGCGCAAACGCTGCTCGCCGAAAAAGGCGGGCGCGCGGCGGATTATGTTTTCGTGGAAATCGGCGCGGAGCCGGATGGCGGCGGCGTGCTCGCGGGAGCGCGGCATCCGTTTGGCGGCGCGCGGACGATTCGCGCGGGGGAGGCGATTGCGCTCGACGGGAACTGCGTGGTTTTCTCGAACGAGCTTTTCGACGCGCAACCGTTCCGGCGTTTTGTTTTCCGCGACGGCGCGTGGCGCGAACTCGGCGTCGCGCTGGAGGGGCGCGAGTTGCGCGAAGTTGTTTTGCCGGACGCGCCCGCGGACGATGAGGCGGCGCGCGTTCTGCCGCCTGATGCGCCGGAGGGATGGCATCTCGACCTGCCGTTCGCCTCGGTCGCGCTTGCGCGCGAAATCGCGGCGCAGCCGTGGCGCGGGCTTTTTCTCGCGTGCGATTACGGCAAAAGCTGGCGCGAACTAATCGAGGCGGCGCCGGCGGGCACCGCGCGGGCCTATCACCGGCACACGCAGACGAACGATTTGCTCGCGCGCCCCGGGGAGCAGGATTTGACGTGTCACGTTTGCTGGGACTGGCTCGCGGGCGCGCTCGCGCGGGGGAATTTCACCAGCGTGAACGTCGAGTCGCAGGAGGCGTTTTTCATGCGCCACGCCGCCGGGTATCTGGCGCCGGCGATTGCGGACACCGCGAACTCCGCGCGCAGGCGCTCGCTGGCGCAACTGCTGCACCCGGCGCATCTCGGGCGGAGTTTCCAGGCGCTGCGAGGGCGGCGGGATGACTCGCGCTAAATCATCATTTCGTTCCTGACCCTCGCCGTCAGCTCGGTGCCCAGGTGGCGCTCGCCGCCGCTGCAACCGACGGTGACGATGTTCCTGCCCGCGAATTCCGGGCGCCGCGCCACGTGCAACGCCGCCCAAACATTGGCGCCGGTTGAGATGCCGCAAAAAATCCCCTCCAGCAGCGCGAGCCTGCGCGCCGTTTCTATCGCGTCCTCATCGCTCACCGTGAGCACCTCGTCGATGACGGCCATGTTGCAATTTTTCGGGACAAAGCCCGCGCCGATTCCCTCAATCAAATGCCGCGCCGGCGCCCCGCCGGAGAGCACCGGGCTGGCCGCCGGCTCCACCGCGAACGTCTTCATGCCCTTGCGCCACGACTTGATGACCTCCGACACGCCCGTGATCGTGCCGCCCGTGCCGACGCCCGCCACGAACGCATCCACGCGGCCCTCCAGCGCGTCCCAGATTTCCACGGCGGTGGTGCGGCGGTGCGCCTCGGGGTTGGCGGGGTTTTCAAATTGCTGCGGCATGAACGCCCGCGCGCCGTGCTCCGCCATAAGCTCGCCCGCGCGGCGAATCGCGCCGGGCATCCCGTCGGCGCCGGGCGTGAGCACGACTTCCGCGCCGAGCATTCGCAGCAGCACGCGGCGCTCCAGCGACATGGTTTCGGGCATGCTGAGAACCAGCTTGTAGCCGCGTTGCGCGCACACGAACGCGAGCGCCACGCCCATGTTGCCCGATGTCGGCTCGATGATTATCGAGTCCTTGCCAATTTTGCCCTCCAGTTCCGCCGCCTCGATCATCGCTCGGCCGGCGCGGTCCTTCACGCTGGAGAGCGGGTTGAAAAACTCGGCCTTCAAAAAAATGCCCGCGGGCAGGCCGCTGGCGAGGCGGTTGAGCTTGATGAGCGGCGTGCCGCCCGTGGTGGCGACGATGTTTTCCGAGAAAGACATTTCCACGCATCCTTGCGCGGCCGTTCCCGCGCGACAAGCCAACAAGTTTTGCCCCTCGCCCCCAAAAAAACGCATCTGCTGGCTTGGCACCCGCCGCAAAATCCATTTGTTTCCCGCTCCATGAACACGCCCGACTTCAAGCCACTCATCGACGACATCGCCAACCAAGCCGACGAACTTCTTGAAGGCTGCGCCGACCCCGAAGAAGCGCGCTCGCTCCTCCTCGAACACCTCACCGCCCATCACCGCGCCATCCCCATCCCCGACCGCCGCAAAATCGCCGACCAAGTCATCGCCCTCCTTCAAAACGAGGATTTCTTCGGCCCCGCCGCCTCCGGCGACAGTTGGGACAGCGACAACGCGGACGACGACGACCAGGCAGGGGAATGACCTTTTGCCTTCACCTTCCACCGCGCGCATTTTCTCCCGCAATTTCCGTCCTCCTCCTTATGAAAACCCTCCACCCGCTTGCTTTCATCGCCATCATATTCGCGTTCGCTGCCGCGCCTATTGCCAACGCCGACACCCCGACGCCGCCCGTCATCACTGAGCCGCTCGACAGCGAACGCTTATTTGTTCCTTGGAGTTGCTTCACGCTCACCGCCTCCGCCACCGGCAACCCCGCGCCCAGCTTTCAATGGCAAGTCTCCACCGATAACGGCGCGCATTGGGACAACCTCGCCGACATGGACTACTTTCCCTACACCTACTTCAACACCAATACCCCTTCCCTCTCCATCAACTCCGATCCCACGCTGAACAACTGCCGATACCGCTACATCGCCAACAACGGCATCGGCGCCCCGGTAGCCAGCAACGCCCTCACGCTCAAACTTGCCCCCGACACTTTCTTGATGCCAATCGGCATTGCTCGCGACACCGCCGGCAACCTCTATGTCTCCGACTTCGTTCGCCAGACCATCATAAAAGTCACCCCGCAACTCACCGCCACCATCTTCGCCGGAAACCCGCAGGCCGATCCAAACTCCGGCGGCTTCATTGACGCCACCGGCACTGCGGCGGGCTTCCGGTATCCGTCAGGCATCGCGTTTGACAAAAACGGCAATCTCCTCGTTACCGATGCCGGCAACCAAGCCATCCGCAAAATCACCCCGGACGCCGTTGTCACCACCCTGGCGACCGGCTTCATATTTCCCAGCGGCATAGCCGTCGACGCCTCCAACAACGCCTACATCGCCGACCCACACGCGCACACCATCAGCAAAATGTCTCCCACAGGCATCGTGACCCCCTATGCCGGCGCCACCGGCGAATACGGTGCGGTCGTCGGCATCGGCGCCAACGCGCGCTTCCGAGGCCCGCAAGCCGTGCTCATCGACCCCCAAGGCCACCTCTACATCGCCGACACAGGGAACAACCTCATCCGCACCCAAGCCGCCGACGGCACCATACTCATCTATGCCGGCGGCGTTAGCGACAGCGGCACCGGAATCAGCGGCACAACCGACGGCTATGTAACCGATGCGCGCTTCAACCACCCATGCGGCATGACCGCCGACAACGCAGGCCACATTTATCTGGCCGACGCGTGGAACCACACCATCCGCATGATAAGCAACGACGGCGAAGTGATGACCCTCGCCGGCACGCCCGGCAAAGAAGGCCTGCGCGACGGCACCGGCACCAACGCCCTCTTTTGCGCCCCCGCGGACCTGACATACGACGGCGCAGGCACCCTCTACGTAGTCGACGGCGGCAACTCCCTCATCCGCAAAATAGACATCACCGACATCACCGCCCCCAAAGTGACGACCCTGCTCATCACCACCGCGACGACCACCGGCAGTGCCGGCATCCCTGGCGCCGACGGCAAAAACAACAACAGTGACGGCGGCGGTGGCGGCGGCACATTGAGCCTCTGGTGGCTGGGCGCGCTCGTTGCGCTCTTGAGCCTGCGCGCATGCGCACGCCGCGAATGCAAAATGTGACGCGCACCCAACATTTCCTTCTTTAACCCCGCGCGGACACCCCCATCTTCTCGCGTCCTTTCCATGAGCATCCGCACCAACCCGCACATCCTCCCGCGCGCCACCCTCGCCGCCTTCCTGCTCCTCTGCGCCGCCATTACCGCGCTCCAACCGCTCACCGGCGCGACAACGCCAACCAGAAACTCAAAACCCGGAACTAGAAACTCCAGCGATGGCAAAGCCGTCGCAGCCACCTACAAAGGCGCCATCGTCATCAACGCCGCCGACGGCGAAATCCTCTTCCAGGACAACCCCGACACTCTCAACCCGCCCGCCAGCGTCACCAAACTCATGACCTTCCTCATCGTCCACGACGCCATCGCCGCCGGGCAAATCGCGCTCGACACACCCGTTCCCATCACCGTCGAAGACAGCAAAATCGGCGGCACCCAAGTCTGGCTCGACCCCAGGGAAACCTTCACCGTCCGCGAACTCCTCTACGCGATGATGATTCAATCCGCCAACGACGCCGCCAGCGCCCTCGCCCACGCCGCCGCCCCCGACCGCGAAACCTTCGTCGCCCGCATGAACGCCCGCGCCCGCCAACTCGGCATGACCCGCACCACCTTCGTCACCCCCCACGGCCTCCCGCCCCCCACACGCAAAATCGCCGACAGCGACCTCACCACCCCGCGCGACCTCGCCACCCTCGCCCGCCACCTCGTCGACAACACCGACATCCTCGCCTACACCTCCATCGCCCTCCGCGCCTTCGGCCAGGGCACGCGCCCTCCCGACAAGGTCATCCAGATGAAAAACCACAACAACCTCCTCGGAAAAATCCCCGGCGTCGACGGCCTCAAAACCGGCTTCACCATCGGCGCCGGCTACTGCCTCGCCGCCACCGCCGTGCGCAACGGCAACCGCCTCATCGCCGTGACGATGGGCAGCCCCGACGCCAAATCGCGCGACCTGAAAATCGCGCAACTGCTCGACACCGTCTTCGCCAAGCTCCCCCCCGGCAACGCCGCGCCCGCCACGCCCGTGACGTCCACCCGTGCCCCGAAACGCAACGCCGCCGGTGCCTTCGGCTTCCGCCTCCTCGACGCCCCCGCCGCCCCCGACTCCCCCGGCGCTCCCGCCACCGCCGTCGCCGCCGACTCCCCCATCGCGCCCGTCTCCCCGCCGCCCGCCCCCGCCCCGCCCGCCTCCGCTCCGCCCATCGCGCCGCCGCCCGCGCCGCCTCCCGCCGATTTCCCCACGGTCACATTCCCCGCGCCGCCGCCGGCAAAGCGAAATTAATCCGCCAATCGCGCGCCTTCCCGCCTCACACGCGCACCAACTCGTAAGCGCGGGTGCCCACGCCGATTTTTTCCGCATGCGCGAGCGTGTCGCGCCAGTTCGTGCTCGCGTAGACCGCGGTGAAATGATCGCCGCCCCCTTTCGCGGCGTTTTTCAACATGCGCTCCAGCTCGCTGCCGCCCATCACCGGCTGACGGTTGCAGGCGTCGACACAGGCCTGGTCGAGCGCCACGGGATCAAACGAGGCGAACATGCCCACGTCGGGAATAATCGGCGTGTCGTTCTCGCCGTGGCAATCGCAGGCGGGCGAGACTTGCGTGACGATGTTGATGTGGAAATTCGGGCGCCCGCGCAAAACGGCCAGCGCATACTCGGCGATTTTTTTCGAGAGACGCTCGTTCGAGTGCATGTCGGTGGGCGCGATGGCGTCGAAATTGCACGCGCCGATGCAGCGTCCGCAGCCGGTGCATTTTTCCGGGTCGATGCGCGCGACGCCGCTCTCGGCGTAGGTGATGGCGTCCGAGCCGCACTCCTTGGCGCAGTCCTGGCACTTGCGGCACAGCGCGGCGTTCACCACGGGTTTTCCAGAGGTGTGCTGCTCCATCTTGCCCGCGCGCGAGCCGCAGCCCATGCCGAGGTTTTTGAGCGCGCCGCCGAAACCGGTCGCCTCGTGGCCCTTGAAATGGTTGAGCGAAATGACGATGTCGGCGTCCATGATGGCGTGGCCGATTTTCGCCTCCTTGACCAGCTCGGCGCGCGTGCCGGCCAGCGGGACGAGGGTTTCGTCGGTGCCCTTCAAGCCGTCGCCGATGATTATCTGGCAGCCGGTGGACAGCGGCCAGAAGCCGTTTTCCATCGCGCAGTCCAGATGGTCGAGCGCGTTTTTGCGCATCCCGGGATAGAGCGTGTTGCAATCCGTGAGAAACGGTTTCGCGCCGAGCGGCTTGAGGATGTCGACGATGCGCTTGGCGTAATTTGGCCGCAGGAAGGACAAGTTGCCCAGCTCGCCGAAATGGATTTTGATGGCGACGAACCGGCGGTCGAAATCGATTTTTTCAATGCCCGCGCGCCGCACGAGCCGTTCAAGTTTTGCGGGCAGGCTCAAGCCGGCGCGCGTGCGCATGTCGGTGAAGTGGACGGGGGATTTTTCGGCTGAGTTTTGTTTCATGGCGGGAATCAGTGATGCCGGATTTAAGATTTTTGTGATTCTTGGAATCTGGAAATGCTTTGGGAAAATCCGGCGCGGGCAATTCCAGTTGTTCAACTCTTGTTCAACTTCGCCGAGGCGGCGATGTGCGCGGGCGTCGTGCCGCAGCAGCCGCCGACGATGCGCGCGCCGAGCGCGATGTAACGCGCGGCGGCGGCGGCGAAGGCTTCGGGCGTGACGGCGTAACGTATCGCGTAGGTGGCGGGGTCGTGCTCTGGAGAGCCGGCGTTGGGTTGCACAATCACGGGCGTGTTTTTGGCGGGGGTGTTCGCGGCGGCGATTAGTTCGGCGGCGAGCACGGCGTAATCGTCGAGCGTGAGTTGCGTGCCGCAGTTGGCTCCGACGACAGCGGCGCCGGCGGACAGCGCGGCTTCGACCGCGGCGGCGGGGTCGGCGCCCATCATCGTGTGGAAGCCCATCGGCGTTTTCTGGAAGGCGAAGGTGGCGATGATGAGTTGCGCACCGGCGGCGCTCGCGGCGGCGATGGCGAGCGCGGCTTCGGCGGGGTCGGACATGGTTTCCACGAGAATGGCGTCGGCTCCGCCTTCAAGGAGCGCTGCGGCTTGCGCGTGGAAGGCGGCGCGGGCGGCGGCAGGTTCCGTTTCGCCGTAGGGTTCAAGGATGCCGCCGAATGGGCCGATGTCGCCGAGCACCCATGCGCGCTCTCCGGCGACTTCGCGGGCGAGGCGCGCGGCGGCGCGGTTGATTTCGGCGGCGCGCGCGTCGAGTCCGTGCGCGGCAAGCGAGAGCGTGGTACCGGCAAAGGTGTTTGTCGTGAGCAGGTCGGCGCCCGCGTCCAGGTAGCGTTGATGCACGAGGCGGACGCGGTCGGGGTGTTCAAGCACCCAGCGTTCGCAGCACTCGCCGGGTTGCAGGCCGAGGGATTGGAGTTGCGTGCCGGTGGCGCCGTCGCATTGGAGCGGGCGCGCGGCGAGAGTGGAGAGGAGGTTTTGCGTGCGGGACATGGGAATGTGGATTTCGGAGTGCGGAGTGCGGAATGTGAAGAGCAGAAAGGCGGGTCGCTTGGGGATTACGAGGCTAAATCAA